>Ga0209647_1000065_pt1 | contig 83630 bp, 93 predicted proteins | sample GraSoi_2013_60cm_FD_185827 | JGI IMG/M metagenome (GOLD analysis project Ga0209647, IMG submission 185827) | Grasslands soil microbial communities from the Angelo Coastal Reserve, California, USA - Sample 9_17_2013_60cm (SPAdes) (version 2) | ecosystem: Environmental > Terrestrial > Soil >...
CCAGAAGCTTGCGGCTCTTCGGGCAGGTGCGGGCGTTAGCGTGGAGCTTCATCCGGTGTCCTCCTTGTTGCTGGGTGTCTAGACACCCCCAGCCTTCAAGGAGGCCCGGATGAACAACGTGGTGAGTAGCTACAGCTAGAGCAATTCGAATCTGAGCGAGATCGCCCCGCCCCGCCTCAGCCCCGCCGCGGCCAGCTCCAGCGGTACTGCGACGAGCAGCGCCGGGATTGCGACGACGACCTCGATCAGCGCGTCGAGACGGCGCTGCCAGGGCCGTTCGGCCGGTACGGCGGCGCTGCGTCCCAGCGCGCCGAGCGCTCCGTTGCGACCGAAGGTGAAGGCATTGAGGATCGTCTGCCACATCGTCGCGATGCCGGCGCCGGGGCGCCAGCGGGTGGACTTGACGACCTGATCGCGACGGGCGACGAGCCGGCGCACCGCCTCGACCGTGAACAGGTACCGGCCGCCGGCCTCCAGGCCCGCCCAGCCGGCGCCGCCGATCCAGGCGGAGAAGCCGCCGCGATTGGCGATGGTCACCGCCTGCTCGTCGCCGAGCCGGTCCAGCTCGCGCAGCGCCTCCTCGCCGGTCCCGGGGTCGCCGACCACGCCCAGCCCGCAGCTCTCGCAGCGGCTCACCGGGCCGGCCAGACCGGGACGTTCGTCGATCCAGCCGAAGAGCGGCTCACCGCAGGCAGGGCAGGGAGGGTTGTCGGGCCCGGCGCCCGCCTCGAGCGGGACGACCGGGGTGTGCGCCTTGTTCATGCGCGGTAGCGTACGCGGCGTGCAGCTGAGCGAGATCATGACCGCTGGGGTCGTCACCGCCACGCCGGAGTCGAGCGTGGTCTCGGTCGCCCGCCAGATGCGCGACAACCGCGTCGGCTCGGTCGTCATCGTCGACCCAGCCGGCTCGCCGGTGGCGATGGTCACCGACCGCGACCTCGCCGTGCGGGTCTTCGCCGACGGAGTCGATCCCGAGGCCCTGGTCGGCGATCACGCCTCCCGGCCGCTGATCTGCGGCGAGCTGCAGATGGAGCTAGACGAGGCGGCCGCGCTGATGGTCCAGCACAGGGTGCGGAGGCTGCCGGTTCTCGACGGCGATAGCCTCGCGGGCATTGTCACCCTCGACGACATCGCGGTGCGGACCGGCAACCTGGAGGTTGCGCAGAGGATGACCGCCGAGGTGATCGAGGGCGCGCTGCCCCAGTTCTACTTCCACGAGCGGGGCTGAGCGAAGCTTGAGTCCCGACAGGGAGGCGGTTTTGGCCTGGGAGAAGCGCTGGTCGCGACCGGTCGCGCTGGCAACCCTTGCCTCGATCCTGCTGATCGCCGCGGCGATCGCCGTCGCCTCGCAGGGGGTCGGCAACAGCAGCGGCGATTCGGAGCTGCTGCGCAACGTCGACGCCCACCGCGGCGCCCAGCTGCTCTCCAGCATCCTGCAAGCGGTCGGGGTAGGCCTGCTGGCGGCTCCGCTCTATTACCTCTTCCGCGCCGCCAGGGCGCGCAGCGCGACGATGCGCGGCCAGTTGGTCGGCGTCGTCATCGCCGGGCCGCTGTTCTTGGCGGTGCTGGCGATCCTCAGCGGCCTCTCCAACCTGCACGCCGCATCGGACTTCGTCTCCAACGAAGTGCCGCGGCTGATGGCGAAGGGGGTTGCGCTGGGCAGCGACCGCGCCAACGAAGCGGCGACCGACACGGTCAACGAAGCGCCGCTGCGGCCGCTCGCCGCCGGTTTCGGCATCGGTGGTCAGATCGGCTTCATCGTCGGCATGGTCTACACGGCCCTGCACGCGATGCGAACCGGCCTGCTGACCCGCTTCTGGGGCTCACTCGGGATGGCGCTCGGCGCCGTCTCCTTCATCTTCTTCCAGTTCACCCTGCTCTGGTTCATCTACCTGGGTCTGTTGCTCATGGGCTGGGTCCCGGGCGGGAAACCACCGGCTTGGCAATCTGGCGCAGCCGAGCCCTGGCCGAGCCCTGGAGAAAAGGCAGCAACCGAGCTTTCGTCCCCGCCTGAGGACCCGGAGAACCCTGCCGACAAAGACCAGTCTCAGTAGGGGTGGAGCGTCTTGTGCTTTTTCGCCGTGGGGCTGATGGACGATTGGCGAGGAAACACCGAAAAAGCTAAGCGGAACCCCTACTGAGACTGGCCCACCGCTGCAAGGTCAAGTGGAATCATTGCTGGGGCGTCGTCCTCGGCCCTCTCGGGCACCGTAGGGCCCAGCGGATTTGCCTCCCCAGAGATACTCTTGCGGTAGGAGTGCCAACCGCGGAAGTTGCCGCTCCACTCGCTCTGCTCGAGCTCGGCTGCGCTCAGCGGTCGCGCCGGGTGCTCCAGCGGCGACATGTGGCCGCTTTCGAGCAGGCGGTCGTGGAGCTCGATGTCGGCGCCCAGGTCGCGCTTGCCGGCGTGGGTCAGGTAGCTGATCCTGGCGCAGCGCCCTACCGAGACCTTGACCAGATCCTCGGTCGACGCGACCTGATCGCGGTCTTGCGGACGCACCAGTGGCAGGTGCCACTCGCCCTGCTCGAGCGCCGCGGGTGTGGATGCCTCCATGGCTTCGCGCATCTTCTCGGCTATGAGCCTGATCTCCGGCTGCGCATCGGGATGACATCGCAGGTTCCAGAAGTTGTCCCACTCGGTCGCGGTGACGATCACGGTGTGCCACATGAAGGGCTCCAGCAGTCGATTGGCGACCTGCTTGTGCACGTTCAGCCACTCAGAGGGCTGGGCTCGATCTCTAATGACACCCTCGACCTGCTGCAGAATCTCGAGCAGATTCTCGTCTGCCGAGAACGCGTCTGGGTCGCTGACCAGGCCGAGCACTCGACGCACTGCATCGTCGCGAGCACACAACCACTCATGTTCTGCGGCGTCCCTCTTCTCACCGCTGAGTGCGGGTCCCGCCTGCATGCCGGGCTGGTTCGAACCGAACTCGATCGGCACATACGGCTCTTCGAGCACCCGGCGCAATTGCTTGGCGATTGGAATTGCGCGAGAGCTGGCCGAGTTGCGCGAGAAGACGCGGTGCGTGTTGAACTCGGCGAGAACGAAGCGCGGGAAGGTGGCTTCGAGCGTCGTCAGCCGATAACCCGCAGGCGACAGGGAGTCAGCAAGAACTTTGGCTTCGAATGCCATCGGCTGTCAGCAATCTCCCAATTCGAGACGACAGAAAAACTGTCGCGCAGCTGACCCTCGATGCGGGCTTTTCAAAAGGCTACCCCGGAGGAGCTGCTATGAACTCGACCCGGTGCCCGCCGGGGGCGACTGCCTTCGCGCGAGGGGCACCCCAGTGTTCGCGGCCCCGGGTCACCTCGAAGCTCTGCTCCCGCAGGCATTTGACCGTCTGCTCGAAGTCGGCGACGACGACCGCGGCGTGACCAGACGGGGGGACGATTGGCGACTCGTTTCGTTCCAGGTGGATCTGGGTGCCCTCGTGTTCGAGCCAGGTGAAGGTCTCGGCCAGGGCGGGCGGCGGCTCGACCGGGGTGAAGCCGAGCAGGGCCCAGAACTCGATCGAGCGCTCGATGTCCCCCGGCGCAACCTCCAGCGTTACGTGTTGCAGCACCGGGCCAGGATAAGCGCGAGTCTGCATCTGCCTTCGAGCAGCGACGGTGAAGATGCAGACTCGACCGCTAGAACAGGGCAACTAGGTAGTCAGAGCACGTAAAAATTTACCTTCGCCTCTTTAGTCCGGAGCCGCTCCCGCATATAGAAGAGCGTGGACTCTGGCGAGAGGCGCAATCTAGGGCGGTCCCTTAAAGAAAGTTGCCCCCTTCCGGTATATAGGAAGGTGGGAACAAGCCAGAGCCACAAGCGAAGGTACCGCTACGGGCCTCAGCCCGAGTTTTTGAACAAGCTGGGGCTGGCAGTCGGCTTCGCAGCGCTCTTCTCGGGCTGGCTGTCCTTGGCGGTCGGCTTGATCGTCCTCGCTCTTCCCGCCCGCTGGTTTCGGTCACGGCCCACCGGACAGCCTGGTGAAACTCGCCTTGCGGCAGCAGGCGTGATCGTCCCGCTCCCCGAAAAGGAGTCAACCATGTCCGCCACCCTTGAGTCGGATCTACGGGATACCGATCTGCTCGTCCCCAATAGCGACGTGCTCTCAGAGCACGCCTATCTCGTTGCCCGAGAGGTACGCCCCATCGCCATCGCCGGGCACTTTCCAACCGCTTCCGCAAGCGCCTTAAGGATCGCGACTTTGATCGAGAGGGCGGCACAGGAGGCCGCGATCCCTTTTGTCGTTGACCACGGCGACGGCAACGGAAGCTTCGGCTTCGCCTCAAACCGCTGGGCACTCGACTTCTACGAATGGGCAGCAACCGACCGGTCGATACCCGAGCAGCAGCGACATCGCATCATCGGAATGCTGCTCGGGTATTCCCCGGCTGCGATCTCCCGCTACGAGGAAAGTGGTAGCGGGAGGCGGTTCACTAGGTCGCCTGGACCAGCGTCCAGTTAGCTGCTCTACGGCAACTGGAACATGGCGGGAACGTCTCACCAACGCTGAGAGCAATTCGCTCTCCGTGGCAGTCGTTCCGGTAGATCCCCGACCGTTGGCACTTGTGGCCAGTGCTGCTCATGCAAACCTCCTGCTGCTTGCTTTCCCCTGCCCACAGGCGGCCTTGGCGGGTCTCCTGCCGAGGGGTTGCGGGCAAGCTACAGAACGCACTAGACGCTAAATCGGAACGTCTGGTTGCCTACCTATGGTCTGAGTTGCTTGCTCATAGGGGGCCGCTCCCTGCCTTGGCGAACTACTTCTGGGGAGCGGCCACCCACCTTCCCTGCTGTACGTGTGTCTGGTATCATTAGCCAATGGCAGCCAGGAACCGCAATTCAGTAGCGCCGTCGAGCGAATCGCAGATGACGTACAACCGGTTCTTGGAGCTATTCCCGGACAACGACGCCTGCCTCGAGCATTTGAAGGGCCGGTTCTTCGCCGACGGCACCGAGTGCCCCAAGTGCGAGAAAGCGAGCAAGTTCCACCGGATCAAAGGCCGCTCCGCTTATTCCTGCCAGTTCTGCGGGCACCACGTCTATCCGACCGCCGGCACGATCTTTCACAAGTCGACGGTCAGTCTCCAGCTCTGGTTCTTTGCGATCTTCCTAATGAGCAGCACCCGCTGTGGGATAAGCGCCAAGCAGTTGGAGCGCGAGATCGGCGTCACCTACAAGACGGCGCACCGGATGTTCAAGCAGATCCGCACGCTCTTGGCCGACGACGACGATGGCCAGCTCGATGGCGACGTTGAGGTCGACGAGTCGGCCTATGGCGGCAACTTTCGCGCCACCGAAACTCACGCGCAGAGACTGAAGCAGAAAAGCTACCGGCCGACGATCTTGGCGATGGTCGAGCGCGGCGGGCGCGTCCGCCCCCTGGTCGTTCCGGACCGGGGCGGGCGAACGGTTGGCCGCGTCGTGCGCGAGCACGTCCTACCGTCCTCAATGCTGTTCACGGACGAGTTCACGATCTACGAGAGCATCGGCCGGGACTACCGAGGCCATCGCCGGATCAAACACAACAGATCTACGCGGTGGGCGAGACCCATACGCAGACCGTCGAGGGCTTCTTTGGCCTGTTTAAGACCGGCGTGCACGGCGTATACCACGCGATCAGCACGGACTACTTGCAGGCCTACTTGGACGAGTACGCCTTCCGCTATAACCGGCGCAAGTCGCGGGAGCCCATGTTCTGGGCAATCCTCAATCGCGTCCAGAAGACGGTAGGCCTAGCTTTTTCCTAGCCTTGTTTGAGGTCGCCTTGGCGAGATCACGGAGGAAGTCGTCATCGCTATGCGCGGGGTCCTGCTTGTCCCGCACGTCCTTCTCGGGCGGCGTTGGCTTCGTCTTGTTCGGGCGCTTTCTGGCAGCCATGCTAAGACGCTTTACAACGTCAAGTTGAAAGACTACGATCAGTAGTCAATTAACGGAGGGCGTGGGATTCGAACCCACAATGCCTGCACAGCATCCCCGGTCCTAAGTCGGGGCGAGTTCACTTTTACTCAGGCCCTCCGGCGTTAATGGGGCGGTGCCCCGGGAGCCGCGGCTCCCGGGGACACCTCTGAAGGCGGGTTGGATCGCCGGAGTGGACCCGGCGTCCGCCCTCATTTCTTGCCTCCCTCATCGGGGAGAAGACTGTCTGGGGGTGGGATGTAGTCACGAGGTGCATACCGCCCCGCTCCAAGTTTCCGCACAAGCCCCTTTCTGGCGGCGGCCCAGAGGGCAGCACCGACAGCGTTAGGCTCTCCGTTCAACTCCTTGGCGACTTCCCTGGCTCTCATCGGGCGGCGTGCCTTGTTGACGACCTTCGCTGCCGCTTCCTGGGCCGGGGCGACCTGACCGTTCTTCTGGGCTGACATATTCCCGCTCACTCCAACGGGCTCGAACGACTCGCCCGCGAGAGCCGCCATGTGCTCGACAATCGCCCGCAGGTGCTCGACCTCTTGATGCAGGTCTTTGAGTTCGGCGAGCTTGGACTCATAGAGCTGCCGCGCCTGGGGGAGTTGAGCCTTCAGCCCGGCGCGGTCAGCAAGGTCGATTTGGGTAGCGGCCATTGAAGGAACTATAGACCATGCTACGGCAGAACCTCAAGGGGCTCCCAAGGAAAGCCCTACGCTTGCTCCAAGTGATCTCTTGTTTTCCTAAATAAAGCGCCCGGGGAGCGACTCCCCAGGCATCCAATTGATCCCATCGAGCAGTTTGCTTGGGTCGATGTCGAGTGCCGCTGCCAGCTTCAAGAGCGTGTCGATGCGCGGGATGCGCGCTCCCCGCTCCAGCAGCCCGATCTCAGTCCTGTGCAGGCCCGCCCGCACGCCGAGCTGTTCTTGCGAGAGGTCGGCGACGCGGCGACGCGGCGCAGGTTCTGACCAAAGCGATCAGCGAAGTCCACCTCATGCCTCCAGAATCTCGATGAAGCGGAGCGCCGCCCGCGTCGGTGCGACCGGCCCGCCAGCGCAGTCGAGCAAGCGGACGCCGGTGAGGTCGCGGATCGCGCGCTCAGCGTTGTCGCTCTCGGCGAAATCCTCCGAGCCGCTGGCCAGCTCGCGTACGAGGTCCGGGACGATCAGGTGCGTTGGGTGGAGCGCCAGAACGTGCGTGAGAACGACGCCCTGGTCCTTCAGATCCTGCGCGTGATTTGAGCGCGCTGGGCGCGCCCCATTAGCCTTGTCCTGCATCGGAAGGTCCTGCCTTTCGGTGCCAGGCCGGGGGCTGTTAGCGCAGCGCCCCGGCCGCTTTTTCTGTTGACGCCGAAAACCCTAGGCCGGAAAGGGCGCGGAAATGTACGTGCTGTGCCTACCTAGTTGCCTAGAACAGCAGTGAGGCGAGGGCGGCGAGAACGACGATCGCGGTCGACCAGGTGACTGCCTCGGCGGTGATCTCCATGTCGAGGCCGTAGGCGTGGGCGACGACCATCGAGTTGATCCCGGAGGGCATCGCGGCGAGCAGGCGGTAGGCGGCGGGGAGATCGATCAGAGGCGCCGCCAGCAGCATAAGGAGGGCCGGGGCGATCGCCAGGCGCGAGACCAGGGAGACCAGGACCGGGCGGGTCAGCGGCGGCGGCATCGGCAGGTCGCCGTGCTCGGCGTTCTCCGCCAGGGTCGCCCCGACGGCGAAGAAGCCGATTGGCAGGATCGCCACAATCAGCGCCTGAGAAAGGTCGACCAGCACCTGCGGCGCCAGTGCGCTGGGGGCGAGCAGGCCGGCGATCGCCGCATATAGGGGCGGGTTGCGGGTGAAGAAGGCGCGCACCCGCTGGCGCGGCCCTTCTCCCGCTTTAGCGCCGAGGGCGGCGCCGACGGCGAAGGCTCCCAGCAGCAGGCAGGGGCCGGTGACGAGGACGTCGTAGAGGACGGCGGTAGAGAGCTGGTCGCGGCCGAGCAGCGCCACGGTCAGCGGGTAGCCGAGGTAGCCGGTGTTGACGCTGAGCACCGTGCAGACGACGGCGCCGGTCTGGGGCCGGGTCAGTCGCAGGATCCGGGTCGAGAGCCAGTAGGCGGTCAGCGCCGCCAGCGAAGAGGCGAGAAGGCCCAGCAGGAGGCCAACCCCGTGCTCGAGGTCGATGTGGCTGGCGGCGATGTTGAAGAAGATCACCGGCGGCAGCAGCACGTAGAGCATCAGGGTCAGCGAGCGCCTCGCCGCGCGCCCAGCCGCCAGCGGCCGCCGCTGCTCGGCGAGGACGCCGACAGCGGTCGCGACGACGATCGCCGCGGCGGTGAGCAGGACGCCCATCTATCTCAGAGCAGCGAAGCGCCGGCGTGCTGCGCAAAGTCAACCAGCGGCTGAGGGATGACGCCGAAGAAGACCGCCCCCGCGGCGGCCAGTAGCGCCGGAGCCACCAAGTAGGGACGGCGGCCGGCGTCGGGATCGATCGGGTCGGCCTCGGGGGAGGCGCCGGCGATCGCCGGGGTCGCGGCGGCAGCCGCCTCCCCGCCCGGCTGCATCCACATCGCCGCCACCACCCGCAGGTAGTAGGCGAGGGAGATCATCGTGCCGACCGCGATGAAGACGGCGAGCCAGGTGTAGTCGCCTTCGACCAGCGCCTCGATCAGGTAGAGCTTGCCGATGAAGCCGACGGTCGCCGGCAGCCCCGCCAGGGCCAGCATCGAGATCGTCAGCGGCCAGGCGAGCAGCGGCTGCTCGCGCCCGAGCCCGTGCACGGAGCGGATGTCGTCGCCGAAGGCGGTCTCGCGCTCGCGAGCGACGATCACGCTGAAGGCGGCGAGGTTCATGAAGAGGTAGCCGGCGAGGTAGAAGACGAGGGCATCGATCCCCGCCTGGCTTGCCACCACCAGCCCGCCGAGGATGTAGCCGGCCTGGGCGACGCCGGAGTAGCCGAGCAGCCGCTTCAACGAGTCCTGGCCGAGCGCGCCGACGTTGCCGATCACGATCGACGCCGCAGCCAGCACCGCCAGCGCCGGCTGCCAGTCGCCCGCCTCGCCCGCCAGCGCGACGTCGAAGAAGCGGACGAAGACGGCGAACGCCGCCGCCTTGGTCGCGACCGCCATGAAGGCGGTGATCGGCGTCGGCGCTCCCTCGTAGACGTCGGGCGTCCACTGGTGGAAGGGGGCGATCGAGGTCTTGAAGGCGAGCCCGACGGCGACCAGCGCGATGCCGACCAGGACCAGCGGGTCGCCGAGCAGCCCGGCGTGGCCGATCCCGGCGGCGATGCCGAGGAAGTCGGTCGAGCCGGAGCCGCCGTAGAGGAAGGCCATGCCGTAGAGCAGCGTCGCCGAGCCGAGCGAGCCGACGATCAGGTACTTGAGGCCCGACTCGAGCGACTTCTCACGGACCATGTTGGTCGCGCAGAGGATGTAGAGGGGGATCGAGAGGGTCTCGATCGCGACGAAGAAGCTGACCAGGCTCTGCGCCTGGGCAAGGAGGACCATCCCCAGCACCGAGCCGAGCAGCAGCGCGTGGTACTCGCCCGAGCCCGCCTGCTCGGCGGCCGGCTCGCGCAACGAGAGCAGCACGGCGAAGCCGGCGGCGAGGATCGCGATCAGCGAGATCGAGATCGCCAGGTCGTCGAGCCGCAGCGCTCCGGCGACGAGATCGGTCGGGTCATCCCAGTTCCAGGTCAGCAGGCCTGCGGTCGTTGCCAGAGCGATCAGGGTGAGCCCTGGCGCGCTGCGTCGCAGTGGCTTGAAGACCGCCGTCAGCAGGACGACGCAGACCGCGGTGGTCAGCGCGATGACCGGCGAGAGCGCTGCGTAGTCGATGTGAGGTGCGTGGAAGCTCATCGTTTGGCCAGCTGCGCATTCGACGCCGGGCCGCGGGTCACGGCGGCGACCGACTCCTGCGCTGAGCGGTCGGTGCGATGCAGGATCAGCTGCGGATAGAAGGCGAGGCCAACGATGCAGAGCACCAGCGGGGCGAGGACGAGGCTGTCGCGGAGGCCGATCTCGCGCGAGGCGATCGCCTCCGGCTTGCGGTTGTGCATCGTGCGCTGGTAGAGGCGCAGCGCGTAGTAGGCCGACATCGCGACGCCGGAGATGGCGACGAAGGCGAAGACGATCTTCGCCTGGAAGAGGCCATTGAAGATGTAGAACTCGCCGATGAAGTTGGCCGAGCCGGGCATCGCCAGGGTCGCCAGGGTGACGATCAGGAAGAGCGCCGCCAGCACCGGGGCGCGCATCGCCATGCCGCCCATATCGCGCAGGTCCTCACTGCCGCTGCGCTCGGCGAGGAGCGCGACGATGATGAACAGCGGCGCGACCACGAGCCCGTGATTGACCATCTGCAGGATCGCCCCGTCGGCCCCGTCGCCGCGCAGGGCGAAGATGCCGGCGGTGATGAAGCCGAGCTGGGCGACTGAGGAGTAGCCACCGATAAGGCGCACGTTGGTCTGGGTGAAGGCCATCACCGAGCCGTAGAGGATCGAGGCCAGCGCGATCACCAGCACCACCTCCTGGAACTGGACCGTCGCGGCGGGAAAGAGCGGCAGCACCACCCGCAGGAAGCCGTAGGCGCCGACCTTGGCCAACACCCCGGAGAAGACCGCGAGCACCGGCAGCGGCGCGGCGCGGTAGGCGTCCGGCATCCAGCCGTGCAGGAGGAAGGCGGGCATCTTGACCAGGAAGGCGGCGGCGAAGAACCAGAAGATCCAGCGCTGGCTGCCGTCGCCGATCGGGTGCTTGGCCAGCTCCGCGATCGAGAAGGTGAGGTGGCCGCCGTCGGCGGCGATGATCGCGGTGGCGATCGCGCCTACGAGCATCAGCAGCGAGCCGATCAAGGTGTAGACGATCATCTTCAGCGTCGCCGCCGAGGCCGTCGGCCCGTCCTCGCGATCGGTTCCCCAGGCGCCGAAGAGGAAGTAGAACGGGACCAGCATCAGGTCGAAGAAGAGGACGAAGAGGAGCAGGTCCTGGGCGACGAAGGCGCCCAGGGTCGCGGTCTCGCCGAGCAGCATCATCAGGAAGAAGAGGTGGGGGCGCTCCTGCTCGCGGAAGGCGGCGAAGGCCGTCCCGCCCAGCCATAGCACCGCCGTCAGCAGCACCAGGAAGATGTTGAGCCCGTCGATGCCGAGGCTGTAGTCGACGCCGAGGCCGGGGATCCAGTTGACGTCGACGGTGTCCTGCAGGCCGGCGGCGCCGGAGTCGAAGCCGGCGAGGAGGGCGATCGCCAACCCCAGCGTCACCGCCGCGCCCAGCGTCACCCACCAGCCGGCGTACCGCTTCGGCAGGAAGAGTCCGAGGAGGCCGAAGGCGAGCGGGGTCCAGAGCAGCGAGTTGATCATGAGCTGCTCAGCAGGAAGTAGAGGGCAAGGCCGGCGAAGCCGGTGAGCAGCAGCAGCGCGTAGCTGCGCACGAAGCCGCTCTGCACGACACGGACGATGTCGCCGGCGCCACCGACGGTCTCCTTGGCGCCGGTGACGAGGCCGTCGACGACGAGGCGCTCGAAGGTGCGGTTGGCGAAGCTTCCTATGGCGAGCGCCGGGCGCACGATTAGGAAGTCGATCGCCTCGTCGAAGTACCACTTGTTGACGGCGAGCAGGTAGACGGGGCGGAGGCGCGCGGGGAAGAGCTCCGGCAGCTGCGGCCGCGCCACCCAGAGCAGCCAGGCGGTGGCGATGCCGAGCAGCGAGATCGCGCCGCCGATCGCCAGGCCGCGCCACTCGGCGCCGACGGTCGGGTGGATCGCGGCCAGCGGCGAGTCGGCGAAGGCAGGCTCGAGGAAGCCGAAGAGGACGTTGTCGACCCCCGGCACCTGGATCAGGCCAGCGAAGAGGGCGCCGAAGCCAAGCAGCGCCATCGCCACGGCCATCGGCCAGGACCCCTCGGCGACATGATGGGTGGGGCCGGGGAAGCCGACGTCGGCGTCCTCGAGCTCGTCGTTGGCGGGGTTGCGCGCCTCGCCGTGGTAGAGGCGCCCGGTGTCGATCAGGTGCTGCGCCTCCTCGCAGGGCTTGCCCGGCAGCACGCGGAAGATCAAGCGGAAGGTGTAGAGCGCGGTGAGGAAGGCGCCGACGTAGCCGCCGATCGCCATCCAGGTGTACATCCCGCCGCGCGCCTCGGCGTAGGCGAGGATCGAGTCCTTGGAGAAGAAGCCCGAGGTGAGCGGGAAGGCCGCCAGCGCCAGGCCACCGACCAGCAGCATCAGCGAGGTGAACCGCATCGCCTTCCAGAAGCCGCTCATCCGGTCGATGTCCTGGCGGTTCGCCATCGCCGAGATGATCGAGCCGGCCGCCATGAAGAGCAGCGCCTTGAAGAAGGCGTGGGTCATCAGGTGGAAGAGGCCGGCCGAGTAGGCGCCGATCGAGACGCCCATGATCATGTAGCCGATCTGGCTCATCGTCGAGTAGGCGATCACCCGCTTCAGGTCGGTCATCGCGATCGCGATCGTGCCGGCGATCAGCAGCGTCGCCAGGCCGACGAAGGCGCCGATGTCGGCGGCGGTCGGCGCCAGGTAGAAGAGGATGTGGGTGCGGGCGATCAGGTAGACGCCGGCCGTCACCATCGTCGCCGCGTGGATCAGCGAGGAGACCGGCGTCGGGCCCTCCATCGCGTCGGGCAGCCAGGTGTGGAACGGGATCTGCGCCGACTTGGCGAAGGCGCCGACCAGGAGCAGCAGGCAGATCGCGGTCACCGTCCACTCGCCGCGGGCGAAGACGTCGGGCGCCTTGGCGAAGACCTCGCCGTATTCGAACGTGCCCAGCTCGCGGAAGATCAGGAGGGCGGCGAGGACCAGGCCGATGTCGCCGACGACGTTGATCACGAAGGCCTTCATCCCCGCCTTGGTCGCCGTCGTCCGCCGGTACCAGAAGCTGATCAGCGCGTAGGAGGCGAAGCCGACGAAGGCCCAGCCGACGATCAGCAGGACGAAGTTGCCGGCGAGGACCAGCAGCAGCATCGAGAAGACGAAGAAGTTGAGGTAGCTGAAGAAGCGGTGGTAGCCCTGGTCCGACTCCATGTAGCCGAACGAGTAGAGGTGGATCAGGGTCGAGACCCCGGTGACGACCAGGATCATGAAGGTGGAGAGCTGGTCGACGTAGATGCCGAGCTTGATGTCAAGGCCGGCGGCGCTGGCGTAGTCCCAGAGCGAGGAGGCGTGATGGCGCGCGTCCGGCTGCTCGCCGAGCAGGTTGACCAGGGCGGCGATCGCACAAAGGAAGGCGAGGCCGATCGCCACGGTGCCGATCGTCCCTGCGACCCGCGCCGGGATCGCCCGGAAGCCGAGCGAGACGACGATCGAGCCGAGCAGCGGCAGCAGCAGGACCAGCCAGGCCCAGGTGGTGGCGCTCATCCGCGCAGCTCCCGCAGCTCATCGACGTCGAGCGGCAGCTTGCGGCGGAAGATCGCGACGATCAGGCCCAGCCCGACGACGACCTCGCAGGCGGCGATCACCATCACAACCAGGGCGAAGACCTGTCCCTGCTGGTTGCCGACCATGCGGCTGAAGGCGACCAGAGCGAGGTTGCCGGCGTTCAGCATCAGCTCGAGGCAGAGCAGGATCACAACCGGGCTGCGCCTGATGAGAATTCCCATCGCGCCTACGGCGAAGAGCAGGGACGAGAGGACGATGTACCACTCGATGTTCATTGGGCAGGCACCCCCTCGCCTGGGTGTGGGTGGGTGCCGGGCGCAGGGTCCCCAGGCTCGCTATCGCGAGGAGTTCCTGGGGACCCTGCGCCCGGCGCCCATGCAGACGAGGTCGGGTCGGGCTCGGCGGGAACTCCTCGCGAACGCGAGCCCGACGAGTCCGACCCGACCTCGTCCCGCCTGGCAGCCAAAACGATCGCGCCGACCGCGGCGAGCAGGAGCAGGATGGACGAGGCCTCGAAGGGCAGCAGGAACTTTTCGAGTAGGAGGTAGCCGATTGCGGCCGGGTCGCCGAAGCCCGTTTTGACGTCGGGGCCGTGGGTACCGAGGGCCAGCAGCGAGGAGGCGAGGATGGCGATCGCCAGCTCGACGAAGAGGGCGATGCCGAGCAGGGGGGCGAGGAATTGCTGGCCGGGGATCGGCTCCCAGGCGGACTCCTCGCCGCCGCCGACGTAGGCGACGACGAAGACGTAGAGGACCATCACCGCTCCCGCGTAGACGACCACCTGCGCCGCCGCGACGAAGGCCGAGCTGAGCAGCAGGAAGAGCACGGCGAGCGAGAAGAGATGGACGATCAGCGCCAGCACGCTGTAGAAGGGGTTGCGCATCGCGACGACCCCGATCGCCCCGCCGAGCGCGCCGATCGCGGCACCGAAGAAGAGGACGGCTTCCACTAGGCGCTCCCCCCGCTCGCGTTGACGCCGCCTCGCTGGAGTGGTTGGATGGCATGACGGGCGATCGAGGCGCCGAGAACGGAGGTTCTATGGACACCTATGTGATTCGTCGACGGAACGGCTGGAAAACTGCGGACGAGCTTCAGGAGGCTGCGGCGACGTCGCGTCGCATCGGCGACGAGGAGATGTCTGACGACATCCGCTGGATCCGCAGCTATGTCGTCAACGAGGCGGACGGGGGGCTTGGCACGGTCTGCATCTACCAGGCGTCGAGCCCGGAGGCGATCAGGGACCACGCCGGTCGCGTGGGCATGCCGGCAGACGAGATCACCCTCGTCGCCGACACGGTCCTGGTCCGGCCGGATCCCTAGCGGGAGGGCTCTCACTCGCCCTCGGCTTTCAGCGGCGTCCGGTCGAGCGGCTCGGCGAGCAGCATCTCCTTGGTGAAGATCAGGTCCTCGCGGTCGTAGTCGGCCATCTCGTAGTCGTGGCCCATCGTGATCGCGTCGAAGGGGCAGGCGATCTCGCAGTAGCCGCAGAAGATGCAGCGCGAGAGGTTGATCTCGTAGACGGCGGCGTAGCGCTCGCCGGCCGAGACGCGCTCGCCGGGGATGTTCTCGGCGGCGACGACGCGGATGCAGTCGGCCGGGCAGGCGGCGACGCAGAGCGAGCAGCCGACGCACTTCTCCAGTCCGGTGTCCTCGAACTTGTGCAGTTTGTGGCGGCCGCGGAAGCGGGGGTAGACGGGCGTCTTCTCCTCCGGGTACTGGATAGTCAGCGGCCCCTCGATCAGCCGTGCCATCGTCGTCTTCAGCCCGCGCAGCGTCTCGCCGAAGGCGCGGTAGGCGCCGCCGACCCCCCCGGGCTCCGGGCCGCGCTGCACCTCGACCACATCCTGGTCTTTGAGGTATGGGAAATCAGGCATGGGCGCCCCTGTCTGGCGCTTTATTTGGGTACATGCCGAGAAAGTCGCCAGGCGACCTCACGTGACCACCACCAGGACCGCGGTGACGAGGACGTTCAGCGTCGCCAGCGGCAGCAGCACCTTCCAGCCCAGGCCCATCAGCTGGTCGTAGCGCAGCCGCGGCAGCGTCGCCCTCACCCAGATGAAGATCAGCACCAGGCCGAGCATCTTGGCCAGCATCCAGATCGGGTCGAGCCAGCCCGGCCCCGGCCCCATCCAGCCGCCGAGGAAGACCGCCGCGGCAATCCCGGAGACGACGATGATCTCCATGTATTCGACCAGGAGGAAGCTGCCGAAGCGCATGCCGCCGTACTCGGTCATGAAGCCCTGGACCAGTTCGGCATCGGCCTCGGGCATGTCGAACGGGGTGCGGTTGGTCTCGGCGAAGCCGGCCAGCATGAAGATCAGGAAGCCGACGAACTGGGGCACGACGAACCACATCGTGCCCTGCGCGTGGACGATGTCGACCAGCGAGAGCGAGCCACCCATGATGATCGCGCCGAGCAGGGCCAGGCCCATCGCCACCTCGTAGGAGATCAGCTGAGCGGCGCCGCGCATCGCGCCGAGCAGGCTGTATTTGGAGCCCGAGGACCAGCCGCCCAGCAGCACCCCGTAGAAGGCGATCGAGCCGACGGCGAAGAAGTAGAGGATGCCGATCGGGACGTCGATCCCGTAGAGGCCGACGCCGTCCTGCACGTCGCCCCAGGGGATGATCGCCAGAGCGAGGACGCCGGAGAGGACCGGCAGCAGCGGCCCCAGCACGAACAGGGTCGGGATCGCGTTGGCCGGCCGGAAGGCCTCCTTGCCGAGCAGCTTGCCGACGTCGGCAAGCGGCTGCAGGATGCCGAAGGGGCCGACCCGGTTGGGCCCGTAGCGGTGCTGGAAGCGGCCGATCAGCTTGCGCTCCAGGACGGTCATCAGCGGCAAGATGCCGAAGATCACGGCGAAGATCACCAGCGACTTGACGACCATGATCCAGGTCGCTTCGACGAACTGGGTATCGGCCAGCGGCAGCATCAGCCGGCAGCTCTCTCGATCGTCACGCTGACTGGCGATCCGTTGAGCAACCCGTTCGCGTTGTCCTCGGCAATGCCCTCGATCAGGAAGCAAACGCCCTCCTGCACCCGCTCCTTCACCGCCACCCGCGCACGAACGGTCGTACCGTTCTGCGAGACGTCCACCTCATCGCCACTGCTCAGACCCAACCGCTCGGCATCGGTCAACGAAAGCTCCACCCGCTGCTGCGGCCGCAAAAACTTCAGCGGAGGGTTGAGCTCGGTAATCGGGCCGGCCCAGATGTCGCGATAAGTCCCGAGGACGAGCGATCCGGGGTCGCTCGGCTCGCCTTCGCGAGGAGTTCCGATCGACCCCGGATCGCTCGTCCCTTCGACGCTCTCGCGGGACGTGGGGACCGACTCGCCAGGAACTCCCCGCGAAAGCGGGCCTGGCGAGTCGGTCGCCGCGGCCCGCGAGAGATTTGAGGCTGCCGAGCGGTCCTGCCAGCGGACGCCTCGACCACTGATCTCAGCGTCGTCGATGCCCTCGTAGAACGGCACGGCTCGGGTTAGAGCTGCAAGTGCTGAAGGCTGAGACGTGATGCCCGTGTCGTGGCCGAGGGCGAGGGAAAGCTCGGCAAGCACCCCCCAGTTCGGGCGGATATCGCCGGGGCGGGAAGCGCTGGACCGTACGCGCTGGAGGCGACCGTCCGGGTGCGTGACCGTGCCGTCTTTCTCGGCGTGGGTCTCGAGGGGGAAGACGACGTCGGCGGCGGCCGTGGTCAGGTTCTCGAAGGTCGAGAAGGCGATCACGTGGTCGGCAGCGGTGAGCGCGCGGGCCCAGGCAAGGGAGTCTGGGAAGTCGCGAAGTGGGTCTACGCCGAAGAGGAGGAGGGTCTTGAGCTCGCCTGACTCGAGCGCCTGCTGGATCTCCTCGGTCGGCTTGCCCACGCGCGCTCCATTTGCCCCCGTGGGGGGGGTTAACGGAGCGCTCGTCTCGCTCAGGCCGGGGCCGGCGTCTGAGAGGCAGCCCGCCTCGCGCAGGCCGCGGGCGTTCGTCACGTCCGGAATTTCCAGGAGGCCGGAGTTGTCTTTGCCGGCCAGGTCGAGCGCGGTGGCTACGTCTAGCAGCGCGGTCGTCGCGCCCTCTCCCTCGCGGCCAATGCGCTCGCCCCAGACGATGACGATGCGCTCTGCCCCGTGCAGAACCTCGGCTACCGGCGAAGCGGTGCCGTGCTCGATGCCGAGGCGCAGGCAGGCGGCGAGCTCGGAGAGGAAGAGGGTGGCGCCGCCCGGCACGTATCGGATCGCCGCCTCGGCGCCGCCGTCCAGCGTCGTCGGGCGGTCGCTGGCGAGGGCGAGCTTGGCGCCGTTGCGCCGCATCGCCTTGCGGATGCGCAGATCGAGGATCGGCGAGCTGTGCAGGGGGTCGGAGCCAACGACGAGGATCGCGTCGGCGTCGTCCAGGTTGCGTACGCGGGCCGAGATCGCAGGCTGGGCGAGGCGCAGCAGCGTGTTGCGGCTCGGGCCGCGCGAGATGCGCGACTCGACGTGGGGGGAGCCGAGGGCCTCGCGCAGGATGCGCTGCACCAGGTAGCCCTCCTCGTTGGAGGCATCGCCGACGATCGCCGCGGTCTCGGCGCCGCCGGCTTTCAGCGCCGCAGCGGCTTTGGCGATCGCCTCGTCCCAGGAGGCCTCGCCGCTCCGCAGCCGCGGTGCGGACACCCGCTCCTCGGCGGCGAACATCTCGAAGCCGTAGCGGCCACGGTCGCAGAGCCAGCCGTCGTCGACGTCGGGGTTGTCGCGGGCGATCACCCGCTTCACCTGCTCGTCGCGGACGGTGAAGCTGACGTTGCACTGGCTTGGGCAGAGCGTGCAGACCGAGCCCGCCTGCTCGACGTCCCAGGGCCTGGCGCGAAAGCGGTAGGTGTAGCTGGTCAGCGCGCCGACCGGGCAGAGATCGGTGATGTTGCCGTGGAAGGGGTCGACGTAGGGGCGGTCGTCGAAGGTGCCGACGAAGGTGCGGTCGCCGCGCTCGAGCAGCTGCAGCTGGGAGTCCTCGGAGACCTCCTGGCTGAAGCGCACGCAGCGGTAGCAGAGGATGCAGCGCTCGCGGTCGATCGCGACCAGCGGTGAGAGCTCGACCGGCTTGCGAAAGTGCCGCTTTTGGTCGGTGAAGCGGCTTTTCCCCGGCCCCCAGCCCATCGAGATGTCCTGCAGCGGGCACTCGCCGCCTTTGTCGCAGACGGGGCAGTCGAGCGGGTGGTTGACGAGCAGGAACTCGACCACGGCGCTCTGCGCGTGCTTGACCTGGTCAGTTCTAGTGTGGACGACCATGCCGTCGCGGACCGGGGTCGAGCAGGAGGTCTGCAGTTTCGGGATCCCCTCGATCTCGACCAGGCACATGCGACAGGCGCCGACCGGATCGCCGAGCTTCGGCTCGTAGCAGAAGACCGGGATCTCGACGTCACCGCGCTTGGCCGCGTCGTGCAGGATCTCGCCTTCGGTCGCGCTGACCTCGCGGCCGTCGATCAAGATCGTCACCTCGCGGCTCACGTCGCCGCTCCAAGGGTTTCGGCTGGGCCCCGCGCCGCGGCAATCCGGCTGGCGTCGTCGAGCTGCGGCCCCGCTTCCTCGATCACCCGTTCGAACTCGGGCCTGAACTTCTCAACCATCGCGCTGACCGGCATCGCCATCGAGTCGCCGAGCACGCAGAGGCAGTGGCCCATGATGTTGTCCTGGACCGAGATGATGATGTCGAGGTCCATCGGCGTCGCCTCGCCACGCGCGACCCGTTCCAGCATCTTCACCGTCCAGTTGGTGCCCTCGCGGCAGGGAGTGCACTTGCCGCAGGACTCGTGGTGGTAGAAGCGCGCCGTGCGCAGCGCCATGTGCGGGATCGAGACGCGGTCGTCGGCGACGATGATCGAGCCCGAGCCGAGCATCGAGCCGGCCTCGGCCATCGCCTCGAAGGAGTAGGGCAGGTCGAGCCCCTCCTCGGCGGTGAGGACCGGCGATGAGGAGCCGCCCGGGTAGAAGGCCTTCATCTCGCGCCCCTCGAGCGGGCCGCCGGCCAGGTCGTAGATCAGCTCGCGGGTCGGGATCCCCAGCTCGACCTCGTAGTTGCCCGGTCGCCGTACGCCGCCGGAGACGGAAACGACCTTGGTCCCCGGCGACTGCTCGGTGCCAAAGCCGCGGAACCACTCGGCGCCATGGGCGACGATCCGCGGCACGTTGGAGAGCGTCTCGACGTTGTTGATCAGGGTCGGGCCGCCGTAGAGACCCTGCACCGCGGGGAAGGGGGGCTTCAGCCGCGGGTTGCCGCGCTTGCCCTCGAGCGCGTCGAGCAGCGCCGTCTCCTCACCGCAGATGTAGGCGCCGGCGCCGCGGTGGACGATCAGCTCCAGATCGCGGCGGCTGCCGAGGATGTCCTTGCCCAGGTAGCCCGCCTCGTAGGCTTCGGCGACTGCGGCGTCGAGGATGTCAGCCTGCAAGTCGTACTCGCCGCGGATGAAGACAAAGGCGTGGCCGGCGTCGGCGGCGATCGCCGCGATCGCGATCCCCTCGATCAGCTGGTGCGGGTTGCGCTGCATCAGCTCGCGGTCCTTGAAGGCGCCCGGCTCGGACTCATCAGCGTTGCAGCAGAGGTACTTGGCCATGTCGCCGCGCGGCAGGAACGAGGCCTTTTTGCCCATCGAGAAGCCGGCGCCGCCGCGGCCGCGCAGGCCGGAGTCTTCGAGCTCCTTGAGGATCACGTCGGCCTCCATCTCGCGGTAGGCCTTCTCCAGCGTCGCGTAGCCGCCGTAGCCCTTGTAGCCGGCGAGGGTGCGCAGGGCCGGGTCCTCGGCGTGCGCGAGCAGGACGCGAGTCTCAGGCATCGGCGTCCCCTGCCAGCGGCCGCTTCTCCAGCGCCTTGCCGGGCAGCACGTCCTCGCCCGCGACGAGTTGCTCGATCGCGGTTGCGGCCTCCCCTGCCTCCAGCGGCCCGAAGTAGCGCTCGTCGATCGAGGCCATCGGCGCGATGTCGCAGGCGCCCAGGCACTCGAAGCCGGTGACGAAGACGTCGTCAGCGCCCTCGGTGGCGGCGCGGAAGGCGTCGAGCAGCTCGTCCCCACCGCGCATCCAGCAGCTGATGTTGGTGCAGACGGCGACTTTGTGGCTGCCGACCGGCTCGGTGTGGAGCAGGTCGTAGAAGGAGGCGACCGACTCCAGGTAGGCGGGCGTCACCCGCATCACCGCGGCGGCCTGCCGGATCCCCTCTGGCGTGCACCAGCCATACAACCGCTGCACAGCCCAAAGCGCCGGGATCGAGACCGAGTAGCGGTCGGGGTAGCGCCCCATCAGCGTCTCGATCTGCTCGCGCAGCTCCGGCGGACAGTCCACTTCGTGAAGCTCGGGCACCGCCTCGGGCGTGCGGTCTGGGACTCGCCCTTCGCTCACTGCGCGATCGACAGGGAAATCAGCCACGACGTGTCTCCTTGAGCGCTTGGAGGGGGAGGGTGGGGGTGTCCAGTCCCACCCTCACCTGTCCACACCCCCCAGGATCGGGTCGAGCATGCCGAGGCTGGCGATCATGTCGGCGACGTAGCCGCCCACCGACATGTCCTTGAAGGCCTGCAGGTTGACGAAGGACGGGTCGCGGAAGTGGACCCGCGCCGGCTTCGAGGAGCCGTCGGCGAGGACGAAGCAGCCGAGCTCGCCGCGCGGCGACTCGATCGCGTAGTAGACCTCGCCGGCCTCGACCCGGTAGCCCTCGGTGACGAGCTTGAAGTGGTGGATCAGCGACTCCATCGATGTCGAAAGCTCCGAGCGCGGCGGCAGCACGTACTTGCGGTCGTCGGCGATGAACGGCCCCTCGGGCAGCCCGTCGAGCGCCTGCTCGACGATCCGCACCGACTCGACCATCTCCGCCACCCGTACCCGGTAGCGGTCGTAGCCATCGCCGACGGTGCCGACCGGGATCTTGAAGTCCATCTCCGGGTAGGCGAGGTAGTCGAAGGTCTTGCGCAGATCCCAGGGCTCACCGGCGGCGCGCAGCAGCGGCCCGGTAACCCCCAGCTCCAGCAGCCGCTCGCGCGAGACGATGCCGACGTCCTTGGTCCGCGAGAGGAAGACCTCGTTGCGGTCGAGCAGGGCCTGGTACTGCTGCACCCGGATCGGCATGTCGGCGAGGAACTCGCGCAGCTTCGGCTCGAAGCCGCGCGGGATGTCCTCGATCACGCCGCCAACCTGGAAGTAGCGCGTGTGCATCCGCTGCCCGCAGGCCATCTCGAAGAGGTCGAGGATCTTGTCGCGCTCGCGGAAGCAGTACCAGAGCATCGAGATCGCGCCGAGGTCGAGCGCCGTCGTCCCCAGCCAGACCAGGTGGGAGTGGATCCGGTTGAGCTCGAGGAAGATCGTCCGCAGGTACTTGGCGCGAGGCGGTATCTCCAAGTCGATCAACCGCTCGACCGCGCCGCAGAAGGCCTCCATCTGGAAGAAGTAGGAGACGTAGTCCATCCGCTCGACGAAGGGGATGACCTTCCAGTAGCTCTTGTCCTCGCAGGACTTTTCGATCCCGGTGTGGACATAGCCGATCACCGGCTTCAGGTCGCGCACCACCTCGCCGTCGAGGTCGACCACCAAGCGCAGGACCCCGTGCGTGGCCGGGTGGTGCGGCCCGATGTTGATCGTCATCACCTCGGTGTCGGCGGCGTCGGACGTGCCGGGAGTTAGAGGTCCATATGGGTGCTTAACTCCCGGCACGTGCCCGCTAGCCATAGTTGCGCTCGTTGTAGGTGAAGGCCACGGGCTCTCCGCCAATGGGGAAGTCGCGCCGCTGCGGCCAGCCGGCGTAGTCGTCGGGCAGCAGGATCCGGGTCAGATCGGGATGTCCGCGGAAGACGATCCCGAAGAAGTCATAAGCCTCGCGCTCCTGGAACTCCGCCGTGGGGAAAAGCTCTACGCATGAGTCGATCTCCGGCAGTCCCTCCGTGGGGTTCGCCAGCAAGGCCTTCACTCGCAGCCGCTCGACACGATCGCGGTTGAGCAACTCGTAGTGAACTGCGAAGCGGGGCTCGGCCGGCAGGTAATCGGCGGCGTGCAGGCTGGAGAGGAAGCGATAGCCCTGGCCTGGCGCGTCGCGCAGCCAGGCGAGGACGGCGAGGATCTGCGCCGGGTCGACGACCAGCGCCGGCTGATCGCGGTCGAAGCTGGTGTCGAGCACCGCGCCGGGGTGGTCCTGCTCGATCTCGCCCCGGATCAGCTCCAGTCCGGGGCCGTCAGGCACGGATCAGCCCTCGCGCTTCCTCGTAGGCCTCCGCCGCCTCCGGGTTCGGTTCGCTGCGAGGGCCGCCGCGCGCCCACTCCTCGGTGCCGGCGGCGTTGTAGCGCTGGCGCCAGCCCTGGTCCGGGTTGCCCATGATCTTGCGCTGCAGCTTGGTGAAGCCGTAGAGGACGGCCTCGGGACGGGGCGGACAGCCGGGGATGTGGAGATCGATCGGCATGAACTTGTCCGCGCCCTGGACCACGGCGTAGTTGGAGAACATGCCGCCGCTGGAGGAGCAGGCGCCCATCGAGATCGCCCATTTCGGCTCCAGCATCTGGTCGTAGAGACGTCGGACGACCGGTGCCATCTTGATCGAGACCCGCCCCGAGAGGATGATCATGTCGGCTTGGCGCGGCGAGGCCCGCAGAGCCTCGGCGCCGAAGCGGGCGAGGTCGTAACGGGCGGTGACCAATGAGATCGGCGCCTCGATCGCGCAGCAGGCGAGGCCGAAGGTGAGCGGGAACATCGAGTTCGCCCGCGCCCAGCCGAGCATCTTGTCGAAGTTGGTCATCACGACCCGTTCCTCGACGTAGCGCTCCAGATCCTCCCCCTCGAGGTCGCCGCGCAGCATGTCGCGGGCGCGCAGCTGCCGGTCCCGCATCGTCTGTCGCTCTACCTCCAATCCAGCGCACCCTTTCGCCAAACGTAGACGAAGGCGACCAGCAGCAGGACCACGAAGAGGACCAGCTCGCCGAGGACGAAGACGCTGTCGGCGCCCTTGAGGATGACGCCGATCGGGTAGAGGAAGACCACCTCTATATCGAAGAGGATGAAGAGCATCGCGATCAGGTAGAAGCTGATCCCGAGGCGCAGCCCGCTGGTCGGCTCGACCGGGATGCCGGACTCATACGGCTCGCCCTGGCGGCGGCTCGCTGCGGTCGGCTTCGCCGGCTTCTTCGGGCCGATCAGGTGGTTGAGCATCACGAAGGCGCTGCCCACGCCGAGGCCGAGCAGGGCGAAGACGAGTATCGGCAGGTAGCTCTTCAGCATTGGGAGGTTCGTTTGCGGCGACCGGTCGGCCGGGCTCCTCGCCCACCGTTGCCGCGTGCAGCCGCTGTTATACACCCACCTTGTGACAACTTGCTACATAGTGATTTTCCGCATCAGCAAGCCGAATCCCGACCCTTTCGGGCGGAAATAGTCCGATGGTCGCTGTCCACCTAGTCGTCGGCTGCGCGCTGATCGCGCTCAACCTCCTCGCTTTCGCCTTCGGCGGCGTCGCCTGGCTCCGCGAGCGCCCCTCGATTCCCTTCTGGTACCTGCTCCGTGCCGCCCAGGTCTCCGTCTTCATCCAGGCGATGCTCGGCGGCCTGCTCGTCCTCACCGGCCACGAACCCGACGAAAACCTGCACTATCTCTACGGGATCCTGCCACTCGTCGTCTCCTTCCTCGCCGAGGGCGCCCGCGCCGGCGCCGCCCAGCGCGAGCTCGGCGATATCGACTTCGAATCCCTCCCCGAAGCCGACCAGCAGTCCCTGGCCCTGGCGATAGTCCGCCGCGAGATGGGCATCATGGCCGTCAGCTGCGGCGTGATCTTCTTCCTGGCCCTGCGCGCCGCCGGCACCAGCGGCGCGTTCTGAGTGGTCGGGGGACGAGACTGCATTTACCCAGGCATAGGACGGGTAAATGCAGTCTCGCGATGGCCAAGCCGGAGATGCTTTACGCAGCTTGGTTCGCCTATGTCGAGATGCGGAAAACCGGATGGTCGGGGGCGATGCGGCGCAGCTCAGCGTCGGGCGCATCCGGTCCGACGCCGCCGAAGAAGGTGCCGACCTCCCATTTCCACTTCTTCAGGTAGGAGCGCAGCAGGGCTGGCTTCTCGTCGTCGCCGAGCTCGGTTGCGGTGAAGTCTTCGGTCCGGCGGCCCAGCGCCAGGCGGCCTCTGCCGCTGGCCCGCAGGTTTCGCACCCACTGGGTGTGTCCGCGCGGCGCCACCAGATATCGATCGCCCTTGTAGGTCAGCAAGTTGACGGGGGTCCGCCGCCACTCGCCGCTCTTGCGCCCTCGCACTTCGAGTACCCGCGAGCCGGCGACGCTGATCCCGAGCTTGGTCAGCCCCGCGACGATGCGATTGAAGACATGCTTGGTGAACCAGCCGGGCTCCTGGAAGCGAGTATCCATCGTTTCGATCTTGGCACAGACATTTGCACGCCAGATCGGCAAGCGCCGCGGCGTTTAATGATCAAGCCGCCCGCCCGCCGCTCAATGCCTGGGTGGTGTCAGCCGAGCGGCCGGTACTCGCCGCCGTGGAAGACGAGCGGGTCGCCCTCGCCGGTCTCCAATGCGGTCACCTCGCCGGTGACGATTACGTGGTCACCGCCCGCGATCACGTCGCGCAGGTCGCAGGCGACGAAGGCGCGGGCGTCGTCGATCGCAGGGATGCCGTCGCGCTGGCTCCAGGCGACGCCGTCCCACTTGTCCGCCACCGGGGCCTTGGTGGCGAAGGAGCGGGCGATGGGCTCCTGGCCGGCGTGCAGGACGCTGACCCCGAAGCGATTTGCCGCCTGCACGGCGAGCAGGGTGCGCGAGCCGCGGTCGAGGCAGGCCAGCATCAGCATCGGCTCGATCGAGAGCGAGCAGACCGCGTTGGCCGTCGCGCCGGCCGGTCCGTCGGGACCGGAGGCGGCCACGACGGTCACTCCGGTGGGCAGCATCCCCATCGCGGCGCGGAAGCTGGCGGGGTCGGGCGGACTCATCGCTGGGCTGGACAATATGATGCGCGCCGCGTGCGACCTGCACTAGCCATAGCCTTGGCCGTCGTGGCCGCGCTCGTCCTCGCCGCCTGCGGCTTCGGCGAAGAGGGCATCTCGGTCTCCAAGAACGACCCCAATTACAACGGGGCCGTCATCTTCGCCACGCACTGCAGCGGCTGCCATACGTTGAGCGCCGCGGGCACGCAGGGGACGGGGAATCGCAGCGTGCGCACGCAGGGGCCGAACCTCGACCAGCGAACCGAGACCTATGAAGACGCTCTCTTCGCGATCCAGAACGGCGGTTTCTCCGGCGCGATCATGCCGCAGAACATCGTCGTCGGCTCCGACGCGGAAGCGCTCGCCCGCTTCGTCGCCAAGTACGCGGGCAGCGAAGCCGAAGAATCGCCGCGGCCCGGCAACCCCTCGCCCTAGCGGGAATCTCCGATGCTCGACCTGAAGCTGATCCGCTCCGATCCCGAGCGGGTCAAGCAGGCGCTTGCCCGCCGGGGCGCTATCGAGGACGTCGACCGGCTGCTGGCGCTGGACGCGCGCCGGCGCGAGCTGCTGCCCGAGATCGAGGGCGCGCAGGCCGAGCGCAAGACGCTCTCCAAGCAGATCGGCGAGGCGAAGCAGCGTGGCGAGGACGCGGCGGAGTTGATGGAGGCCGTGGCGGGGCTGAAGGAGCGGATCGAGGCCGGCAAAGCCGAGTTGGAGAAAGTCGAGGCCGACCTCGGGCGGGTTGCCGCCGCCCTGCCGAACATGCCGGACCCCGACGCCCCGGACGGGATGAGCGAGGAGGACGCCGTCGTCCTGCGCGAGGTGGGGGAGCGGCCGAGCTTCGACTTCGAGCCGCGCGATCACCTCGAGATCGGCGCCGATCTGGGCTTGATCGACATGGAGTCGGCGGCACGGCTCTCGGGCTCGCGCTTCGCCTATCTGAAGGGCGACCTGGTGCTGCTCGAGCTCGCCCTCGTCCGCTTCGCGCTCGAGCTGGTTCGCGGCGAGGGCCACGAGCCGGTCGTGCCGCCGGTCCTGGTCCGCGAAGAGGCCCTCTACGGGACCGGCTTCCTGCCCGGCGACCGCGACCAGATCTACGAAGTGCCGAAGGACGAGCTCTTCCTCGTCGGCACCTCGGAGGTCGCCCTCGCCGGATTGCACGCCGACCAGATCCTCGACGCCGAGCAACTGCCGCTGCGCTACGCGGGCTTCTCAACCTGCTTCCGCCGCGAGGCCGGCGCCGCCGGCCGCGATACGCGCGGCATCTTCCGCGTCCACCAGTTCGACAAGGTCGAGATGCTCTCGTTCGTCGAGCCCTCGGAGTCGGCCGCCGAGCACGAGCGGCTGCTGGCGATCGAGGAGCGCATCCTCACCGCGCTGGAGATCCCCTACCGGGTTGTCAACGTCGCCGTCGGCGACCTCGGCGCCCCGGCGGCGAAGAAGTACGACTGTGAGGCATGGATCCCTAGCCAGGGCCGCTACCGCGAGCTGACCTCATGCTCGAACACGACCGACTACCAGGCGCGGCGTCTCAATTGTAGGTACCGGCCTGCCGATAACGAATCAGCTCAGGCACTGCACACGCTGAACGGGACGGCCGTAGCCGTGGGACGAACGATGATCGCGCTGATCGAGAATAGGCAAAATCGGGTAGGCGGTTTCACGCTACCTAATATTTTGCATTCGCACGGCGCCCCTGAGAGGATCGGCCCGGCATGAGCTCCAGTTTGAGAGAGGCCAAGCGGGTCGTCCTCTGCGACGACCACGAGATCGTCCGCGATGCGATCAAATCGCGGATGGCCAACTCGAACACGTTGCAGATCGTCGGCGAGGCTTCGAACGGCCGCGACGTCGTCGACGTGGTCAAAGAACTCGAGCCCGATGTCTTGATCATCGACGTCGAGCTGCCCAAACGCGACGGGATCGAGGCGACGAAGGAGGTGCTCAAGGTCCGGCCGCGGACCAAAGTGATCATCTTCACCGCGCACGCCCAGCCGGACTTGCTCGCACTCGCCCTGCGTGCCGGCGCCTCCGGCTACGTGCTGAAGTCGGCGCCGGCCGAGGACATCGCCCGCGCGGTCAAAGCGGTCACTGGCGGCGGCACCTTCCTCGGTGGCGACTTCGCCGGCGGCAAGCCCTCGGAGGTGGAGAAACTGCTCGACCTCTCGCCTCGGGAGCGGCAGATCCTCGAGCTGCTCGCCGAGGGGCTGCGGGTGAAAGAGATCGCCGAGCGCCTCGGCCTCAGCCCGGCGACCGTACACACTCACGTGCGCAACGCCATCGCCAAGCTCGAGGTCGACACCCGCACCGAGGCGGTCGCCCTCGCCGTCCGCTTCAGTTATCTCGGAGCGGGCGGTGGCGTCAAATAGGCGCCTACCCCTTGTCCAGTGAGAGCGCGCAGCCGTTGATGCAGTAGCGCTGGCCGGTCGGGCCTGGCCCGTCCTCGAAGACGTGCCCGAGGTGGGCGTCGCAGTGCTTGCAGACGACCTCGGTGCGCCGCATCAGCAGGCTGTTGTCCGGGCGCAGCTCGACGTGCTCGAGGTTGACCGGCTCGGTGAAGCTGGGCCAGCCGGTGCCGGAATCGAACTTGGTGTCGGAGGAGAACAGCTCCGTTCCGCAGCAGACGCAGCGGTACATCCCCTCGCTCTTCTCGTCGACGTATGGCCCGGTGAAGGCGCGCTCGGTGCCCGCCTTGCGGGTCACCTCGTACTGCTCCGGGGTCAGCTCTTCGCGCCATTGCTCGTCTGACTTCTTGATTTTCTCCATGGGCAAAGCGTAGAGGGCCGCGGGAGTCGTGTCGCGAGTGCCTATGTTCGCTTCGCTCACTATGTTGCTGCCGCTTCGCGGCAAGGATCACTCTGCGGAGCCGCTTCGCGAGGCACTCGCGAGACGACTCCCGCGGCCCATACGATGCGCCGTCGTGGAAGAAGCCTTTTACGAGATAGCTGGTGATGGGTTCGTCGCGACTGAGTTGACTCGCGGACCTTGGGATCCGGGAGCGCAGCATGCGGGCCCTCCGTCGGCCTTGCTGGGGCGGGAGATCGAGCGAGTTAAGGGTGGCGAGGGGTTTCAGGTTGCCCGGGTGACGTTCGAGATCCTGCGGCCGGTGCTTATTGGGCCGGTTCGGGTTGAGGCGGAGGTGGTGCGACCAGGGCGGAGCGTGCAGATGATCGAGGCTTCACTCTCCGGCGAGGACGGGGAGCTGATCAAGGCTCGGGCCTGGCGGATCCGGACCGCTGAGATCGAGATTCCGGATGACGTGGTCACGACTCCCGCGCCGCCACCGGGACCCGAGGAGGGCGGCAAGCCGGAGTTCTTCTCCACCGGCCAGTCGGTCGGCTACCACACCGCGATGGAGTGGCGGTCGGTTGGCGGCGGGTTCCTCGAGCCCGGGCCCGCCACGGTCTGGATGCGGATGGGCTGCCAGCTGGTTGCCGGTGAGGAGCCGACGCCGTTGCAGCGCACCCTGGTCGCCGCCGACGTCGGCAACGGGATCAGCGCCGTGCTCGACTGGCGTCGCTACCTCTTCATCAATGTCGATCTCAGCGTCCATCTGGAGCGGATGCCCGAGGGCGAGTGGGTCTGTGTCGACGCCCTCACCTTGCCGCAGCGGAACGGGATCGGCACCGCCGAGTCGGTCCTCTCGGACGAGCGTGGCCGTATCGGCCGCGCCGCCCAGGCGCTTCTAATCGCCGAACGTCCCTGATCCAAGAGGGACGTGCCGGGAGTTAGCGGTCCATATGGGTGCTTAACTCACGGCACGTCCAGCGAACGTTCTGCTACTAGGGCGCGACCGTGGCCGGATACCGCCAGGGCGATCGTCGCCGCGGAGACGAGGGCGACCATGGCGGCGAAGAGGAAGGCGCCCTCGTAGTCGGTCAGCGCGGCGGCGACACCAGCCAACGGCGCGCCGAAGCCGATGCCCGCGTCGAAGAAGGCGGTGAAGGTGCCGAGCGCCGCGCCGCGCCGCGTCTCCGGCACGCGGCCGACGACGATCAGCGAAAGCGACGGGTAGAGCAAGGAGAAGGCCGCTCCCATCGCCATTGCCCCGACGATTGCGACAACGAGGCTGTGGGCTACGCCCATCGTCGCCAGCCCCGCGGCCTCGACGATCGCCGCCACGATCGCGACGCGAGTCGGGCCGATTCGGTCCGGGAGATCGCCGCCGACCAACCGGGTGAGGACCACCATCGTGGCGAACACGCCGAAGACGACGGCGCCGTGACCCACTCCCCGAGAGTCGAGGTGGAGGACGACAAAGGATGCGACGGTCGCGTAGCCGAGCGAGGCGAGGGCGAGGGCGGTTCCCGGCCGGACCGCCTCGCGGGCGATCAGCGGCTGGTGCTCGTTGTCGGCCGGCTTTGGGTGGAACGGATCCGGCAGTCGCAGCGCGATCAGCGCGCCGACCAGCGGCGACGCGCCGGCGAAGAGCCAAACCAGCGTGTAGCCGGAGGCATGGAGGAGTAGCTCGCCGACCAGCGGCCCGACGCTTAGCCCGGACCAGACCGCGAGGCCGTAAAGCCCAATCACCCGCCCACGCCGCTCAGGCGGCGCGATGTCGACGATCCAGGCCGAGCCGGCGGTAAAGACCGTCCCCTCACCGGCGCCGAGAACCAGGCGGGTGCCGATCAGGCCCGCGACGCCTAGGGGCAGCAGGTAGAGGAAACCGGCGATCGCGACTAGAACAGAGCCGAGCAGGACGGCTGGCTTGCGGCCGCGGCGGTCGGCGAAGCGGCCGGCGAAGGGGCGCAGGAGCAGCCCGGTGACGGCGTAGGAGCCGATCACCACGCCAACGGCGATATTGCCGCCGCCGAGCGGTCCGTGCACGTAGCGGGGCAGCACCGGCAGCACTGCCCCGACCGCGAGCAGGCCGGAGAAGGTGACGGCGAAGACGCCGGCGAACGCGGCGCCCGGTCGTGCCACCGGCGAGTGCCTGCTCTCCGTCATCGGAGCAACGCCGGCAGGTCGTCGATTACGTGGTCCGGCGGTGGCGTCGCGGCCTCAGCCTCGGCTCGCGTACACGCGCCCGTGAGGACGAGCACGGTTATCAGCCCGGCTCGCCGGCCGCCCTCGATGTCAGACGCGATCCGGTCGCCGACGATCGCCACCCGTTTGGCCCTCGGTATCAGCGCTCGTGCTTGGTCGAAGAGGTAGGGCTCGGGCTTACCGGCAGTCTCGGCGCGCTTCCCGGAAGCGGTCTCGACGGCCGCGAGGGTTGCGCCCGTGCCCGGCCAGGCGCCGCCGGGCATCGGCAGGGTTGGATCGCGGCTGGTCCCGAACAGCGCTGCGCCGGCTTGCAGGGCCCGGGTTGCGGTAAGTAGCTCGGCGTAGTCGAACTCGCGGTGGGCGGAAACCACCACCGCATCGGAAGATTGCGCGGCCTCGCCGTCGAGCAGCTTCAACCCAGCCGCCGCCACCGTTTCCTTGAAGCCCGGCGCTCCGATCACGAAGGCGGTTCCGCCGGACCCGACCCGCTCGGCGACCAGTCGCGCGGTGGCCGCACCTCCGGTCAAGACGCGATTGTCGGGGGTGTCGATTCCGGCATCGCGCAGCCGAGCAGCGTAGGCGGAGGGTTGTTTCACGGAGTTGTTGGTGACGAAGACGATCTCCATCCCGCCTGCGAGTAGCGCTACCAGGGTCTCGACGGCTCCAGGCACCATCTCGCGCCCGACCCAGACCACCCCATCGAGGTCGACCAGAAGCCCGTCGAATTCATCAGCCAGCGCCATTCCGCCGCAGGCTATTAGGTGATCGTTGCGCCGGGATCGATTCAGCCCGCCATCCAAACGACTCGATACGGTGCCGGCTGTGAGCACGGTGAACGGACAGGTGGTCACCGCCTCAGACGTCTCACGCCGCTACGGCGAAGGGGAGGCGGCGGTGGATGCGCTGGTCGGCGTCTCAACCGGCTTCGAGCGGGGCCACTTCACCGCGATCATGGGACCGTCGGGGTCGGGGAAGTCGACCCTGATGCACATCCTCGCCGGCCTCGACATGCCGACCTCGGGGCAGGTCGTCCTCGACGGCGAGGAGATCACCGGTCTCGACGACGCGGCGCTGACCAAGCTGCGCCGCGACAAGCTTGGCTTCGTCTTTCAGTTCTTCAACCTGCTGCCGGTCCTCACCGCCGAGGAGAACCTGGTGTTGCCGCTCTCGATCGCCGGCCGCAAGCCGGACCCTGAGTGGCTCGAGCGGCTGATCCGGACCGTCGGGCTCGAGGACCGTCGCACCCATCGGCCCTCCGAGCTCTCCGGCGGCCAGCAGCAGCGGGTCGCCGTTGCCCGCGCGCTGGTCTCCAAGCCGGCTGTGGTCTTCGCCGACGAGCCCACCGGCAATCTCGATTCGAAGGCCAGCACCGACGTGCTGCGGCTCCTGCGCCAAGCGGTCGACAAGTTCGAGCAGACGGTGATCATGGTCACCCACGACCCGGCAGCGGCTGCGCACGCCGACCGCTTGATCACCCTCCGCGACGGTCGCATCGTCCACGATGCCGTTCCCGGCTCAGCCGACGAGGTGATCGAGTTGATGAAGCAGATCGACTGAGGGTCGCGTGACGAGCCTCGCCGTCAAGAGCCTCTGGGCGCGCAAGGTGCGGGCAATGGGGACGACCTTTGCCGTGGTGATCGGCGTCGCCTTCGTAGCCGGCTCCTACGTCCTTACCGACACGATCTTCGCCGCCTTCGACGAAATCTTCAGCGAGTCGCTGAAGGGGACCAGCGTCGTGATCAGCGCCAAGAACCCGGTTGAACAGGAAAACGGCGAAATCCCGACGATCAGCGCCTCGCTGCTGCCAAAGGCGCAGCTGACTCCGGGAGTGCGTCTCGCCTCGGGCGCCATCTTCACCCCGGGCGGCTTCTTCGATTCCGAAGGGAACAAGATCGGCAGCAAATTCGCCCCGAAGTTCATCTCCTCGACCCTGCCCGACGGTCTCGAGTCGCTCACCTATGTGACCGGACATCCGCCAGTCGGGCGGACGGAAGCGTCGCTCGATGAGGCCGCAGCCGAAAGCTCCGGCATCCATCTGGGCGAAAGAATCAAACTGATCGGCCAGGGCAGCGCCCGCTCCTTCCGCCTCGTCGGCTTCACCCATCTCGGCGACGCATCCTTCGGCGGCGCCAGCATCGCGCAGGTGACGCTGCCGGTGGCCCAGCAGCTGACGCACAAGGTCGGTCGTTTCGACCAGATCTCCGTCGCCGCCCGTAAAGGCATCTCGCCGGAGGCGCTGAAGCGGCGGATCGAGAGAGTCATGCCCGCCTCGGTCCGGGTCGAGACCGCCAAGGAAAACGCCGACCGCGGCTCGGAAGAAATCCGCGACAATCTCGGCTTCCTGCAGATCATCCTGCTCGTCTTTGGCTTCGTCGCCGTCTTCGTTGGCGCATTTCTCATCTTCAACACCTTCTCGATCACCGTCGCCCAGCGGGTGACCGAGTTCGGCCTGCTACGCACCCTGGGCGCCTCACGTCGGCAGATCCTCGCCTCGGTTTTGATCGAGGCGATCGCGATCGGGTTGTTTGGGGCGCTGGTTGGCATCGCCGGCGGCTACGTCATGGCGTTGGTGCTCAACGCTCTCCTCCAAGCATTCGGCATCGACCTGCCGACGACGAGCCTGGTTATGGAGTCGCGGACGATCGTCGTCGCGCTGTTGGTTGGGATCGTGGTCACGTGCGTGTCCTCGATGGCTCCCGCCCTGCGCTCGACCCGCGTGCCGCCGATCGCCGCCCTCCAGGCCTACGTCCCGCCCAGCACCCGCCGTCGCCGGCTCGTCTACGCAGCACTCTCCGTCCTGCTCGGCTTCGCCGGTCTGGCGATGGTGCTTATCGGTCTGTTCGGCAATGGTGGCGCCGGCGCCCGCGCCGCCCTCATGGGCGCTGGCGCCGTGGCGATCGTGCTCGGTGTTTCGCTCTTCAGCCCCCGTCTGGTGCCACCGCTGGCGGCGATCGCCGGCTGGCCGCTGGAGCGGATCCGCCGCCTCACCGGGCGCCTGGCGCGCGAGAACGCGCAGCGCAACCCGAGCCGCACCGCCGTCACCGCCGCGGCGCTGATGATCGGCCTCGCCCTGGTCACCTTCGTCACCGTCTTCGCCGCCGGCCTGAAGAGCTCGGTGGCCCAGGTCATCGACGAAAACTTCGAGGGCGGTCTGGTGATTCAGAGCTCCGACGGTTTTTCGCCGATCCCGGCTGGCGCTGCCGCCCTCGCCCGCAAGGCGCCCGGGGTGGACCTCGTCGCCACGATCCGCTCGACCGAAGCGAAGCTGCTCGGCCAGGGATCGAAGGCGAAAATCACCGCACCGACCGCTGACATCGGCAAGGCCGTCAACATCGAATGGAAGAAGGGAGGACCGGCGACGCTGCGCAACCTGCGCGACGGCGAAGCGGTCGTCTCAGACTCCTTCGCTTCCGATCACAACCTCGAAGTCGGCGACAGATTCCGCCTGCTGAGCCAGAGCGGCGCCAAACCGGCCTTCCGGGTTGCCGGCGAGCTCGACTCGAAGGCCGGTGTCTTCGGCAGCATCGTCATTACCCAGGCAGTGATGACCCGTGCCTTCCACCAGACCCAGGACACGATCGATTTCGTCATCACGGAACCTGGGGCGAACGCTGCCAAGGTCCAGGCCGCCCTCACCACGGGCGCCGAACACGCCTTCCCCACCGCCGAAGTCCTCAACCAGCAGGAACTGAAGGAAAATCGCGAAGACCAAGTCAACCAGCTCGTCAACCTGTTCAACGCCCTGCTCCTATTGGCGATCGTCATCTCCCTCTTCGGCATCGCCAACACGCTGGCGCTCTCGATCCACGAACGAACCCGTGAGCTGGGAATGCTGCGGGCGATCGGCATGTCGCGGCGCCAGGTGCGGACGATGATCCGCTACGAGGCGGTGATCACTGCGCTGATCGGCGCCATCCTCGGCATCGTCCTCGGGGTGATCTTCGCGGCGCTGATCTCACAGCCCTTGAAAGACGAAGGCTTCACCCTCTCCTATCCGGTTGGGTCGCTGATCGTCCTGCTGGTCCTCGCCGGCCTCGCCGGCGTGCTGGCGGCGATCCCACCCGCCCGCCGGGCGTCCAGGCTGAACGTGCTCGACTCGCTGCAGTACGAGTGATCAGCCGTGGCGTAGGAGGCGTTTGACTGCGCCCATCAACTCCTCGGTGCGTTCGGGCAGCTCGTCCTTCGCCGCGCCGATGACGCAGTGGGAGGCATGATCGGAAAGGAGCTCCAGCGCGACCTTGTCGAGGGCAGCTTGGATCGCGGTGACCTGGGTGACGACGTCAATGCAGTAGCGATCCTCTTCGACCATCCGCTCGACGCCACGTACCTGACCCTCAATCCGACGCAGGCGCTTCAGCACGGCCTGCTTGTCCTCGCTGTAGCCGCGGGTCTCCCTGGTCTGACTCACGAAAGCGCCTCGGCGATCAGCACGGCGGTGCCGAAGATGCCCAGCGCAGCGGCGGCGCAGGCAACAACCCGAACCGGTGGCCCACCGTGAATGCCGGTCTCATGGACAACGGCGTGTCCTTTTCCGCGGCCGATCAACCAGCGGTTGACCGGCACGGCGAAGGCGCCGGCGACGACAAGCGAGAAGCTGAGGCTGCCCCAGAAGAGCAGCGAGCTGAGCCCGGCGTTCAGTGCCCCGGGGATCGCGACGACGATTGCGTTGTCGACGACCTCCATCGTCGCGATGCTGAGCGTGTCGGAGGCGAGGGCGATCGGGATCACCGCCGATAGGACCAGGCCGGCGCGCAGCAGAGGCAGGCTGGTCAGGCTGTAGCCGAAGACAAAGGCCAGGGCAATTGAGAGGACGACGGTTCCGAGGTTCGAAAGACCGGCCGCGGTTCCGATCGCCATGCCGGCCACCTCGCCGATCGCACAGCCGGTAAGGCAGTGCAAGGTGGCGCTGATCGCGACCGCAGTCAGCGCCACCCCCTCGGTCGGCATCTCCTGGTGGTGACGATGGCTGTGGGTCTGGGCGGCGGCGTCCATGCGGCCTCCTCGGTCGGGTGGGACAAGGTCCAGCCGCAGCCTACCAGATACCCCCAGGGGGTATTAACTCAGACCCACGCGAAGGGCGCCAGTGAGCTCGAGCATCGCCGCCTGCGCGGTGCGGCTGATCGCGGTCATGTTGGCGAAGCCGTGGGTCAGGCCCGGGTGGCGGCGCAGGGCAACCGGGACCCCGGCCTCCTGCATCCGCATGGCGTAGGCCTCCCCCTCGTCGCGCAGCGGGTCGAAGCCGGCGGTGGCGATGTAGGCGGATGGCAGGCCGGAGACGTCGCCGGCGCGCAGCATTGAGACACGGGGGTCGGCGCGATCGACGGTCGTAGGCAGGTAGTGGCGCTCGAACCAATCCATGTCCGCTCGTGTCAGCAGGAATCCCTCGGCGAATTCATCGCGCGACTGCTGGCCGCCGACCGCGTCGGTGACCGGATAGATCAGCGCCTGCATCGCCGGGCTCGGACCCCCGTCGTCGCGGGCCAGCAGGCTCACCGCGGCGGCGAGGTTGCCGCCGGCGCTGTCGCCGGCGACGGCGATCCGAGCGGGGTCGACCCCCAGCTGCGAGTTGTCCGCCGCCGCCCAGCGGTAGGCGGCGAGAGCGTCTTCGACCGCCGCCGGAAAGGGATGCTCGGGGGCGAGCCGGTAGGCGACCGAGAGGACGGCGGCGGGGGTGTTGGCGGCGAGGAAGCGACAGATGCTGTCGCAGGTGTCGAGATCGCCGATCGTCCAGCCACCGCCGTGGAAGTAGACGATCAGCGGTCGGTTCTCGAGCCCCACGCCCGGCGGTTCGTAGTACCGCGCCGGGATCGTCCCCGCCGGCGCCGGGATTGCCAGGTCGCCGACCGCCGGCAACGATCGCTTCGGACCCGCCGCCGCGGCAGAGCTAGCTCGTATCCTGGCGCGCGCCTGTTGCGGCGAGAGCTTCCCGTAGGCCGACGCCGACTCGTCCCGGGCCAGGCTCGCCAAACGAAGCAACGGCTGTATCTCTGTCGCAAGCCGCTGCCCGTCGATTTGGGGCGGGGCGCCGAATGCCGCCCGCTGAAGGCCGCCCGGAAGCCCGCAGACGAACCGCAGGATCCTGTGCTCGATGCGCGGCGGCAGCCGGGGAGGTGCCAAGACGGGGCGGCAGACTATGCGATTCGGAGCGATAGGGCCATGTCGAGTTTCGGTTAAGTAAGGACGAATCTCACACGAAGGCTTCCTCCCCCGGTGTACCGTCACGGTTAGAGGCGCGATGGAGGCAGCGACGACAACGGCTCCGCAAGCGGTCATCCGGCCGGTGGAGCGGCGCCTTCCCCCCGGCCCCCGGCTACCGCGCTCGGTACAGACGGCGATCTGGTCGCGCCAGGCCCGGCGCATGTCCTACGGCTGTCAGGATCGCTACGGGGACATCTTCACGCTGAAGATCATCCACGAGGGGACCTGGGTGATGCTGGGCGACCCGGAGGCGGTGAAACGGGTCTTCACCGGCGATCCGCGTGTCTTTCATGCCGGCGAGGGCAATCAGATCATCGAGCCCCTGCTCGGCTCCAGCTCGCTCCTCGTCCTCGACGAGAAGGCGCACATGAGTCAGCGCAAGCTGCTGCTGCCCCCCTTCCACGGTGAGCGCATGAAGGCTTACGGGGAGACGATGACGGAGATCGCCTCGCGCGAGATCGAGCGCTGGCCGACCGGCGTTCCCTACGAATTGCGGCCGCGGATGCAGGCGTTGACCCTGGAGATCATCCTGCGCACGGTCTTCGGCGTGCGCGAGGGGGAGCGGATGGTCGAGCTGCGCGACGCTCTGCGTGACTTCCTCAGGCTGACCACCGACCCGCGCCAGCTGCTGCCGGTGATCCTGCTCGGGCCGGAGCGAATTCCTCGGCTTCCCTGGTTTCGCCGCATCATCGAGCGGATCGACGGTCTCCTGCGTCGCGAGATCGCTGAACGCAAGCGGGCCACCGACCTCGAAGATCGCGACGACATCCTCTCGATGCTGGTCGCCGCCCGCCACGAGGACGGCAGCCCGATGAGCGAGACCGAGATGCGCGACCAGCTGTTGACCTTGCTCACCGCCGGCCACGAGACGACGGCGACCTCGCTCGCCTGGGCGATCGAGCGCCTTTCCCGTCACCCGGAGAAGCTCGAACGCTTACGGGAAGAGGTCGAGACGGATTCGGAGGACTACCTGACCGCGACGATCCAGGAGACCCTGCGCCTGCGCCCGGTGATCGCGATCGTCCTCCGCCGCCTCACCGAGCCGGTCGAGATCGGCGGCTATGAGCTGCCCGCTGGCGTCACGGTCGCACCCAACATCTACCTCGCGCACCGCAATCCCGAGGTCTATCCCGAGCCGGACGCCTTCAGGCCCGAGCGCTTCCTCGACAATCCGCCCGGCACCTACACCTGGATCCCCTTCGGGGGAGGGGTGCGCCGCTGCCTCGGCGCCGCCTTCGCCCAGTTCGAGATGGCGGTCGTCCTGCGCGAGCTGGTCATGCGCCGCGGAATCCGCCCTGCCAATCCGAAGCCCGAACGAATCTTCCGCCGCGCGATCACCGAGACCCCGCGCCACAACGCCGAAGTCGTCCTCAGCTGACGCCCCGGCGCAGGTAGTCCGCGGAGACCTGCAGCGACGTCGCCATCAGCTCCGCTAGCAGGGCCGATGCCTCGCTGCCCTGGTTGGCGGCGGGAAGGAAATAGGCGCCGAATTCGCCAGTCGGCAGCTGCTGCGCGGTCGCGAACGCGATTGCCGCTGCTGCCCCAGACGAGGGCATGGCGCCGTTTTCGGCCACCTCGGCGATGAGGCGTGCAAAGCGCACCAGGTCATATGACCTGACCGCGAGGACGAGGCTGCAGTCGATCTCGAGAGCCGTCGCGCACGCGCCGCATATGGGCGCGGCGCTGGCAGCTTCCAAAAGAGCGCGTGGCAGGGCGTCGGCGCAGTGCTCCCGCGAGGGCGATGGCGCCGTGCCGATCTGAATCGTCTGCTCTCTGCCCCTTGCCCCACCCGCCTCGGCATCCTTTAGGTAGCGCTCGGTGCGCGCAACCGCGTCGTCGCAGCGGGTGGCGAGCTGCCGCAGCTCCGCACAGAGGGCCGCCCCCGGCTCGGGCTCAGTTTTCCCACGTAAGTGCTCACAGGTTTCTTCACCCGCGTCTCTGTCGCGAGAGGCGACGAGTGCGCTGAGGATTCCCAGGACGTAAGTGGTGTGGTACGTACGTCGAATTGCATAGGCGGTTGCCGCTGAACCGGTCAGCGAACGGTGCTTTCCCTCGTCGTAGTTGATATCCGGGACATATCCGAGCCGGGACCAGGTCTGCCAGACTTGCGTACCCGCTACCAGCGCCGCAGGGGACCATCGCCCGCCGAGGCACTCGATGCCGACCAGAAGCTCGCAAACGAGGTCGAAGTCCTCCGCCGTGGAGGTCCAGGTCAGGAACCCGTCAAGCGTGCGCATCAGCATTTGCTGTCGGTCCCTCAGCTGTCGCGGATCTCGGCCGAAGTCGGTTGCGTACATCAGAGCGTGCGTCAGCTGATACGCCTGCTCCCTGAGGCCAAAGCACGGGTTCGGTGAGGTAGAGGCGATCGACAGCCCATCGACCTCGCCGCGGCTGTACTCAGCCTTTACACCAAGTACTTCGTGCTGCCAAAGCAGCTCTGCAAATCGGAATGGGATTCGCTCAAAGCAGACCACCTGCCCGGTTTCCATGCATTGGCGAATCACTTTGTCGAACTGGGCATCGGAGTATCCCGCGCCGGTAAGGGCGATGTGTGCAAAGCCCAGCGTGGGAACCGATTGCGGGAAGCGCATCATCATCACCGCGTTGCGATCCGACCTGGCGTAGGGGCTCACCAGCGACGCCAGCTCGTCGAGCTTGCCCCCCTGCCCAGAGGTGAGGCAGGGAACCCGGTGAGCGAGCAAGATCAGCAAGGCCGTCTCGGCGACTACCTTGTCGACGAAGGTCTCAAGCTTCCCATCTGCATCAGGACCGTCTTGCTGCAGCAAAGTGAGGTGGCGCGTGACGTAGAGCGCGTACTCGAGGACGGCTTCGAGCGTCGTAGCCGCTTTGTCGACGCGCAGGAGCTCAAATTGCCGGGGTTCGGTCAACTGACGCTCCCTACTGGAGACCTTCGTGGCTCGGCTCCTGGCCGCCCTGCGACCGGTGGGCTGATATGTCCAACCGTGCTGCCATGGATCTCCGTCTGGAACTGCGCGGATTGCTTTCTGACGCTGTCCAGGATCGATGATGCCTGCGCGGGAGAAGCCAGCCGAGGGCGGCCGCGATGAGTTTCATCGCAATCGAGGCCAAGGTCAATAGGGTGGATTTCCGCTCCCACGATGCTCGCCTGCTCAATCTCCAGCACGGCTATGTAGGAGCGCCAATAGCGCTGATCAGTGAGGAAGCTTGGACCACCGGCCGACGCCCGATGACGCAGGAACGTCCGGATCTCGGTCGCAGCAGGAAGTCCCAGCTGCTCATAAGCATCTGGCGGCTGCGCCGCCAGATGCTCCAGCTCGAAGAAGAAATTTCCCAAGCTGTAGAGAATGAGCGCGCCTGATCTCCACTCAATGCCGCCTGGAACATGTGGGCCATGGCACACTACGGCGGTGGCGCCGGCGTCGACTAGCTGCCTGGCCGCCATCTGCAGGAACGGAGGAGGAAAGGCGCCGTTCTGATCGCGCTCGTGCGCATGGATGCTCGCCAGGACGATGTCGTGGTCCTCAGCGGCACGTTCGACGTCTTCGATGAGCTGCAGGAGGTCGGCCGGGTGGGGAATCGTGGCAACCTGGTTGATGTCGCCGGGAGCGACGACGAGGTGAGGCAAGAGCAGAGTCGATCGATTCCCGGGAGGGCGGGTCGCGACGCCACGGAAGATCGACTCCAGGGCATCGATCTGATCGGCGCTGGCGGTAACTATCGTCGTGAACCGCAGCGTGTTGACGCCCGCGCGGGCGGATACTTGGGGGGAGGCGTTGGCGGCGCGCGCATGGTCGGGGAAGGTCGCCGTTGCCGATACAAGTGCGATTCGGGCGTCACCGTTGCTCGTCATGGCTGGAGCCCGCGCCTCGGAAAGCGTGGCGCCGGCGCCGGCGCACCTCACCCCCGCATCTTCCAAGAGATGCTTGCTGTGAAGAAGTGCAGCCGGGCCATAGTCACAGGAGTGATTGTTGGCAAGCGAGGCAAGGCCAATGTTCAGCGCAGGAAGCGTTCCAACGACCTCGGGATCAGCCTGCAGATAAAGGCCTCCAGACGTTGCCATGGGAGGCCACTCAAATGTGTGGAAGAGCGTCTCGACATTGCAAAACGCGATATCGGCACTCTGAAGCGGCTCGAGAGCCCCGGCATCGCCGACCAGGTCCTTGGCGATGAGGCAGTCACCGGCTAGGGCGATTCGCAAGGCCATTTCAGAGCGATTTCGGTCGGGGGGGGGTGAGCGGTTGTCGTATCTATTGGGTAGTGAAGCGCGACGAAGATGAGCGCAGGTAATCACCCACAGACGCCGCACTCACACTTCCGTTGAACTTGATTCATCGGACCGGTCGGCAGCTTTGTCAGCCGTCAACTACTCGCAGACGAGCACATAGCTGCTTCCACCGACGACGTACCAACCTACGGTCATAGCGGGATCTTCCATCTGGAGTCCCGGGATATTCCTCAGGGTCTCGAGCTTCAACAGCTCGCTGGCGGGTCGCTCCAGGTCTACGATGCCCTTTTTCTGGAGCTCCTCAGTGAGCCTATGGATGTCGGCTGGCTTTGCCTTGGCTGGCATAAGCCCCTCCTTTCCAGCATTGCATACAGCAATACCGATTGATCTATAAAAATCAATCAAGACTCTCGCAAGGAGTGGGGGGAGTGTCAAGTCTCTGTGGACGAACGATTGGTGCAGACGAACCCGGCCGACTACACCGTATGACCGCTCAGCCGCAGCCGGTGTTGTTGCTGCAGGAGGAGCACGTGTAACAGACCCGTGCGCTGCATCATGCCGCCGCACTGCTCGCAGGCAGGGCCGAGGTCGAGGCCGGACATCTTGGCCGGGACGACGGGTGGAATGTCGGTGAAGACCGCCGCGGCAGGGACCGCCTCGCCACCCGTCGCCTTCGCCCAGTTCGAGATGGCGGTCGTCCTGCGCGAGCTGGTCATGCGCCGCGGAATCCGCCCTGAAGGCGAGGAGCTCCCAGACCCGTTGGACCCCACAGCCAGGCGAGCGAAACTCCAGACGTACCGATTGAGATATAAGTCGGCTTGATTAGAAATCGATCCGGAGGTATCTCTTGAGCCACTCCCTGCGACGCCGGTTCATCGTCCCCTTGGTCGGCCTCGGTCTACTCGGCTCCGTGATCGTGGCCCAACCCGCTGTCGCATTCCGCGATCGCGACTGCTCAGACTTCAGGACCCAAGCACAAGCTCAGCGCTTCTTCGAAAGGCATAACCCGGCACGTGATCCGCATCGCCTCGATGCCGATCACGACGGGATTGCTTGCGAGAGCCTGCCTTAGACCGTATCTGAGGCCCAAGCTGGGGGCCACGCGCGGCGCAGCGACCTGTCAGCGTGACCCTGAGCCGCTAGGGACAAGCGGGGCGGTGCCTGTGACAAATCGACAGTGGTCTCCACGGCGGTTTGTCACAGGTGCCGAATCCGCGCCGGCTATAGCGGCTCAGCCGCAGCCGGTGTTGTTGCCGCAGCTAGAGCACGTGTAGCAACTGCCCGTGCGCTGCATCATGCCGCCGCACTGCTCGCAGGCAGGGCCGAGGTCGAGACCGGACATCTTGGCCGGGACGACGGGTGGAGTGTCGGTGAAGGCCGCCGCGGCAGGGATCGCCTCGCCACCCGTCGCCTTCGCCTTCTCGGCGCCGTTGCCGTTGCCCGGCTCGGAGTGGCCGTTGCCGCCGTTGGTCGGGCCGGCGGTATCGCCGGTCGCGATGCCCAGACCGAGCTGGGCCGTCTCCGCCTCGCGCTTCGCCCGCACCTCGGTGGTGAGGATGCCGAGATCCTCGAGCGTGTCGGTGTCCTCGATGAAGCGGCTCGCCAGCCAGCGCATGATGTAGTCGGGCAGTGATTTGGCGAAGGGGATCTCGGGATTGCCGGTGATCCCCTCCGGCTCGAAGCGCATATAGCTGAACTTGCGCACGAAGTCCTCGAGCGGGACGCCGTACTGGAGGCCGATCGAGATCGCCGTCGCGAAGGCGTTCATCAGCCCCCGCATCGTCGAGCCCTCCTTGCCGATGTCGGTGAGGAAGATCTCACCGACCGAGCCGTCCTCGTACTTGCCGGCGGTGATGTATCCCTCGTGACCGGCGATCGAGAACTTGTGGGTTCGAGATTCACGCTCGCGCGGCATCTTTTTGCGCACCGGGCCGACCGGGACCTCCGCCTCGGCCTCCTTTTCCTCCTGCGCGTCGGTGCGCAGCGCCTGCGCGGTCTTGGACCCGTCGCGGTAGATCGCCAGCGCCTTGAGGCCGCCCTTCCAGCCGCGCGTGTAGGCGTCGGCGATGTCCTCGACGCTCGCCGACTGGGGCAGGTTGACCGTCTTCGAGATCGCGCCCGAGATGAACGGCTGGGTCGCCGCCATCATGTCGATGTGACCGGTGTGGGAGATCGCCCGCTCGCCGACCGCGACGTCGAAGATCGGCAGGTGCTCGTCCTTGAGGCCGGGGGCGCCGACAATGGTCGCCTGCTCGGCGATGTAGGCGTTGATCTGGTCGACCTCGACGTCTGAGTAGCCGAGCGTGCGCAGCGCCAGCGGCACCGAGCGGTTGACGATCGTCATCTGCCCGCCGCCGACCAGCTCCTTGAACTTGACCAGAGAGAAGTCGGGCTCGATCCCGGTCGTGTCGCAGTCCATCAGGAAGCTGATCGTCCCGGTCGGCGCCAGCACCGTCGCTTGCGCGTTGCGGTAGCCATGCTCCTCGCCCAGCTCGACCGCCTCGTCCCAGGCCCGCTGCGCGGCCTCGAGCAGGTCGGCCTTGATCCCGCTCGGATCGATGTCGTAGGAGGCGTCGCGGTGCATCCGCATCACGCCGTTGTGAGCGTCGCGGTTTTTCTCGTACTCGTCGTAGGGCCCGGTCGCCCCGGCGGCGATCGACGCCGACTGGCGGTAGGCGCGGCCGGTCATCAGCGCCGTGATCGCGGCGGCGACGTTGCGGCCCGCCTCGGAGTCGTAGGGCAGGCCGTCTGACATCAGCAGCGCGCCGAGGTTGGCGTAGCCGAGGCCGAGCTGGCGGAAGGCGTTGGCGTTCTCGCCGATCTGCTCGGTCGGGTAGCTGGAGAAGCCGACGACGATCTCCTGCGCGAGGAAGACGATGTCGACCGCGTGCTTGAAGTCCTCGACGTCGAAGCTGCCGTCCTCGCGGCGGAACTTCATCAGGTTGAGCGAGGCGAGGTTGCAGGCCGAGTCGTCGACGTGCATGTACTCGGAGCAGGGGTTGGAGGCGTTGATCCGCCCCGACTCCGGGCTGGTGTGCCAGCGGTTGATGATCGTGTCGTACTGGACGCCGGGATCGGCGCAGCGCCAGGCGGCGTCGGCGATCTGGTTCATCAGCTCGCGCGCCGGCAGCGTCTTCGTCGTCTCGCCGGTCGTGCGCGCGGTCAGGTTCCAGTCCTCGCCGGCCTCGACCGCCTCCATGAACTCGTCGGTCACCCGCACCGAGTTGTTGGCGTTCTGGTACTGGATCGAGGTGAAGCCCTCGCCGTCGATCGACATGTCGAAGCCGGCGTCGCGCAGCGCGCCCGCCTTCTCCTCCTCTTTGGCCTTGCACCAGATGAAGTGCTCGACATCGGGGTGGTCGACGTCGAGCACGACCATCTTCGCCGCGCGCCGCGTCTTGCCGCCCGACTTGATCGTCCCCGCCCAGGCGTCGGCGCCGCGCATGAAGCTGACCGGCCCGGAGGCGAGCCCACCCTTGGAGAGCGGCTCGACCGAGCCCCTGATGTTGGAGAGGTTGATCCCCGACCCCGAGCCGCCGCGGAAGATCATCCCCTCCTTGGTGTTCCAGTCGAGGATCGACTCCATGCTGTCGTCGACGCTGAGGATGAAGCAGGCCGAGCACTGCGGCCGCTCCTCGAAGCCGACGTTGAACCAGACCGGGGAGTTGAAAGCCGCCTTCTGGTTGAGCAGGATCGAGGTCAGCTCGGCCTCGAAGGTCTCGGCGTCCTCAGCGGAGGCGAAGTAACCGCCCTTGCGCCCCCAGCCCGAGATCGTCCCCGCCACCCGCCCGATCATCTGTTTGACCGAGTGCTCGCGCTTGTCGCTCCCCATCTGCCCCCGGAAGTACTTCTGGGCGACGATGTTGGTCGCGTTCTGGCTCCAGCCCTTGGGGAACTCAACCCCACGCTGCTCGAAGGCCGGAGCGGCAGGATCGCCGATCAGGGCATCGCGTATCTCCCACTCGATCTCATCGAAGGGATGCGTTCCGGGCGAGGAGAAACGGCGTTCGATCGCCAGGCCCTTGAGACCGTTTTTCGGAGCACTGGTGGCGGTCTGGGACATCGAACTTCTCCTCTCGGGCGGCTTTCAGGGGGAACGTCGCAGGATCGTCTTCGAACCGGACGGAACTTGTCACGGGTGATCCCGCAAACGCCGCAGAATTCGCGCCTTTCTCCTCTATGGTGACAAGGAGATGGTGCGGGCGAAGGCCGCCGAGAAGGCGGAATCTGCAAAGGAAGTTGCATCCGAGGCGATCGCCTCGGTCAAGCCGCGGCTGCGCGGCGTCTCGCACGAGTGGGCCTTCTTTGTCTCGCTCGTCCTCGGCGCGGGGCTGATCGTCGCCGCGAAGACGCCGAAGGCGACCCTCGCCGTCGCGATCTACGCGGTAAGCCTCTCGGCGCTGCTCGGCACCAGCGCCCTCTACCACCGGGTGAACTGGAAGCGCCCCGAAGTGCGTCGCTGGATGCGCCGCCTCGATCACTCGATGATCTTCTTCCTCATCGCCGGCACCTACACGCCATTCGCCCTGCTCGTCCTCAACGGGCCTCTCGCCGACGCGATCCTTCTCGTCGTCTGGATCGGCGCGATCGCCGGCGCCGTGGTCGAGATGATCTGGATCGACCACCCGAAATGGGTCGCGGCGCTCATATACATGTCGCTGGGGTGGGTCGCCGTGGCCGCCTTCCCGCAGCTCTGGGTCGACATGGGGGTAACCGGCACCCTGCTGGTAGCCGCCGGCGGTCTCCTCTACACGGCCGGCGCCGTCGTCTACGCGACCCAGCGCCCCAACCCGAACCCCCGAGTCTTCGGCTACCACGAGATCTTCCACGCTTTGGTAATCGCAGCAGCAGCAGCTCACTTCGCGGCGATCGCGTTTTTCGCGCTGCCCGCTGCTTGACGATCTAAGGAGAGGCCGGGGGGTCCCCGCAGGGGAGACACCCGGCACTCGCTATGCCGGGACTTGCTCCCTCCCCGCTTCGGCCTCGGCCTCCGCCGCAGCGATCAGCTCGGCGAGGATCTCCTCCAGCCGGGTGGCCTGATCAGGCGTCAGCTCGAGCCGACCGTCCTCGATCTGCTCGTGGGCTTCGGCGACCGGCAGCTCGGCCTCGATCACCCGGCCGCCCATCGCCGCCAGCACCTTGCGCAGCTCGGCCTGGGCCCAGACGCCTCCGAACATGCTCTTCGAGGCGCCGATCACCGCCACCGGCTTGCCGGTCAAGGCGCTCTGCCCGGCGGGACGCGAGGCCCAGTCGAGCGCGTTCTTGAGCTGGCCCGGAAGCGAGTGGTTGTACTCGGGAGTGGCGATCAGAACCGCGTCCGCCGTCCGCATCGCATCGCGCAGCTCCCACACCGCCTCGGGGGCGGGCTCGAGCTCCATGTCCTCGTTGAAGGGCGGGATCTCCCCCAGCCGGTCGAAGATCACCATCTCCGCCCCGCCGGGGAGCCGCTCGGCGGCCGTTCGCAGCAGGGCGGTGTTGAGCGAGTCGCGGCGCAGGCTGCCAGAGATGCCGAGCACCCGCATGACTACTCGCCCTCCTTGACCAGCTCCAGCTCGACCGCGATGCCGACCTCGTAGTCGAGCACCTCGCCACCGCTCGGCAGCTCAGCCTGCCAGTCGAGCCCGAAGTCGCGCCGGTCGACCGATGCTTCCAGCGAAAGGCCCACCCGCGGGCTGCCGGTCATGTCAGCGCCGAGCTGAGCGAACCGGCCGCTCGCCTCGACCTCGTGCTTGGTCCCCTTGATTTCGAGCTCACCCCGCACGGTCGCTGAGCCGTCCTCCTTGACGTCCAGCTCGGTCGAGCTGAAGCGAAGTTGCGGGTAGCGGCTGGCGTCGAAGAACTCCGGGGAGAGGAGATGGCCCTTGAGCTGCTCGTCGGGGACATCGAGGCTGGCGACGTCGACCGAGCCCTCCAGCCGTGGCTGCTCACCGCCTATCAGTCGGGCCTCGTAAGAGCTGAAGCGGCCGCGGAAGGTCGAAACGCCGTTGTGGATGACGGCGAAGCCGATCGAAGAGTGCACCGGGTCCGCCACGTAGGTTCCTGCCTCGATCTTCTGCCTGGTGGTTTGCGTGGTCATCTTTTGCAGCTTCCTTTCCTCTTGCGATTCATGTCGATCCCTATCTCTTTCCTTAGGTCGCTACCCGCGTTTGGCAAAGTAACCCCTTTCCATGGAAACCATCATAACAGAAAAGATTGTCTCTACAACTATTTGCCAAGACAGCTTTTACATGCGATGATCGAGCCATGAGCGAGCAGGCGACGAAGACCCGGAGCGATGGCACCATTTCGGCCGCAACCTCCCACGGCGCCGCATGGGGGGAGCTGACGCGAACCCACGCGGCGATCGTCGGGCGCCTGCAGGAAGCTCTCGCCGCCTCCGACTTTCCGCCACTGCCCTGGTACGAGGTGCTGGCGACCGTCGCCGGTGCGCCAGAGCAGCGAATGAAGATGGGGGAGCTGGCCGAGGCAATGGTGATCACCCGCGGCGGCCTGACCAAGCTCGTCGACCGCCTGATCAAAGCCGGCCTGATGGAGCGGACCTTCTGCGAGACGGACCGCCGTGTCAGCTACGCGACCCTGCTTCCCGCCGGCCGCGACCTGCTCGACGAGATGCGCCCGGTCGTAGTCGCCGAGCTGAAGACCGCCTTCGCCGCAAACCTAAGCAACCTCGAAGCGGACGATCTGCGCGGAATGCTCGAGCGAGTGCGTTCCTCGGCCTGCGACGCAAGCTGAGTTCCCGGGCGTCCCCCGAGGAACACGGAGCCCTGCCACAAAGCTGACGTGGGCGGTCGCTATGCCAGCGCTGAGGCCGCGCGCTCCTTGGCAGCCTCAATCAGCGCTAACACCTGGATCTCTTGCCCCTCACGCAGCAACGCGACCGGATCGGGATCGCCGTTGACGATTCCCTCGAAGAACTCCTTGCGGTCCTGGTAGGTCGGCAGCGTCCCCTTCGCCCAGCCGCGGGCATCGTTGAGGATCACCGCCAAGCGCGCGTACTCCTCGCCGAACAGCTCGGAGACCTCTCGCTTCATCCGCTTCGCCAGGGCGGGGGAGGCGCCGGCGGTCGAGATCGCGATCGCCAGCGGCCCGGTGCGGACGATCGCCGGCAGGATGAAGTTGCAGAGCGGCGGCACGTCGACGACGTTGACCAGCATCGCCCGCTGCTCGGCGTCGTCGAAGACGCCGATGTTGACCTCGCTGTCGTCGGTGGCGGCGATGACCATGAAGGCACCGTCGAGGTCGGCCGCGCCGGCGTAGGCCCGCTTCTCCCACTCGATCGAGCCCTCCGCCGCCAACGACTCCAGCTCGGGGTGGGCGAGCGGGGCGATCAGGGTGACATCGGCGTCGCAAGCGAGCAGTCCCTCGACCTTCTCGAGGCCGATGTCGCCGCCGCCGACCACCAGGCAGCGCCGCCCCTTCAGCTTCAGGCAGGCGATGTAGAAGGGGGTCTCGAGCATGTCGCGCACGCACGACTGGTCGCAGATCCCCTTGCGGAGCTGGCAGACGCACTCCTTGCCGGCATAGGCCTGGGCGGGCATGGACGAAGGTTAGAGGGAGTCCAGCGTCAGCTTCAGGCCGTCCGTGACGCTGGTCATCGCCCGCCAGCCCAGCTCGCGCTCGGCGCGGCCGGCGTCGAGCGCGATCCGCTGCACCTCGCCCGCCCGGGGTGGGGCGAACTCGGGCTCGAAGCTCTCGTTCCCGTCGATCTCGGCGAGCTGCCAGGCGAGCGTCAGCACGTCGGTCTCGATCCCGCTGCCGATGTTGATCGGACCGCTCGCCTCCGACCCTGCCGCGGCGATCGCCGCGGCGACCACGTCCCCTACATATATGTAGTCGCGGGTCTGGGTGCCGTCGCCGAACACGGTCGGTCGGCCGCCGCCGCGCAGGCGGCCGCAGAAGATCGCGATCACGCCGGCCTCGCCAAGCGGGTCCTGGCGGGGGCCGTAGACGTTGCCCAGCCGCAGACTGACGCCGGAGAGGTCGTAGAGCCTTTCGTAGAGCGCCAGGTAACCCTCGGCGGCGAACTTGCTCTGGCCGTAGGCGGAGAAGGGTTCGATCGGGGCGTTCTCGCCGAGCGGCAGCTGCTTGCCATCGCCCTCGCCGTAGATCGCGCCGCCGGTGGAGACGAAGACCAGCCGCGGCGAGCCGGCGGCGCGCATCGCCTCCAGCAGGTTGGCGGTGCCGCCGACGTTGATAGAGGCGTCGAAGGCGGGGTCGGCGAGCGACTTGCGGACGTCGATCTGCGCGGCCAGGTGGAAGACGATCTCCGGCTGCGCCGATGCGACCAGCTCGGCCAGCGCCGCCGCGTCTCGAATGTCGAGCTCGGCCAGCTCGGCTCCCGCCACCAGCGCTCCCTCGAGGTTCTCGCGCCGCCCGGTCGAGAGATCGTCGACCACGCTCACCGCGTCACCGCGAGCGAGCAGCGCGTCGACCAGATTCGAGCCGATGAAGCCAGCGCCGCCGGTGACCAGAGCCTTCATTCGGGCGCCGATCCTATGGGGATCGGCGGCGACCCGCCGGACGGCGTCGCCGAGGCCCCCTGCTACTCTCGCCCGCCGATGAGACTGATCGTCACCGAGAAGAACAACAGCGCCAAGAAGATCGCCGACATCCTCGGCCGCGGCGAGGCGAAGGCGGACAAAACCTTCAAAGTCCCCTTCTACACCTGGACCGACCAGGACGGCGGCGATCAGATGACGATCGGGCTCAAGGGCCACGTGCTGGGCCCGGCCTTCCCCGAGGGCTACTCGAACTGGCAGAAGACCGACCTGCACGACCTGATCGACGCCGAGCTGATCAAGGAGCCGACCGACAAAAACGTCGTCAAAGCAATCCGCAAGGTCGCCGTAGAGGCCGACGAGCTGGTGATCGCGACCGACTTCGACCGCGAGGGCGAGCTGATCGGCCTCGAGGCGCTGGAGGAGATGCTCGACGCCAATCCTGATCTGGGCACGCGCGAGGAAGCCGCCGCCGGCACCCTGCGGATCAAGCGTGCCCGCTACTCGGCGCTGACCAAGGAAGAGATCGAGCGCGCCTTCGGGGAGCTCGACGAGCTCTCCTACCCGCTCGCCAACGCCGGCGCTGCCCGCCAGGACATCGACCTGCTCTGGGGCGCGACCCTGACCCGCGCCGTCTCCCTCGCCAGCCGCCGCTTCGGCTCCAACTTCCTCTCTGTCGGCCGCGTGCAGAGCCCGACGCTGGGGCTGATCGTCGAGCGCGAGATGGAGCGCCGCGCCCACGTCGCCAAACCGTTCTGGGAGCTGTTCGCCAAGTTCGAGCACCCCGACGGCAGCTTCGAGACCCACCACAGCGTCGACAAATTCTGGGACAAAGCCGAGGCCGACGCCGCCTTCGCCGGCACCTCCGGTCCCGGCACGGTGAAAGCGGTCACGGCGCGCAAGAACACGCGCAAGCCGCCGACTCCCTACAACACGACCGCCTTCAGCACCGACGCCTCCAGCCGCCTCGGCATCACCCCCGCCAGCGCGATGCGGATCGCCGAGGACCTCTACATGGACGGCTTCATCTCCTACCCGCGCACCGACAACACGGTCTACCCGCAATCGTTGCCCCTGCGTGAGCTGGTCACCTCGCTGGTCAAGGTCAAGGAGTTCTCGGCAGCCGCCGGGCTGCTCGACGGCGAGCTGAAAGCGACTCGGGGTAAAAAAGAGACGACCGACCACCCGCCGATCTACCCGACCCAGGCGATCCACCCGGGGGCGCTCGAGGGGCCGAAGAAACGCGTCTACGAACTGGTCGTGCGCCGCTTCCTCGCCACCTTCAGCCCGCCGATGATCACCGAGTCGACCCGGGCCGACATCGAGGCCGGCTCGGAGACCTACTTCGTCCGCGGCTCGGTTGTCGTCGACCCTGGCTACGCCGGCATCTACACCTACGCCCGCTCCGCCGACGAGGAGATCCCGGCGCTGCGGGAGGGCCAGAGCCTCGATCTCGACGGCGAGCCCTGGATCGTCGACAAGGAGACCCAGCCGCCCTCGCGGATCTCCCAGGCCAAGCTGATCGAGATGATGGAGGAGCGCGGCCTCGGCACCAAAGCGACCCGCGCCGACATCATCCAGAAGCTGTTCGACCGCGGCTATGTCTACGGCAACCCGCCGATCCCCTCGGAGACCGGGATCGCCCTCTATGAGGCCTTCAAGAACTACGTGCCGGCGATGGCGACGCCCGAGATGACCGCCCAGCTCGAGGCGGAGATGGACCGAATCGCCGCCGGCGAGATGACCAAGGGCGCCGTCGTCGGCGAGAGCCGCGACCTTCTGCACAAAACCTGGACCGAGATCGACGGCAGCCGTGAGGATCTGGCCAAAGTCATCTGGAAAGGGATGGACGAGGACCGCATCCTCGGTCCTTGCAAAGTCTGCGAAGAGGCCGGCCGCAAGAAGGACGACGGCTCGCCTCACATGCTGCGGATCATCCGCGCCAAAAAATCCGGCAAACGCTTCGTCGGCTGCTCTGGCTGGACGCTCGACGACCCGGATTCGTGCGACCAGACCTTCCCCTTGCCCCAGCGCGGCGATGTCTTCAAGCTCGAAGACCGCTGCTCGGTCTGCGGCGAGACCCCGCGGCTCAAAGTCGTCCCCTTCCGCGGCCGCCCCTGGAACCTCTGCCTCAACGACGACTGCGAGTCGATGCAGGAGATGAAGAAACGCCGCGCCGAGCGCGAAGCCGCCAAAGCCGCGAAAGCGGCGATGGAGAAGAAACCGCTGCCAGGCGGCTCCGAGGACGGCAAAGCGCCCGCGAAGGGTAAAAAAGTCAGCAAAGCCGATACTGCCACCCGCGGCCGCAAACGCGCCAAAGCCGCGGCCAAAGGCTGAGGCCCCGGCCATTGTTCGTCTCTCTCGAGGGAGTAGACGGGTCGGGCAAGAGCACCCAGGCGAAGCTGCTCGCCGAAGCGCTCGGCCCGGAGACGCTGCTGATCCGCGAGCCGGGGGGAACCGACGCGGCGGAGCGGATCCGCGAGCTGCTCGCCGACCCCGCGCTGGAGCTCGACCCCTTCGCCGAGCTGCTGCTCTTCTCGGCGGCCCGAGCCGATCTGCTCAGCCGCGTCGTGCGGCCGGCGCTCGAGGATGGCGGCATCGTCGTCGCCGACCGCTTTGCCGATTCGAGCGTCGCCTACCAGGGCGGCGGGCGCGGGCTGGGCACCAGCTACGTCCTCTCGCTGGTCGACACGACGATCGACGGCCTCTGGCCCGACCTGACGCTGCTGCTTCAAGTGGACCCCGAGGTCGGCCTCGGTCGTGCCGATGGGGAGGATCGCTTCGAGGCCGAGGGGCTGGAGCTCCAGCGCGCCGTCGCCGAGGCCTACGACGAGATCGCCCAGATCGCATCGGACCGGGTTGTCGTCATCGATGCCGACGGGTCGGTGGAGGATGTCCATCAGCGAATCATGGAGGTGGTCAAATCACGCTAGGGACCACCCCTTCTACTTGGGCCACCTGCCCATTGGATGAAGCATTGTGTGCCCTGTAGACCCCCAAATGCTTCAGCGAGCGCTGGAGCACCAGCCGCGAGCCAAGGTTGCGTTGAGCGCGGCGCTGGCGGCGGGCCCTTCGCATGCGTATCTGTTTCGGGGACCGCGAGGCGCGGGCAAGCGGGACGCGGCGCGGGCGTTTGCTGCTGAGATCCTTGCTGGCGCGGCTGAGGACGCCGACGATGCGCGGCGGCGGGCTTTGCTCGATCCATCGCCACATCCCGACCTGGTGTGGCTGGCGCCGAAGGGGGCGCAGCACATGGTCGAGGAGGTGCGTGAGCGGGTGATCCGAGCCGCCGCCTACCGGCCCTATGAAGGCGGCAAGCGGGTCTTCGTGGTCGAGGCGGCGGAGGCGATGCGAGACGAGAGCCAGAATGCGCTGCTGAAGACGCTCGAGGAGCCGCCCGGCTTCGTCCATCTGATCTTGCTCAGCTCCGAGCCGGCGGCCCTGTTGGAGACGATCGCCTCACGCTGCCAGCCGGTCGATTTCGTGCCGCTGCCGGTCGAGGCGGTCGAAGCCGCGCTCCAAGGCGACGCTTCGAGCGGAGCAGAGGCGGATGAGATCGCCGCCACCGCCCGCCTTTCCGCCGGGGACGTCGAGCTTGCGAGCCTGCTGCTGAGCGAGCCAGGGCGCAAGCTGCGGGACGAGGCCGAGGGGTTGGCCGTGGCGACGCTCGGCAACGGCGAGGCCGCTTCGTCCTGGCAGGCGATGCTGAGGAGCGCCGAGCAGGCTGGCGAGGAGGCCGAGTCCGCGACCCGTGAGGCGCTCGAGGAAGAAAAGGACGCCGGCGTCAAACGCTCCGCCCGCGACATCGCCGACGCGGCGAAACGGGCCGGCCGCCGCCGCCGCACCGACCTGCTCGACCTCGGCCTGCATCTGGCCGCCGCCTGGTTCCGCGATCTCGCCGCCACGGCTTCCGACGCCGCCGACGTCGCCTACAACCGCGACCGTCTCGCCCAGCTGCAATCCCAAGCCGAGCGCCTTGACCCAGGCAGCGCCCGCCAAGCCGTCGAGCTGATCCAGGACACTCGTCGGCGCCTAGATCTGAATGTCTCCGAGGAGCTGGCCCTGGAGGCGCTCTCGTTCAGGCTTGAGCGTGCCTCGAGCTGAGCGGACGGTCTCAGACGCCGTTATGCGGGCGTCCTCAGTCGCCCAATAGCGCTGCTATTCGGGCTCCCTGCGTCCTTGCCTAACGACGTCTGAGTCTCGTCTTGGCGTACTCCCGTTCGCCTGCTCGCGGGCCTTCTCCAGGGCGCGCTCCTGCGCCAGCCGCGTTATCTGGGCGGCTTGGCGGGACATGATCACGCTGAAGTTGAGCGCGAGCCCGAGCAGCAGCAGGAGGATGATCGAGAAGAGGGCGACGTTGGTGTCGCGGACGCCCATCGCGTCGGCGACAAAGCCGAGCAGGCCCGGGAAGATGGCGCCTGCGAGCATTCCCAGGCCGGCGATGAACCAGACGACGCTGAAACGCTCCTGCAGGCGGTCGCGACGGATCAGCTCGAGAATCATCAGCACGAAGGCGAGCGCGATCACGGCGGCCAGGATCCGCGTCTGCGAGGTGAGGTGGACCTTGGGGTCCTGGGCGGCGGCCAGCAGCGCCGCGGTCATCGCTCCGCCCCCACCTTGCGCGGCCGGAACTGGCCGACCAGCAGCACGACCATCCCCTTGAAGATGAAGAAGGCCGAGCGCAGCGGGGTGAGGAAGGAGGAGCCGCCGACCCGCTCAAGCATTCGCACCGGCACCTCCTCGACCCGCAGGCCTTGGCGCACCGCCAGCTGCAGCGACTCGATCTCGGCGAAGTCGGGGGAGTAGTTCTCGCTGAACAGCTCCATCACCCGCCGGTTCGCCGCCCGCATGCCGCTGGTCGTGTCGGTGAAGCGCTGCCGCGTCGCCAGGGTGAGGAAGAAGCGAAAGACGCTGGTCCCGATCCGCCGCGAGAGAGTCGGCTTGTAGTCATCGCCGGTGACGCCATCCGCGGCCCCGGCGTTCGCGCCCAGCTCGCGGTAGCGCGAGCCGATCACCAAGTCGGCGCGGTCGGCGCGGACCTCCTCCAGCAGCCGCGCCACCTCGGCCGGCGGATGCTGCCCGTCGGCGTCGAGGTGGGCGCAGAAGTCATAGTCCTCTCGCAAGGCGTAGAGGTAGCCGGTCTGCAGCGCCGCCCCCAGCCCCTGGTTGAAGGGCAGCGTGGCGACCGTGGCGCCCGCCGCCGCGGCGCGCGCCGTCGTCTCGTCCGTCGAGCCGTCGTCGACGACGAGCACGTCGACGTCGGGCAGGCGCTCGCGCACGTCGGCGATCACAGCCGCGACCGAGTCGGCCTCGTTCCAGGCAGGGATGAAGACCAGCGTCCTCATTGCGTAGGATTCTCCCACGCGGGGCCGCCGCCATTGTGTTAGTAAACCTTCGTGAGGCGGATCGGACTGAGGCTCTGGCTGGTTGGCGCATTCGCTGCGGTGACGCTGCTCACCGCCGGCGTCGTCTACCTGTTCGGCGACCGGCCCCGAGCCGTGCTCGGCGCGATCGCGCTCGGCGTCCTCGCCGGCTTCCTGATCGCTGTTGGCACCTCCCATCGGGTGACGCGCCTCTCGCGCGCCGCCGGCGAGCTCGCGGCGGGCGACTTCGATGTGGCGCTGGACGCCGGCGGGCGCGACGAGATCGGCGATCTCGCCCGTGCGCTCGACTCGATGCGCGCCTCGTTGAAGGAGAGCGTCGGTGTCCTCACCGCGGACCGCAACAAGCTGCAGGCGATCTTCGACGGCCTCACCGACGCGGTGATCGTGGTCGACGACGACGGCGCCCTGCGCTTCTCCAACCGCGCGGCCTCGAAGCTGCTCGACCCGCTCGGGCGACCGCCCGAGTCGATCCAGCCGCACCTGCAGCGTGCCGCCGCCGTCGGCTTCGCCGCCCATCCAGCGCTGCGGATCGGCGATCGCGCCTACGCGATGAGCGCCCGTTCGCTGCCCAAAGAGCGCGCGGTGCTGGTCGTCGCCCGCGACCGCACTGACGAGATGCGCCGCGAGCTGGCCGAAGCCGACTTCATCTCCAACGCCGCGCACGAGCTGCGCAACCCGCTGGCCGGCATCTCCAGCGCGATCGAGGTTCTGCAGGAGGGCGCCAAGGACGATCCCAACGCGCTCGACCATTTCCTCGGCCGCCTCGCCGACGATGCCGAGCGGATGAACCGCCTCACCCGCTCGCTTCTCACCCTGGCGCGGGTCGAGTCGCTGGGCGCAGGGGAGACCGAGGAGGTCGATGTCGCCGCCGCGATCCGCGACACGGTAGCCGCGGTCGAGACCCCGCAGCACATCGAGCTGGCGACCGATGTCGAGCCCGACCTTGCCGCCAAAGGCGATCCCACGCTGCTGCGCCAGGTGATGGTCGGCCTGCTCACCAATGCCTTCAAGCACACTCCGCTGCCCGGGCGCGTTACCGTTCGCGGCCGCCGCGACGGCGAGAAAGAGGTGATTCTGGAGGTGATCGACACGGGGCCAGGAATTCCGGAGGTGGAGATAGAGCGCGTATTCGAGCGCTTCTACCGCCGCGACGAGTCGCGCAAGCAGGAAGGCTTCGGTCTAGGCCTGGCGATCGCCCGCCGCATGGTCAGCGTCATGGGCGGCGAGATCGGCGCCCACTCGATCGAGGGCGAGGGCAGCACCTTCTGGGTTCGCCTCCCGATTGCCCAGCCGAGCCCGACCCCTGTCGCATGAGGAGAATGAGGACGAGATGAGCAGAGGACGCATCCTGATAGCCGACGACGAGCCCTCGGTTCGCGACTCGGTCGGCTACGCGCTCGCCCAGGAGGGCTTCGAGGTGACCTCGGTCGCTGACGGCGACGAGGCGGCCGAGCGGGTCGGCGACGGCATCCCCTACGACCTGCTGATCCTCGACATCATGATGCCCGGGTCGAGCGGGCTCGACATCTGCCGCGACGTGCGCTCGCGCAGTGCCGTGCCGATCATCCTGCTCACCGCCAAGGACGCTGAGGTCGACAAGGTGGTCGGGCTTGAGGTTGGCGCCGACGACTACGTCACCAAGCCCTTCTCGGTGCGCGAGCTGCTCGGCCGCGTCCGCGCCCAGCTGCGCCGCCGTGAGCTCGACCGCGCGCCGCTCTCTCAGGCGGTCAAGGTCGAGGCCGGCCCGGTCGCGATCGACCTTGTCCGCCATATCGCCACCGTGCGCGGAGAGCCGGTCAACCTGACCCGCTCCGAGTTCCAGCTGCTGCGCCTCTTGGTCGGCCGCACGGGCGAGGTCTTCCCTCGCCGCCAGATCATGGAGGAGCTCTGGCAGACCGAGTTCGACGGCGACGAGCGCGCCTGCGACGTCCACATCTCCAACCTGCGTCAAAAGGTCGAGCGCGATCCCCAGAACCCTGAGCTGGTCCTCACCGTGCGCGGCGTCGGCTACAAGTTCGACGGTGCAGCGCCCGATTGATCCCCGCAGAAAATTGCGGACTGCGCGGATTCACACAGGGAACGATGGCTTTCCAGCGAAGGTAGGCCTGGTTTTCCAGCCTTGCGAGCGTCATTATGTCCTCATGGCCCCAAAGCCCACAGCCCGTAGGAAGGGTTAGGCCCGCACAGCGCGGATAGGGCTTGCAAATGTCGCCGCGCGACACTCAAGCTTCGCTGGCAGCCGGCTACCAGCTCATGGCCAGCTATCTGGTCTGGGATCTGCGCGACCTGCTCGACGAAGGCTCGCTGAGCAGACCCGACGCACGCGAGCGGCTGCACCAGTTCGTCGAGATGCTTCAGGCGGCGCAGCGAGCGATGCAGCCTGTCTACCCAGCGCGAGCCGAACAGTCGCGCTCCGGCAGCGCCCGGGCCGAGCGTGGTAAGCGGCTCGCCACCCTCAACCAGGACGAGCAGCTCTTCGAGATGGTCCTCGCCGCCCGTGGCGACGGCGACCTCCACGGCGCTGGCGCCTGGGCCAAACGCGCTTGCATCGTTCTCGAGGCCATCGAAGATCACAACTGGGCCAGGCCGAGCGGGAAAGAAGAGCAGCGCTTCATCGAGGACGACGTCGAGCCCTTTCTGCGCCGGCTCGGCCGCATCGACCAGCTCGACCGCTATCGGCCGGCCTGGCGCCCGGGTCTGCAGCGGCGGTGAGCGAGGAGAGCCCCGCCGCTGGCTCGGCCGGCCTGGTCGAGCACCCGCCGGCACTCTCCGGCCTCTCGCTGCGGATCATGCGGGGCTCGCTGGTGCGCGTCCGTCGCTTGCAGGAGGAGCTCACGACTCTGCGCTCAGCCTATGCCGAACGCGAGGACTTGCCGGGTCTTCGGACCCTGGTCGAGGGGATGAGCGTCGTCGCAGCTGAAATCGAGCGCGAGATCATGAGCGAGTCTCGCCAGCTCCACCGACGCCTTCAGGACGGGAGGACCTCCGCCGAGCAGGCCGAAGAGCGCTTCCGCGACAAGGTCGGGGGCCTCGTCAACGCGCTCGACGTCGTGCTGCCGCGGGTCCTCCAGATCGCCCGCACTCCCCACGGCCGCGAGGTTGAGGCGCTTATCCACCCTGTCACCCGCCTCGTCGCGAGCCTCTTCCGCCGCGAGGTGCGCAGCATCGAGCTGATCTTCGAGCCGGCCGACGACTACGCCTACCAACTCTCCCTGGTCGACGAGCTCATGCGGGTCGCGAACAAGCTCAAACCCGAGCTGCGCGACCAGCTCGACGATCTGCCGCAGATGGTCGCGATCAGTTACCCCCAACACCTCGAAGCCGAGACGCTCGTCCACGTGATCATCGCCCACGAGATCGGCCACACCGTGGTCGACTACGTGCCCAAGGGGTTTCTCTCTGCGCCGATCGTTGAAGCATTCGACCTCGCGGCGGACGAGCATTTCGGCAGACTCCAAGAGAAACTCGATCCCGAGCTCGAGCGTGGAGGCCAGGTCGAGGCCGGTGAGGGCGAGGATGCCGACGAGGACGACTCGAAGAGTCGCACCGACAAGGCGATCGATCGCCTCCGCAAGTGGTACGAGGAGTTCGCCTGCGACGCGCTCGCGGTGGGGATGGTCGGCCCGGCCTATGCCTTCGCCCTTGCTGATCTTGACCTGGCCTCCAATCGCTGGGCTCAGATTCGCGGCGGCGCCGGCCACGACAGCCATCCGGGGCTGGCTTGGAGGCTGCGCCGGGTAATCGACCAGGCGCGGCGCGAATACCTTCCCGAGGAACGCGAGGACGCTGAGGCCTGGGGCGCCATCCGCGCCGCCCTGGCCGAGCTCGAGGCCGTCATCCCCACGGAAAGCGACGAGCTGCTCGAGGTAGAACGGGAGCTCCTCGACGCCGCCCTCCAGAACCTGGACGAAGGCGACGCCGTGGAGAAGGTGCTCGGCTACAACGCCAGGTACAGCCCGGAAGATTTCGACGTCGACATCGAGGTCGTCTGGGAGAAGCTCGGCGCCGGCATTCCGCCCGCCGAGCGGATCGGCCGCCGCACTCCCGAACCGGACGGGTCACGGCCGAAGCTGGAGCGCGTCCCGGACCGGTGGTCGTCGTCGATGTCCTGGGCGTCGATCGTCAATGGGGCCTACGCCCACTGGCAGTCCGGCCGCGCGCTTTCCAGCGACAGCGATGCGCACCGCGTCCTCCCAGACCGCCACCGGGTCGCCAGGGATTGGATGAACTTCAACGCCTACGTCCGCGGCACGATCGAGCTGGCCAACCTCCACGAGCAGCTGACCGCAGCCCGTGAACGCCTCGACGGGCTCAATGCTCCTCCGGAGGAGGACTGAGCGTGCTCTCTGGGTTGGAGATCGCGGAGCGCCTGCTCGACCACACGAGCGGCATGGCGATAACGCCGCTGATCGACCCTGGCCAGATCGGCGACGCCGGCATCGACCTTCGCCTTGGGCCGGACTTCGTTGTCATGCGCCGCGCCACCGCGGTCGCCGCCTTCGACCCGGCCAAGGTCGACGAGATCGGGCAGCGGATCCGCGACTACCAGGATTACCTGCGCCGTCCGCCCGGGAGTGCCTTCTACCTGCACCCCGGCCAGTTCGCGATCGCTCGCTCGCTCGAGTACCTAACCCTTCCCGACCGCGTCTCCGCCCAGGTCGCCGGCCGCTCGTCCTGGGGCCGGCTGGGGCTGGTGATCCAGACGGCGCCGCTGATCCAGCCCACCTTCCGCGGCACGATCACCCTCGAGCTGGCCAACGTCGGCACTGTGCCGATCGTCCTCTACGTTGGCCTGCGAATCGCCCAGGTGATGTTCTTCGACGTGACCAGGGATGGCGCCCCGCCCACCACCGCGCAGACACCGCCGCCGGAGGGCGCCGCCGCGTGAGCCGCGATTCCCGCCGCTACAACCTGCAGTTCAGGCCCGAGTTCTCACGCCTGCACCGCGATCGCGACCTGCGCTGGGTCGTGCCGCTCTCGGTGCGCTACGTCGTCGCGGTCACCGGTGAGCGCTTCGCCGGCAAGTCGGCGGCCCTCGCCTACCTGGCAGAAAGGAAGGGCTTCGAGGTCTACAGCCTCGCTACGACTCTGCGCGACATCGCCGTGCGCCTCGGCGTGCCGCTAGAGCCCCGCCGGAGCCTGCAGGACCTCGGCGACGAGCTACGCGCCCACTTCGACGACCCGGCTTATCTGGCACGGCTGACCCTGCGCCAGGTCCACCGCGACCACCTCGACCATCGCGGCACGGTCGAACCGCTGAGGCGGATCGCGGTCGGCGGCTTTAAGCGGCGGGAGGAGCTGGACTTATTTCAGTCCCTCGCGCGCTTCGAACACCTGCGGATGACTGCGCTGCGGCAGACCCGCTTCGACCGCGCCTTCGAATCGGAGGTCATGCAGCGCGAGCTGGCCCACCTCGACCCATCGTCCGATTTCGACCTCGCTGCCTTCGAAGAGCACATCGAGCAGCGCGACCTGCGCGGCGACGACAACCCCTGGACCGCCGGCTACGGCCAGGCGGTGGAGACGTTGACCGCGATCGACTCGGCGCGGGAGATCGAGAACGACGGCTCGCTGGCGCGACTGTACGACCTGCTCGACGAGGAGGTCAAGACGCTCGACAAGCGCTTCCGCGCCTTCAGCGGCTGAGCGGTCAGGCGGCTAGCTGGGCGAAGTCCAGCTCGCGTAGGTGCAGCGCCCCGTCGATCACCGCGCGGACGAACGGGATCGTGCCCACGATCTTCGGATCGGGCAGTCCCAGCGAGCGGCGCTGGGAGACGACGACGCCGACGAACCCGTCCGCGAACGATTCGCTCACGTCCGTCACCGAGCTGAAGTCCAGGATCAGCTCACGGTCACCGTCGCTGGTGGCTTCTGCCTCCTCTAGTTCCGCCAACACCCAGATCGCACGGTCGCGGGTGGAGAACACCGATCCTCTTTCTGCCATTGCAAAGCGCATGTCGTCCTCCGTTGCTCCTGAATCGTATTGCCTGAACCTACCGTATGCCGGGGTCGGCACGCGTGCGTCTCTTAATTAGCCCCTACCCGCCTAAGTGGACGCCAATACCACCTCGATCCAGGTTCCCAGCGTGTGCGAGCCGACGTCGCCCACGCGGCGCCTGGTCTGCGGTTGCGGCCGCATCCTCACGCTCACCCGCCCCATTCCCGACCAGACGCTGAACTCCGCCGCTGGCATGCCCAGCTCCCGCAGCGTGTCGAGGATTTTTGGCAGGCCGTTGCCGCGCACCTCACCGTTGCCGTGCCCTTCGGCTTTGCCGTTCACCCCGCTCACGCCGCGCTCGAGCGCGCGGGCAATCAGCCGCCCCTGGACCTCGTCGTTGGCCGCGTGCAGCGCCTCGCCGAGGTGAACTGGGATGCCGATGCCCAGGTCTCCCACCGCGAGCACCAGGCGGGAGCTGCCGAAGCGCTGCGCCAGGACGAAGGTGCCGTGGTCGTTGCATCCGTGGCTGCAGGCGTTGGCGCACAGCTCGGAGAGAGCGAGGACCAGGGCATGGTTGGTCGGCGCCAGCCCGCCGGGAAGCTTCGCCGCCGCCTGCGCCAGTCTTTCCGCCGCCGGCTCGACCTCGCGTGGCTCGGCGATCCGCGTCACCGGCATCAGCACGTCCTCGGCTCGCGGCTGCTCGTCGAGGCCCATGTGCTTTGCCAGGCCAGCGCGGCCGAGGTAGTTCCGCACTTTGCGATCGTTGGGTGGGACGATTCCGAACGGCGCCCCCTCCGCCTCGTGCACTGCCTCGGAAGCGGCCAGCCGCAGAGCCAGCGTCGGCTCGGCGAACTCGACCTCGCTCAGGTCGAGCAGCACCCCACCGTTCGTCGTCGCGCGCAGGGGGACTCGCTCGCCCCAGCGCAATTTGGGGGAGGGCCCAGGGGAAAGTCGCAGGACCAGCCGCTCCCCCTCCGAATGGTGCCGCGCCTCGGGCATGCCGACGCGACCGTAGCACCGGCGGCCCGACGCGCGTACCTAGAAAGCAACTTCGGTGACCTCGAAGCGCCCCTCGTCCGGCCGGGCTCGGCCGCGCTTGCCAACCCGTTTCACCCTGTCATCGCGCACGACCCGCTCTTGCACCCGCACCGCTTGGTACAGCGGGGTAGCGTCCTCTGCGCCCAGCTCTTCGTAGGCCATCCCGGTGGCGTGGGTCACTTTGACCCTGCCTCGAACGCTTGCCAACGCCCCGGCGTCCTCAGCGACCCCGGCCGAGAGTCGCAGCTTTGCGCTCGCCTCCCTGCTGCTGGAGATCAGCGCGATCAGGCGCTCTGCGCGGATCGAGTGGGTGACAAGCACCCACTCGCGTTTCCAGATCCCTTTATCGTGCAGCCGCAGAAGCTCCCGCTTGACCCGGTCGAGGCGGTCGAGGCTTTCCTCTCGGGTGCGCTCGGCCCGCATTAGAATCGCGTGCTCCGCCCCAAACTGGATCGTCAGCTCGGCGCCCGCGTCGAGACCCGGCTGCAGCGGCGCCGCCCCTGCCACGCTTGGGTTGATGACGTTCGTCTCTGCGGAAGCCCAGCCCCGCTCGCAAACCGCCGTGCCCGTCAGTGTCGTCGTTTCGATCCCGAGCTCCCCGATTGACACATATCGTTCCAGTGAGCGGTCCTGGAACGTTGCCACGTCGCCCACCTCCGCCCGCCCGCTCGGCGGCCACGAGGCCAGGTAGTTCAACCCGGTGTAGAGCTCATCCGTGTACCGCTTCCACAGCTTCGCCATCCCGGCGAGATAGTACGCGAGCCATCAATCCGACCCTTGACTTTAAAAATCGGCGCCGATGTCTCTAATCCGCCCACTTGAAGCAAACTGTGATCTGGGACTCACCTCGAGCTCATAGTGCCCGGATAGGCTTTGTGCATGGACCCGAGCCCGAGTTCAGACGAAGCCGCGGCGATCGCTGCGGCTGTCGAGCGGTTTCAGGCGGAGACGGCTCCGGCGGAGGCGCCGGTCGGAGAGCGGGTTGGCCCGTGGCAGCGGGCTGCGCTGGTCGAGGGAGTCGGCGCGAAGAGCATCGTTCTGAAGCATTTGGAAGGAGGATTCGAATGGCTGTCGTGAAAATCATCGAGCTGGTCGGCAGTTCGAAGACGTCCACCGACGACGCGGCGAAACAGGCGCTCGCGCAGGCCCAGGGCACGCTGCGCAACATCCGTGCGGTCGACATCGTCTCGACCGGAATCAGGGGCGAGAACCTCGACGAGTACCGCGCCCACGTGCGGGTTGCCTTCCTGGTCGAGGGCACCGAGGTCGACTAGATGAGCGACGAGACGCGAGAGGTCTCCCGCGATGAGGCGCAGAAGCTGATCGGTGAGGGCGCACAGCTGGTCGACGTGCGCGCCGATCACGAGTGGGAGGCCGGCCGCATCGCCGGCGCCACCCATGTGCCGCTGGCCGAGCTGGCCGAGCGGACCGGGGAGATCGACAAGGACCGTCCCGTCGTCGTCTACTGCCGCGGCGGCAACCGCTCGACGATGGCGACCGACGCCCTCGCCGAGGCCGGTTACGACGCGGCGAAGCTGAGCGAGGGCATCGTCGGCTGGTCCGAGGCGGACCTGCCGCTCGAGCCCGAGGGCGGCTACGTGGCCGATTCGGGCGAGGCCGCATCCATCCTTCAGGCACGGAAAAAGGCCGCTCAGGGATAAATACCCTAATCCCTGTCAGGTTTTGCTATTTTCCTGGCATGGAGGTAGTCGTCGACCAGGACAAGAAGCAGCGTGGCAAGGGCCGCACGGGCACGCTCGAGAACCCGGAGACGTACGAGAACGTCCCGGGGAACGTGATCCCGATCATCGAGCGTGAGTTCGACGACTTCGACAACGAAGCCGAGCAGTTCCTCTCCGGCGCGCTCGCCGAAGAGCAGTTCATCGGCTTTCGTCTCAAACAGGGTGTCTACGGGCAGCGCCAGCCCGACGTGCAGATGGTCCGCGTCAAGCTCCCCTTCGGCGGCGTCACGCCGGAGCAGATGGAGACCTTCGCCACGGTCGTCGAGAAGTGGGCCCCGCTGAACAAGGGCCACATCACGACCCGCCAGAACATCCAGATCCACCACGTGCCGCTGCGCGACATGGAGGCGCTGATCCGCGAGATCTCCGCCGTCGGCCTCTCTTCGCGTGAGGGTTGCGGCAACACGGTGCGCAACGTCACCGGTGACCCCTGGGCCGGCGTCGCCGCCGATGAGGTCTTCGACCCGACGCCATACGCCGGCGCCTACGTCCGCTACTTCGTCCGCCACCCGACGACGCAGCTGATGCCGCGCAAGATCAAGACCGCCTTCACCGGCTCCGACGAGGACCGGGCGATTACCGGCATCCACGACATCGCTTTCCTCAGCCGCGAAAGGGATGGCATCAAGGGCTTCGAGGTCCGGGTCGGCGGCGGCACCTCGATCATGGCCCGCGTCGCGCCGACCCTCTATGAGTTCGTCGAGGTCGACAACGGCGACTACCTCAAGGTCTCCGAGGCCGTGCTGCGCATCTTCGACCGCCAGGAGTGGCTGCGCGTCAATCGTGCCCGCGCCCGGATCAAGGTGCTGATCGACAAGATCGGCATCGACGCCTTCCGCGAGCAGGTCGAGGAGGAGCTGCAGGGCGACTGGGCGCAGGAGCGCGACTTCGACGTCGAGCGGCTGCGTTTCGACGACGACGAGGAGGAGAACGCGCCCGATGTGCCGCAGGTCCCGGCCTCGCCCAATGGGGACCGCTCCGAGTTCGACCGTTTTCTTCAGGGCAACGTTCAACCGCAGCGCCAGGACGGCTTCGTCTCGGTCGAGGTCAAGATCGAGCGCGGCGACCTCACCCCGGAGCAGTTCCGCGGCCTGGCCGCGATCATGCGCGAGTTCACCGGCGGCTACGCGCGCAGCACCGTGCAGCAGAACCTGGTTCTGCGCTGGGTGCGCGACGAGGCGCTGTACGAGGTCTGGGACCGGCTGCAGGCGCTTGGCCTCGCCGAGGCCGGTGCTGACGAGATCACCGACGTGGTCAGCTGCCCCGGGACCGACAGCTGCAAACTCGGCATCACCAGCTCGATGGGCCTCAACCGGGCGATCAAGCAGCGGCTCGAGGAGATGGAGATCTCCGATGAGCTGACCCGCAAGATCCACATCAAGATGAGCGGCTGCCCCAACGGCTGCAGCCAGCACCACATCGCCAACATCGGCTTCTACGGCGCCTCGCTGAAAGTCGGCGGACGCCAGATGCCCGCTTACATCCCGCACATCGGCGGCAACTACGAGGGCGGCGAGGTGATCTTCGGCACGCGGCTGAAATCGCGGCTCCCCGCCAAGCGCGTTCCCCAGGCGGTCGAGCGCTGGATCAGGCTTTATGAGGCCGAGCGAGCCGAGGGCGAGGAGTTCAACGCCTTCGCCGAGCGCGCCGGCGCCTCCCGCTTTGAAGAGGAGATCAAGGAGCTGACGTTGCCGGCCGAGTTCAGCCTCGAGACGATGCAGCAGTTCATCGACTGGAACCGCTCCAGCCCCTACAAAGTCGAGCGCGGCGAGGGGGAGTGCGCGATATGAGCCCCGTCGCCACCCTGGAGCTCGACCCCGAGGCGGTCGCTGCCGACCTCGAGGAGCGCACCGCCACCGAGGCGATCGAGTGGATGTTCGAGACCTTCGGCCAGAGCCACTACATCGCCTGCTCGTTCCAGAAAACGAGCGCGGTTACGGCGCATCTGGCTACCCAGGTCAATTCCGATGCGCGCTTCTTCTACCTCGACACCGATGTCCTCTTTCCGGAGACTTACGAGACTCGCGACAGGCTCGCCGAGCACCTCGGGGTCGAGTTCGACCGCTTCCACAACCTGACCCTCGAGGAGCAGGCCGCCCAGCACGGCGACGAGCTGTGGAAGAGCGATCCCGACACATGCTGCGGGCTGCGCAAGGTCGAGCCGATGCGCCGCGCACTGTCTTCCGTAGACTGCTGGCTCGCCGGCGTCCGCCGTGAGGACTCCACGAGTCGCTCCAAGACCCCCAAGTTCACCTGGGACAAGCGATTCGAGCTATGGAAGCTGAACCCGATCGCGGACTGGACCGAGCGCGACGTCTGGAACTACATCCGTGAGCACCACCTCCCGTATAACCCGCTCCACGATCAGGGCTACCCCTCGATCGGCTGCACCCACTGCACCAAGCCGGTCGGGCCTGGCGGCTCGCCGCGCGCTGGGCGCTGGGCGGGTCTCGAGAAGACCGAGTGCGGGATTAACTAGCGGCGCCCGCCGCCTTCTACACCCCTCCCCCGAACGATTGGTGATACCCCCCGCATGAGCGACACGATGACTGAGCTTTCCCTGACCCTTTCTGAGCGCCACACCGCCGACTTCGAGATGATCGCCAACGGCGGCTTCGCGCCGCTGACCGGCTTCCAGGGTTCCGCCGACTGGGAGCGCGTCTGCGCCGAGATGCGGACCGTCGGCGGTGATTATTGGCCGATTCCGATCACGCTGGCGACCGACCTCGAGTGCGAGGTCGGCGACACGGTCGCGCTGGCCAGCGACGAAGGCAAGCCGCTCGGGCGGATCAAGGTCACCGAGATCTGGGAGCGCGACGCCAAGAGCGAGGCCGAGCGTGTCTACGGCACCACCGAGGAGGCCCACCCCGGGGTCGCCGCGATCTACGCGGAGGGCAACCGCTGCATCGCCGGCCCGATCGAGGTCGACGCGCTGCCCGACCACGACGAAGCCTTCATGCGCCGCTACAAGACGCCGGCGGAGACGAAGCAGGAGTTCGCCGACCGTGGCTGGAAGCGGATCGTCGCCTTCCAGACCCGCAACCCGATCCACCGTGCCCACGAGTACCTGACCAAGGCCGCGCTGGAGACCTGCGATGGGCTCTTCATCCATCCCCTGATCGGCAAGACCAAGGCCGGCGACATCCCCGCCGATGTGCGGATGCGCTGTTACGAGGTGCTGATGGAGAACTACTACCCCCAGGACCGTGTGGTGCTCGGCGTGAAGCCGGCCAAGATGCACTACGCCGGCCCGCGCGAGGCGGTCTTGCACGCGATCGTCCGCCGCAACTACGGCGCCACCCACTTCATCGTCGGTCGCGATCACGCCGGTGCCGGCGACTACTACGGCACCTACGACGCGCAGAAGATCTTCGACGAGATCGACATCGACGAGCTCGGGATCGAGCCGCTGATGTTCGAGCACACCTTCTGGTGCAACGAGTGCGAGGGGCTTGCCTCTGGCAAGACCTGCCCGCATGACTCTGAGGCGCACCTTTTCCTCTCCGGAACCAAGGTTCGCGAAATGCTCGGCAACGGCGAAAAGCCGCCGCACGAGTTCTCGCGCGACGAGGTCGCCGAGATCCTTATCGACGCTTACAAGGAGGACTGACGTAACGATGGCTGGCGAGCAAGGCTTCACCCTCTGGTTCACCGGGCTCTCGGGCGCCGGCAAGACGACGATCTCGAGGCTGCTGGAGGGCCACCTGCGCGAGCGCGGCTCGAAGCTGGAGATCCTCGACGGCGACATCGTCCGCGAAAACCTCTCCAAGGGGCTCGGCTTCTCCAAAGAGGACCGCGACACCAACATCCGCCGCATCGCCTTCGTCGCCGACCTGCTCAGCCGCAACGGCGTGCCGGTGATCACCGCGGCGATCTCCCCCTACGCGGAGATCCGCTCCGAGGCGCGCGAGACGATGGGCGAGCGATTCATCGAGGTCTACGTCAAGGCATCGGTCGACACCTGCGCGGAGCGCGACGTCAAGGGTCTCTACGCGAAAGCCTTCGCCGGCGAGATCAAGGAATTCACCGGAGTCTCGGACCCCTACGAGGCGCCCGAGCGCCCCGAGATCGTCTGTGACACCGAAGCCGAAACGGCTGAGGAGTCGGCGCAGAAGCTGATCGAGTACCTCGAGTCGCGGGATCTGATTCCCGCGGCTGCCGTCACGGCTTAGGGACGAAGGCTTGCGGTAGAGGAGGGGGCGGGGTGCCCCTCCTCCTGAACCCGCGCCCGCACTCTCAGGAGGATCGAGGTTTTGTGGCTCACAAGTTCCGGAGGAGGGGCACCCCGCCCCCTCCTTGACCGACGTGGTCGATTCCCTAACCTGCGGGGGGTGAGGTGGGGGATCAGATTCATGCTGCTCTCCGCAGCTTTGGTGCTGGCGTTTCCCGGGAGCGCTGTGGCTTTTGGGCTGCTTTCGAGCTTCGGTAGCTTCGGCAGTGGGGCGGGGCAGCTCGATTCCCCCCGGGGGGTGACGGTTGGGCCGGAAGGGACGGCGTACGTGGCCGACATCGAAAACCACCGGGTCTCGGTCTTCGCCGCCGACGGATCCTTCGTGCGGGCCATGGGAAAGGACGTCAGGCCGGGGGGTGGCGACATCTGCACCACGGCGACCGGCTGCAAGGCGGGGATTGCCAGCAGCTCGCCCCAAGGGCTGACGGTCCCGGTCGGGGTTGCCCTCGGTCCGGAAGGCAGGCTCTTCGTCTCCGACGCCAACAACAACCGCGTGGCCGTCTACGACCCGAACGGCACCTTCAACTACTTTTTCGGCACGACCCATCTGCACCAACCGCGAGGCATCCAATTCGACTCTTCCGGCCTTCTCTACGTGGCGAACTGGAGCGACAATCGCATTGATGTCTTCACGCCGGGCGGCGCCTTCGTCCGTGGGATCGGCAAGGAAGTCGATCCGGGTGGCGGCAATGTCTGCACGGAAAAAACCGGCTGCCAGGCCGGGCCGTCCGTCGACCACTCCGCGGGATCGATGGCAGGGCCGGAGGACGTGGCCTTCGGCCCTGCCAGTGAGCTCCTCGTCGCCGATCCAGGCAACGACCGGATCGACGTCTTTGCGCCGGACGGGTCGTTCCTGCGTGCCTTCGGCAAGGAAGTCAATTCAGGCAGCGGGGACCAGGATGTCTGCACGACCGAATGCCAGTCCGGAGCCAGCGGATCCGCGGCCGGGGCCTTCGCAGCCCCGAGTGGCGTAGCGGCGGACGCTGCGGGGAGGATCTACGTCGCCGACCGCCTCAACCAACAGATAAGCGTCTCGCGGATCGACGGCAGTTTCGTCAACGCCTTCGGCGTGGCGTCCCAGCCGTTCGGCGTCGTGCTCGACTGCCGCGGCGCGGTTTACGTCAGTGAGGCGAGCTCCGGCTTTGCCCTCGTCGAGCGATTCGGTGAGCCGGGGACCCCGACGCCATCGTGTGTGGAACCTCAGGGCATCATCCCAATTACCGCGCTGGGGGCGAAGCTGCCGTCGAACAAATTCCGCTTCGCCGGCCTGGTGAAGAATCGAAGTAACGGCTTGGCGGTGCTGTTCGTGCGCGTCCCCGGGCCGGGCAGGGTGATTCTGTATGGCCGGGGCTTTCGGCGGCTGGCGCGAACGGCGAGGCAGGCTAAGCGCGTCCGGCTCCCGATCAAGCCCAAGATCCCGCTCAAGCGCTTCCTCAAGCAGCACGGCAAGGCCAGGATCCGCGTCGGGGTGACCTTCGAGCCGACCGGGGGCGATCCCCGGACGCTCGAAAAAGTGATCGTTTTACGACGTCAGAGGTTGTAGCGGGAGGGGCGGCAGCCCTCTCGCCGGACAAGTTGCCGCGGGCGGCGCGGCAACTTTGAGTATCCGCCCGTCGAGAGGGCTATCGCCCCTCCCGCTTGGGCACCCGTGGCTCTCCCAGCCCGTAGGTGTCGTAGGCGCCGAAGCGAGCGAAGGTCTTGTGGGTGGGGCCGTGGTAGTCGGAGGAGGCGGTCGGGATCAGGTCGAGCTCTTCGCAGAGCGCGAGCAGGTGCTCCGTCTGCTCCTTGCTGTGGGTCGGGTAGAAGGTCTCGACGCCGTCGACATCGAGGGCGCGAATCAGCTCCTCGACCTTGACTGGCTCTGAGATGTCCCAGTAGGGATGGGCGACGACGGCGACACCGCCGGCTTGTTTGATCACCTCGACCGCCTGCTCGGCGGTCGGCCAGCGGCGCGGGACGAAGGCCTTTGCGCCCGGCACCAGGTACTCCTCGAAGAAGGGGCCGAGATCGCCGGTCGCGCCCGCGGCCCGGGCGATGTGCGGCCGGCCGATTGAGAGCGCATCGCCGGCCTCGCGGACCGCGTCCTCGAGGTGGAGGTCGAAGCCCTCGCGGCGCAGGTTCTCGACGATCTCACCGGCCCGGGTCACCCGTTCGTGCTGCGCTCTCTCGCAGGCTGGCGCAATCGCCCCAAGGTCGATCCAGTAGCCGCAGATGTGCAGGTCTTCGGCGTGCTCGTGTACGCATGACATCTCGATCGCCGGCGCCAGCTCGATCCCGACCCGATCGGCTGCGGCCATCGCCTCCGGCACCCCTGCGATCGCGTCGTGATCGGTCAGCGCCAGCGTCGTCACTCCGGCGGCGGCGGCTTCCTCGACGACCGCGGCGGGCGCCAGCTGGCCGTCGGACACGGTCGAGTGGCTCTGCAGCTCGATCAACATGGGGCCGGGACCCTACCGGCGCCGAGGCCGGGGTCAGGCGGCGAAGTCCCGGATCGCGCGAGCCAGCTCGACCGGCTGGTCCTCGGGGATCAGCGTGTAGCAGTCGGGCAGCTCAACCAGGCGGCTGTCGGGGAACGCCTCCGCAAGCCTGCGGCCGTGCTCATTGGGCATCATCTTCCCCTCGATGTCCCAGACGACGAGGACGGGACGATCGAAGGAGGCGAGCGCGGGGGTGGCGGCGCGTAGGTCGTGCCTTCCCTTCATCGCGGCGCCGGCGTACCTGCGCAGGTCGCGGCGGATCTCGGGACGCCTCAGCGGCTCGAGCCATTCGCGCATTAGCTCGTCGGGAATGCCGTGCTTGGTCATCTGGCCGAAGACGAACGGCAGCCGCCGCAGTCTCGGCCGCAGGAGCACCTGGCGCATGAACGGGATGCCGCCGGGAAGCTTGGCCGAGAGCCAGGCAGCGTGGCCGGCGAGACCGGGAGGGTAGTTCTCGAAAGCCTCACAGGAGACGAGCACCAGCTTCCCGACTCGCTCCATCAGCCCGTCGGCGATCATCACCTGGGCGCCGCACCAGTCGTTGAAGCAGAGCGTCACGTCGCCCAGATCGAGGCCCTCGAGGAACTCGGCGAGGAGTCGCACCATGCCGCGGAGCGAGAGGTCGGCATCGGCCCGCATCGGCCGCCTGTGCGCCCCCATTGGCAGCACCGGCATCACGCAGCGGAAATCGCCATCCAGCTCGGCGACTACCTTGCGCCACTGCCGCCAATCCATCGTCAGCCCGTGCACCAGGACAACCACCGGCCCCTCGCCGCCAGTGTCCTCGTACTCGATCGGCCCAGCTGACAACTCGATCAACACATGCCGCAGCCTATTCCGACCTCGGGGAAGCGAAGCCCGCGGTAGAGCCCTATCGCGGCGCGTATGCGCCCAAACTCGTTCTCGGGCTGGAGGGCGGCGACGACGCCGTAGAGGCCGAGCGCAGCAACCCCCAATGCGACCAGCAGAAATCCCTCGCTGTTGCGCAGGCCGATCCAAACGAGGTAGGCGCCCCCGATCTCGGCGAGTGCCGCCGCGACAAACAATGCGATCGACTTGCCTGTCACGGCGGAATCGTCGCAGCTGCTCTCGGCTAACCGTTACCGCGTAAACGCGTCGGCAAGCTCGTCCGCCACTGCTTGACCATCTTTGGGCGCAGCTATCGACAGGACCAGCTCGTGACCGTCTTCGCTTAGTGAGAGTTCGAGAAACGAGCAGCACTCGGCCTCGGCGGCGATGATGTTTTCCAATTGCTGTCGCGTCGCCCCGCTTGCCCGGAAGCGCAAAAGGTGGCGGTCGCCCTCGATTTCGCGGGAGATCAAACTGCCCGCGCCAGTCTCGGCTATCGCGGCAAGCCTTTGCTTGAGTTCGCCTGCGCCGAGAGAGCAGGCCATTGCAGTGTCGTTCGTCATTGTCGGCGCCTCCAGGTTTCGGGGGTTCGACGCTAGTGTTGATCCTGAACCTGGGTTTAGGTCAAGCGACGATCTTCATGGCAGAAGCAATGCTCAGCATCGGCGAAGTTGCCGGCAAGGCCAGTGTCAGCGTGTCCGCGATCCGTTTTTACGAGCGGAGCGGGCTCCTTCCCGAACCGGAGCGTACCGGTGGTCAGCGCCGCTACACGGACGCTGTCATTCACAGACTCGGGATCATCGACGCGGCCAAGCAGGCTGGGTTCTCCCTCGAGGAGGTCGGCGTCCTGCTGACCTCCACCGACCGGGGCGCCCCGGCCCACGAGCAGCTTCGAGCACTCGCGTCCCGCAAGCTGCCGGAGGTCGATGCCCTGATCGAGCGCGCCGAGACCACGCGCGATTGGCTCCACCTTGCCAGCAGATGTAGCTGTGACACGCTCGACACCTGTGCTCTATTTGACGAGCGTGTCGCTGGGCAAGCGGACGGCTCTTCTGCCACTTGAGCCCAAGCCCTTCTCGTCCGTTGCGGCTGAATAGACTGCGCCGCCGTGTTCGAGAAGGTGCTCATTGCCAACCGCGGCGAGATCGCGATCCGGGTCGCGCGGACCCTGAAGGAGATGGAGATCGGGTCCGTCGCCGTTTATTCCGAGATCGATCGGGATGCGCCGCATGTGCGCGAGGCGGACGAGGCTTTCCTGATCGGCCCGGCGGTGCCGGCCGAAAGCTATCTGAGCATCGAGAAGATCATCGAGACGGCGAAGCAGGCCGGCGCCGAGGCGATCCATCCCGGCTACGGTTTCCTTGCCGAGAACGCTGATTTCGCCCGCGCTTGTGCCGAGGCGGGGATTGTCTTTATCGGCCCGCCCGCCGAGGCGATCGAGGCGATGGGCTCGAAGACCCGGGCGCGGGAGATCATGGCCGAGGCCGGCGTGCCGATCGTGCCTGGCGCCACGGCGCCGGCAAAGAACGTCGATGAGGCCCGCCAGCAGGCCGAGGACGCCGGCTACCCGGTTGCCTGCAAGGCGGCAGGCGGCGGCGGCGGTAAGGGCTTCCGCGTCGCGATGACCCCCGACGATCTTCAGGAGGCCTTCGAGGGCGCTGCCCGCGAGGGCGAGAAGTTCTTCTCCGACGACCGCGTCTACGTCGAGCGCTACCTCGAGGATCCCCGCCACGTCGAGGTCCAGGTGCTGGCCGACTCCCGTGGCAACGTGATCCACCTCGGCGAGCGCGACTGCTCGATCCAGCGCCGTCACCAGAAGGTGATCGAGGAGGCGCCGGGGCCCCATGTTGACGCCGAGATGCGCGAGCGGATCGGCAAGATAGCCACCGACGCCGCCGCCGCGGTCGGCTACCGCTCGGCCGGAACGGTTGAGGGGCTGCAGGTCGGCGACGAGTACTTCTTCCTCGAGATGAACACGCGGGTGCAGGTCGAGCACTGCGTCACCGAGATGGTCACCGGGGTCGACATCGTCCGCGAGCAGATCTTGGTTGCCGCCGGAGAGGCGCTCACGGTCTCCCAGGAGGACGTCGAGCTGCGCGGCCACGCGATCGAGTGCCGGATCAACGCCGAGGCAGCCCACAAGAACTTCGCGCCGGCCCCGGGGGCGATCGGCTCCTACCGCGAGCCGGCTGGACCGGGCGTACGAGTCGACTCCGGGGTCGAGGGCGGCTCCGAGGTGACGCCGATGTACGACCCGATGGTCGCCAAGCTGATCGTCTGGGACGTCGACCGCGAGCACGCGACGCGACGCATGCTGCGCGCGCTGGGTGAGTACGAGGTCGGCGGCCTGACCACGCTTATTCCCTTCCACAGTGCGATCCTCGCCACCGAGCAGTGGGCGAAGGGGGAGACCTGCCGCGACCTGATGGAGGACCGCAAGTGGCTGAAGACCACCGCGCCGCAGGAGGCTGAGGCGCCGGCGGTTCCGGAGGGCGCCGAGGTCGTAACCCGCGACTACAAAGTCGAGGTCTCCGGCAAGCTCTTCGATGTCAAGGTGATCGGCGAGGCCGCCGCAGGCGCCGCGGCGCCGACTGCCGCGGGCGGCAAGCGGCCGCCCAAGCGCGAGCGCAAGGCGGGCGGAGGCGCAAGTGCCTCGAGCGAGTCGCTGCCCTCGCCACTACAGGGCACCGTGCTCAAAGTCGCCGTCGAGCAGGGCGCCGAGGTTTCCGAGGGCGACCTGATCTGCGTGATCGAGGCGATGAAGATGGAGAACGAGATAGCCGCCCACCGCTCCGGCAAGGTCACGGCCCTCAACGTAGCCGAAGGCGCTTCGGTCTCCAGCGGCGACGTCCTAGCTGTAATCGAGTAACGAAGGCGCTACTCGGGCGGGTGCGGGGTTGCCCTCCGGCGCAGCGGCGTCCGTTTTTCGCCCCTCAGGCAACCTCGGATGGCCGCCAAGTTCCCAGGCGAAAAACCCAGCAAGAGGGAAGGGCAACCCCGCACCCGCTCTTACGGGTGGCCGTGTTCGTGTTCGCGCCGTTCCTTTTCCCGTTCCCGTTCGTGTTCGCGCACTTCCTTCTGGCGCTTGGCCCGCAGGCGCTCGAATTCGATTCGGGTCAGCGGCAGCGGTGGCGTCACTTCCCGACATTCCCGCCCGACGCAGTTCTCGAAGCGTCGCAGCTGCCGATGGAGGAAGTTGCGGATCGGGTAGAAGTTGGGGACTTTGACGATGTTGTTGAGCTCGTACGGGTCCTTGTTGATGTTGTAGAGCTCCTTCTCGCCGTCGGGCCAGGCGATGTACTTGTACGGACCGAGGCGGATTCCCTCGTAGTTCAGGGGCGGCGCCAGGAGCGAGGCGTGGGCGGTTGGTGCTGCGCTCGTGGAGGCGCCCGCCGCGTTTTCGCCGGTGCTGCCGTTGCCGCCCGGACGGCCGCCGTCCCCTTCGCCGCTGCTGGAGATCGTCCCGTTCGCTTCGACGTCGCTCGTCTGGACGAACGACTCGAAGAGGAGCGGCCGGCGGCTGCGCAGTTCGGGGTCGCGGAGGAAGGGGACCATCGAGCGGCCGTCGACGCTCTTGTCCGGTTCGACCCCGGCAAGATCGAGGATCGTCGGCGCGATGTCGATGTTCGCCGTCAGCTCGCCGGTCGAGCTGTCTTGCTTTATCCCCGGGCCGCGGATCAGGAAGGGCAGGTGGGTGGCCGGCTCGTAGGCGAGGAACTTGCCGCCGATCAGGCGATGCTCGCCGAAGAAGAAGCCATTGTCGGAGGTGAAGAGGATGTAGGTGTTGCGCAACCGGTGAAGCTGGCCGAGCGTGTCAACGATCTCTTTCACCCCGTCGTCGACCGAGCGCAGCGACTCGAGCTGCTTCTCGTAGTAGACCTTGTAGGTCCGCTTGTCGTTCGGGGTCAGGTGTTCCGCTTCGCGGATGAAGCCGGGCTTGTCGCTGACATTGCCCTCGTCGAAGCCTTCGGAGCGGTCGTGCGGCAGCCTCGCCCCCTTGAACCAGTCGTAATAGCGAGGCGCCGGCTCGGGCCCGGCGGGGCGGCGGAAGTCGCCGTGCGGGGCGGTGTAGTCGACCTGGAGGTAGAAGGGCTGTTCGGCGGGGGTGGCGAGCATCTCTTCCCTCGCCATCCAGTTGAAGACGTCGGTCGCGTAGAGGCAGGGACGGCCTTCGAGCGGTTCGAATGGGCAGCCGGCTTCGTCGCGGAGCCCGTATTCGCGGGTTTCCCAACTGCCCGAGTCGCCGTAGGGTTCGCTGAGCTGCCCGTTGTTGTTGAGCGTGTAGCCGTAGAAGTAGTGGTGGGTATCGGCGTTCAGCATCGTGTGCCAGGCGTCCCAGCCGGGCGGCACGGTGGTTCCGTTGTCGTACGGTTCGTCGCCGTAGCCGTTGAGGAACTTGCCGATGTGGATCGTGCGGTAGCCGGCGCCGTGCAGCCAGGTGGCGATGTTGTGTTCGAAGGCGCCGCGGAAGGAGAAGCCGAAGTAGCCGCCGTTGGGCTGGACATTGCCCTTGACGCCGGTGTTGTGGGCGTAGCGGCCGGTCATCAGGCTGACTCGCGAGGGGCAGCAGAGCGGATAGGAGACGTAGTAGCGGTTGAAGGTCTCGCCTTTTTTGGCGAGCAGTTCCAACGTGTTCGGCATCGCCCGCGTTTCGGGGGCTCCCGGGTAGGCGCTGAAGGCGGCGTAGAGACCGTCGAGGGTCTGATCGTCGGTCTGGATCACGACGAAGCTGGGCGGTTCGCTGTTGGGATCGAGCGGCGGTTCTTCCGCTTCGACGGCGTGAGCTTGGGCGATGCTCAGCGCCAGCGCGCAGAGCAGCGCCAGCAGCGCCGCTGCAATTGGCAGGCGGGCGCGCGAAGGCAGTCGGGTGTGGCTGACTCGATCCATCGAATAAGTGCCGCCCAGGCGACCTCGGGTCGCCTACAAAGGTCGAAACCGCTGCCGCGGGCGAAGTTGCGAAGCCCGAACGCTAGAAAACGGCTAGGACGCGCCCAGCTTTTTGGCCGCCTCGCGGAAGTTCTTCACCGTGGCGCTAGGCGCTTTGCGGCCCTCGAGCTTCTCGCCGTGGCGGTTGACCCAGATCACCGGAACTTTCATTTTCAGCAGCGGGGCGACGTCGGTCGTGTAGTCGGAGCCGATGTGAACCCAGCCTTTTTTGCCGCCGATCCGCCGCGCGCACTCTTTGAAATGGACCGGGTCGGGCTTGTAGCTGCGCACCTGCTGGGCGGTGACGACCAGGTCCAGTTCGGTGCGCAGGTGGCGACGGGAGATGCCGAGCAGTTTGTCGTCGACGTTGGAGATGATCCCGATGTCGTAGCGTTTGCCGAGCCGGTCCATCGCCGCGTTGGCCTCGCGGAAGGGCAGCCAGTAGGCGACGCTGTCGGGCAGGAACTGGGCACGCGAGGGCTCGATCTCCCAGCCGATCTCGCGCGCGATCTTGACGATCGTGCGGCGCAGCACCTCCGCGTAAAGTTCGTAGGAGCCGGCCATGATTTCGGCCTGCACCTCCATGAAGCGGGCGAGGAACGGCCCCTCTTCGAAGCTGAAACCGTCCTTGGCGGCCTCTTTCTTGCACGCTTCGATGATCCCCTTCTCCCAATCGATCAGGGTGCCGTAGCAGTCGGTGGTCACCCAAGTGATGGATTTCAGAGCGGGAAGGGGCACGGGGCGCGGCATCTTATAGGCTGCCGCTCGCGCCGTAGCGGCGCCCTCTCCGATGGACCTCCTCGAGTATCAGGGCAAGCAGCTTTTCGCCGCGCACGGCATCGCGGCGCCGAGCGGCGAGGTCGCTTCCAGCGTCGAGGACGCTGTTGCTGCGGCGGAGCGGATCGGCTACCCCTGCGCAATCAAGGCTCAGGTCCTGATCGGCGGTCGTGGCAAGGCGGGCGGGATCAAGATCGCGGCAGACCGCGCCGAGGCCGAGCAGCACGCCGGCGCCATCCTCGGCATGGACATCCGCGGGCCGCATGGGGAGGGACCCTTCAGGGTCGAGCAGGTCTGGGTCGAGGGCGGCTCCGACATCGCCGCCGAGTACTACGCCTCGGTGATCCTCGACCGCGGCGAGAAGAAGCTGCTGGCATTGGTTTCGGCCAAGGGCGGGATGGACATCGAGGCGGTCGCCGAGGAGGACCCCGACGCTCTCGTCAAAGAGCACATCGATCCGACTCGGCCCTTTACCGCTGCCGAGGCTCGGCCGATCGTCGAAGCCGCCGGGCTCGCTGAGGACGTCCGCGACGAGGCGGCCGAGGTGCTGGCGAAGCTGGCTGAGGTCGCGGCAAGCGAGGACGCGACCCTGATCGAGGTCAACCCGCTGATCGTCACCGCGGAGCGCCAAGTGGTCGCGCTCGATGCCAAGGTGACGATCGACGGCAACGCCCTCTACCGCCACGAGGGGCTGGCTGAGCTCGACGCCGAGTCGATCGACGACCCACAGGAGGCGATGGCGCGCGAGAAGGGCCTCACCTACGTCAAGCTCGACGGCAACGTCGGCATCCTCGCCAACGGCGCCGGGCTCTGCATGTCGACCCTCGATGTGGTCGCCCAGGCGGGCGGGGACCCGGCCAACTTCCTCGACGCCGGCGGCGGCTCCAAGGCCGAGGCGATCGTCGATGCGCTGACCGTGATCACCTCGGACGAGAAGGTCACGGCGATCCTCTTCAACATCTTCGGCGGCATCACCCGCTGCGACGAGATCGCCAAGGGCATCGTCGAGGCGTCGGCTCAGCTCGACCTCGAGGTGCCACTGGTGGTCCGCCTCGACGGCACCAACTCGGAGCAGGGGCTGGAGATCCTCGCCGCGGCGAGCCTGCCCGACCTGCACCAGGAGAAGACCATGCTCGGCGCCGCGCGGAAGGTCGTCGAGCTGGCGGGGGCGGACGGCTGATGTCGATCGTCATCGACAAGGAGACGAAGCTGGTCGTCTCCGGCCTGACCGGCCGCGAGGGCTCCTTCCACGGCTTGCGGAATAAGGCCTATGGGACCCACCTGGCCGCTGGTGTTACCCCCGGCAAGGGCGGCCAGGACGTTGAGGGCGTGCCGGTCTTCGACTCGATCCGCGAGGCGGTCGAGCGGGAGGGGGCCAACACCTCGATGATCTTCGTCCCCGCCCGCTTCGCCGCACCGGCGATCGACGAGGCGATCGAGTCCGGCGTCGAGACGGTGATCGCGATCACCGAGGGAATCCCGGTGCTCGACATGCTGAAGACCTACTGGAAGGCGAAGGAGGCTGGGGTTCGCCTGATCGGGCCGAACTGCCCGGGTGTCCTCTCTCCGGGCAAGGCCAATGTCGGCATCATCCCCGCCCAGTTCTTCGACCCGGGCAAGATCGGCGTTGTCTCCAAGTCGGGCACGCTGACCTACCAGATCGGCAACGAGCTGAAGCAGGCGGGCGAGGGCAACTCCTCGATCGTCGGCATCGGCGGCGACCCGATCGTCGGCTCGGACTTCATCGACATCCTCGAGCTGTACGAGGCCGATCCTGAGACCGAGCTGATCGTGATGGTCGGCGAGATCGGCGGCGACGCCGAGGAGCGGGCGGCCGAGTTCATCGCTGGCGAGGTCACCAAGCCCGTGGTCGCCTACATCGCCGGCTTCACCGCGCCCCCCGGCAAGCAGATGGGCCACGCCGGGGCGATCATCTCCGGGTCTTCGGGGACCGCGCAGGCGAAGAAGGAAGCGCTCGAGGCTCGGGGCGTGCGGGTGGGCGAAAGCCCTACCGAGACGGCGCGGATCGCTGTCGAAGTGCTGCGCGGGTAGGCCTCAGTTTGGGAGGAACAGGGGGCACCCCTGCCGTGGCTGGGTTTTTCGCCGGGCGCCGCGCCGTCTCTCGCTGACTCCGTAGTGCGAAAAACAAGGACGCCGCGCACGGCAGGGGCGCCCCCTGGACCTCCTATCCGGCGCCTACGCTGGAGATGCCGGTTGCTCCGTGCCGAGCAGCTTGCGGAGCTGGGTGGCGATTCGGGAGGCTTCCGCTTCCAGCTGGCGGTGGGTGAGGCGGATTACGCGGTAGCCCGCCGCTTGCATGGCGGCGTCGCGGGCTCGGTCTTGCTCAAAGGCAGCTCGGTGGCGGTGGAATTCCCAGCTGTCCATCTCGACCACGAGGCGGTGAGCGGGCCAGTAGGCGTCGACCTCGTGGTCGAGGATCGAGACGTTGGTGAGTGGGGCCGGTAGGTCGGCGAGGTATTCGCGGCAGAACTCGGCGAAGCGGTTCTCTAATGGCGAGCGGGTGGTGACCGGCTCGCGGGCGGCGTCGATCAGGCGGCGGAGGGCGGCGAGGCCCTTGCGTTTTCCCGCCTGAACGCAGGCCTGTTCCAGGGTTGGCATTCGCAGGAGCTTCAGTCGATCCGCCTCCTCGAACGCTCGCTTCAGTCGCACCTCGTCAACGACTTCGGCCAGGTCGAGGAGGGTGCGGGGTAGGGAGGTGAGGGGAATTTCGGCTTCGACCGCTCGTTCGTCGTCGCGTACCCGTGAGCGGTGCAAGAGGATGCCGTCGCGTCCCGCCCGACCGTGGCAGCTGGTGACGTCCACCGGCGACCATCGAGGGCGCATCAGACCCCAGAGGGCGGCGGCGCTGCGATGGCTGAGTACCGCTCCCTCACCACAGGCAAGTACGGCGGCGAGCCACGTGCTGCGCATGGTCAGGCGCCCGTGGCCGACCGAGTAGACGCCGCGGTGGATCGAGCTAAAGCGCCTCGTTCGGAGTCTGGTATCGATTGCGCCCCGCCCCAGGCCAAGCTCCACGAGTTGCCGCCGCGCGACCACGCCGTGCTGCTGCGTCGCGAGCGCGGCAAGCGCCCGCTCGCGCTCCACATACCGGCGGCGATCGTCCCGCACCGGGTGTCCCTGAGTTTGACCATCCATATGAATGTCAAGCTCAGGCGCGAGCGGTCTCTCCCCGCGCCGGAGGCGGAGAAGCCGCTAATTGGGGGCGTTGCTAGGCTCGGTTGCCATGGCTGGAGACACGATTTCATTCGCTCGCGGGGCGCCCAGCGCCGACATCCTGCCGAGGGATGCGGTGAGGGATGCGGCTGCGGTTGCTCTCGCCGAGGACTGGGAAAAGGCGCTCTCCTACGGGACCGGGATCGGGCATCCTGGGCTCTGCCAGTGGGTCGCCGAGCGGCATGGTGGCCTCGACGCGGGTCAGGTGATGATCGCCAACGGGTCGCTGGAGGCCGGCTGGATGTTGTTCGAGCATCTGCTCGAGCCCGGCGACCGGGTCGTGGTGGAGCAGCCGACGTACGACCGCACCCTCTTGATGTTGCAGCGGCTCGGGGTCGAGCTGGCGCCGGTGAGCCTGGAGGCCGACGGTCTCGACGTGGACGCCTTCGAAGCGGCGCTTGAGGACGGGCCGATCAAGCTGGCCCACGTCATTCCCAACTTCCACAATCCCGCCGGCTGCACGCTCTCCGCCGAGAAGCGGCTGCGGATCGTCGAGCTGGCCGCCGAGCACGGCTTCTGGATCTTCGAGGACGACCCCTACCGCGAGCTTCCCTTCGAGGGCGAGGCGTTGGAGACGATGCTCTCACTCGACAAGAGCGAGCGGGTGATCCACGCCTCGTCCTTCTCGAAGACGGTCAGCCCCGGCGTCCGGGTCGGCTACCTTGCCGGGCCGGCGGCGGAGATCGCCCAGCTGTCAAAGCGGGCGAACGAGACCTACATCTCACCCAACATGCTGGCCGAGGCGGTTGTGCTCGAGCTCTGCCGGTCCGGTGGCCTGGACCGCAACATCGATTTCGTCAAAGGCGCTCTGCGCGAGCGCCGAGACGCTCTGGTCGAGGCGCTGCGCGAGCAGATCCCCGAGGCCGAGTTCGTCGTCCCCGGCGGCGGCTACTTCCTCTGGCTCGACCTTGCGCCCGGAACCGACACGCCGACTCTGCTTGCCGAGGCGAAGGGCGAGGGCGTCGCCTTTGTCGCCGGTCCCGACTTCATGATCGAGGGAGGCGAGAACAGCCTCCGCCTCTCCTTCGCCAGTGTCCCCCCGGAGCGCATCTCCGAGGGCGTCGCCCGCATTGCCCGTGCGTTGGAGCGGGTCCGCGCCGCCTCGCCCGCCTAACAGGCCAAATAAAGCCGCGCCGGCCGTATTGATCCGTCTGCCGTAGCGCCTCCGTAGTGGGGGGGAACCCAAACTGCGATCAGGAGGGCGGCATGGCTGTTCGGAAAGAAGCAAACGCGCTCAGCCGCGTGGCGAAGGACCCGGTCTCGCGGCGCAAGTTCATCGCCCTGGGCGGCGGTTCCGCCGCCGCCGCGTTCCTCGTGGCCTGCGGCAGCGACAGTAGCTCGACCACGACCACCGCAGCCAGCTCCGCGGCGGGCGGCGACGCCGTGATCGCGGAAAAGTTCGGCAAGGGCGACGTCGGCATCCTCAACTACGCGCTGACCCTCGAGTATCTGGAGACGGCCTTCTACGCCGACGTGGTCAAGAGCGGGCTCTTCAAGGGCTCCGATCTGGCCACGATCCGCAAGTTCGGCAGCGAGGAGGCCGAACACGTCGCCGCCCTCACCGGCTTCGTCAAAAAGCTCGGTGGCAAGCCGGCGCCGAAGCCGAAGACCGAATTTCCCCTAAAGAGCGCCAAGTCGGTGCTCGAACTGGCGGGGACGGTCGAGAACCTCGGCGCCGCTGCCTACCTGGGTCAGGCGGCGAACATCAAGAGCCCGGAAGTGCTCGCCGCGGCGCTCTCGATCCACAGCGTCGAGGGCCGCCATGCGGCGACGCTGAACACGCTGCTGGGTGAATCGATCACGCCCGACGGCGCATTCGCTGTGCCGGCCAACGCGAAGATCGTCCTCAAATCCGTTGAACCTTTCATCGTCAGCTGATCCCGGCGAGCAAAGCGAAAAGGAGAATGAGATGAACAACCAAAAACTGGCACAGCCCGAGCTCGCCGATGTCCACATCGAGGCCGAGGGCGACGACCTCTCGCGAAGCGAGGTGATCCTCAAGGGAGCGCTGGCCGTGGGCGCTGTCTACGGCGCCATGTCGGTGGCCCCGTTCGTCAGCCGAGCGCTGGCGATGTCAGAAGGTGGCGACATCGGCATCCTCAACTTCGCCCTCACCCTCGAGTACCTGGAGTCGACCTTCTACAAGGAAGCGAAGACCAGGGCGAAGGCGAGCGGCGACCTGAAGAGCCTGATCGATCTGGTTGCTCGCGACGAGGACGAACACGTCGGAGCGTTGACCGAAACGATCAAGAAGCTGGGTGGCAAGCCGGTTGCCGAGCCGAAGTTCGATTTCCCCTATCGCGGCACCGCCGGTTTTCTCAAGCTAGCCCAGACCTTCGAGGACACGGGGGTCAGCGCCTACAACGGCGCCGCGCCGCAGATCAAGTCGAAGGAAGTGCTCGGCGCCGCTGGCTCGATCGTCCAGGTTGAGGCCCGGCACGCGGCGGCGATCCGCCTGCAGAACAAGCAGGAGCCGTCTCCGGAGGCGTTCGACCCCTCGCTCGACGAAGCTAAGGTGCTGAAGGCCGTCGAACCGTTCATCCAGTAGATCTGGGGGGCCGACCGTTCCAGATGAAGACGCGGGGCCGGAGCGCCGAGCGGCTTGCCGACGAGGAGCTGATGCCGCTGATCGGCGAGAAGGACGCTGCGGCGTTCGAGGTCTTCTACGATCGCCATGGCGGCGTCGCCTACTCGCTGGCGTACAGGATCGTCGGCGAGCGGGCGGCTGCCGAAGACGTGACGCAGGAGGCGTTCGTCTCGATCTGGCGCAGCGGCGGCCGCTATGACCGGGCGCGCGGCAGCGTCCGCTCCTGGACGCTGGGAATCGTCCGCAACCGGGCGATCGATCTGCTGCGCAGCAGGTCGGGGCGGGCGCCAAAGCTCGGCTTCGATGACGAGACGGCGCTCGAGCAGCGGCCGTCAGGTGACTTCACCGACGAGGAGGCGCTGCGGCACGAGACGGCAGAAGAGGTTCGCGGGGCTCTTGGCGAGCTGCCGGGAGAGCAGTCGAAGGTGATCGAGCTCGCCTACTTCGGCGGCTTCAGTCAGGCGGAGATCGCGGAGATGCTGAGCGTGCCCTTGGGTACCGTCAAGGGTCGGATGCGGCTCGGCTTGGAGAAGATCCGGGGACGACTTGCGGAGGGCGTGGCATGAACGAGAGAGAGCACGCAGGGCGTCGCGACGAACTGGCCCCGTATCTGTTGGGGGCGCTGGAGCCCGGTGAGGTGGCAGCGCTGGAGCAGCACCTCGCGGGCTGCGAGGAGTGCCGTGCCGAGCTTGCCTGGCTGCGCCCGGCGGCGCAGATGCTGCCCGAGGCGGTGGAGCGGGTTGAGGCGCCGGCGGAACTGCGCACGCGGATCATGGGCGAAGTCGAGGCCGATGTCAGCCGGCGCTCCCGGCGAGACCGGCGAGGGCTTTTTGGCGGCCTCCAGCGCTGGACGGACGGACGGCGCCTCGCCGCAGGACTGGCTGCCGTTCTCGTGGTCGCGGCCGGGGTTGCCGGCTACGCGATCAGCGGCGGGGGCTCCGAAGGCAATACCATCACGGTGGCCGCCGGCCACGCCCCCGGGGTGACTGCGAAGATGGTTCGCGAGGGCGACTCGGGCACGCTGCGGCTGGCCAACGTCCACCAGCTGCCCTCTAACGAGGTTCTTCAGGCGTGGGTGCGGCGCGGCAAGCAGATCGAATCGGCGAAGACGCTGTTCGTCCCCAACCGCGACGGCACCGCGACCGCGGTTATCGATCACATGCAGGGCGTCAACACCGTGATGGTGACCGCCGAGCCCCGCGGCGGCAGCGCCCACCCGACCTCGGCCCCGATCGTCGCGGTCGGCGTGCCGCAGTAGGCGTTGGCCTAGCTGTCCTACCCACAGACGTTGTGAACACGGCTGATCGGCGGCCGGTCTCCCAAAGAGCTGTGCGGACGACGCCGGTTGTAGTAGCGCAGGAAGGATGGCAGCGAGCGCAACCGCTCGGTCGAGCTCTG
>Ga0209647_1000068_pt1 | contig 81383 bp, 64 predicted proteins | sample GraSoi_2013_60cm_FD_185827 | JGI IMG/M metagenome (GOLD analysis project Ga0209647, IMG submission 185827) | Grasslands soil microbial communities from the Angelo Coastal Reserve, California, USA - Sample 9_17_2013_60cm (SPAdes) (version 2) | ecosystem: Environmental > Terrestrial > Soil >...
CAAGCGATTGGGATCGGAAGGGGCGATACAAAAGCCGATACGGCCCAGGCCTTGCGCGGGAGTGGGCAGTCCTTGCGTCAGTGCAGACCAGGTCGATCCGCCGTCTGTGGATTTAAAAAGGCCGCTGTTGGGACCATTCCAGGAACCGTTTTCCCAGGGGCCCTGCCTGCCGGCCCAGAGGTCCGCATAGATGATCCGGGGGTTCACCGGATCGATCGTGACCTGTACGGCGCCGGTATTTTCATCTTTATACAATACTTTTTCCCAGGTCTTGCCGCCGTCGGTGCTGCGATAGACGCCTCTTTCGGGGTTGGGGCCATAGGGGTGGCCGAGGACGGCTACGAATACGCGGTTGGGGTCTTTCGGATCGATGGCGAGCCCTCCCATCTGCTGACCGGCTTCGAGTCCAAGGTGGGTCCAGGTATGGCCGGCGTCGGTGGACTTAAAAATACCTTTACCAACGGAGAGGTCGGGCCGCTGAATGCCTTCGCCGCTGGCAACGTAGACAATATTGGGGTCTGAAGGCGCAACAGCAACGTCGCCGGTAGAGCCGGTAGACTGCTCATCGAAGATGGGGGTCCAGGTGCGGCCGAAGTCGGTTGTTTTCCAGACGCCGCCGTTGTTGACGCCGATGTAAAAGACATTGGGCTGTTGTGGTACGCCGCAACCCCCGACCGTACGGCCGCCCCGGTGCGGACCGATCATCCGCCAGCGCAGGTTACCGAAAAAGGAAGTGTCGGGCGCCTGGGTGAAAGCCGGCCAGGCGAAACCGGAAAGGAAAAGCAGACAAAGCAGTTTTTTCATGTGTTGGTTGTATAAGCGCGCAAAAATTACGACATAACGGCGGGCTGGCCGAAACCGTCCATCAACTTTTCTTATATTCACGCAACTATGCGTCATTTCAGTAGACATTCTGTAGCCTTGTTTTTTGTTGTCGTTCTTGGTTTGCTTGCCCCGGCGCTTCGGGCGCAGGGGCCGCCATTCAAGGTCATTGCTTTTTATACGGCGAAAAATGACGCCGCACACATCAGTTTTGTGCATGAAGCTAATCGATGGTTCCCGGAGATGGCGAAAAAATATCACTTCAGCTATGACTCGACCAATGATTGGAGTAAGATGACGGAAGATTTTCTTTCCCAATACCAGGTGGTGCTTTTTTTGGATACGCGGCCGGAAGACTCAGCACAGCGGCTGGCTTTTCAGCATTATATGGAACATGGCGGAGGCTGGATGGGGTTTCATTTCGCGGCATTTGCGCTGACGCCTTCCGGCGTTCCGCAAAACTGGGACTGGTATCACAACCGGTTTTTGGGTTCGGGTTCTTATGTGAGCAATACCTGGCGGCCGACCTCCGCTATCCTGGATGTAGAAGACCGGAAGTTCGCGGCGATGCGGCATCTGCCGGCAAAGTTTAGGACTGCGCCCAATGAATGGTACCGGTGGTCGGAAGACTTGCGGAAGAATCCGGATATTAAGATATTGCTCTCCATAGACTCTGCGAGTTTTCCACTCGGCACCGGGCCGAAGTTATCGGAGATCTGGCACAGCGGGTATTACCCGGTGGTATGGACGAATACCCAATACCGCATGATCTATATGAATATGGGGCATAATGATATTGATTATGAGCACAAGACAAATAAGGAGCTTTCCTTTACGCTGGAGAATAAAACTGAAGGGAAACTGATCGTAAATTGTTTGTTGTGGTTGGGAAAGGGCCGTTAACGTGCAGCGAGTATCAATTCAATGATAGCATGATGGCCAAAGTGTTTTGCCCAGTCGAGGGCGGTAGCTTTGTAGGCATTGTCTTTGAGCCGCAGGTCGGGCCGGGCCGATAGCGCCAGCTGCACCAATTCTTCGTCGTTGCGTTCTACAGCAAAATGCAGCAAGGTCTTGTCCCATTCACTATAACGTTGATTCACCGATTGCGGGTCTTTATGAAGCAGCTGCCGGGCACGATCTTTCCAGCCAAGGTCCCAGGCATCAAGCACGGTATAGTCTGCGCCACCTTCCGCCAGCCATTCTGCGGACAGGTGCTGCCGGCAATGTACGGCCAGCTGCATCAGGGTCAAACCATTGCTGAGCGGCTGATTAAGATATTCCTGTAAGCCCGCACCGCCGCTGCTTTCCCAATGATATTCCGATCCGAGGCGAGCCAGGACCTCCTGGTCTCCGCGGCCGACGGCTTCAGCCAGCTCTATGTCCCGGGGCGAAGGAGGCCGGGCCAGGAACCGGTCGAGGATCAGCCACCAGGTCCATCCATCGCCGGTAACGGTGAAGCCCAGCTGCTCATATGTGCGCTGACCGGCGCCGGTGGAATTCAATACAGCGTAACGATAACCCTTGTCCCGGGCATAGAGGCAGGCAGCCAGGGTTACGGCCTTACCCACGCCTTTATGACGGGCGCGGGGAACGACACCAACATGGTAGATACCTGCGGCGCCCCACTGCCCGGTGGTGAGAAAAACGACGCTATGTCCTACGACTCTACCCCGCAGGGTGGCCACAAAGCGAACCCATTGGCCCGGCATGTCGGTAGTAGTGGCGGAGGGAATGATGACCTGGGCATAAGGCAGGTTTTTTACGTGGGTAAGGGAAGTATCATTGTCTGCGGTAATGATCAATCCTCTGGGATAGGGGTGTTGTATCTGTACTTTCGCGAGGTCGAGGGCCATCCAGCGAGGGCGCCAGCCGGGTTGAAAACCTCTTGCGAGCAGACGAACGCCAAGGTCCGCAGGACTGGGGGGATCAAGAGACCAGCAGCCGGCTCCCTTGGGCGGATGTTTCCGGTAAAAAGCCATCAGCTCGTCGAGGTGCCGGCCGGCATTGTCTTCGGTCAACTCGGGAAAGGCTATCATGGAAGGACTTTGGGCATTGCCGGAGGTCCAGCTAAGGCCTTCTGCGTTCAGCAGGCTACCGCCAAGGGTAAGCGCTTCCTTCCTGAACAGCTGCTGGTGGTTAAAGGCAGCGGCCTGTTCAAGGTGGCGGGAATCGGCATCTTGCAGAACCTCGGGATAAGCCATCCTTATAAAACTAGGTCATCCGGCGGGACCGGCAAAATAATTAAGGGCAACGTGGACGATGTCAGCATTGGGACAACCCTACAGCAGCAAACGCATAAATATCACGCAGGATATCGGGTGGAAGGGAGGCAGGTGGAATACTTACAGGCACTGCTTCATCGGCAACGGCAGGGTCGGCGATGCGGCGAAGATGATCCATGCAGTTATTACGGGTGGCCAGGTAAACAAAGGCCTTGATCTTTTGATCACTGGTAAAATCGGTGCGTCGCTCCCAACAAAGAAAGAAAGCATCGATCGATAGTTGATAGGCCGCGGGAGGGTCGTGCACAAGCAAAAGTGCAAACGAAAACAGCTCCGGGTAATACTGGAAAAAAAATACTTTAAAAGCTTCCGGAACCCCCTGCTGAAACCAAAGCACGCTGGGATCGTCCTCCTCTATTTCTTCCGCTCCTGTCATACTTAAAATCATAATTAAGATTTAAGGTAGTTGCTGATAATATGAGTAAGGTCTAGTTCAAAAAGTGATTATCCCAGCACGTATGAGATGATCCGTCTTTAGCATTACCAGTCCAGGGCAAGTAACAGTCGGTGTAATAGTTTTCGATGGCAAGGCCGATCGCTTCGGTTTGGCCGGTGGATTCCTTTTCTATATCCGACCAGGTATCTTTTTTATTATACACCAGCGCCATAGGTTCTTCGCAGTCTTCGGGAAAGTGGACGAGAAAGATGACAATAGTATTGATGAGTATAGGTTTGACGACCATAAGGTTCCATTGTCATCTTTCTCGATATTCCAATTCAAGGGATTTTTCAAAAGGTAGGAATTCCTGGATCGAAGACGCATAGGGAATATTTCTTAACCTGTTGAGTTTTAAGCGAAAACCAGACATAGTAATAAATTAAATAAATAAGACGATAATCAATCAAACTAATGGACGACAGGTCTCGCAGGTCAAAAAAACAAGGATTAACAGGGTATTCGTTACAGGATGCAGGTCAATACATAAAACCCGCAACGGCTACTTGATCTAAATCAGCATTTGAGAATGCATGATCTTAACAATAAGCAAATTAATAGCTTTACCATAAGATCGGGTAGAATTAATTCTACAGAACTCTTTTTTTTTATTGATGAATTTAGCACTAATGCAACCACAGATACTATTGGCTGATGATCACAGTATGATCCGGAAAGGTTTAAAATTATTATTGCAATTACACTTGAGTTTTACCGAGGTTTCAGAAGTGGTCAGCTGCAACGAGCTGATGAAAGAACTAACAAAAAAGAAATATACCCACATGGTGCTGGATATCATTCTATCGGACGGCAGCACATTGGAAATCTTACCCAATATACAAAAATTATATCCAGATCTGCGGATTATGGTTTTTTCCATGCAGCCGGCGGAAGTATATGGGAAAGCATTGCGGCAATATGGCATTGACCATTATTTGCCCAAGACGACGCCGGAAGAGGAAACGATCCGGCTGCTGCGCCGTTTCCTGTTGAATGAGCAATCTTCGAGGGACCCTGGGGTCCGCTATCCCAACAATCCATTTTCGGCACTGGCCCCCCGGGAGCTGGAAATTCTGCATTATGTCCTGAAGGGGTTTGGGACAAAAGAAATCGCCGAAACGCTGAATGTAAAAATGAATACGGTTTCGACGGTTAAGAACCGCATATTTGAAAAAACTCTCACGACAAATCTGAAAGAATTAATAGAATTGGCTACATTGTATAATGTCAATTATTAGGACTGCAGGGCTTTTGTTGCTGTTCCTGAGTTTTAGTTTTTTGCCGAAGGCCCAGGGAGACTATCATGTTGAATATTTTACCACTGAAAATGGACTTCCTTCCAATGGGATCAAGGGTCTGCAATGGGATGAGCAGACTGGTTTTCTCTGGATTGCGACGGAAGCAGGTATAACCCGTTACAACGGGTCGGATTTTGTAACGTTCAATCGACTCAATACCCCCGGTTTTTTTTCCGAACGGATGCTTTTCCTGTTAAAGACCAGGAATGGCAGGCTTTATACCTCGGACGAGGTAGGCAACCTGTTTCTTATTCTGCAAAACAAACCTCAATATGCCGGTCAGGTAAAGGTCGATACCCGTCCCTCTGCGTTTAAGCTGGTAGGGCTGACCGCTTCCGGAAGATTATTTCGACAGTCCTCGCTGCATCCGCCTCCCGGATTTGGTTTTGACTTTTCTACCGAGACCCTGATCCCGCTGAATGAATGGCGGCTGCTGATGGCGCAGCACGATACGTTGTTTGATTATCGCCTGGGCCGGCCGGCGCCCTCTTTTATAAGCGCACTTCAGCCGGGTTCCAGGGTTTTTCTTCTACGGGATACATTATTTGTGTTTAACGCACGTACGGGATTTTACCGGATGGACCCGGACGTTACAGGTAAAACGCCTGTTGCCCTGGCGGGGATCGCGGGGTCCCAGAGTAAGGCCACGGGATCCCAGAGTAGGGTCACGGGGTCCCAGACTAAGGCCACGGCAACCGGATTAAACAAACCCCAGCTTTTCTGGGACAACAGCATGAAAAATCCGATCCTGGTGGAAGGAACCCGCGCCTGGATACTGGATTATCAGCAAGGAAGGCTCGTGGCCCGGCTGATCTGTGATGTAATCCCGGCTGACGCGCTGCTGTTGTTTGCCAAATATGATGACAAGAGTGGCATGTTGCTTCTGGGCAACGTTTCGAAGGGCATCATTATAATACGGAAAAATGCAGTCCGGTCGGTAAAAAAAGCTCCGACCCCGCCGAATGTCAATCGGCCTACCGCCTATTATAGCCAGGTAGCTTTACCGGGAGAAGCTATCCTCACCAGCAACGGGGATATTCTGGGTAGTCCGGTCCCCTCCCCTGTCAGCCTGCCCATCCTGGGCAAATTCAACAATGTTGTACTCACCACCCCTGACAGCGTATTATGGTATAGCCGGGGGGACACAATCTGTTCCTATTCCTATCAAACACGTCGGACGACGGAGCTGCCGGTCGGTGCAGGCTCCATCACGGATGGCTTTGTTTTGTCGGAAGGAAATCTCTATGTAGCCAATGCCATTGGGATAGGGATCCTGAAGGATAACCGGATCGACTACCAGTACCGGTATCCGAAACCGGATATTAATAGCAATGTGCCCTTTTCTATGCTGGAAATAAGCCCGGGCCTGATTGCTATTGCCACCTGCGACGGCCTGTTCCGTTATAATATCCTGAGCCACCTGGTCGATACCCTGTTGCGAATGCCAGGCATTTGTGTCAGGGGCTTATGGAAATACAAGGGTTATCTGTTTATCGGCACTTATGGGAAGGGTATCTTTCTGTATAAAAATGGGCAGATCAAATCTATTCCCGGGGATAAGAACAATTATCTGCTGTATGCCCATTGTTTTGTTCCGGACAAACTTGGTTTTTGCTGGATCAGCACCAATAAGGGAGTTTTTAGGGCAAAACCGGAAGATCTGACGGATGCCTTCGATGACAGCCGGCGGGAGATCTATTATCATTATTATGGACGGGCTGACGGAATGGACATGACCGAATTGAATGGCGGATGTACTCCCTGTGCGCTGTCTCTCAATGACAGTACTTTATCCTTTCCTTCGATGGATGGGCTGGTGTGGGTAAATCCCGCCCGGCCTGTTACGGGATTGCCGGGCGGCGCCATTTATATCGACGAGTTTATGGCGGATAGTCAGCTGGTGAACAACCCTTCGCTGATAAAACCGGAGCTTCCGGCGGGTACGCGGGAATTGGTGTTCTCTTTAGGGTTCCCGGCATGGGTAACCAGGGAAAACCTCTACATCGAATATAAGCTGGAGCCTTATTCCGGGAGCTGGCAGCTGCTGGACATTCAAAATAATCCCAGATTGCATTTCAGCAATCTGCCTTCCGGAGATTACCGGCTGCAGATACGCAAGCCCAATGGCTTTGGGAATAACTACAGCTGGACGGTCTGCAATTTTTACATTATTCCGCACTGGTGGCAGCGCCCCTGGAGCTGGGTGTTCTGCCTTTGTGTACTGATCGCGCTTATTGGTGGGATCGTGCGTTGGCGGACCCTCCGGCTGGAGATCCGGCAGGACAAGCTGGAAAGGCAGATCGCCGAAAAAACCCGGGAATTGCAGGCCAAGAACGAGGAGCTGGAAAGAACTGACCAGATCAAGACCCGGCTTATCTCCATTATCAGCCATGACCTGGTGACCCCATTGCGATTTTTGCACCTGACGGGGAAGAACCTCATCGAAAAAAAACATGGCCTGACGGAAGAGCTGCAACAGGAAGTCATCGGTGAGATGGCTGCTACCTCCAAAGAGCTGGAGCTGTTGTCCACGAATATCCTCAACTGGATAAAATACCGCAATGAGGACCGGCGGCTTGCCAAGGAAAGTTTCAATCTGCATGAGCTGGTCACCCAGCTATTTGGTATTTTCCAGGCTATGGCCCGTCAGAAAGAGGTCCGGCTCTTCAATACCGTGGACGAGCAGTTGACGCTGTTCCAGTTTATCGAGCCGGTGAAAATCGTCCTGTATAATCTTATCCTCAATGGCATCAATTTTACCCCGCACGGTTTTATCCGGGTGAGCTGCTCCCGCAGCGGGGATGGAATGACCCTGTTGATCGAGGATACAGGAGTGGGAATGACCCAGGAACAGATCAATAATATCATGGCTGATCACTTCATACTTTCTTCTGCCAACGTGGATAACCGAAAGGGGAATGGATTGGGGTATCTGATCATTAAGGATCTGCTGAAGATAATAAGGGGCAGTTTGGCTATACAAAGTGAGAAGGGAAAGGGGACGAAAGTTACGGTGTGGATGCCTTTATAAAAGGCAAAAAAAAGCTGATCTTTCGATCAGCCTCGGGAAGAAAGCGAACTTTGCGACAGTTGCTATGCATTATCTTCACAATAACGTATATAAAAGTAGGGCTGCGGCTGCGATGCCTATCAAAAAACAGATCAGAAGCGCCAGTCCGCCTTTGAAAGATATCGCTTTAGAGCGGGTTTTCTTTTGTGATCCTTGCCAAACTGACGTCATAATCGGGTTTTTTGTTTTAAAAATTACCCATTGATAATTGTAGAGCTCTCCAGGTATTGCTGTGTCGGGTGATAAATAAACAAGCAGCTGCCATTTTTTACGGCCCGGATGATCCGGCCGCTCATTGTGGAAGGCAGGGCCGGACAGCCCAGACTAGTACCCAGGGTACCAAAGTTCTCCATGTATTTATCGCCGACATAAGTCGAGCCGTGCAGCACGATCTTTCTTTTCAATGCCAGGTCATTATACCCGCTGTCAACTCCATTGAGCCGGAGCGAGAGACCATTCCGGCCATAGTATATCCTGTCTGTCACATAGAATCCCAGGCTGCTTTTAAAGGACTCCGGTTCGTTAGAAAAAGAGGTAGCATATTCTTCGCCGGATTTCTGGCCATGTGCTACATAAGTACGGTAGAGTAGCTTCCGGCGCCGTACGTCGATAACATACATCCGTTTGCTGCAGCAGGACTGGCTGAAATCACAGATGGAAAGGACTGTCCTTTTATGGATAAGACCCTTTTTCAACAAGTTGTGATAACCCCGCCAGGCGTATTCAAATGCTTTTTGGTCGAGCCCTTGTTTCACCAGATTCATATTGCTGTAAAGCATCACGGCCTGGTTGATCACCATCCGGACCTCGGCAACCTTTGCTGCGGCACTGAAAGAGACCCCGTTGTCGGTAGCTTCTTTTTCTCCAACAGCCGGTTTATTTGCAGCCGAACGGCGCCGGACGGCAGCATTCTCTTCCGCTGTATAGGTCGGGACAGCGGTGAGCGAAGGGTGATCAATAAATTTTCCAATGACTGCTGAAGAGTAAAAGGGCAATACCACCTCTTTGTCTTTCAGCAGACTGTCTCCATCATATTTCGCACGGCCCGTTATCATGGCCGGAGCCGTCAAAACCATGGATGATAAGGTAACCTTAAATAAAAGGTTAGTAAGTACTCTCATGGGATTTGGATTTTAACATTGGTTATAGGATTTGGGTTACGGATCAATCATATTTAGGGTTTTATTTGGGATATCATTCCTTTCGAATGAAAAAGTTATTTTTTTCGATAAGGATTAAATCCCGATAAAGCTCATACTTAAACTGCCCCGCGTGTTCGAAATTGTATCTCTCTACGATAAGCAGGAGGTCCCTGATCTGACGAATCTCGAACAGTAAAGTATTCCACTGGTCGAAAAAACGGATCTTATACCTGCCGGAAGCCGTCTTAGGAACAGTTATGACCAGGTCGCCATTGGCTGCCCTATGGACATAACCGGAGACCACATGCTCCTGGACAGTATCCCTATTATATAACGTGTAATTCCGGGAATTATGACTTTCAGAAAAGGTTGATTGAAAATTTTTTTGGACAGGGCTATTCGCTAAGCAGCGAAAGGCGACGAGAAGAAGGGCGACGGGAAGAAAGAGAGTCTTTCCCGGTTGGAATGTGGGGTACGGCATCGTCTAAAGGTTTATTGGCTTAGCCGAAACTTTTCAATAATACCTCGTAGCCGATTGCAACCATTGTAGAAAACTAACGTAAGAACGTCAAACCCGGATGTAAGGCATTGTTCGAAAAATCTCGCGTATGTAAAAAAAAACAACTATCAGGTAATAGTATGCCCGAAACTTTAAATACACTAACGCAATAGGACAACTAAAGTGTTTCTCAATCAGTTCCTGTCGCCCTATCCTTTCTGATCCTGTCCCGCCGGTCGGTTGACTTTGGAGGTGGTTCCTCGTTTTTGTTGTTTATCATAGCGATGACAGGACTGGTAAAGTCTTTCACTTTGGATTCCAACTCGCAATAGTCCCGCTGTGTACTGAGCACCTCGGCATGAGCCTGCATCATTTCCCGTTCGAGTTCGGCAATCCGGCGATTCTTTTTTGCCAGTTGCCGGCTTCTTCCGAGGAATCCGACTATTGCTGCCATGATGATGATTAACAGGAAAATATACACGTCGACTGAAATATCGAATGTTAGCATAGGGAGATCATTAAATTAATCGAATAAGGTGATGCGCTAAAATAAGGTGATCCGATTATGCGTTTCTACATCGAAGGGAATAAACAGCAGAAACAGACGGGCATGCTTTGCCTGAAGGGTAAAGTTTATTCATGGATACTGATTTTGTTACTATAAAAGTACCCTCCTCATCTGCGTGCCTCTACTCAATATCGCAAAAAGACTAACGAAGTCAGACAAAGGCTTTCTCTTCCAAGGCATTATAATGGTGTAGGATGTCCTTTTCCCACCGCAGCAGCTAATAAATCGTTAAAATTTGTAAAGTAAAGAAGATACCTTTATTATTCTAATAAGTCTTTATCCAATATTCTATAAAAGAGCTATCCAATATCTTATCGAAAAAAAAAGACTATATCCTGTTGAAAAATGGCTGATCCGATATCCGAAGACTCACACAATACTACAAAAACTTCGGATAAGCAAAAAAACGGTCGTCTCTAACTAAAGGTAGACGACCGTTTTTATTCAAAATGTCCAATCTCTTTTTTTTATTATATTTACGTCCAAGGTTAAGGCATGATAAACAAGGTCTTTCTGATTTTTATTATCCTTTCTTTGTCTGTAACACCTGCCCTGACTCAGTCCGACTCTTCCAACGGTTACTCTGTCCAGCATTTTACCGACGAAAACGGGCTGCCCCAGAACAGCATCAACGATTTGCTGTTCGACAATGACGGCTATCTATGGCTGGCTTCCCAGGTGGGTTTGGTCCGTTTTAACGGCAGTTCTTTTAAGTTATACTACCCCGATGATAAGCCGGTCATGGAATCCAATATTCTTTATCTGGGGAAAAACGACAAGGGAACCCTTTATTTCCAGACGGATGATCATAATTTGTATTGTTATCCCGGGAGTAATCGTCAATTCATGCTCCCCGTGATCACTCCTGCCGAGGCCCTGAAAAGACCCTGCCTGTTGAATGCGTCCAAACAGCTTTTTGACTTCTCGCTTTTTTTAAACCGCATCCACTCTGCAGCGGAAGCAGGACAGCGCAAAAATATTTTTCAATTTCTTTTCCAGCACAACCGGAATTTTTATGCCGCCGATACGGTGCACCTCTACTTTATTTATTCGGATAGCCTCTATTATTATGATAGTCGTGTTTTGACTCCGGTGTCGGCCTTGCCGGGAAATGATTTGCAGTACCTGCTGCAGGATAAAAAATTTTATATCCTGGATCAGGATTCACTGCTGGCCGTGTATTCCGAAGGTCATAAGGTATTGGGGGCAAAGCCGATAGAAGGCGGGCTCCGGCAGGATCGGGCTGCGATACTAAAAGGCGGGGGACGATACCGTCTATACTCCTGTGGGAAGACCACGCATTTATTGGCCGGCCAGCGTCTTTACCGGCTGACTCCCACCGCGGACGGGAGACTAAGGAGTAAATTTCTGATCAACCTGGATTTCATTCCCAATATTTCCGCAGTGGAATACAATTCCGGGCTTGACCTGCTGTTAGTGGCCACGCGTACGGAAGGATTTTATTTTCTTCGAAAAAACCGGTTCCAGCTTGACGGCTGGCCGGCGCCGCTGCGGCAGAAGATGGCCCGGCATCTCTTTGGACCGTTGGCCCTGCACCAGGGACGGGAAATACTCACAGACAAATTCATTTTTACGCCCGGGGGGAAGCTGATCCCGATAAAGGATACTGCACCTATCTGGCAACGCTGCCTGTACATCGACAAGAAAGACCAGGTATGGGGAGCGGACTACAATTTGCCCCGCCGGCAGGATCCGGCGCTGCGACCGGTAGCCGTATTCCCGGCTCTCGATGCCAGGATCGTGGATTATACAGAAGACGCGGCAGGGCATCTTTATTGCCTGACGGAAAAATCGCTCTGGCAGTTACAGGCAGACAGTTTCCGGCGGCTTTTCACGATCGACCGGCTTTCGGGGAGAGAGGTCAACGAATCCTTCGCACCCGTCAGCGCTTTTCGATTGTGGATAGCAGGTACCAATGGGCTGCTCGAATATGACCTGGGAAAAAAGGAAGTTCGAAGTATCCCCGAATTCAGGGATACACATGTCCGCACGATCCATATCTGCAAGGACGGAAACATCCTGGTGGGTACCTATGGGCAGGGATATTTTTATTACTATCATAACCGGTTCGTCCGGATGCCGTTGGACAAGAATGGATTTCTGATCACTGCGCATTGTTTCCTGGAAGATGACCATGGTTATATCTGGATACCCTGCAACAAGGGACTATTCAAGGTTCCCAAGGCTGATATGGATGCCTGGTGTGAGGGTAGCAACAATGGATTATATTATTATTATTACGGCCGGCAGGACGGGCTGCTGACGAATGAGTTCAATGGGGGATTCAATTCCAGCGGTGTGATCACCCCGGAAGGGTTTGTGGCGCTGTTATCCATGAAAGGGATGGTATGTTTTCATGCGGATTCGCTGACCACCGATTTCCCCCATGGCGCCATTGACATGACTCACCTGGAAGTCGATGGAGGGTCCATGGAAAGGACGGATACCATTCAGCTTAAGGCCGGTTATAATAGCATGTCCATAGAGATATCCTGCCCTTATCTGGGTAACCCGAACAACCTCTACCTGCAATATAATGTAGAAGGACTTAGTGATGAATGGAGGCAAGTCCCGGCCGATGGGATCATTACGCTCAGCAGGCTGGCAACCGGGAAGTATACGTTGCGGGTTCGCAAGGTCAATGGATTTGGGAAAAACAACTACCAATACCGGGAGTGGACGCTTATCGTGCCGCCCTATTTTTACAAGACTACCTGGTTTATACTGCTGTTGGTGGGGGGATTATTTGTCATGTTGTTCTTCCTGGTCCAGTTGCGATTAAAGCTGGTGGAAAAGAAAAAAGAGATCCGGGTAAAAGCGGAAAAACTAAGGGGAGCAGTGGTCCGGCTGGAAGAGACGGTTGCGAAGCTGCAGCAGTCTGAACAGGAGTTGTTGAAAACGAGCAAACTGCGGGAAAAGCTGATCTCGCTGGTCATCCATGATCTCCGGTCGCCGCTGCGATTCCTGACCCTGCTCGCCGGCGATCTGCACGATAACCAGGCCAATTTTTCAGCCGCCGAAATGAAAGACCGGACTTACTGGGTCAAAAAAGGCGCCCAGGATATTTATAATTTCTCGGAGGATTTTCTGTTATGGGTTACCAGTCAGACGGATAATTTCAGGATCAGCAAACGGCCATTTCCCCTGAAACCCTTATTACAGGAGATATATGACTTCTTCCGGGAACAGGTGCTACAGAGAGGAAATAGTATTTCGTACGCCGCGGCTGAAGACCAAATGATTTATTCTGATCCGCATGTGCTGATCACCATCATCCGTAACCTGGTCGATAATGCCAACAAGTACACCAACCAGGGGAGTATTCGGATAACGGCCGGTCAGGAAGGATCGGATATCCTCATATCGGTAGCCGACACCGGGAAAGGCATGAGTCCGCAGCAGATAGCAGCCTTCCTGGGGAACGACGACATGGACAATGTGAAAAGCGGAAGCCAGCTGGGTCATAAATTCATTTTCGATCTGACACAGCGGCTCAACGGTACGCTCACGGTTGAAAGTATGGAGCAGAAAGGCACAACTATACACCTCCGCTTCCCTGCGGGCTAGACCATGTTATCTATCTGTTTTTTGTATTTACCGGGGGTTATCTGGTAAACTTTTTTGAATGCCAGAATATAGTTACTGATGCTGGAATAACCAATCTCATAGGCTATCTGGCTGATAGATTTGGCATTGTCCGCGATCATCTCCTTTGATTTCTCTATCCTTTTGTTCCGGATGTATTCCGAGATGGTCATCCCATGGATAGACTTGAAGAGAAAATTCAGCCGGTGATAGCTGGTATAGGTTTTCTTCAGGATGCTATCTACTGTAAAAGTATCGGAGCAGTAATATTCAGAGATATAGGATTCGACTTCCCGGATAAGGGTGAGGTCGTCTTCGTTGTCGATGTCGGAGGAAGGATTGACGCCAAGCAGGCTGCGGTGACGGTTGCATAAAAAATACTCCAGCAAAGACAGGAGATTGTTCTGAATGCTCAGCAGGTCCCCGGGGTTCTCTTGCAGCAGGCCAAGAGCGGCAGAAAAAAGGGACATTTGCCTTCTGCCGAGCCGGCAGGTGACAATATTTCCTTCTTGTTCCAGTATCTGCCCGATCTTCTCGAATTGAGCGTTATCCCGTATGAAGAGGTCAATCCAGGCGACAGGAATATAAAGAACCAGGGCAGAGAAAAGAATGGGGGCGGAAGACCGGTACAAAAGAGGCTGGGTGGCTACAGACAATAGTCCGAGACCGGGGCTGGCCGGCTGTTCTTCTGCCTGGGGACGTCCCACCGGTCGAACGTGGAGGTCTCCTTTGTGGTTGATGAACGTAAGCACGAGACCGTTGGGGTCAAAAGTCGGTTGGGCCAGTTCCAGGCCATCGACCGAGACTTTTATAGCAGCTGCCTGCAGGCCTACCGGCAACTGCAATTGATGCCAATGCAAAGCTCGGACGGTCTGGACAGGATGTTGGGGTTTCATAGTCATATTTGGGGGTTAGAGTTAAGGGTCAAAACTGGAAGGGGCGTCAATGGGGGTTCAGGTAATGCCAGGGGGAAAAACCATACTCCTTTTTGAAAGCCAGGGTAAAATGGGACGGATTGGAATAACCGATCTCCGTGGCTACGACCTTCACCGGTACTTTGTTATCGAGCAGCTTCCGGGCATGCTCTAATTTATTTTTCTGGTAGTAGCCAAATAGCGTTTCGCCGTAATATTTTTTAAATTTTGTCTTGAGGCTGGTCGGGCTCATGGCCGAAATGCGGGATAATTTTTCGATGCCGGGAAACTCCTTTTTATAATGCAGGCATAGGTGCTGTTCAACCCTTGAAAGGCTGTGGGTATCCTGGGTACTGAGCGAATTCCCATCCTGGCTAAGCTTATTCATCACAAAAAATTGCTGAAGGAGGTATTCGATCAGGATAGAGATATTGCGAATAGTAAACAATTCCCGGAAAGGATGTTGGATGATCTCCGCCATGAAATCATCCAGCAGGAGGCGGTATTTAAACGTAATGGGCCAGGTAAGCGTAGCTTCGTTGCCGGTAGACTGCAAGATGGTGCTGATGGTGCCGGCATCGAAATCGTGGATCAGGTGTTCCAGGCTTTGGCGTTTGACGCGCACGATGAGCGAACGGATGATCCTGTCCTTCGGATACGTCACCGTCTTGCCTTTAACGACATCGACGATGGAAACGGTAGAATGGAACTGCCGGGAAGCTTCTGTTGATTGCGCTAATGCCAGATCGCTATCCCCTTTGCCGGGGACATCAATTTCATCGAAACACAAAAGATAAGAAGATGCGCTCGCGGAAGGCAGAAAATGGAATGTCAGATCTTCTGTTAGTTGGGATAGATTAACAGCCAGCACTTCAATGCCGGAAGCAATACCTGCTACCGTAATAAAGCCTTTACCCGTTTTTCCCGAAAAATAGAGCACCGAATCTGATACAATACAACTTTTGTCCTCTGCGAGCACCTCAAAACATTTCAGAAAAGGTTCTGAATTTTCAAGAGATACATGGCTCATTGAAATTAAATTTATTCCTATCAAAAAGAACTTATACAGGCTATTAATCTCTATATAAGCTGTTAGTTTTGCTTGACTGACGAGTCTTAGTCCTTGAAACTGCAAAGAACCGTTAAAACGTACTGCCTCAGAATCGGCGACAAGTTATTAATTAGGCTCTCCTGTATGTATAGTAAATAAACGAATTTAATGTAGTTTTTTAACTAATGCAATATCCATAAAAACACTTATTCTTCTTTAAGAGACTCCCGAGGACTGTCTTTTCTCGACGTCGAAATCAACAATAAGGTTATTAAAAGTCTCGTTTTATTGAGGATATTTATCCCGTAATCCACACCTATGCATAAAATCCATACCCAATATGAACAATTCCTCCAAGAAGGGCGGGTTTGACGTTGATATCCGCTCATTACTTAAACTCCAGCACAAAAGGGTTTATTCTATCTGCAGGCTTTTTACCCACAATTACAAAGAACACCAGGATCTCTTCATTAACATTATAGCTGCAGTTTCCCAGAATATCCAGTCGCGCCGGCAAAACAGCGATAAACAGACGTTGATCCTGAGAGCCTGTATCAATATGGCGGCCCTGCATTCCATAACAATGGAACCGGAGCCGGCAAGGGAGCGGGCTATACAATTCAAGTCTCCCGATTACCAGCGGTCGATGACGAGATTCCGGGAATCTATCGGGGAGGCTTCCGATTATGAGAAGTTTCGTCTTTTCCTGGAATTCGAGGGGATGCCCACAGAGGAATTAACTCACCTGACCGGCCTGCCCCTGCCCGGGGGTGTGGCGGGTAAAAAGAAGGAAAAAGAGAGTGAATTACCGCTTCAGCGTAAGGCTCTCTTCAATTTCATTCCCTATTTAAAGGAAAAACTGGTATGGAGCTAAAGAAGCTGCAGCAGCACTGGGATGAGTTTCCGGAAATGTCCATGGAAGAACGACCCGTATTATCGTCCGACCTGGAAAAGATCGTGGTAAAAAATCCTTTTTCTGGCACCATTAATCTGCGGAGGAAATTGTTGATAAGGATTGTCGTCATTTCGGTTTTATGGCTTGCGGGTATCGGGCAGTTGCGCTTTCAGTGGAAAACGGATGGGCCCGATTTATACCAGGCGGTAGCTTTATTTGGTCTGCTCACTTACTCTGTTTATTTTCATGTCCGGTTGTTGTTGTTTGCCGACTACTCTACCCTGCTGTCACTACCCCTGATCAGCTTTCTGGGCAAACTGGAAACGGTAGTGGATAAATATATACTTTCTTTTAAATTTATCAGCGGCCTGGCTGGGTTTTATCTGCTTGGAGGTATTGAATGGTTGCTTTCCGGATGGAGCAAGGGCGCACAGGAATCCCTAAGCCATAATGACTGGTATAAGTGGCTGATATTGATTTTTATATCTGTTTCCTTCGACATCCTCCTGATGCATACGATCATTCCAAGATATCAGAGATTACTGGCCGCCGTTCGCAAGTACAAGGAAGGTATTCAAGCTAAAGCACAAAATAAATAAAGACCTAAACCCGCATTCCCAATATAACTATTATCATCTATATTTGGGATAAGTTCCCCTTCAATTCAAGCAAATGCAGAATATCTTAATAGCAGACGATCATTCGATAGTCCGGGCAGGGCTTAAACTGCTGATCAATAGCTGTATCCGGGACGTCGTCATCGATGAGGCAGAAGATGGGGAGGCGGTCATAAAAAAAATGAAATCGGCTTCATTCGACCTGCTGGTGCTTGATATAAATATGCCGCATACGGAATCATTCAGCCTTACTTCCTATTTGCTAAAAGAATACCCCGGGCTGAAGATCATTATCTTCACGATGAACCAGGAAGTGTTTTTTGCCAAACGATTTTTGAAGATCGGGGCGCATGGATATCTCAATAAATATTCAAAAGAATCGGAAATAAAATACGCCATCCAGAAAGTATTGGGCGGCAAGCGTTATATCAGCGACAATCTTGCCGAAATATTATCGGGGGAATTGACCAAGAAATTAAAAGATAACCCCTTTGAAGACCTTTCCGACAGGGAGTTTGAGGTCGTGCTACAGATGCTGAAGGGGAGTTCGGTTTCGGAGATCGCCAATACACTTAGTTTGCATAAGTCCACGGTTGGTACGCACAAGACGCGCATACTGGATAAGCTGAAGATATCCAATACGGTTGAGCTGATCAACCTGGCTCGGTTGTATGAGATTATTTAAACACGGCGCGCGCCTACAATTTAAAAAATTTTTCGAGCGCCAGTCTTACCCCGTCATTGTTGTTGGTATCCGTAACGAAGTCGGCGGCTGCCTTTATTTCATCGGGTGCATTCCCCATGGCTATGCCTAAACCCGCAAACCGGATCATTTCCTTGTCGTTGTAATTATCGCCCATGGCTATGATCTCCGAAGGGATCAGTCCCAGGCGTTCGCTGATGAATTTGACGGCGTTCGACTTGGAGCCGCTGGTTTCCATCACTTCCAGGTAAGTGGGTTTGGAAGGATAGATATTCAGCCGACCGTTGTAGAGGGTTCTTAAATGCGATTGGATCTTCGTTATGTTTTCCGGCTCGCTCATCACCATCATTTTATTGGGACCTATCTTACGTGCCGACCAGTCTTTTACCAGTTCGCCGATGGGACCAACCTTGACCTTTACGTCCATGATCCGTTGTTCGTGATCGATCCAGCTGTCACTCACTTCGGAATACCATTCGCGTTGCAGATAGTAAGCGATAGTAGCTCCAAAAGGCCGGACCTGCTCAGCCACCTGCGCCGTAGTGTCAAGGTCGACCATAGCCTGGAAGATGGGCTGTTCCGCTTCAATTATATAACTGCCGTTGAGGGTTATTATCGGGTAATGTTGTGGTAGTCCGATGTTGTGAAATGTCGGCAGGACGGCGTTGAGCGGTCGTGCAGAGACGAGTATCACCGGGATGCCCCTGCCTGTGAGCCCTTGGATGGTTTGTATGGTTTCTTTACTAACAGAATGATCAGACTTCAGGAGGGTGCCATCCATGTCCAGGAATACAGCTTTATACATAGGCTACGCCGGGTTTTGGGGCGCAAGTTAAGCTATAAATCTGAAAATGCACCGGGCCTGCGGGCTTTACACCCGGATATATATCTTTTTCGCATCCAGCCATTTGCCGACACACCAGCAGATCATCATATAGCTAACAGCAAAAAGCAGGGAGCCGAATGGCCCCGGGAAGACCGCCTGGAAGACAGCGCGGTTGATCCACTCAGCGCTGTTCTCGCCGTGACCTGCGGGAATAGTAAACAGGATAGTGATGAGCAATTCGGAAAGAAGGTAAATGAACAAGGGGTTCTTGCCAAAGACCAAAAAGAAAGGGGTCCAGCGCGTTTTTTCCTTGAATTCGATAAAGTAGATCAAAAAGGACAGTATGATCAGGTCGAGGCCGACGGTCAACAAAACGAATGGGCTGGTCCACAATTTTTTGCTGATGGGAAAAACGAGGTTCCAGGCACAGGCAACGGCTACCAGGGCCGTTCCCCACAGGAACATTTGGGTAAGGCCCTCATAGGTTTTGCCTTTACGGCTGACGAAGACACCGGTGAAATAACCGGCTATGACATTGACGACGGCCGGAAGGGTGCTAAGGATACCTTCTGGATCGAATGCCACCCCTTCCCCATGATACATATGGTTATCTCCCAACAACAACAGGTCAAGGCGATAACCGGCGTTACCGGTCATGCTATAGGGGTCGGCGCCGGGGACCGGGAAAACCAGCAGGGCGGCCCAATAACCCAGGAGCAAAACCCAGGCTACCGTATAAACGGTGCGGGGAGAGGTATAATAGATGAGCAGGGCAGCAATGCCATAACAGAGACCGATGCGTTCCAGCACGCCAAAGATGCGGGTATGGGAGAATGAGTTAAAAACCCAGTGTCCATCCTGTTGCTGGCGGAAGAAGGGAAACCAATACATAAGAAAACCCAGCAGAAAAATGATCAGAGTCCTTTTAAATATCTTTCCAAGCACGGCCCCCTGCCCCATCGATTCGAATTTTCGCATGGCGAAACTCAGGGCGTTGCCAACGGCAAACAGGAAAGAGGGAAAGACGAGGTCGGTCGGAGTAAATCCAAACCAGGCGGCGTGCCGAAGCGGCGAATAAACAAAGGCTTCGGTGCCAGGGGTATTGACGATGATCATGAAGCAGACGGTCATGCCCCGGAAGACATCGAGCGCGAGGGACCGGGAAGAGGTCGTAGGTTGTTGTGTCATTGGGTTTGGTTCCAGACCGGGAATTTAGGGGATTTTGTTGGAACCGGCAAGTAATCGCATTGATTTTCAGTTGTTTCCCTGGTTTCATGCATCAATTTATCACGCTGAAAGATATGCGGAATAGTCGATTTATTTTGCAATATTTACTGTAACTTTTCGTTGTAGAAAACGGCCTTAACCCAATCCTTAAAAACCCTACTGCAAATTGAAAATTAAAGATTTACACAGAAAAATATTTACTTATTCAATACTTATTGCCGGCCTGGGTTTTAATGCTGCGAAGGCGCAGCTTCCCGGCGCCATCCGTTTCAAGGAAGGCCTTTACCGCACACAAAGGAATATTGGCGCGACGCGATTGCAACACGACTCTCTCCGGCAGGCCTCATACAAAAGGAAATATTATATTCTTGTGCAATTCGACCGGTTACCCGATTCGATGCAAAAACGGGAGCTGGAAGGCCTCGGGCTTCGACTTTTCGACTACCTGCCCGACCGGGCTTATCTGGCCGAGCTGCAGGATAGTTTTTCAACGACGGCGCTCAGTAAGTATGCGGTGAGCGGTGTTTTCCGGATGCCGACGGCCTACAAAGTCGCCGGCCGGCTGCAGCAGCATACGGAAGAGGATATTTACGACCAGGACAAGGTCATTGCCGTCAGCTATTTCGGTAGTCTGCCTGTCGATGAAGTAAGGCAGGGAATAGAAGCGACAGGGGCGGTGATCGTGCCCGAAAAGATACAACCCCAGCATATCCTGTTCATCCGGGCGTCCAATGCTGCCGTTCTGCAAAAACTGGCTGCACTTCCCTATGTCAGCTATCTGGCTTCCCAGCCAATTAAACCCCGGGCGCTGAACTACAATAACCGCGGTGCACATGGGGCGGGTGCGCTAGGGGCCTCTTCCGGCAGGAACCTGCAGGGGGATGGTATTGCCGTGGGCGTAGGGGATAATTCCTCTCCCTTTACACATGTGGATTTTACCGGAAGACTGATCGATCGTTTTGCGGACTCTGTCCATGTACATGGTACGCATACTTCAGGGTCAGTAGGCGGCGGAGGCATTTTGAATCAGCGTAACCAGGGTATGGCGCCGCATTCGACCATTATCAGCCAGTTCTTCAGTGATATCCTCACGAATGCACCGGTTTATTATACCGATTACAAAATGCAGCTGACGAATAATTCCTATACGGACTATAATTACGGCTGCCAGTACGACGGGGGCTATGACGCCCTTAGCAATTATACCGATGGCCAGTTATACACGAATCCTTACCTGATGCACCTTTTTGCATCGGGCAATGACGGTGGACTTACCTGCAGTCCTTATCCGGCGCAATATGCCACGGTGAAATCCGGGTTTCAAAGCGCGAAAAATGCAATATCCGTGGGTAATATCGACAATACCAACTTGGGATATTCACTCCTTAATAGCAGTTCGAGCTGCGGGCCTGTCAATGACGGGCGAATAAAACCGGATATCGTTGCAGGAGGCACGGCCGTTATCTCTACGACTCCCTATAACAATTACGCGCCGGACTGGGGTACCAGCATGGCCTGTCCCACCGCGGCCGGCACGATGGCCCTGATGGTCCAGCGTTACCGTCAGCTGAAAGGCACGAATCCGTATGGCATGCTGTTGAAGGCGCTGGCTTGTAATACGGCTAATGATATGGGCAACCCGGGTCCGGATTACCTGTTCGGTTTTGGCGGATTGAACGGCCGGGCTGCTGTAGAATGCATGGAGAATAACCAGTATTTTATGACCAGTATTGTCAACGGGCAAACCATTCCCGGCACCCTTACTGTCCCGCCTGGATTACAGCAGGTGCGCATCATGCTGTACTGGCCGGATTACCCGGCGGCTCCCTTCACATCTTCCGCGCTGGTCAACGACCTGGACCTTACGGTAACGGATGCCTCCGGTACCTTGCACTATCCTTTGATCCTCAACCCGGCTCCCACACACGTTGGCGATGTCGCCGTAGAAGGCGCCGATAGAATAAACAATATCGAACAGGTAGTGGTCAACGTTCCCACCGGAGGATCTTTCCACATAAATATAACCGGTTACAACGTTCCGGCCGGTCCCCAGCCTTTTGTACTGACCTGGCAGTATATCCAGCCATCTGTAATAGTCGAATTTCCTTTTGGCAATGAAAGGATGCTTCCCGGCGAACTGGAGATAATCCGGTGGAACGCCTATGGCGGAGAGCCTAATACCTTCAAAGCCGAGTTGTCTTCGGATAATGGCAGTACCTGGACCCTTATCCAGGATAATATACCTTCTGCTCAACGAGAGCTTAACTGGCAGCCAGGAACGATTACCAACCAGGGATTGATTCGAATAACCCGTAACAATACGGCATACAGCGGTGTCAATAGTTCTCCTTTTACAGTCCTGGGTGCGCCTGCGGTTTCGGTCAGCAATCCCTGCCGGGGATATGCGCAGCTGGATTGGGCTGCGGTGCCGTCCGCCGATAGCTTTGACATCATGCAGCTGAAAGGCAGCACCATGCAAAAAGTGGGCAATACTACCGGCACGAGCTACCTGCTGGCGGGTCTTAACCCCGATAGCAGCTACTGGCTGGCTGTCAGGTCCGTTTATAAAGACACTGCCGGCAGACGATCGATAGCCGTCAATATCCAACCCGTCGGCGGGGCCTGCAGCCTGCCGGCGATGGACAACGATTATACGGTAGATAGTGTGATAGGGCTGTATTCAGGTCGCCTGAATACGTCTTCGCAGCTGGGAAATAGTGTGCCGGTGCAGATCCACCTCCAAAACCTGGGGTCTGTTGCGACCAGCTCTTCCTTTACGTTGTCCTACAGCATCAACGGCGGGGCCCCTGTGACAGAAACCAGCAATGTCATTCTCGCCGCCCACAGCGGGACCAATTATACCTTCACCAACAGAGCTGATTTTTCCGCGGCGGGCACCTATACACTGAATATCTGGGTTAAGTATCCCGGCGATCCACAGCCGGCTAACGACGCCATAACTACAGTGGTCAAACAGCTCAGCAATGCCCCCCTTGTCCTGTCTCCTTCCTTCACGGAAGACTTCGAGACGGCAGACACGGCGACTTATGTTTTACCAACCATGGGTTTCAGCGGACTGGACCGCTGTGACTTCTTTGCCAGCAATGACAATGGCAGGGCAAGAACAATCGTAAATTCCGGTTTTGCACGGAGCGGCAAGAAATGCGTTACCCTGGACCAGACACATTCTGCACCACAGACGACTACCGACAGCCTGATCACTACTTTCAACCTATCCAATTACTCCCCTTCCGACCAGCTGTGGCTGGACTTTTATTATAATAACCGGGGTAATGACACTGTCCGGAACGCCAACAAGGTCTGGATACGGGGCAGTGACCAGGACGCCTGGATACAAGCCTATATCCTGGACACCAGCATTGTCAATATCGGCAATTACCAGCCTTCGGCCCATATTGATATTACGGGATTGCTGAAGGGCGCTTCCCCGGTTCAAAATGTCAGCAGCAGCTTCCAGATAAAGTTCGGGGAAGAAGGGTATACATCCGCAACATCCGTGGTTCCGGACGGTACCCTGGATGACGGTTATTCCTTCGATGATATTAAGCTGACCCGGTCGACCAACGATGTCGGCGTCGCCGCACTGGTAACCCCCGGTCCCAGCTCGTCCTGTACGCTGTCTTCGAGCCAGTCCATCAGCTTTAAAGTTAAAAATTACGGAACTACGACGGCTACCAATATCCCCGTTACCTTTTCGATCAACGGAACCAATGTAACAGAGACTATTCCTTCCATCAATGCCAAAGACTCCATAACCTATACCTTCACGCAGGTGGTGAATATGTCCGGCATCGGGTACTATACGATTACGGGCTGGGTTTACCTGGCAACGGATACCTATCGTGCGAACGATACCCTGGCGCCGGTGACGATACATACTTCACCGCTGATCTCCACTTATCCCTATCTGGAAGGATTTGAGAGCAGCACTGGCTATTGGTATACGGGCGGCACCAACAGCAGCTGGCAATGGGGCAGTCCGGCCAAAACTATTATCAACAAGGCAGCTAATGGCGCCAAGGCCTGGGTAACCAACCTGACCGGAAATTACAATGACAATGAACAATCCTATTTATATTCTCCCTGTTTTGACCTCAGTAGCCTGAGTCAACCGGTATTCTCATTCAGTCATATCTTCCGGACCGAAGACGCCTGTGACTGTGACTATCATTGGGTGGAATATTCCACTGACGGAGTAAGCTGGACGAAACTGGGCAGTACCGGCAGCGGCATGAACTGGTATGACAATGCTACGAGGCAGGCATGGCAGGTTTCCAATACCAAATGGCATGTATCCAGCTATGACGTGCCCGTCAGCGCGCCCAGCGTGAAATTCCGCATCGTGATGAAGAGCGATATGGCTACCAATTATGAAGGCGTGGGCATCGATGATATCCACGTGTTTGATAAGGCGGCCGTCTATAGTGGCGCAAATGTCACCAGCGGCCTGAGCCAGGTGGTCAGCGGCAGCAGCTGGGTCAATTTCGATGTCGGCGGCCACCGGGTGGCCTCGATCAATCCCAACGGCCAGAACCTGGGTCTCACCAACGTGAAGGTATACATCAATACCGGCGGCGTTCGCAATGACGGCCTTCAATACTATCTGGACCGGAATATCGTGATCCAGCCGGCCGTTGCGCCTATAGCCCCTGTCAGCGTCCGGTATTATTTCCTGGATAGGGAAGCTGATAGCCTGATGACTGCCACGGGCTGCGCAGGCTGTACGACTATTTCTGACCCTTACCAGGCCGGCGTATCACAGTATAGCAGCCCTGTCTCGTCCGAAGAGGACGGGGACCTGAGCAATAACGCCAGCGGCGCCTGGCTTTTCCATCTGCCCCACCAGGATGTCAGCATTATTCCTTATGACAATGGCTATTATGCGGAGTACCAGGTGAACGGTTTCTCCGAATTCTGGATCAATAACGGAGGGCCGTCGAACAGTGTTCCGCTGCCGCTGACCCTGCTTTCTTTTACGGCAGTGAAATCCGGAATTTATGGACTCCTTCAATGGAGTACAACCAACGACAATGGTGTAAACCGGTTTATCATTCAAAAGAGCAGTGACGGGACCCGGTTTACCGACCTGGATTCTCTGCCCGCCGCCGCTGACAGCAATACCATCCATTCCTACAGATATACGGATACCCATCTGTTACCCGGAATCAACTATTACCGGTTAAGGATGAGGGACGTTGACGGGCATTTCACCTATTCCCCGGTCCGGACGCTCGACGGTTCCGGCAGCGCCCAGATCAGCGTGTATCCCAATCCCGTGCTGGACGGTAACCTTTATGTCAGCAGTACGGTCAATTGCCGTTTCCTCCGGCTGACGGATGTGTCAGGGAAGATCCTGCTCCAAAAGCCTGTCCAGGGATTTAATCAGGCGCTTTTCGTCGGTACGATCAGCCGGGGTATTTACCTGCTCATAGTGGACACCGACACCGGGAGCACGGTACAGAAGGTTTTTATTAAATAGAACCTTATATTTGCCCGCGCCGGACCCCCTCGGGGTCCGGCCAAAAACTATTACCCAATTATGAATTTTTATCGCGCGAACAACATCGTGGGTTGGATTGTGGGACTGATTGCCTGTACCGTCTTTGTAATGACAATGGAAGCTACAGGCAGCTTCTGGGATTGCGGAGAGTTCATCTCCAGCTGTTACAAACTGCAGATCCCCCACCCTCCCGGCGCCCCGCTGTTTATCCTTCTCGGCCGTTTTTTCATCATCCTCTTTGGCGATAATCCTCACACCGCCGCCCGTGGCGTCAATTTTATGAGCGCCATCGCCAGTGGACTGTCGATTCTCTTTTTATTCTGGACCATCACCCATTTTGCCCGTAAGATCGTACAGAACGGGAATACGACTGTCGAGCCCGATAAAAAACAGATGTTCCTCATCCTCAGCGCAGGTGTCGTAGGCGCCCTGGCCTATACCTTCTGCGACTCTTTCTGGTATAGCGCCGTCGAGGGCGAAGTCTACGCGTCTTCCGCCTTCTTTACCGCCCTGGTCTTCTGGGCCATCCTCAAATGGGAGCACAATGCAGACAAACCCGGCTCCGACAAATGGATTGTCTTCATTTTTTATATGATGGGCCTTTCCATCGGGGTGCACTTACTGAACCTGCTGACCATCCCCGCCATCGTCATGGTCTATTATTTCAAACGCTATAAGCCGACTTTGTGGGGAACCATCCTCGCCTTTATCATCGGCTGCGCCATTACCGGCGTCGTCCAGAAATTCCTCATCCAATATACGATCAAGGGCGCCGGCGCCTTCGATATCTTCTTTGTCAATAATCTGCACCTGCCGTTTTTCTCCGGCTTTGGCACTTTCTTCGTGTTACTGACGGCAGCGCTGGTCTTTGTGATCCGCTGGGCGGCGATAAAGGGTTATTATTATCTGAAGATCGGCTTATGGTGTGCAGCCTTCATGCTGCTGGGTTATTCTACTTATTTCACGACCCTCATCCGCAGTACGGCCAACCCGGGCGTAGACATGTACAATGTGGACAATCCCGTGAGCCTCGTGGGGTATCTGAGCCGCGACCAATATGGCGACTGGCCGATCCTTTATGGCCCTGATTTCCAGGATCAGCCCCCTTCGGTAGACAGGGGCGACCTCTATACCATGGGAAAAGACCAGTATGAGGTAGCCGGAAAAGTGGTCGGCCAGGACTGGGGCAATACGCCTTCAGCGCATTTTTTTCCGCGCATGTGGAATGGCAGCAACGAGCGCCAGGAGGTGAATACATACAAGAAATTCTCTGGTATGGAAGGCGACCAGCCCACCATGGCGGATAATATCAAATACTTCTGGAGCTACCAGACCAACTGGATGTTCATGCGTTATTTCTTATGGAACTACTCCGGCAAGCAAAATGACCTGGAAGGATTTGGCAATGTGCGGGATGGCAACTGGATCACGGGTATTCCTTTCATTGACAATTGGCGTTTGGGCGACCAGAGCAAGATGCCGGACAGCATTCATAAAAATAACAAGTCCTATAACCGGATGTTCCTGTTACCCCTGATCCTGGGACTTTGTGGACTGGTTTTCCAGTTCACCCGGGGACGTCGGGACTTCTGGGTCACGTTGATCCTGTTCTTTTTTACGGGCGAAGCCGTTGTCATATACTTGAATCAGGCCGGCTTGCAGCCGCGCGAACGGGACTATGCCTATGCCGGCGCCATGTATGCTTTTGCCATCTGGATCGGGCTTGGCGTTATCTGGGTAAAGGAATTACTGGAAAAATATGCGCTGAAGAAACAGATCGGCCTGGCGGGTTACGCGTCGGCAGGGCTTTGCTTTTTGGCCGTGCCGGTGCTGATGGGCAGCCAGGAATGGGATGACCACGACCGGAGCAAGAAGACCCTGGCCCGGGACCTGGCCCGCGACTACCTGGAAAGCTGTCCGCCGAATGCCATCCTCTTTTCTTTTGGTGACAACGACACTTATCCGTTGTGGTATGCGCAGGAGGTGGAAGGTATCCGGCCCGATGTGCGGGTGATGGTCAATACCCTGCTGGGCACGGACTGGTATATGAACCAGCTGCGGTATAAGATCAATGAAAGCGCACCTTTTGATGTGCTTTTCACTCCCGAACAGATAATGGGAGACAAACGGAATGTCGCGTACTTTTCCGACAAGGTACCGGGTTATACGGATGCCGGCAGGTATTATAACCTGGACTCGGTGTTTACGAACGTGGTAGCCAGCGATGATCCAAAATACAACATGCAGTCGGACAATGGCACTCCGCTCAATATTGTACCTACTCACAAATTTACCGTTCCGGTAGACATCAGTACCGTGCGCAACAACGGCACCGTCCATGCCGGTGACAGCGTCGTCAGCGAGCTGCACCTGGATATGCCCGCGCAAAAACGTTACCTGTTGAAAAATGACCTGGCTATCCTGGGCCTCATTGCCCGGAATAAATGGAAGCGGCCTGTCTGTTTCACTTCACCGCAGGACCTGGGTGACCTGGGCCTGTCAAAATATGTACGGTTGAGGGGACTTGCTTACGAATTGGTACCGGTGGAAAATAGCAACTCGCGCAGCGGGGATAATGTAGACTATGAAACGGCCTATAAAACCATCATGGAGAAGTTCGCTTATGGCGGCGCCAACAAACCGGGTGTATACTTTGATGAGGAGAACCGGCGGCATCTCAACAGCATTAAATATGCCCATGCGCAGCTGGCGGAAAGCCTGGTCGCGGCCGGCCGTAAAGATTCGGCCCGCAAGGCGCTGGAGCATTATGATCAAAACGTGCTGGAGTCCAACTTCCCCTATGGGATGACTTCCAACCAGAATAACCTGCACGACTATTTCTCTTTCCGGTTTCTGAATGCCTGTTATACGGCCGAAGACTGGAATCTGGCGAAAAAGGTGTCAGCCTCGCTGAAAAAGGACCTCAACCAGCAAATGCGCTATTATAAGTCGTTGGGTGACAATATGACGGACGAGCAGCTGGCGATCAATGCGCAGATGATGACCCAGGGCAAAGGCGGGAATTTGTCCGACCGGCAGATGGACTTTGCACAGGATATTCTTTCGACTTACCAGCTGCTGATGCAGATAGCAGAATGGGAAAAGCAATATTCAAAGGGGGCTCCCCCGGCTCCGGCTAACGGAGAATTGAAATAAAAAAATTGGGGTTCGACTCCCCGACACGGTAATTATACTTTTAAGGGGCATCACTAACGTTGATGCCTCTTTTTATTTTAATCGCCAGCAGTCTACATATTATCGTTCAACCACTTGACGCATTTGCCCCTATTGAATGTCATTTTCTCCCCCCGTTTGATCAAACAACGTTCGCTAGTTTTACAAAAAAAGATCATGCGAAAAATTATAGTTACCGAATTCATCACCCTCGATGGTGTTATCGAGGCGCCCGGCGGCAATGAAACCCCTCATCCTCATGGCGGTTGGCAGTTTAAATACAACTCTCCGGAAACCGGGAAGTACAAGATTGATGAGCTTTCTAGCGTGGATACCTTGCTGTTGGGCAAAACCACGTACGAAGTGTTCGCCGCGTACTGGCCTGGCCAGACCGGCGACGGGTTCGCCGACCCCATCAACCAGATGCCGAAATATGTCGTATCCCGAAGCCTGCAAAAGGCGGAGTGGAACAACAGCCATATCCTTCGCGACGTGGCCAAAGACGTCGCGGCGCTGAAGAAGTCCGATGGTGGTGATATCCTCGTCTATGGGAGCGCCACCCTTGTCAAGGCCCTGCTTCACCATGACCTCATCGACGAGTTGCGGCTGATGGTATATCCCCTCTCGATCGGCGGCGGGTTGAGGCTTTTCGATGACAATCGGGAATTAAAGAAATTCAGGCTCAAACACTCGCGCGCGATCGACAACGGCGTTCTTATTCTCGAATATCAGCCGATCAGTTGACCCGGAATGCCGGCCGATCAGTCAATCGGATAAGTCTTAGCGGGCACTTCCAGCCTTCTACCGACAGATGTGGTTTTACAGCCGGATTCTATTAAGGCCGGACATTCTTCAAGCTGAGTTCCTGGCACCCTATGAAAAAAAGATGCCTATCCGGATTAATGGGAAACTTATTCCTTTCGCCAGTATCTATTCCATTAAAATCACATCAACGTTTCTCCTCGATGATGAAATCGGCTTAATGGCAGCAATGTACGGCTTTACATGGTCCGACCGTACCAAACATGACCTGTCGTTCATACACTGCTGCACAGACGAAACGGAAGAGCTACATAAAAAAACTCAGGAATTTAATTTGCGGGTGCCCAGTTCTATATGCTCTTAATCAAAGTCATGGTGAATGGCCTCTCAATAACCTAAAAAGTGAGGCTAACTTAGGGCTAAGCCAGTTATGGATGGCAAGGGTAGGTAAAGCCCATTTTTGCAAGGCCCAAACCAATCCTATAAAAAATAACGCTGTAATCCATCCGGGCGCTTAAAGACAGCGTGCTTTACTCCCTTGAGTTCGCCGCCTATCTGAATATCTGCCACGACTTCCCGGAATTCCGCATCCCTGTCAATTTGTATGTCCGCAAAGAATATCTGTTTGCTGAAGGGCTGCTGTTTATGTTTCGCACCATGCGGGCGAGGGCCGTTAAACCGCTTTCCCGGGTACAAAACGGTGGATGCCGTGAACCCGCCCGCTGTTCTCGACCTTCCAGATGTCGTATTTCTTTTGCATGTCCAGCCAGAACTCGGCATCGACGCCAAAGCCCATTTCCAGACGGACGGCCATTTCCGCACTGATAGACGCGGTTTCGTTGACCACTTCGGAAAGCTGCTTGCGGCTGACATCGAGGCCCTGGGCGGCCTTGGTGATGGACAGGTTCAGTTCCTTTAAAATGTCCTCCCGCAGGATCGAGCCGGGATGGACAGGTTTCATTTTACGTTTCATGCTTATTTCCTCCTTAATGATAATCTGTGTAATCAACGTCAAACACATTTTCGTCCTTGAACCGGAAAATAATGCGATAATTTCCGGTAATCCAGACCGACCAGAACCCTTTAAGGCCACCGCTCAAAGCGTGCAGTTTATAGCCGGGCATTGCTTTCAGGGGGTCTAGCGTTTTAGCCGTGTCCAGTCTTCAAGAATACGCCTGATTTTCGCCACCTGCTCGGGCGGCAGCTTCGAGGGATCGTCTTTTTCCCACAGCAGCCGCAGCCCTTTGTGCGCAATCGATTCGATCATAGTACAAATATATACCGTAACCCCGAGGGTTACAAGTCTTTTTTACGTCCCGGCGTTAAAAAAATGAAATTCCTTTGATTTTCAGCCCTTGAAAAGGGGAAGATAGAAGTTCATCGCTTCTTCAGCATTGTCTCAATTTATAGTATTTCTACATATCCGTCCGTTCCATTCACTCGGATTCTCTGTCCGTCTTTGATCAGTTTGGTAGCATTCTCCACTCCGACAACTGCTGGTAAGCCATATTCACGTGCGATAACTGCTCCATGGGTCATCAGTCCACCCACTTCGGTCACCAGGCCTTTTATGGATACAAACAATGGCGTCCAGCTAGGGTCAGTAAAGGAGGTGACTAATATATCTCCATCTTCTATATCAGCATCTTCCATGTTTAAGATGACATGTGCTCGTCCCTCTATGACTCCGGAAGAAACGGCTAGACCTACAATGGCTTCGGCTGGGAGATTTTCTCGTTTGTACTCACCTGCAATGATTTCACCATCAGACGTGATAACACGTGGGGGAGTTAGCTTTTCATATAATTTGTACTCGTCTTTTCGTTTGCTGATGATCTGGTAATCAAGTTTATTTGTGCGTACGACTTCGCGAAGTTCTTCAAAAGTGAGATAGTATATATCTTCTTTTTCATGAATAACGCCCGCTTGTACGAGTTGTTCGGCTTCTTTCAGTAAAGCCTGCTTGTAAACGAAGTAGCGATTAACCATGCCGTATTTTGGATATTCACGATAACCGATGAAATTCCGGATCAGGCTGATCATTCGTTTTGTCTCTTTGGCTTTTTCTTTACCATCCGGCAATTGTTCCAATCGATCCAATAACCCCTGTTCTTTTTTCAAAGCTTCCTGTCGCCCTTGCTCAAATTTCCGATGGCTGGCATTAGGCTCTAAGTTTTTGATATTATTGAGGATCATGGGGACAAGTGTAGTTGGCCTTTCACTCCAACGTGTTCTGGTAATATCGATCTCACCGGGACATCGCATTCCATATTTGTTGAGATAAGCATAGATAGCGTCTTGGGCTTCCTTTCCACCATCAAACTTAACCAGTTCAGCTAAAAAGTTGTCATCTTTGACATGTTGTAAATAATCAATTACTTCTGGATAAGGACGAATCACATCTGCGACATCCAACAGCGCCAGACCCATTTCCGAAGTGATATTGTTTGGTACAGATAGAGAAAGGGTGTCTGCTGCGTTTTTTTCACCTAACCACTTCATCATGTTTTCATTGATCCATGATGAAGCATGCATAGCGATCATGATCACATCCAAACTTTGTGGGTTAAATAAAGCCTTCTTTAATTGCTGGATATCTTCCGGAATAAATTCAAATAGATCCGCTCCTGATTTCGTTTGGATATTTTGTTTTAAATCTTCTATCGATGTTTGACTACTATTGATCAGATCAGAAGCGATCGTCGGATTATTTTCGAATTGCGCGGGAAAACTCCATGACATTACTTTATTGCCGCTACTGTCACCCGGTATTTTTTTGTCATCCGGCGACGACTTTGTAAATTCTTCTCGCTCTACGAGGGTCATGAGTGCGTCTTTTATCAGGGGATCGGATTGTCCCAAGACATCTATTATCTTTTTTCTACTGACAGGAGAAGCCAGATGATGTGCGATATCAACAAATAACCTTCCACCAGCTTTGCGCATGGGTGCACTAGTCGTTAGCAGGAAAAAAGACAATCCCAATGGTTTCATGGGGTCGGTCATCATTTGTTGATGACCGACGGATAGATAGACGTGATTTTCCTGGTCATTAGCTTCAGGGATCGGATATAAAGTAGTGATTGGCCGGCTCTGGACAATATAAAATGTGTCATCAACCAAACACCATTCGATATCCTGGGGGTGGCCGAAATGTTCTTCGATCTTTCTGCCCATGCGCTCAAGCCGTAAAATCTGCTCATCCGTCAGCGCTTGCCTGGTCTGCCTCTCAGGCTCAATCTCCAGTTCTTTCGTACCGCCGTCTTTTAAGGCATAAATAGCCAGTTTCTTCGTGGATATCTTCTTATCGATAACCTTGCCGTTTCGCACTTTATAGATATCAGGATTCACCAGGCCGGAGACCATCGCCTCACCAAGTCCGAAGCTGGCATCAATGAATAACACTTTCCTATTAGAAGTGACGGGATCGGCAGTAAACAAAATTCCTGCCGCCTGCGGGAAGACCATCTTCTGAACAACCACAGACAGGTGGACTTTACGGTGGTCGAAGCCGTTTTGAAGGCGGTAAATTACTGCCCTCCCGGTAAATAGCGATGCCCAGCACTTGCTGATATGCTTTAGGATTGCCTCCTTTCCGATAATGTTCAAATACGTATCCTGTTGGCCTGCAAAGGATGCCGTCGGCAGGTCTTCCGCCGTTGCACTGGACCGCACAGCAAAGGCATCTTTTTCACCAAACTTTGTGAGATAACCCGTAATCTCTTCTGCTATATCCTTTGAAATGGGTATTCTTTCGATGGCCATACGGATTTTTGCACTGATTTCGCTGATATTTTCCCTCTCTTCTGCCTTAAGCCGCGTTAATTCATCCAGCAAGCTGTTAAGCTCCTGATTATTTTCGGTTATTTTTTTATACGCTTCGGTGGTAACGCAAAAACCCTCCGGCACCCGTATCCCCTTGATTCTGGACAGTTCGCCCAGATTAGCGCCCTTGCCTCCTACTAACACAAACTTTGTTCTGTCGATCTCCTGAAGACAAAGTACATATGTGTTCATATTTTTTTCCTCCTTTTATCGATACAAAATATCGCGAAGAATCTGCAAATACGCGGACTCTTCTTTTGCACTCCTCCTCTTCTTTTGCTATCTAAAATAGGTAAGAATTTTATATCTCCGTAAGGGATGGCTTATAAAATAAACCCTCAAACAAATTTCGATTTTTTTTGTTGAGGATTTAAAAGTGGTAAACAACTTTTAGACTACGAGCGCTACGAGGTATACTGAAGTACCATTGTGGTAATCCAGTGACTGGCGCCCGGTCTAGGATAAGTTTACCCGGATGAGTTGGTTCAGGCAAAGCCATGATGATCAGTTTGCGGCTTGAAGGGCTTTAATCTCAATCCCCTAACCTTCTCGGCTGCAAACCAGTTCTGATACTTCATCTGCAACCGAGTCCAGATATCAGCCGTTCCGCCAAAAACAGCCTCAATCCGGAAGGCCATTTCCGCACTGATAGCGGCCTTGCCATTTAGTACATCCGACAAAGCAGTACGGGTGACGCCAAGCATTTTTGCAGCATCGGTAACGGTCAAATCGTACTCTTTAATCACATCCTCGCGTAAAATAGTACCGGGATGAACGGGTGGTTTTAATCTCTTGAGCATATTTACCTCCTTTAATGAGCTCCGGCCCTTATGCCGAAAACTCGTTATCATAGCAAAATTGTAGCCTGTAAAGCTACACTTATCAGGTTGATTTTCAAATACCTAAACGAAACGTAAGGCATTGAATATCAACATCTAATATTTCATCCAACCGAAAGTAAAATTCTGCAAATCGCAAAAGCCAAAAAATTATATTTCACCAATTTTTTGCCACATTACTAATTCCTGTTATCTTTGTCCATAACAATGGTAGACAATCAGTAAAATAATAATGGTCAACACATTTTCTTCCATATCTCATAAATTCTCCTCTTATAACAACGCCTGTTGTTGTTGCTGTTGATCTTTGTCTATCCGCCACCGCCTTCGCAGAGATATATTCTTTCGAAAACAACCACCACCACCGGATCATGAACAATTCAACAACAACCATACAGGACAGTTCGCATCAATTACTCGACCTAATTAGTGGATTATCTATTTCGGAAACACTGGCCTTACTGGCGAACCGCTTCCCCGGCCAGGTGACTTTTTCGACCAGCTTTAGCTTCGAGGACCAGGTGATCGCCCATCATATACTCAGTTCCAATATACCTGTATCCATATTTACGCTGGATACGGGCCGCCTTTTTGCCGAGACCTATTCGGTCTGGAGCAATACCAACAGCAAATACGGCACACACGTCAAAGCATACTATCCCGATCGCGGGCTGCTGGAACGGTATCTCAACGAGAAAGGCCCCAATGCTTTTTATGAATCGGTAGACAACCGGAAAGAATGTTGTTATATCCGTAAAGTAGAGCCCCTGAAAAGGGCTTTACAGGGTCAGGCGGTGTGGGTGACAGGACTGCGGGCCGAACATTCCCCTGAACGGAAGGATCATGCCGTGATAGAGTGGGACCCCGGCAATAATATCCTTAAATACAACCCGCTGCTGCACTGGGATACAATTGCCGTAAAGGGATACATCGACCAGCACGACGTACCCTATAACCCGCTGCACGATAAGGGTTTTGTCAGCATTGGCTGTGCGCCCTGTACGCGGGCTATTCGCGCCGGGGAGGATTTCCGGGCGGGAAGATGGTGGTGGGAAGACAGTAGTAAAAAGGAATGCGGGCTGCATGCCGCGAATTAAACGGGCTGCGTGCCGCAAACGGCTTCATGCCGCAAATTAAAATTATGAGCAACGAACATAACTATCGGTTAGATTATTTGGACCAGCTGGAATCGGAAGCCATCCATATCCTGCGGGAAGTGGCGGGGCAGTTTGAACGTCCGGCCCTGCTGTTCAGCGGCGGTAAGGACTCCATCACCCTGGTACACCTGGCGTTGAAAGCCTTCCGGCCGGGGAAATTCCCTTTTCCGCTGGTGCACATCGACACCGGGCACAACTTCCAGGAAGCCCTGGATTTCCGCGATATGCTGGCAGCCAGCATCGGCGAAAAGCTGATCGTGCGAAAGGTGGAAGATACCATTCAAAAGCGGCAGTTGACAGAGCCCGGTGGCAAATTTGCCAGCCGCAATTCGCTCCAGACCTTTACGTTGCTGGATACCATAGAAGAGTTCGGGTTTGACGCCTGCATCGGCGGGGCGCGGCGGGACGAAGAGAAAGCCCGGGCCAAAGAACGGATCTTTTCTGTCCGGGATGAGTTTGGCGGCTGGGACCCCAAACGGCAACGGCCGGAGCTGTGGAATATCTACAACGGCCGTATCCGGAAAGGAGAAAATGTGCGGGCCTTTCCGATCAGCAACTGGACGGAGCTGGACATCTGGAACTATATCCGCCGGGAGAAGATCGACCTGCCTTCCATCTATTTCGCGCACGAACGGGAGGTGATAGACTTTGAAGGCCAGTGGGTCGCGGTCTCCCCCTTTATCCGTTTGGACGCGGATGACCGCGTGGAAAAACGACAGGTTCGTTACCGGACGGTCGGGGACATGACCTGTACGGCAGCAGTGGAATCGTCGGCATCAGCCATCGATGATATTATCCGCGAGATAACGGCTACGCGTACCAGCGAAAGAGGAGAGACGCGTATCGACGATAAGGTGTCGGAGGCGGCGATGGAGGATAGAAAAAAGAATGGTTACTTCTAAAATGGCGCCTTGGGGCTCCCATAAAAATAGCCCCCGGCCGCTGACAAATAATTGACTATGGATTTACTTCGCTTTATAACAGCAGGCAGCGTGGATGATGGGAAGAGTACCCTGATCGGCCGGCTTTTGTATGACAGCAAGAGCATACTGACCGATCAACTGGCCGCCCTTGAAAAGCAAAGCAGGAACAAAGAGGATGGGGAGATCGACCTGGCCCTGCTGACCGATGGCTTACGGGCCGAACGCGAGCAGGGCATCACCATCGACGTAGCCTATAAATATTTCTCTACGCCCCGGCGCAAATTCATCATTGCCGATGCACCCGGGCATATCCAATACACAAGGAATATGGTGACCGGCGCTTCCAATGCGAACCTGATCATCATCCTGGTAGATGCCCGCAACGGCGTAGTGGAGCAGACCCGCCGTCATTCTATCATCGCCAGCCTGCTGAACATTCCGCATGTAGTGGTTGCCATCAATAAGATGGACCTGGTGGATTATTCGCAGGACAGGTATAACAATATCGTCATCGACTACGCGGAGCTCGCCCGTACGCTGGGATTGAAGGATGTGAAGTATCTGCCGATCAGCGCCCTGAAAGGCGACAATATCGTCGATAAATCCCTGCCCCTTTCCTGGTATGAGGGCCCGACTTTACTGGAATTGCTGGAAACGACGGAACTGGACGAAGATATCGAACTCAAACGTGGACGGTTGGGCGTGCAATACGTCATCCGCCCTCAAACAGAAGACCTGCACGACTACCGCGGTTACGCCGGGAAGATAACCAGCGGCATCTACCGAAAGGGAGATACAGTTACTGTACTGCCGGCCGGGCTGACCAGCCGGATCAAAAGCATCGAGACCGGTGGAAAGGAAGTCGGAGAAGCCTTTGCGCCGCAGAGTGTGGTGGTGCAACTGGAAGACGATATCGATATCAGCCGGGGAGACCTCCTGGTCAACGGCGAACGGCAGCCCCGTGTCGAACAGGAATTCGATGTATTGCTTTGCTGGATGGACACCAAGACCCTGGCGCCTGGTAATAAATATTTAGTACAGTTGGGCAGCCGGACAGTGCGCGGTATGGTGAAGGACATCGAATACAAATTGGATGTTAACACATTGGAGAAATTACCGGCTCCCGGACAGGCAGGTCTCAACGACATCGTAAAAGCTACTATCCGGACGGCCACACCCCTGCCCTTTGACAGGTATGCGGACTTACCGGTAGGCGGAGGCGTCATTTTGATCGACGAAACGAGTTATGTAACGGTGGGCGCCTGCATGGTGCAGTAACACCGCAAACAAAGAAACTAATGCACAGCGTAAAACATATCGGGAAAGTGATCCTTGTAGGTGCGGGACCGGGAGATCCGGAGCTGCTGACCTTGAAGGCGCTGCGCCATCTGCAACAGGCGGATGTGGTCATCGCAGACCGCCTGGTCAGTCCTGTCCTTCTCTCGGACTATACCCGAAAAGAAACCCGGATCATTCCGGTCGGTAAGCAGTGCCGCAGCGGCGCCAGCACCCCCCAGGCCGACATTAACGATCTCCTGGTGAAACATGCGTTGCTGGGCAGGCGGGTCGTACGGCTCAAGGGCGGGGATGTATCCATCTTCTCCAATGTGCTGGACGAGCTGCAAACGCTGGTCAAATACAACATTCCCTACGAATTGGTACCCGGTGTTACGGCCGCCCTGGGGGCTGCTGCCTATGCCGGTATTCCGCTGACGGCGCGGGGTTATTCCACGGCGGTGCGTTTCCTGACGGCTTACCGGCACGACCTGTTGGATACTGCGTATTGGCAGGACCTGGCCCGTACGGAAGATACCCTGGTCTTTTATATGTCCTCCGAGCCGCTGGATGAAATGATCGGGCAATTGGTACAACACGGCATAAGAGAAGACCGCTGGGTGGCAGTGATCGAACAGGCTACCACGCCACAGCAAAGCGTAAGGACTTACCCGGTGCGGGAATACCTGGCTGCTGCCAGGGGCAATGTTTATGCCTCCCCTTCGCTAATCATTATTGGTAAGGTAGCGGCCTTGCATGCCGACTTCCAGTGGAAGATGGACAGCGGAGATGGAACACTATATTTTCCGCCAGTGGTGGAGCAAATTTTAAAAAAGAAACTGGTATGCTAACGACACCAAAATTGAACTTGATGCAGGAATTGATCGCCGGGTCTTCACGGGAAGAGCTGATCTGGCTGAGCGGTTATCTCGCCGGTGTTGTGGCAGCTCAGGGTCATGGGGTTACCCCTGCCGTTGCTGCCGAGCCGGAAGTTACACCCGCCGCACCTGCCGTGAATAAGATCACCATTGCCTACGGCACCGAGACCGGTAATTCCAAAAAACTGGCCAGTGACTTTGCGGCGAAGGCAAAGAAAAAAGGCATCAATGCCAAACTGGTCGGTCTCGAACAGTATCGACTCAATGACCTTGCCAAAGAAGAATATTTTTTCACGGTGATCAGTACGCAAGGGGACGGTGAGCCGCCGGCCGCTGCAAAAAAGTTCTATGATCATATCCATCAGAGTGGATTGAAGCTCGAACAGTTGAAATATGGTGTGCTGGCGCTGGGAGATACAGCCTATCCGTTGTTTTGTAAGGCCGGCGAAGACGTAGATCAACAATTACAAAAGGCAGGCGGACAGCGGATCGTCTCTTTAGAGAAGTGTGATATAGATTATGAGTCGCAGGCAGTTGGCTGGTTTGATCATATTTTACAACAGCTAAGCACGTCGGCTGCGCCATCGGTGGCTGCGCCCAATGGCGCAGCAGTGATCGCAAAATCTACGGGCAAAAAGACATATACGGGCACTGTGCTCGCCAACATTAACCTGAATGACCGGGGTTCGTCCAAGCAAACCCATCATTTAGAGATTGTAGCAGAGGGTGTCGACTATCAGCCAGGCGACTCTCTTGGTTTGGTTCCCGAGAATCCGGTTTTGGTGGTAGACGCCATTCTTGGCCTCACGGGTGTTGAGGCGGAACGGAAATTGACTGTCCGCCAGGAAGAGTTCACGGTTGGTCACCTGCTCCGGAAAAAACTGAATATCGTTTACCTCCCGGAAAGGGTGGTTAAGAAATATGCCGCCATTGTACAGCAGGACATCCCTGAAACAAAGATCGGCTTACTCGATCTGCTGAAGATCTACCCGGTGCGTGATGCAGCGCAATTCCATGAGGTAATGGCTGTCCTGGAGCCAACGGCGCCAAGATTATACAGCATTTCTTCTTCTCCGGAGGCGCATTCCGGAGAGATACACCTTACGGTAGCAAAAGATAAATTTGCTGTGAACGGGGAAGTCAAACACGGATTGGCCTCGGACCTCTTGTCCCAACTGGCTCCGGACCAGACTTTCGAATTCTATATTCATAAAAATTCGCAGTTCCGGCTGCCGGCGCCGGATAAGGACGTCATCATGATCGGACCGGGAACGGGTGTCGCCCCTTTCCGCAGTTTTTTGGCGGAGCGGGATAGCACGGGCGCCAGCGGCCAAAACTGGCTTTTCTTCGGAGACCAGCATTTTACTACGGATTTTCTTTACCAGACGGAGCTGCAGAATTGGTTGCAGACCGGGGTATTGACAAAGTTGAATACCGCCTTTTCGCGGGACCAGGCAGAAAAAGTTTATGTCCAGCACAAGATGCTGAGGGAATCGGCAGAATTGTTCCGCTGGCTGGAAGCAGGCGCACACGTTTATGTCTGCGGCGCCAAAGAACCTATGAGCGTAGACGTGGAGACGACCCTGCTGCACATTATCCAAAAAGAAGGAAAGAAACCACTGGCCCGGGCTGAAGCTTATCTCGATGAGCTGAGAGAAGCCGGGCGATATGTAAAAGACGTTTATTAATGGAGCTGGACAACCCAGCATCAAGTTATTGAATATGAGCGAAAACAAAAACTTATCGCCGGTCGAAAAGATCAAACAGAACAGCGACGGGCTGCGCGGCACGCTGGTAGAAGGCCTGCAAAACGAGGTCACCGGCGCTATCGCGGATGACGACACCACCCTGGTCAAATTCCACGGCATGTACATGCAGGATGACCGTGACCGGCGGGACGAGCGGGCGGAAAAAAAGCTGGAAAGGCTTTATTCCTTCATGATCCGGCTACGGGTGCCGGGTGGATTCTTCACACCTGAACAGTGGATCGCCACCCATCATATTGCAGGGGAAAATACAACGGGCGTCATCAAGATTACGACGCGACAGACTATCCAGCTGCACGGCATTTTACGGAACAAGATAAAACCTACGCTCAAATCCTTTAGCCAGGTACACCTGGATTCCATTGCCGCTTGCGGGGATGTCAACCGCAATGTCACCTGTGCCGCCCATCCTTCGGAATCAGAGCTGCATGCCCAGGTACATGCGTATGCTGCCCGCATCAGTGAGCTGCTGCTGCCCAAGACCAGGGCTTTCTTTGAGATATGGCTGGACGAAGAAAAACTCACCGATAAAAAAGACGAAGAGGATCCGCTCTACCAGGACCGTTACCTGCCCCGCAAATTCAAGATCGGCATCGCCATTCCGCCCAACAACGATATAGACGTATTCACCAATGACCTGGGGCTCGTCGCCATCATCGAAAAGGGGGAACTGAAGGGATTCAACGTCGCCATCGGCGGCGGACTGGGGACGACCCACGGAAACCCGGAAACATACCCACGGCTGGCCAGCGTCCTTGGTTTTGTACCCGCGGATGACGAGTTGTTGATGAAAACCATTTACGAGATCGTCACCATACAGCGGGACTACGGGAATCGCAGCGACCGCAAGCTGTCCCGGCTGAAATATACGGTTGACAAATACGGTATAGACTGGTATAAAACGGAACTGGCTAAAAGAACGGGCTTTGCCCTGGAAGCGGCCCGGCCCTATACCTTTACGGACCGGAAAGACCACTATGGCTGGCAGCAGAACCACAAAGGACTCTGGTATTATACGCCCTTTATCGAGAATGGCCGGATCCTGGATGACGAGAAGCTGGCCCTGAAATCCGCCCTGCTGGAAATTGCTCAGACAGGTAAGGCTAACTTCCGGTTTACCGGCAACCAGAACCTGATCATTGCCGACATTCAAAAAAAGGACAAGGCGACGATACAAAAACTGCTGGAGAAATACAGGGTCATCGAACATACCGAAGCCGCCTCTGCCGTCCGGAAAAATGCCATCGCCTGCGTGGCCCTGCCTACCTGCCCGCTCGCGCTGGCGGAAGCGCAACGTTACCTGCCGGACCTGATCGGTCATATCGAAACTTTGCTGGCGAAACACGAGCTAACGCAGGAAAACATCATCGTCCGGATGACGGGTTGTCCGAATGGATGCGGAAGACCTTATGCAGCAGAGATCGGTTTTGTAGGTACCGGCCCCGGTCGCTATAACCTGCACCTGGGCGGGGACCACGAAGGGACGAGATTGAACAGGATCTACAAAGAAAATTTAGACGAGGCGGCAATTCTGAGAGAACTGGACGGGCTGTTCTGGCTGTATAAAAAAGAGCGGATCACCGGCGAACATTTCGGGGATTTTGCCTTGCGCCAGAAATGGTATAAAGCATAATAAATAAAGAAGCGCCCTGGATGCGGCCTGCACCAGGGCAAATTTTTCATCAAATAGTCTACTAAATTGATAGGAAATTACTTAAATTGCGGCCGCAAAGACACAAACTCTACTAAATAACTAGACTAAGAGCTTATGAAGCAGCTGATAGTGATACTGACCTTTTTAGCCCTCCTTGGCGGAACGGCCCTTTTTGCCCAGGACCCCTATATTATTTCCGGGAAGATATTATCTGACTCCCTGGGGCAACAGCCGTTGGCTTCGGCCTCCATCCGGGTGAAAGGATCATCGGTTGGCACTACGGCAGCGGAAGACGGCAGCTTTCATCTGAAGACGTCGCAGAAGCTGCCGTTGACACTGGTGGTCAGCTCTATCGGCTTTAAAAGCCAGGAATTTGTCGTCAGCTCGAATAGCACGCAAGGCCTCACCATTGCCCTGAATACCCGGAGCGTACTGGTAGACCAGGTCGTGGTAACCGCGAGTCGGGTGTCGGAAAGCATTTTACGAAGCCCGGTGACCATTGAAAAGCTGGACCTGCGGGCCATTAAGGAAAGCCCTGCGCCTACTTTTTATGATGCATTGGAAAACGTAAAGGGCGTACAGATGACGACCCTGAGCCTGGGTTATAAAGTACCGAATACCCGCGGGTTCAGCGGCACTACCAACTCGCGCTTTTTGCAGATGGTCGACGGCGTGGACAATATCTCGCCGGGCATCGGGGCGCCGGTAGCCAATGCGGTAGGGCCGACGGAGCTGGACATCGAGAGCGTGGAGCTGATACCCGGCGCCGCTTCGGCCATTTACGGCCTGAATGCCATCAACGGGATAGCGAATCTCAAAACAAAATCACCTTTTCAATATGAAGGGCTTAGCGTGTACCAGAAGATCGGGGTCAACCACGTCAACGACAAGGACCATAACGCCGCGCTATATACCGAGTCTGCTATCCGGTGGGCGAAGATACTGAGCCCGAAGTTTGCGTTTAAGATCAATGTGGCGCATTCGGAAGGCACGGACTGGATCGCCAATAACCAGCGCGACCAGTACTTCGATGCGGGTAATAAGACAAATACACCGGTGGCGGCGTCCAATCCCGGGGCGGACCTTATCAACCGGTATGGCGACGAATACAACAGCGACCTCAAGACCCTGACGCTGGCGGGTACCTGGAAAAAGACCTGACGGACTATGCCGTAAAGAATACCAAGGCCGATGCTTCCCTGCATTACAAGCCGAATGCAACGACGGAAATTTCTTATACCTACCGGATCGGCGTGGTCACCAACAATTACCAGCGTGGCAACCGGGTGCGATTGGACGGCGAACGCATCCAGCAGCATGCACTGGATATCAAAACGCGGGATTTTTCGATCAAGGGGTATTATACCTCGGAAAATACCGGTACTAATTCTTTCAACTTCCGGCCGCTGGGAGAAAATATCGACATGGCCTTCAAGAAATCCCCCCAATGGTGGAATGACTATACGACCGGGTTCAATAAGGCCTATAATGCCAATGCGACTCCCACTTATCAGAACGCCCCGGCCTCCCTGGATGCAGCCCGGGCGTATGCGGACAACGGCCGTTATCAACCCGGCACCCCGGCTTTTGACAGCGTCCGCAGCAAGATCATCCACACCAATAACTGGGATACCGTGGGTGCACAGATGCTGCTAAAGTCTGCTTTCGTGCACGTGGAAGGACAGTACGATTTTTCCCGCCTGATTCCCTTTATACAGATACTGGCCGGAGCCAACTACCGGGATTATATCGTAACGCCTGACGGCAACAACTATGTCAACCCGAATGCATACGCCGATCCGAAACAGGCTGGCAAAAAGTTTGATTACTATACGTATGGCGCTTTTGTACAGGCTACCAAACAGCTGTTCGAAGAGAAACTAAAACTTACCGCGTCACTGCGGGCGGATAAAACGGAGTATTTCAGCACGAAGCTGAATCCGCGCGTGGCCGCTGTATATTCTCCCACGGTGCAGCATAATTTCCGGGTCTCCTTCCAAAACGGATACCGCTTCCCCACCCTCTTCGAAGGCTTTGCCTATGTGAACAACGGAGGCGTTCGCCGGCTTGGCGGACTGCCGGTGATTGCCCAGCATACACAAGCATTTGAAAATTCGTATATCAACTCTTCGGTAACGGCTTTCAAGAATGCGGTGAATGCAGACCTCAACAATGGCAGCGGTATCAGCCAGGCAAATGCGATACAAAAGGAAGCGGCCCTGCTGGTGCAAAGCACTTATAACTATATCCAGCCGGAGCACATCAATTCTTTTGAAGCAGGTTATAAAGGCGTCTTATTCGACAACAAACTTTTTGTCGACATCGATTACTACTACAGCTCCTACGATCACTTTATCGGTCAGCTGGATATTACGCAACCTAAAACTGGCACTATTGGCGGCGGGGTCAACATCAATACGGCCACCCAGGTCTACAACGGGACCGTCACGAAATATAAAATGTGGACCAATTCAAAGAGCAAGGTTACCAACCAGGGGGTAGAACTGGGAGTCAATTATAATTTCTATAAAAAATTCACGATCACGGGCAATGCAAGTTATGCGGCGATCGTGACCCAGGAGTCCACCGATGCCTTCACACCGGCCTTTAATACGCCCAACTGGATCACCAATCTGTCGATAGGCAACCGCGAGATATTGAAAAATACCGGCTTTAATGTCGGCTGGCACTGGCAGAACGCCTTCTATTGGAACAGCCCGCTGGCTGCAGGACGTGTGCCGGCCTACAGCACGGTCGACGCCCAGGTGAACTATCGGATACCGGAATTGTTTAGTACACTAAAATTGGGGGCTACTAATCTCCTCAATCAAAAATATTACCAGTATCTTGGGGGGCCGTCGGTCGGTGGTTTCTATTACTTCACGATCGTCTTTGATACCCGAGCTGGACGGAGTCCAGTTCACTGACATTAATCGAATTGGTGCACAAAAATTATTTTTTACCAATTTTTTGTACCAATTCAAACGCATAAGAAGTAATGAACATATCGAAAAATAATGCAGATGCAGAGACGGAGAATAAATTGTTCCCGCTGTTCGTGAAGCTGGAACGTTTGCGGCTGTTACTTGTCGGTGGTGGGAAGGTAGGGCTGGAAAAACTACAGGCGGTATTACAAAACTCGCCGGCGACGGCTGTGACTGTCGTAGCGCCGGTGATCAGTGAGCTGATCCGGGAACTGGCTGCCAGTCACCCGGCAGTCGTGCTGTTTGAACGGCCCTATCAATCCGGCGATCTGGAATATGCAGACCTTGTCATCGTGGCTGTCAATGACCGGACTGTCAGTGAAGCTGTTGCCCGGGAAACACGGGCAGCGGGTATCCTGGTCAATGTAGCCGATACGCCGGACCTCTGCGACTTTTATCTGAGCTCTGTCATCCGGAAGGGCCATCTCAAAATAGCGATCTCCACCAATGGCAAATCGCCGACTATTGCCAAACGGCTGAAGGAGGAGATCGGCAGCCTGATCCCTGATGAAATGGACGATGTGCTGGAGAATATGCAAACCATCCGGCAGAACCTCAATGGAGATTTTTCGGAAAAGGTGCGCCGGCTGAACGACCTGACCAAGGTGCTGGTAGCGAAACAGTCTGGTCCGGCGCCGGAGCTGCTCGCCAAACCGAAGCCGGGTAAATGGCAGCAGGTAGTCAAATGGTGTTTGTTCGCTTTTCTTTTTATGATATTGGGGCATGGGTTGCTGTCGCTGGTACCCTTCCATGGGATAATCGAATATGTACGGGGTTTGCCCTTTGACGGGAATGGTTTTTTGATCATGACGCTGGCCGGCTTTTTAGCCCAAATGGTAGACGGTTCGATGGGCCTGGGATATGGCACTATTTCGACCACTTTCCTGCTGGCTTACGGAGTAAGTCCGGCCATCGTAAGCAGCCGGGTGCATTCGGCGCGGGTTTTTTCCAGCGGGGTATCCGGGTACAGCCATCACCGATTTGGCAATATCAATAAAAAGCTGTTTCGCGCTATCGTCATTCCCGGCGTGATCGGCGCCATTCTCGGGGCGGCGATGGCTTATTTCGGGAAGGAATATTCACAGTGGGTGCGCATACCCCTGTCGGTGTATACCGTCTACCTGGGTTATTATATTTTGCGGAAGGCGTTTGCCAAACGTAATCCGAAGGACAAAGTAAAGCGGGCCGGCTGGCTGGCTTCCGCCGGCGGGTTTATGGATGCTTTTGCCGGGGGTGGCTGGGGCACGCTGGTCACCAGTACGCTGATCACCAAGCGGAGGAATCCGCGTTATGTCATTGGATCGGTCTGCCTCGCGGAATTTTTTGTCGTGCTGTCGAGTTCTATCACCTTTTTTATTTTATTGAGGAATATTCCGTTGCTGGACGTCGCAGGTATGATCCTGGGCGGGGTGATTGCCGCGCCGATTGCGGCAAGGCTGGTAGGGAAATTACCCGTAAAAACCATGTTTATTGCCGTAGGGGCCCTCGTGATCCTCACCAGTGTTTCTACTTTATGGAAGTCATTGTTAGCGGTGTTACACCACTAACAAACTACAACCGCGGATATCGCTGTTGTCGACGCGGCCGGATACTTCGAAGCGGCCATTAGGATATATACGGCCGACGTCCTCGGTCGCAATAAAACTGCAGGACCAGATATTCGCTAAGTCAATAATATTTATTATCCCTTCGCCTTCGCTGCTTACATCCAGCGGGTCGTCCTCTTTGCGAACCAGCACTTTCATCCAGGATGGGCAGGTGAAAAGACCATTCTCTGAAGAATAGGCCTGGGACAATAACTCCGTCATACCGTATTCGGCATGGATGGTTTTTACACCCAGCCGTTGGGTCAAAAAATCGTGCAGCTCTGCGCGGGTAATTTCCTTACGACGCCCTTTCATGCCGCCTGTCTCCATGATCACGGTGTGTTGTAAGTTCATCTTGTATTTTTCGGCAAAATCCAACAAGGCAAAGGTCACCCCAATGAGGAGGGTCTTTTGCCCCTGCTGTTCGAGATTTTCCAGGACATCGTGCAGCGCCTCGTGTTCATATAGGTAAGTCCCACTGTCCGGATGTCCGCTGGCACGGATGAGCTCGTGCACCATGAGTACCAGGGAGGAGTGGCTCCTTTCCAGGTAGGCGGGCAGCAGTCCGATGATACACCACTGGCCCACGGGGCCGTAAAAACGCTCGAATGCAGCAGTAAAGCTACGCCGGTAGAGATCGAGGTCTTTTACTTCGTGGCGGCTGCTGACCATACCGGTAGTGCCGCTGCTCTCGAATGTAGTACCGGGGACGAAATGGGTAGTCCGGACGGCATGGGTTTTAAAGAAACTAACCGGAAGGAAGGGGATGGCTTCCAGGGATAACACGGAATCAGGATCGACTCCCAGCGTCTGCGTATACTGGCGATAGAGGGTATTTTCGGCATATTGGAAACGGAAAATATCCAAGGCACGGGTATTGAAGGCGGTTTCGGGCAGGGAGAACAGCTCATTGGTGCCGGAGGGATCGAAAGGAGGTAACATCGAAGCAAAATTCGGGTTCAAAGCGTTGAGACCGTTGGGATGATTTGTTAAAAAACTACAAACGAAGGTAACAAAATGTCCCCCTTTAAATAAAAAAAGCTAGGTTTGTAGGTATCAAATCAGCATCATGAAGCCCGGTTCTCTCCTGATACCCATTATAATAGCGTCCCTGGTCATATTCAGTTGCAGCAAGAGCGGATCCGGCAAACCGCAGATTACGCTGACATCCATAGATAAGAATCCTGTAAAACTCAATGACTCGATGGTAGCTCATTTCAAGTTCAGCGGAGGTTCGGTGGCGAACGGAGCTTTTATTTCGATACGCAACAGGATCAACCAGACTCCGGCTTCCGATGCTTCAGGAAATGATACCCTTGTCAACCCGATCCCTGACCTGGAAGGGACTTCCAAGGGTGAGTTCCGATATGCGCTGCAAACCAACGGTTATCTGAGCGAGTCGACCACCATTCATCAGAACGATACGATCATCATGAAATTTTTCGTGTTGACGTCCGGCGGTGTCAGCAGCGATACGATCTTTTCTCCGAAAATCATAGTTTTGAATCCTTAATCAATCGGATATCCGGTACAGTGTTCAGAAAAATAGTCGATTTCTTTGTCTTCAGCAGCTTGTATATTGCCATATGTGCTGTCGTAATGATCTGGCAAACCAGCCGTTTACTGCTGGGCGCTGCTCCTTCCGGCCGATTGATAGGTTTTGTTTTCTTTTCCACCATTTGCAGTTATAATTTTCATTGGTGGCTGACCCCAAGGTCGGTCAGCCCTTCCCGTAGGGTGATTTGGACCTTTCGTCACAAGGCCCTGCATTTTATCCTCTACCTGGTGGGGGCTGTGGGCGCTGCCGTGTATTTTTTCTATTTGTGGCATTATCTCCCGGCCCTGCTCTTCGGAGTCCTGCTCACCTTTCTATATTCGGCGCCCAAGCTGCCGCAGCGTGTATTTCGCCGGTTGCAGAGGATAGCGGTGGGAAAGACCCTCTTTTTGACGTTTGTGTGGGTGTATGTGACGACGGTATTGCCGGTAATTGTAGCGGATGCCCCCTGGAACCTTTCATTTATCCTGTTCACGGCCAATCGCTTTTTTTTCATTTATGCCATTTGTATCATTTTCGATTACCGGGACCGGGAGGATGACAAAGCGCATGGTATCCGAAGCCTTATTACCTTGCTGGATGAGCCGGGGATCGACCGGCTGTTTGGGATATCGATGGGATTGTTCTTTGTTACGAGTCTTAGTCTGTCATTTTTTCATTATCCGGCATTTTATATCCTGCTGTTGCTGGTGCCGGGGATAATTACGGCAGTGCTCTACCGGGAGGCCAAGCGTAATTTTTCAGACGACCTCTATTATATTGTGCTGGACGGATTGATGATGTTTTCCGGGGTGCTGATGTTGATTTTCAGGATTTAATTACATTTGCTGCTCAATTTGTTCAAACAATGGCAAAAAGTGCGAAAAGCGAAACGGTCCCAGCGGCCTCTATTCTTACAACAAAGTCCTGGGACTTCTTTCAAAAATATATCAATAATGCCTCGCCTGTTGGTTTTGAGAGCAGCGGGCAAAGACTCTGGCTCGATTACCTGAAACCTTATGTAGACACCCAGTTCACCGATCCGTACGGAACGGCCGTCGGTGTCGTTAACCCCGATGCCCCTTTTAAAGTGGTCATCGAAGCGCATGCCGACGAGATCAGCTGGTTTGTCAACTATATTACACCGGAAGGACTCCTGTATTTGAAGCGTAATGGGGGTGTTGACCACCAGATAGCTCCGGGTATGCGGGTTTTTATCCATGGAAAGAAGGGTAAAATTCCGGCGGTATTTGGCTGGCCGGCTATTCATACACGACTGGGCAGTACGGATTCCAAGGAAGCCAATCCTAAGGTGGACAATCTTTTCCTCGACACCGGAGCCCGGAGTAAGAAAGAGATCGAGGACTTAGGGGTGCATATTGGTGCTGTCGTCACCTACCAGGATGGTTATGCCGAGCTGGCTTATGACTATTTGATCGGTCGGGCATTCGACAATCGCGTCGGCGGGTTTATGATTGCAGAGGTCGCAAGGCTGCTGCGCGAAAACAAGAAAAAACTGCCCTATGGGTTGTATGTGGTGAATGCCGTACAGGAAGAGGTCGGCCTGCGCGGAGCGGAGATGATTGCCCGGCGTATCAAGCCCAATATTGCGATCATTACGGATGTTACCCATGACACAACTACGCCGATGATCAACAAGCTCATTGAAGGGGATATTGCTTGTGGCAAAGGGCCTTCTCTGGCCTTTGGTCCGGCCGTGCACAATAAATTGCTGAACATAGTGCAGGAGACGGCGGAAAAAAACAGCCTGCCCGTACAAATGCGCGCGGTATCCCGGAGCACGGGTACGGATACGGATTCCTTCGCCTATGCGAATGACGGCTGCCCGTCGGTACTGATCTCCATCCCGCTGCGCTATATGCATACGACCGTCGAGATGCTGCATAAAAGAGATATCGAACAGACCATACGGCTGATGTATGAAACTTTACTTACCTTAACTCCCAAAACCAATCTGAGTTACCTTTAAAAAAGAATGACTATGGTTCGCAATAACTGGACACTGAACGAAATAAAAGAAATCTACGATACGCCATTACTGGACCTCATCTATCGCGCGGCTACTATTCACCGGCAGTACAACGAGACCGGAGAGGTCCAGGTTTGTACGCTGTTGTCTATCAAGACGGGCGGATGCCCGGAAGACTGTGCGTATTGCCCCCAGGCTGCCCGTTATAACACGGGTGTTAACGTACAGGCCTTACTAAAAAAAGAGGAAGTGCTGGAATATGCGGCCAAAGCAAAGGCCGCAGGCTCTACCCGTTTTTGTATGGGAGCTGCCTGGCGCGAAGTGAGGGACAACAAAGACTTCGACCGCGTCATAGACATGGTGAAAGGAGTCAACGGAATGGGGATGGAAGTCTGTTGTACGCTGGGCATGCTGAATGAGGACCAGGCTAAAAGGTTGGCGGATGCCGGTCTTTATGCGTACAACCACAACCTGGATACTTCCAGCGAATATTATAGCGAGATCATTTCAACGCGTACCTATGACGACCGCCTGGAGACCCTGGACAATGTCCGTAAGGCCGGTGTAACGGTTTGCTGCGGCGGGATCATTGGTCTGGGCGAGACGCATGACGATCGTATTAAGATGCTCCACACGCTGTCTACCCTACCCCAGCATCCGGAAAGCGTCCCCATCAACGCGCTGGTGCGCGTAAAAGGCACTCCCCTGGAGAACAATCCCAAGGTAGATGTCTGGGACATGATCCGGATGATTGCCACGGCCCGGATCCTGATGCCCGCCACGATGGTCAGGTTGAGTGCCGGCCGGGCTGAGATGAGCCAGTCGGAACAAGCGCTGTGTTTTATGGCCGGAGCCAATTCCATTTTTGCAGGAGAAAAATTGCTCACTACACCCAATCCTTCTTTCGAAGAGGACAACCTGATGTTCGAACTCCTGGGATTGAAGCCAAGGGTGGCCTTCAAGGACGAGAAGGAGTTGGCCGCGCCATCACTGGCGTAGCTGCCCGCGCGCTTCCAGGACAACTGCGCGCAGGTGTCCTATCTCTTCGCAGATATAGGTATTACCGGCCAATACTTCGCCGATAGCAGTAACCATTTCTGTACTGGACGAATTCTTGGTGACATATCCGTTGGCGCCGTTGCGCAGCATTTCGTTGACGTAGGAACGTTCTGCCTGGACGGATACGCCGATGATTTTGATATCAGGGGCAAATTCCCGGATGGTGCGGGTAGCTTCGATGCCATTGACGGGCGTCATATGAATATCCATCAGGATAACGTCTGGTTGTAATTGTTTGGCGGCTTCAATGGCTTCCTGGCCATTGGCGCATTGGGCTATGACATTGATCGTGGGGACCTGGTTGAGCACCCAGCTCCATGCTTCCCGCACATGAAGGTGATCGTCGACGATGATTAATTTGATCATGGAAGGTTTTTTCTGCTTGTTCCAAAATTAATGTTTCAGTATTAAAAAAAAAGTAAAACCGTCAAATCGTCAACCGATTACCCAGTTTCCCCGAAAACTAAGGGTAGAGTACTTAGGAGTTGCTAGTTGGTATACCTTATAAGAAAAAACGGAGTAGTGGAATAGTGCAGGGAAAACGTCAAAAATAGAGCGACCCCGCTATCGCGGGGTCACTCGTTAACCCTTAAAACAACCAACATGAAAATTTCTATGTTTACATTACACCATTTGAAAACAAATGGTTCAAAAAGGGTTGTTAATATGTTTTAAATGCATTATACCAGAGCCAGCTCCAGCACCTGTTGCATTGTCTTCACGAAATTGAACTTTAGTCCCTTAATAAAAGAGGAATCTATCTCCTGGACGTCTTTTTCGTTCTGCCAGCAGAGAATAATCTCCTTTAAACCTGCCCGGCGGGCTGCCAGTATCTTTTCTTTGATACCACCTACCGGCAGGACCTGCCCACGGAGGGTGATTTCGCCTGTCATGGCCAGGTAGGGTTTGACGCGACGCCCGGTAAGAGCCGAAGAGATAGCGCTCATCATGGTGACGCCAGCGCTGGGCCCATCCTTCGGGACGGCGCCTTCGGGGACATGTATGTGGATCGTTTTCTTGTTGAATATCTCGGGGTCGATGTCGTATTTCCGGGCGTTGGACTGGAGGTAGGTAAGGGCCGTGGCGGCGCTTTCCTTCATGACATTACCCAGGTTGCCGGTCAATTTCAGATCGCCTTTCCCATCGCTGAGGCTGGTCTCAATAAAGAGGATATCCCCGCCTACAGGAGTCCAGGCAAGCCCTACGGCCACTCCTGCCATATTGGCGACCTTATACAGATCGTTACTATACCGGGATCTTCCCAGGACCTTTTCGATATCAGCCTGTGTCAGCTGGGCTTTTAATTTTCCTTTGATGGCATATTCCTTGGCCTGGTAGCGCATGATGGAAGCCAGCTGCCGGTCCAGCTCGCGGACGCCGCTTTCACGGGTATAGTCCTGGATCACTTTTTCCAGCACTTTATCGCCGATCTTAAAGTTCATGGGCTTCAGGCCATGGGCCTCCTTTTGCTTGGGAACGAGGTGGCGGCGGGCGATTTCCACCTTTTCCTCCACGGCATAACCGCTCAGATCGATGATCTCCAGCCGGTCGCGCAGGGCGTGCGGGATGGCGTTGATATCGTTGGCGGTGGCTACGAAAAGGACCTTGCTCAGATCGTATTCCATCTCGAGGTAATTGTCGTAAAACGTATGATTCTGCTCGGGGTCGAGAACTTCGAGCAAGGCGGAAGAAGGGTCGCCCCGAAAGTCGCTGCCCGTCTTGTCTATCTCATCGAGGATCATCACCGGATTGGAGGATTTGATCTTCCGCAGCGACTGTAGGATACGGCCGGGCATGGCCCCGATATAGGTTTTGCGGTGACCGCGGATCTCGCCTTCGTCATGGAGTCCGCCGAGACTGATCCGGACATATTTCCGGCCGATGGCGCCGGCAATGCTGCGTCCCAGGGAGGTCTTGCCGATGCCGGGAGGGCCGACAAAACAAAGGATGGGGCTTTTCATATCCCCTTTCAGCTTTAATACGGCCAGGTATTCGAGGATGCGCTCCTTCACCTTATCCATACCATAGTGGTCATGGTCGAGTACCCTCTTGGCTTTCTTCAGATCGTAGGAGTCTGCGGTAAAATCTTCCCAGGGGAGCTCCAGCATCAGGTCGAGATGGTTGTACACGACGGAATAGTCCGGAGTGCTGGGGTGCATCCTTTCCAGGCGTTCGATTCCCTTGCGGAAGAGGTCACGGGCAGCAGCAGGCCATTTTTTGCTTTCTGCTTTCTTCTGCATTTCCTTTACTTCCCGCTCGTTGCTGTCACCGCCCAGTTCGTCCTTGATGCTTTTCAGCTGCTGCTGCAGGAAATATTCCCGTTGTTGTTTGTCAAGTTCGGTCTTGGTCTTGTTGGTGAGCTTGTTCTTCAGTTCGGCGAACTGCAGTTCCCGCTGCAATAGCTGCATCAGCAGGTCCGCGCGGGATTTGATATGATGTATTTCCAGGAGCTGTTGTTTTTCATGCAGCTCAGTGTTGAGGTTACTGGAAATAAAATGAATGAGGAAGGAAGGGTTTTCAATATTCTTCAGGATGATGGACGCTTCTGAAGGAATGTTGGGCGAAAGCTGGATGATCTGTGCAGCCAGGTCCTTGATATTGGAGACATAGGCTTCGAAGTCCTGTTCTTTGGGCGCCTCTTCTTCCTGCAAAAGGACAACCTGGGCCTTAAAATAGGGATCGTCGGCAGTGACGGCGCCTACTTTAAACCGTCTTTTACCCTGAAGGATAACCGTAGTACCGCCATCCGGCATCTTGATGAGCTTGATGATACGCGCCACCGTGCCGACATCTTCCAGGTCGGTGACGGTGGGGTCTTCGATCGAACTATCTTTTTGCGCCAGTACGCCGATAAGCTTATCTGCTTTGTAGGCGTCGTTGACAGCCTTGATACTTTTATCGCGGCCTACAGTAATGGGTAGGACCACGCCGGGAAAAAGCACGGTATTCCGTAGAGGCAGTACGGGCAATTCTTTGGGTATCTCGATATCGTTCAGGTTCTCATTATCGGTTTCATTCAAGGGTATGATGGGCATGAAATCCAGATCATCTTCGGCACGCATGAATAAATTCTCTTTCATCAGTGGTATTTCTCTTGTTTAATATGTGATCGCGCAGAGTCGAGTTTAAGCAATCGATGACAAAATAGCACCTGTAGAGGAGAAATCCTACTCTTTAACAGATGAAATATATAGGGGTCAAGTTTGGTGCCAAGCCCGCAGGCGGACATTTATGTCAGCGTAGCAAAAAAACCCTCCTGCTTTTCGTCAGGAGGGTTTTGTAAAATTACGTTTTTATGGCTAGAAAATGCGAAAACCGGCATATAACTGCCAGCCTTGATTTTTCCAGGACTGGGCATTGGACACATCATCGATATTATTGAGTCCGATGACATAGCGGGCGCCCACCATTAAACTGGCGAGATTTAACTGCGCTCCGCCTACCAGGGAAAAGTCACCTTTCTTAAAGGCGTCCTTGCCATTACTCACCAGGTGTTCATTTGAGTTAAGCAGTATGCCGAACTGGGGGCCGGCAAGAATGCTCAACAGGGGAATGGGTCTGAAGTTTAACAGCACCGGGATGGTAAGGTAGTTCAATTTGCCTTTTACGCCGTCCAATCCATTTACCTGGTACACAGAGCTAAATTCAGTGCCGGTACGGTAATTGGTCTGATTGAACAACAACTCGGGCTGGATGCCCCAACTGGAAGTAAAGTTGAGCTGGGAAAACGCACCGACGTTATAACCAAATTTGTATTGCTGACTGAAAGACTGACCGTCCACCTTAAACAGGTTGGCGCCGGCTTTAATGCCAAAGTGAAAGCCCTGGGCCCTTGCACCAAGGCAAGCTATCACCAGCAATACGGATAATACAACTGCGTTCCTCTTCATGATGGTTTAATTTAAATGTGCCGGAGATGCGCTTTTCCAAAAATTAGCGCATCTCCGGCAAAACGCTAATGATTGTCCTCTGGACAAGGCCCTTCCAGGGCCTCGGTGATTGAATGGACCTGCATGTATTATTCAACTTATGTGCCAGTGATTTTGGGGTAACTATTTCTACAGATAAATTATTTTTTCTTCTTCAGTTTCATGTCTTTGATCTGATAACCCAGGTAGGCCTGAAAGCCATACTGCCGCCAGCCATCCGAAGAATTGATGCCATTGATATTGTTTAACCCGTCCGTGTATCTAAGTCCGATCTTCACTTTACCCAGGTTCAGCTGACCGCCAAAAACGAGGGAAATATCGCTATGTGAAAAAACGCTTTTATTCGGATCTGTATGCCAAAGACCTTTTGTCTGATTCACCAGATAACCATATTGCGGCCCTATTAAGATGGATAATTCAGGCACAGGTTTAAAAACCACCAACACGGGAAGCGCAATGTAATTATTGATTGCCTGCGCATTGATGATACCCTGGCCAGGATAGATCTGCCCGAACTGGTCGGAACTTTGAGTGACGACCATGTTCCAGACCAGCTCAGGCTGCAGGGACCATTGCTTGGTGAAATTCAATTCGCCATATATACCCAGGTTAGCCCCCGGTTGGGTCTTGGTACCAAAGGACCTGCCGCCTACTTTAATAAGGTTGATACCGCCCTTTACACCCAATTGAAGGGATTCCTGTGCATCAGCGTTTGCAGTAGTAAGGATTAAAAGCAGGAGAGAAAGAGCAGAGTAACGTACGAAAGAAAACTTGTTCATGAAGAATCTCATTGTTGATGCTATTTTTTGGTTCCTAATTACTTGGTGAAAATACATTCGATTAATTTATTGGTTTGTTAAATTCCTTAAAGGACTCGTTAAAATGTTAAAGCTTTCAAAAGATGTCAGGTCAGTTCGATGACCGTTATTTCCGGTAGTATCCCAAAACGGCCGGGGTACCCAATAAACCCAAAACCGCGATTGACATATAACTTTTGTTTTCCTTCTTCGTAAAGTCCGGCCCATTGTTTATATACAAATCGGACGGGACTCCATTTAAAACCGGGCAGATCGATGCCCCATTGCATGCCGTGCGTATGACCGGCCAGGGCGAGGTCGACATCGGGATAAAGAGGTCTTATTTCGGCATCCCAGTGGCTGGGGTCATGGCTCATTAGTATTTTAAAGGGGTATTTTTCGGTTCCTGCATAGGCCTGGGCCATTTTTCCATATTTGGGGAAACGGGCTTTTGCGCTCCAGTTCTCGATGCCGATCAGCGCAATGCTGTCCCCTCCCCTTTCCAGGGCGACGTGTTCGTTCACGAGGAGATGCCAGCCCATATCGGCCTGGATTTGTTTGAGCTTATCGAGATTAGCCTTTTTTAGCTCAGCCGTTTCCCACCATATATAATCGCCATAGTCGTGATTACCCAGGGTCGAATAGACCCCCATCGGAGCCTGGAGGCGGGCAAACAAGGCCTTGTATTCCTTCATTTCAGCGGCAATATTATTGACAAGGTCGCCGGTAAACAGGATTATATCGGGTTTTTCAGCCAGAACCCTATCGATCCCTCTATTCACCGCGTCGGGGTTAGCCAAGCTACCTGAATGAATATCAGATAGTTGCACTATTTTTAACCCTTTAAAACCAGGGGGCAGGCTATCATAGGCCAGCTGCAGACGGTGAACTTTATAATTGTATTTGTTGCTGAAGCCATAGATCAGCGAGGAAAAAAGGCTGCCGCCGAGGCCCAGACCCAGCCAGCTAAGGAAGGCGCTGCGGGAAATACCTTCTCCCGGAGTTTCGTTCGTCGGCCGGGAGGCGACTTTGCTGATAGCCCATTGAATGACCCGCCGGAGATCATCGATAAAAAGAAAGACAGAGGCGATTAATTTGCCAATATATAAGCCGACGACGATGCTAAACAGGTAGGCATGAACCCGCGGGGCCCGGTATTGCAGGTAAGGCAGGAGCAAAAGAGTCAACAGGGCCAGGATGGACATGGTCCAGTAAAGCCCGTAAACGATGGCTCTCCACCGGGGTGAAAGACTCTGACAAAGGGCTTTGACGGCCTGAAAAACATAAAAATCAAGCAGAAGGGCAATGCCAAAGATGATCAACTGAAGATTCCGACTACGCATGAAACATGGGATTTATTTGTTTTTGGGCCAACGGATGACGATTACCGGGCAAAATTGCGGCAAACTTCCGTAAATCAGGAAAGTTCTTAGAATTTCTACCCAAAGAATGTAAATTTGCCATCCTGTCAGGAAATATTTATAGGCCAGGAATAAGCCAGGCCTGGATTATTCCCAGGTGGGAAAAACTTTATTTTGTCATCTTGACGATTGGTGACAATTTAGCGCTAAAATGGACCACAGGTCCAAAAACCCTGAGACGAGACATAATTATGGGAAAAACTATTGGAGTTGCAAATCAAAAGGGTGGAGTAGGCAAAACCACTTCAGCGATTAATCTGGCCGCCAGCTTTGCTGTGCTGGAGTTTAAAACGCTGCTGGTAGATGCTGATCCCCAGGCGAACAGTACTACCGGGGTGGGGTTCGACCTTCACAATGTTACACAGAGCCTTTATGACTGTATGGTGAATCATATCCCGGTGAAAGACGTGATCCTCAAATCAGAGATCCCTCACCTCGATGTTGTACCTTCCCACATCGACCTGGTAGGTTATGAAATCGAAATGATCAATTATCCCAACCGGGAAAGCGTGCTAAAAGGCATTCTGGAACCGGTGAAGAATGATTATGATTTTATCATTATAGACTGCTCTCCTTCGCTTGGCCTGATCACGGTGAACGCCCTGACGGCTGCTGATTCCGTGATCGTGCCGGTGCAGACGGAATTCTTCGCTTTGGAAGGGTTGGGCAAGTTGTTGAATACTGTAAAGATTGTGCAAAGCCGGCTAAACACCCAGCTGGCGATCGAGGGTATCCTGATGACCATGTATGATGGTCGTCTTCGGTTGTGCAACCAGGTGGTAAGTGAGGTCCGGAAACACTTTGACGAGATCGTCTTCAATACCATTATTCACCGGAACACCAAGATCAGCGAAGCCCCCAGCGTAGGTAAGCCGGTGATCCTGTATGATGCGCTCAGTAAGGGGTCTGTCAACTATCTGAACCTGGCGAAGGAAATTCTGCAGAAAAACAATATGACCCGGATCAAGCAGGAAGAGAGAATCCTGGAATAACAAAATGAGCCACGGGCTCATTGGCTGTAGGCGAGCGAAGCGAAGTTTATGAACGAGTTAAGGCGAGGGACGAAGCCTTGACGAAGTTCCCCATCATTAGCAAACTAAATATGAGTACTCCGAATAAAAAAGATAAAGAGGCCCTGGGTAAAGGCATCAGGTCTCTGCTGCAAAGCATAGACGCCGACCTAAAGACTACGTCCGGCGACCTGAAGCCTTCTGTCGTTGAGACGGTAACCAATATGCTGCGTATTTCGCTGGGTGAGATCGAGACCAACCCGCGGCAACCCCGTCATGATTTTGATGAACAGGCATTGCAGGAATTGGCGCATTCCATCCGGCTGCATGATATCATCCAACCTATTACGGTATCCAGGCTGCCAAGTGGCAAATACCGGCTGATCTCCGGGGAACGTCGTTTCCGGGCTGCAAAGCTGGCTGAATTGAAAGACATTCCTGCCTACGTGCGTCAGGCCGACGACCAGCAATTGCTGGAATTAGCCTTGCTGGAGAACCTGCAACGGGAAGACTTGAATGCTATGGAAATCGCGCTCAGCTACAAGCGGATGATGGAGGAGTTGAATTATACACAGGAACAGGTGGCAGAGCGGATGGGAAAGGAAAGGAGCACGGTAGCCAACTATATCCGGCTGCTGAAATTGCCGCCGGATATCCAGGTAGCGGTACGTAGCAACCAGCTCTCGATGGGGCATGCCCGTGCATTGATCAATGTCGACACCGTTGATAAACAGTTATATCTTTTTAAAGAGATAAAGGAAAAGGGACTTTCCGTGCGTCAGACGGAAGAATTGGTGCGGAAGTTATACAAAGAGGGGGCTAGTCCTGCTGCTGTTAAAAATTCGGTAAAGCCCACCCTGCCGGAAGCTTTCAAAAGAATTGAAGATAACTTAGCATCGCATTTCAGCACCCGGGTAAAACTCAATCACAACAAAAAAGGGGAAGGCAGCATTTCCATCGAGTATTACTCCCTCCAGGAATTAAACAAATTACTGGATCAACTGGGTGTTTCCGTCAACTAAGCATCCTCCACATGAAGATGGTCCGGTTTTTATTTTTAGTACTGGGATTTTTACTCCTGCATGGCTATTGTCAGTGTCAGGAAAAAAATGACACCATACCCTCTTTTATCAAGGGCAAACCGGTTACCGGCGCCCGGGTTGCGGATACACTTCCTCCGGGACCGCATCCGAAAGGGCACAAGGAAAAGCCTTACCAGGTGGACACACTTGCCGCCAGGAAACATAATCCGAGAAAAGCTACGCTGTATTCCACTTTTTTCCCTGGTCTGGGGCAGATATACAACCGCAAATACTGGAAGCTGCCGTTGGTTTATGCGGCAGTGGGCATACCAGCCTATACTTTTTTTTATAATCACAATCTCTATCAGCAATGCCAGCAGGCAATAGCGCTGATTGATCCTTATACTTCCATTGGAGTGGCAGTTCCGGATAATGTCTCCAGCAAGATATCCAATCCCGGCCTGCGATACCTTGCGCAGCTGGGGGATGCCAATTCGATACGCACCTACCGGAATTCTTATCGCAAAAACCAGGATTATTCCGTAATTTTTTTCCTCTTGTTCTGGGGACTGCAGATTGTAGATGCGACGGTGGATGCGCACCTGATGTATTTTGACGTCAGCAACGAGTTGAGCCTGCACCTGCAGCAGCCTGCGACGGCGCCGGGCGCAACGAGCGGAATAATGGGGATTGGCCTTGGCCTTGATCTTCACAAACCACGGTATAGGCCGTTGAATGTTATGCCTTAGGGTAAGACAAAAACTAATCGTAAATTTGTCGCTAAATTTATCCGCAGTATGAAGATTGCGCTAATAGGTTATGGTAAAATGGGGCGTGCGATCGAGGAGATTGCCGTTGCACGGGGACATGCAATCGTGCTGAAAATATCGGCTCACAACCCGGAGGACAACACCATTGCCAATATCCGCCAGGCAGACGTGGCTATCGAGTTCACCGGGCCGGAAAGCGCCTATGAAAATATCCTTCGTTGCCAGGAGGCAGGGGTGCCGGTGGTCTGCGGTTCTACGGGCTGGCTGGACAAACTGGAAGCCGCCAAAACCTCCTGTTTACAGCATAATGGAGCGTTGCTCTACGCCAGTAACTTCAGTGTGGGTGTCAACATCTTTTTTGAGGTGAACAAACGACTGGCGGCTTTGATGGCTCCTCATCCGGATTATGCCGTTCGGATAACGGAGATACATCATACGGAAAAAAAGGATGCACCCAGTGGAACGGCTATTACACTGGCCGGGCAGATCCTGGAAAAAATTCATCGTAAAAAGGGATGGGTCAATCATATTAGTGATAACTTAGATGAATTGGAGATATTGAGCGAACGGATGGACCCCTCACCGGGAACACACCGGGTAGTATACAGCTCTGAAATTGATACGATCGAGATCACCCATACGGCGCATAACCGCAAAGGGTTTGCGACGGGGGCAGTACTTGCGGCCGAATTTATCGCAGGCAAACGAGGGATCTTCCAGATGAGTGATGTGTTGGGCTTTTAACGAACCGGACTGCGTCCGGTTATTGACAAAGAATTCTACAAAAGAAAGGATAAAAAATGCTTTCCAAAAAGACGCAATATGCTTTCCAGGCGCTGATGTACCTGGCAGAAAAAGAAAAAGATGAACCGGTACTGATCGCGGAGATCGCCAGAAAGAAAAAGATCCCGCTGAAGTTCCTGGAGAATATTCTGCTGGAGCTAAAGAACGCTGATATACTGGAAAGTAAAAAGGGGAAAGGCGGCGGATATTATTTCGCCAAAAACCCAAAAGACGTTCCGTTGGCGACCATCATGCGATTGCTGGACGGTCCCATTTCTCTCCTACCCTGTGTCAGCCTTTATTTCTACGAGCGTTGTAAAAATTGTGATGAAAAGAGCTGTGGTTTGCATACGGTGATGTCACAGGTGCGTGACGCCAACCTGAAAATCCTGGAGAAGAAGACAATTGCCGATCTGGCTAAGGGATAAGATTAAGGCACAAGATTAAAAGATCCTGCGAGCCTTTTTTTCAAGACTCAGGAAATGGTTCCTGCATACCCGCCCGGCAATGTCCAGCAATTGTCCAACCCTGACAGCCAACTCCACGACCTCCTCTTCCGATACCATAAAATGGTCTTTATAGCGGGCGTCCACATATCCTGACAACAATAACCGAAACAGGTATTCCTCATCCTGGCTGCCCCGGGGAAATAGTAAAGCCAGTTCGATGGAGAAGCGATTGGTATACCGTCTTAGCTTGTCGAGATTATGGGTCGTCGGTTTATAACCGGTGAAGACCAGGAGAATTGCCTGATAGATTTGTTCTGCGGCCTGATGGAGGAGGAAAATAGCGATTTTCCATTCTTTGTGTTGCAGGTTGAACCGGGCGCTATTGAAAAAAGCGTTGGCCTGGCCGGCCCATCTTTCAAAGTCTTTTTCTGCTGTTAGTCTTACCTCCTCAAAGTCGGGTAAGGCCGGCTTTTCCAGGGCTATTGTGCCCGCATCATAAATCAGGATACCCTCCAGGAATATCATGCTAAAAAAATATTGACGTGCACTAATCTGCCGGTTGACATAGGTAATGTCATGGATTATAGGGGTCACAGAGGCCACGTCACGACAACGGTTTTCAATGAGGTCCTGCAGTTCGTAATCTGAGCGGCGGTCCGGACGATTGGTCACTATCAGCAAATCGAAGGGGGCCAGCGCCGGAGACAGCATTTGAGTGAAAAGTGCGGCATCATTTGCTACACTATAAACTCCAAAAAGAATGATCTTTTCCGGGCGGATAGAGTGGACAATAACCTTTATTGCGGCATCCAATTGCCGATGTTGCGCCGGGGACAGGTGTTTTAATGAAGTATTCATAGCAAAAAGGGCGTTTCTAGCAACTTAATTGGCTATATTTGTATAGATCAATTAAATTAAGGGGTCAAAGATACCTGAAATTTTGATATTTTATCAATAAAAAAGGTACTAATTTTTTTAGCGTACAATTTTATTGCTATGCATTTTTTAGGAAAAAACCTTAGATACCTCCGTAAGCAATCGTCTAAAACTCAGTCAGAGATCGCGGCTCTGATCAAAAAGGGACAGACAACGGTTGGAAATTGGGAGAATGGCATCAGCGAGCCCAACCTGGAAGAGCTGCTGATCATCAGCAATTATTTTGATATTCCCGTGGATACACTGTTGAAAGTGGACTTGTCAGAAATGAACCTTTTTCAACGGCAGGGGGCTTCGAACGTGACTCCTTATGAGCATGCCGATGGAGAGTTATCGCAAGTGAGGGAAAGAGAGGACAAATGGAGTTTTGTATTGCAGGAAATAAAGAGTCTCCGGGAGGAGGTAGAGCGTATTAATTCCCGCCTGCCGAACCAGGAGAGTTTATAAAATGATTTTTTCACGGCCGCGTTAGCGCCATCGATATGACCATAGGCTCTTGCCTGTAATCCTTCTGCAAAGCGGCTGTCTTCATCATGGCTAATGTCCTGACAAGCCTCCTGCGTCTTTATAATTGCAGATTTTCAATGACTATTGCGGAAGCGCCTCCTCCCCCATTACAGATGCCTGCTGCCCCATATCTGGCCTTATTTTGAAGGAGAATATGGATCAATGTTACCAGAATACGTGCGCCGCTGGCGCCCAGGGGATGACCAATCGCCACTGCACCGCCATGAACATTCACTTTAGCGGGGTCCAGTTTCATCCGTCTTGTATTTTCAATGCCTACAACAGAAAAGGCTTCATTTAACTCCCAGTAACTGATATCTTCCATCTTCAGTCCGGCTTTGGCCACTGCTTTTGGAACGGCAATAGCCGGAGTGGTCGTGAACCATTCAGGGGATTGTTCTGCATCGGCATAACTGACGATCCTGGCCAGGGGTTTCAGGCCCAGTTCCGTTGCTTTTTCCCGGCTCATGAGCACGAGGGCTGCTGCGCCATCATTAAGGGTGGATGCATTGGCTGCGGTTACTGTTCCGTCTTTCTGAAAAGAAGGTTTTAATTCCGGTATCTTATCGAATTTCACATTGTAAGGTTCTTCATCTTTCGCGAAGGGTACAGGGGCGCCCTTGCGTTGGGGCACTTCAACCGGCACTACTTCACCTTCGAAATGACCGGCCGTCCAGGCGGCCTGCGCACGCTGATAACTTGCTACGGCAAAAGCATCCTGCTCCTCCCGGCTGATGCCGCAAGTCGAAGCGCAGAGCTCTGCGGCATTCCCCATGGCTTTACCATCGTAAGCGTCTGTCAGGCCATCCTTTGCCAGTCCATCGATGAGAGTTGTATTCCCGTACTTATTTCCCCAACGTAATTGTTCGACATAAAAGGGCACATTGCTCATGCTTTCCATTCCCCCGGCAACGGCGATGTCTATATCGCCGAGTAAAATACTCTGCGCTGCCTGTACAACGGCTTTCAGGCCGCTGGCACAAACCTTGTTCACGGTGGTGCAGACTACCTCATCCGGCAGACCGGCCCCTTTCGCCGCCTGTCGGGCAGGGGCCTGGCCGAGATTGCCCTGCAGAACACAACCCATCAGCACTTCCTGTACCTGTGCGGGTATCAGGCCCGCTTTTTGGAGAGCGCCTTTAATGGCGATAGCGCCAAGCTGCGTGGCGGAAAAGTCTTTGAGTGTTCCGCCGAAACTGCCTATGGGTGTACGAACTGCCGCGACAATAACCACTTCTTTATTCATATGGGAGCGTAGTTTTTTTGGTAGATAAAGATAAGGAAAAATACTAACGGGTGTTAGCTTCGCTCTGAAGATGTGTCAGCCAAAGTTCTTAAAAGGCGAATTGGCTTTTAAATTATTTTTGCATTTCTGCTGGCTTGATTCTCGTTAAGAAATTATTCTTAGGGCTGTTATAAGCCATGAAAACGTAAAAACGTGATGCCCACTCGGGTGGGTATTAGCGTTTTCAGGTGACAGCATCTAATGATGGGCCTTCGGCCGGCGGATCTGTTGTCCGCCCTGACCTGTTGTTTTCGCTAATGGTACATAAGAGAAAGCCCAGCGAAACGCTGGGCAAAATCATCAAAATTTTGATGATAATCAAGCTTGTACTCGCCATTCTTCAATTACTATTGAAGTGATGGTTAAAGTCCGGGTCTAAGCCCCCCGGCCTTTATTATCCTACAAAGATAATAAGAAAAAAGCCAACCAAATAGCAAAACTTTTGGGTAATTCGCGCATATGAAAGCAGCCAGCATACAAGAGATCAAACAGGAATTAAAGTCCTTATCCCCCTCCCGGTTAGCTGAGATTTGTTTGCGGCTGGCCAGATTTAAAAAGGACAATAAGGAATTACTGACTTACTTATTGTTTGAGGCCGGCGATGAAACCACTTATATTGAAAATGTTAAAAAGGAGATGGACGGGGAATTCGTCGAGCTGCCAAAACCCAATCTCTATTTGACAAAAAAGAGTTTGCGGAAAGTGTTGCGAAATACGGCCAGGCAGATTCGTTATACCGGTTCACCGCAGGCGGAGGTGGAACTGCTAACCTACTTCTGCCGGAAGATACGGTCGTCGGGTATACCGGTAAAGGACAGTCCGGTATTGACTAACCTTTACCGGCAGCAACTAAAAAAGGTCCGCGCTGTCATTGCCACCATGCATGAAGACCTTCAGTATGACTACCTGAGGACCTTGAAGGGGCTGGAAGACTAAGGCATCAGGATACGTCCTTCTTCGCCTTCGACCAGGTTACTGCCGGTAGCGACGGAGGCTACCATTTTAAAGAAGTTGACCATATGGTTTTCCTTTGTATCCCAGAAATGCGCGGTATCTGGTTTTACCCGGATAAGCGAAATGGATGGATCATCCTGCCCTTCTTTGAACCATGTTTTGTCCAGGGGGTTCCACAGTTGCTCTATTTTATCCCGGTCGTAGATTATTTCTGCCTCCCCTGTCACAATAAGAAAACTGCTTTTGCCGGGATGAGAGTAGAATAACCGAACCCGGGGATGCTGGTTGATCTCCTGATTCTTTTCACTTTCACGGGGGCTAAAGAACCAGATATTACCTTCTTCATCAACGCCGCTGGTCGCCATCGGGCGGCAGTCGGACTCTACTTCCATTCCTGTTCCCGTACAAAAAAGGCATATATTGATTTCTGTGGCCAGATTCTTCAATTTTCGTATGGCTTCCTTATCTTTTAGAATTTGTTGTTCGCCCATAACATTTTTCAATAGGATAAGAAATTAGCATGCCAGAAGATGGAGGAGCCAGATAAATTAATATTAGAAAAAATCAAAAGTTCATATCCTCTCCGGGGGCAGGCTGCTTATCTTTATGTTTTCCACATCATTATGCAAAAAGGAATAAACTTGCTTTTCGGGCTTTTGTTTGCCATGGCTGTAACCGCACAAAACAAAACCAGCCAGGAAAAAGTAGCAGCTTTGCTGCGGCAGATGACGCTGGATGAAAAAATAGGACAGATGACCCAGGTGACGCTAGGGGTCGTTGCGGCGCCAGAGGACGGTGTATTAAATCCGGAAGCCCTGGCGAAGACGGTGACAGAGCCCGGAGATTTTGACGTATTTATCGGGGATAAGAAGGCGATGTTCAGTTATCCCAAAGCGACGCACCCCAAAGCGACGCCCTAATTCGCCACGCCCTCCAAAGCGACGCATAAACTCGCGACGCATAAACTCGCGACGCATAAATTCGCCGCGCCCTAATAACCCCATTTCTTCATGATCTCAAGGTCTGCTTTTGCGCAGTCCAGCGGAGTCCTGCCTTGATAGGATTCCTGTTCGATGATGAAATAGCGGGTGCCTCCGGATTTTTTGCCAAGGTCGCAAACCTGTTTGGTATTGACAATCCCTTCGCCCAGAATAGTACTTTCGTATTTATCTTTTCCGGCGGAGGTGGGGGGAGATTTGATCTCATCTTTTACGTGCATCAGTTCGAACCGTCCCGGATACTGCATCACGACAGCGATGGCAATGGCGCCGCCGTTATAGAGATTACCCATATCCAACTGGTGGGCGACGAGTTGGGGGTCTGTGTTCTGCAGGATAATATCGTATACCTTCTTATTGTTGAGCACGGTGCTAAACTCGAAGTCATGATTGTGATAGCCGAATCGCACTCCATTCTTTTTACAAAGTTCACCGCATTTATTGAACACATCCATAAAATGCAGGATGTCATCGTAGGTCTTCCGCGAAGCTTCTTCCAGCCAGGGGCTGATAATGTACTTCTGGCCTACGATGGCGGCATCTGCAACCGTTTGTTTCCAGTTGTCGGTAAAGTCCTTTTTACTTTCGTCCCAATCGTTCGGTTCGAGCCGGACATGGCCACTGACCATTTTTAATCCAAGCCCATCCAACAGGCTCTTGAATTCCTTTGGAGAGTAATGGTAAAATTTATGGTCGATGTAATTGGCATGTTCTACATATTTATAGCCCATCTCCGCCAGTTTTTTAAGCGTTCCGGCCGCATCTTTGCCCATGTCTTCGCGAACGGAATACAACTGGAGACCAGTAAACTCTCTCTTTCTAAAGGAGGCAAAAGATTCGTCTGGAAGAAATCCTGTGGCGGCAACGGCCATAGCGCTGTTCTTAAGAAAAGTTCTGCGGGAGTAACCCATGGAATTCGGATTTGATGATCAGTACAACTAACGGAATGTTCCCAACGAATGTAATTTTTTTTGCTGCCGGAGCCAAATAAATTTTTAAGGCAACGGTTAGGCATTATTTTTACAGCTGTCTCCTGCGATGACCGGACGGAGTATTAAAAGGCTACTATGGAAAACCCAACGAAAAAGAAGGTTTGGAAAAATATATTCCGGCTTATCGTGCCCTACAAACGAAAGTTCATATGGGTAGTGATACTGGGATTATTGAGTACGGGTGCCAGCCTGGTCGAACCGCTCATTTACCGTCAGGCTATCAATGATGTGGCCGGTCTGTTTGTCCGGCAGGCTCGCGAAAATGCACAAAAGGACCTGGGACTTGACGCCGATGATATGGAGACTATCCACTCGATGGTGCAGGAAGAAACCGCAGATTCCGGTGCTGTCAAAAATGATTCGGCCGAAGTGAGCGCGGATAGTGCAGGTCGGGCAGGCGCCACTACGAAACCAGGGGGCAATGATTCGGCCGGCAGTAAACATGGGGCAAGCGCCCGGCCGGCGACCCATGGCAGGCACGGCCATACCAAAAAAGTTACCGCGCCTCCGCCTAAGCCGCCCGTCAAAAAACCGGAGCCGCATACTTCGGGCCACGTTGCGGCGCGCTCGCCACAACAGGCGCTGGATACTTTATTATGGGCCGTTGTCTGGCTCTTCGTGATCAATCTCATCGCCACCTTGCTGTGGCGGCTGGCGGAAAATACCAATACGCGTTTGTCCTGTCTGATCGAACAGCGATTTATCCAGGGGACTTTTGCGCACGTGCTGAGCCTTCCGTTGTCCTTTTTCGGGAAGCGGAGCAGCGCCGCCATCGCCAAGCAGATCGATCAATCAGAAGAAGTTACGGGCATTGTGAACGGATTCTCTCAACAGATACTTCCCGAGCTGATCAGCCTTGCGGGTATCCTGGGCATCATGTTCTGGCAAAATGTGGCGCTGACGTCCGTAGCGCTGATCGTCATCCCTTTTTATATTCTCATCGCCTGGCGCAGCGCAGGCAGGCTGGAGTCAGGACTGGCCCATTATTATGCGCGATGGGAGGATGTCTCGGCGCGTATCCAGGACGGGTTAACCGGCATCAAGACCGTCAAATTATCCGGCTCGGAAGAGCGGGAGGTAGCAGGGCTTCAGGCTGTTGCCGGAGAGGCTTACCAGGATTATATCAAGCGTACCCTGCTGTCCAATAAATATGTATTCTGGGAAACGATGCTTTCTCATTTATCGACAGCGATGGTCCTCGGGTATGGCGGTTACCTGACCCTTCAGAACAAGCTGACCCCTGGTGATGTGGTCATGTTCGTGGCCTATCTCGACCGTCTCTACGGTCCCATCGACACGCTGGCCAGCCTCTGGGTCGAACTGCAGCAGAATGTGGCGTCCATCGCAAGGGCTTTTCGATTGCTGGACAGCGGTACAGAAGAAAAAAAAGGCCGGGAGCTGCTGATCAGCGAGGGTCGGATCGAATTTTGCGACGTCCGGTTTAGTTATACGCCGGACAGGGAAGTGCTGCGCGGGCTTTCCTTTACACTGGAACCGGGCCGGGCTACGGCGTTGGTGGGATCTTCGGGGGCGGGTAAGACGACGACTATCGATCTGCTGCTGAAATTATACGAGCCTTCCGCCGGAAGTATAATCATCGATGGGCAGGAGCTGAAAGATACAGATGCCGCATCCATCCGCAGACAGATCGGCGTAGTATCAACGGATGGGGCCGTATTCCGGGGCACCTTGATGGACAATATCCGGTACAAGCGCCCTTCGGCTACGGACGAAGAAGTGTTACAGGCCGCAATTGCAGCGGGGCTGAACACGACCTTACAGCGACTGCCGCAAGGATTGCAGACTCCGGTGGGGGAAAGCGGCATGGGATTATCGGTAGGTGAAAGGCAGCGGATCCAGATCGCAAGGGTACTGGTGGCCAAACCACGGATACTCATATTGGATGAAGCAACAGCCAATCTGGATTATTCCACCGAAGCAGAAGTGAAAAAAACGATCGAAGACATTCGTGCTACCACTACCATTATCATTATTGCACACCGGTATTCCATGGTACGGGATGCCGACCATGTTATCGTGCTGGCCGAAGGCCAGGTGCAGGAAGCCGGAAGCCCGGCACAGCTGATGGAAAACGGGGGCTGGTTTAGCGACTGGGCGCAGTCGGCCGAAGGCGGAGATACGGAAGAGGAAGAAGCAGCGGAGGAAGAAGAAGAGGAGGAGAACGAAGAAGGCGATGAAGAGGAGGAAGAATAATCTTTTATGGAATTTTTCTTTTTTAGTATCTTATCCGGCAATATCAACAACAACCGTACATGGTCAGATCGATTCTCCTGCTTCTGTTGCTTATCGAACTATTGCCAGCCCGTGCCGGAAATTTTAGAACCCGGAATTCTCTTTTGACCGATACAGCAGACCTGCCCTGCCGGCAAAAAGCCGAAAAACTCCTGGACGAAACCCTGACTTTCATGGAAAGAACTTATTACCGGCGTGCCCAGGTGTCCTGGCCGGTATTGACGGCAGACGCAAAAGCACGCCTGCGCGAGGCTACCAGCTGCGAGGAGGCTTATGCCTGTATCAGCTGGTGTTTCCATCAATTGAATGAACCGCATAGTTTCATTATGCCGCCCGATAAGGCTGCCCGTTATTCCGGCCAGTCCAATACATCAGAAGCGCCGGACCAGCCAATGCCCAACCTTTCCGAACTGGTGGGTGAGATCAAAGGCGAGTGGCTGCAGGACAGCATAGCTTATCTGACCATACCCTGGGTCAGCACGACCGACTCGTTAGTGTGCCTGCGCATAGCGGACAGCCTTCAGTCCGTGATAGCCCGGCTGGACAGCCGTAATATTTCCCGGTGGATCATCGATCTGCGTAAGAATTCCGGCGGTAACTGCTGGCCAATGCTGGCCGGTATCGGGCCGCTGCTGGGAGACGGCGTCTATGGCTATTTTGTGGCAGGGAGCGAACGGATACCCATTACTTATCGGGACGGATCAGCCTTCCAGGGCAGGCATGTCCTCTGCCGGGTGAGTAACCGCGGCTATCGGACGCAAAGCGACCGGAAGTCCATCGTCGTGCTCACCAGCCGGAAGACTGTAAGCGCCGGAGAATTGGTAGCCCTGGCTTTCAAAGGCCGGGCACAGACCTGGCTGATCGGCGAACCAACGGCTGGCCTGACCACGGCTAATGCTACGTATTCCTTATCTGACCGGAGTTTGCTGGTCCTCACCGTCTGCCAGGAGGCCGATCATATGGGCCGGATCTGCGCAGGCAGTATTCAGCCGGATAAATTAGTGGCTGTTGACAGACCCGCGCCGGGCGATCCGGTGAGGGAAGCAGCGCTTGCCTGGCTCCAGGGCCAATGATCCTCCAGGGCCAATGATCCTTCAGGGACTTTGTAAAATCTGAGTACGCTGAAATACGCTGTAATTGATTGTCGTAGCGATGAAGCACCTAACTTTATCCTCTTCTACTAAAATTACAGCTTATGCTATTTCGTTTTCTACGCTTTATCCTTTTCACCCTCATGGTAGGCGGAGCCGTTGCCTGCAACCAGGGCAATAACAACAATTCATCGGATACGGGCGGGGCGCCTTTTGTCAAAGACAGTCTTATTGCGAATATACGCACGCTGGCTTCCGATTCCTTTCAGGGCAGGCGTCCGTTTACACCCGGTGAGACAAAGACGATCGATTACCTGGTCAGGTCTTACAGCACGCTGGGGCTGGAGCCCGGCAATGGCGCCGGTTATACCCAGGACGTGCCGCTGGTAGAGATCAGCCCGGCCGCGCCGCCCACCCTGCAGGTGGCCTCACCAAAGGGAACGATCACTTTGCAAAACCTCAACGACTTTGTCCTCTGGACCGAGAAGCCGGATTCCATCAATACGGTAGACCGCAACGACATGGTTTTTGCCGGGTTTGGCGTCGTCGCGCCGGAATATAACTGGAATGACTATGCGGGGTTGGATGTGAGAGGAAAAACAGTGCTGGTCATGGTCAATGATCCGGGATTCTATGACTCTACGCTCTTTAAGGGACATACCATGACCTATTACGGCCGCTGGACCTATAAATATGAAGAGGCGGCGCGGCAAGGGGCGAAAGCCTGCCTGATCATTCACAATACGGCAGCAGCCTCCTACCCTTTCAGTGTCGTGCAGAGCAGCAATGGCGGCGTGAAGCTTCATTTGGACACACGGAGCCATCCTTCTTATCAGTTGACCGTACAAGGCTGGATCACCGAAGCAACCGGAAAGAAATTGCTGGCTGCAGCCGGCAAGGACAGCAGTTTACTCGAAGCAGCCAAAAAACGCGGGTTCAAAGCCGGGCAGCTAAAACTGCAATTGTCCGCTTCCCTAAAAGTGAAAGAGGTCTACAATATGTCTCATAATGTGGTGGCAAAGGTCACGGGAACAAAATACCCCGATGAATATGTCATCTATTCCGCGCATTGGGACCACCTGGGCATCGGAAAGCCGGACGCCAAAGGAGATTCCATATATAATGGAGCTGCCGATAATGCCAGTGGTACGGCAGCTTTGCTGGAAATAGCCCGTGCTTTTAAAAATGGCCCTAAACCCGAACGCACGGTCGTCTTTCTATCCGTGACGGCCGAAGAGCAAGGACTGCTTGGCTCGGCGTATTATTCCCGGCACCCTGTTTATCCTCTGGCGAAAACCGTTGCCAACCTGAATATCGACGTGCTGAACACCTATGGTCCGACAAAGGACATTACCTATAGCGGCAAAGGACAGTCCGACCTGGAAGATTATCTGGCAGAAGAAGCGAAAAAGAAAGGACGGTATATAGCGCCGGAGGATCATCCGGAGGCCGGTCATTATTTCCGCTCGGACCACTTCAACTTTGCCCGCGCCGGCGTGCCTTCGCTGACCGCCGACGGCGGTGTGGACGATAAAACGCAGGGGCCCGCTTTGGGCAAAGAGAAACACGATGAATATACGGCACAGCGTTATCACCAGCCGGCCGATGAATACAATGCCGCTACCTGGAATCTCGACGGCGGCCTGGAAGACATGGAGCTGGTATACAAAATAGGTGTGAGACTGGCAAATAGTCATGAATGGCCAGGCTGGAAAACGGGCTCTGAATTCAAGGCGATACGCGACCAGTCAGCAGGCGAAAGAAAATAAAAAAAAATGTTTGCTGTTTTTGCTAAACCTTTAAATTTACCTTTTTCTAATTTCATCTTTTTAAGCCATCAACCAAGTATGGGAGACCTCCAGATCAAAAAACAGCCTAAGAAATACGATGCAGTTATTGTAGGGTCAGGTGCAGGCGGAGGCATGGCCGCTTATGTACTGGCGCATGCCGGACTCAAAGTGTGCCTGCTGGAAGCGGGGCCGATGTTCGATCCCAAGACAGATTCCAATCAATTAAAAAATCCCTGGGAATCTCCGCGACGGGGCGCCACTTCCCGGTTCCGGCCTTTCGGTGATTTTGACGGCTGTTACTGGGGCTGGGAAGTAGAAGGCGAACCTTATACCCAAACCGGCAATCCCGGCACTACCTCCTGGGAATGGTGGCGGGCCCGTATGTTGGGCGGACGTACCAATCACTGGGGCCGTATCTCACTGCGTTTTGGACCCAAAGATTTCAAACGGAAGAGTATTGACGGATTGGGTGACGACTGGCCAATCGGTTATGAAGACGTCAGGCCTTATTACGATAAAATCGACAAATTACTGGGTGTATTCGGAACGAACGAAGGCCTGGAGAATGACCCCGACGGTTTTTTCCTCCCTCCGCCAAGACCACGCCTGCACGAGCTGATGATCAAAAAAGCAGCGGGCAGCGTCGGCGTTCCCGTCATTCCTTCCCGGCTGTCTATCCTGACCAAACAGATCAACAACGAGCGCGGACAGTGTTTCTTTTGTGCGCAATGCGGTCGCAGCTGTAAGGTATATGCTGACTTTTCATCCTCTTCCGCCCTGGTGATCCCGGCGCTGAAGACGGGCAATGTGGACCTCGTCACCAATGCCATGGCCCGGGAAGTATTGACAGACAAAGAAGGGCTGGCCACCGGCATATCCTATATCAGCAAAGACGATCTGCAGGAATACCAGGTCAGCGGCAGAACGGTGATCCTGGCGGCAAGCGCCTGCGAGAGCGCGAGGCTTCTACTCAACTCGAAGTCCGAACGTCATCCGAATGGTCTGGCCAATGGCAGCGATATGGTCGGCAAATATCTCCATGATTCCACCGGAGCCGATATGGGCGGTATCCTGCCCCATTTGGTCGACCGTAAAAGATACAATGAGGACGGGGTCGGGGGAATGCATGTTTATGCGCCCTGGTGGGGCGACAATAAGAAACTCGATTTCCCCCGCGGTTATCATATTGAATTTGGCGGCGGGATGGGCATGCCCATCTACGGTTTCCAGTGGGGTATCGAACAGCTCAATGGCAATTCCCAGGTAATGGGGACTAAAAAGGAAGCCGGTGGTTATGGAGCTTCCCTGAAAAAAGACTACCGGGCCCTTTTTGGCGCCTCCGTGCATATGGCAGGCCGCGGTGAAGCAGTAGCGAGAAAAGAAAACTATTGTGAGATCGATCCGAAAGTCGTGGATAAATACGGTATCCCTGTATTGCGTTTCAATGTCAGTCATTCGGAATACGAGATCAAGCAGGCCAAACACATGAAGGAGACTTTTACGCAGATCCTGCATGCGATGGGCGCCGTGGTCACGCATGGACATAAGGACAACGAAAAGAATAACTGGGGATTACATGCGCCCGGCAATATCATCCACGAAGCCGGCTCGGTGCGGATGGGCAACGATCCCAAAACAGCGCCATTGAATAAATGGAGCCAGGCGCATGAAGTTAAGAACTTGTTCTGTATGGATGGAGGTCCCTTTGTTTCCCAGGCCGACAAAAACATCACCTGGACGATCCTGGCTTTGTCCATGCGCGCCAGCGAACATTTGGTTGACGAACTGAAAAAACAAAATATCTAGACAGACCACTGGTCTGTCGGCCGAAGGCCCATCATTAGATGTGTTGGGCCAAAAGGCTAAATTTTAAAAGGAGCCTATTGGCCCAACACAATAACCCATGGACAGAAGAAAATCGATCAAGGCCCTGCTTGTAGGAACAGTATCGACCGGCGTACTGGTCGAAGCCTGTAATACAACCGAAGAGAAAAAAGCACCGGAGTCGGAGTCGAAAGCAAAAGCTCATGCCGCCGATGACCCCAATGCGAGCGGCATTAATAGGATGAAGGAAGAGGCCGCCCATGAAAAAGAGATTCGCTCAAAAACCTTTTTTACAGCGGATGAAATGGCGACGATCACTATTCTCGGAGACATCATTATTCCAAAGGATGAGGTCAGCGGCAGCGCTTCCGACGCCAAAGTGCCTGAATTTATCGAATTCATCGTTAAGGATATACCCGAACACCAGATTCCCATGCGCGGAGGATTACGCTGGCTGGATCTGCAATGCCTGAAGCGTCACGAAAAGGCATTCAAGGATTGCAGCCACGAACAGCAAATGGAAATGGTGGATGACATCGCCTGGCCGGAAAAGACAAAAAACAAACCCTGGCTGACACAAGGCGTTAGTTTTTTCAACCTCATGCGCAATCTGACGGCTTCCGGTTTTTATACATCGGAAATCGGCGTGAAGGATGTCGGTTATATGGGGAATGTTCCCAACCAGTGGAATGGTGTGCCGGGAGATGTGCTGAAACAATATAACCTGGCCTATACAGAAAAGGAATTGAAGGAATGCGTCAGCTTTGACAAAGCGTAGTGCAGGTATTATAAAAAAAGCCCGTCTTGCAATCAAAGCAGACGGGCTTTTTTTTATTAATTTGATTAGTTAGCAATAGGTTTATAATAATATCCTTCCTCGCTGAGGACAAAACTGTTGGGAACAAAACTTAAGAGAGATTTTTTTACCATGTCGGTAGCTTCCTGTTGGTAATGAAGACCTACTTCGGGGGTTTTCATGGCAAATTGCCAACTTTGAATTTTAAGGAGGGCGATCCTGCTTTCCTGGAGGAGATAGTTGTCAAAACGTCGGAACTCTTCAGCCAAATGATCCTGGTTGTTACGGATATACGGGGTCATAGGGGATAGTATTAGATTTTAAAAAGATATTGGATATAAGGGTAAACGCCGAATCGTGTTTTAAATTGTCTGTGTTTCCATTTATTCCTCCGGCAGGAATTTTTTTCCCAGCCGGGGAAGTAAATTGGATCTCGATAATATGCAAATAACTATATTTCAGCAATTTACATTTTGGCACTTCTTTCGTATTGTTTATGACAGATCACAACGAACAAGCTCGCCTCAAAATATTACCTTATAACATGCTGACGGCCATCACATCGTACAAAAGGTTTTTCTGGTTTTTTCAGGCTTACAGGTTCTTCTACAAAAAATGAATCCCTCGCTACCGCGAGGGATTTTTTTTTACTGATAAATAATCAGCGAATGAGTATCGATGTGCCCTTCTGAAAGAATTTACGCCCGCTGTCGTGGTCGGTGTATTGCAGGTACCAGGCATATGTGCCTGTAGGAGCGTCATGGCCTTGTATTCGTCCGTCCCATTTTTGCGTCCAGTCATGGGATTCAAAAACCAACTGGCCCTGACGGTTGAAAACCTGGAACACCAGGTTATCTGCTTTAAAGGCATTCAGGGGATAGAGGTAATCGTTTAATCCATCGCCGTTGGGGGTGAAAGCCGTCGGCACGGCAATGTAACAAGACCTCAGCACGTCTACTTTCTGAATAGCCGTATCATGACAACCCCTTGCATTGCCGGCGATGAGCTTGACGGCATAATTTGTTTCGACACCGGTGGCAGGAAACAGATGATCGGCAGGAGTCTGGAGATTGCTGGTAGTTCCATCCCCGAAGTCCCAGGTCCAGGAGTCGATAAAACCGGTGCTGTTATTCTTAAATGAAGCATAATCCCTCGGGCAGAGAATAGAAGGCCCCTCAAATGCAGCTTTTATGGCATTGTCCAGTACGATGGAAGCCGTTGTTGCATCACTGCACACACCATTGGAGACAAACAGCTTCACCGTATGCGTACCGGAGGCGGAATAAATGTGTTGGGGCGGGTCCTGCAGACGGCTGGTATCGGTATTATCAAAAACCCATCCCCATTGGTTGACGCCGTTTTGCGCCGGATAAGAATACACGACCGTATCGTTTTTACAGCCATACAGAATGGGATCCAGGAATGCCTTTGCCGAAACGGTGTCTTTAGTAGAGAAGCCGATGGAAGAGGTAGGGCTACGCAGCCCGCATTCATCGAGCAGGGTATTTCCGGTGCTGCGGGGCTGAAGGGTAACCACAAAATTGCCGGCTGTCCGGATAGGAGCAGAAAGGTTGAGAAGGATGATATTGGTCAGGCCACCCGCATCACAGCTGGTGCTGACACCGGTAATGGCCACAGGTGAAGTACCGGTGACGGTAAAGTCCGACCCATCGGCCGCGATGGAAGAACACTGGATGCCCTTCCTAAAGACCAGGCGAAGCTGGTTTGGAGCACAGGACACCGGGGTTATGCTGTCTAACGGGGTGGGTTGGGGTACGATCATCGTAAATGAGAGGGATTGTCCCACCGGGATCTGGTTACCGCAATTGTCCAATACGGTATTGCCATCCGTCCCATTAGCAGCCGTTAGGGTATAATTGCCGGCGGGCAGCGGACCATTCAACGCGAGTGTCAGCGTATCAAAATCGAAACCGCTGCTACAGCTGGTGGCGGAAGCTCCTGTTATTTGCAGCCCCGAAGGCAAAGGGGCCAGGGTAAAATCGGTGCCATCGGCATCGAGGCTGGAACATTTCATTTTTTTGTTGAGCACGACGCGGATCGTGTGGCCATCGCAAACGGGCTGCACCGCATTCAGCGCAGGAGGGATAATATCGGTAATGCTGGCGGTGCCTCCTGCAAAGGTTAAAGAATAACCGCTCTGATTGTCGTTGGTAAAATGGCTGACCAGCAGCAGGTAATTATGCCCTTGTATAAGTGTGGGCATTGAATTCATATTGGGATAGGTTGGTCCGGCGCAGTTGATCGAACCATAATTATTATTGTTGTTACTGGCGCCCGTACTACCTGAATTGGAGGACCAGTTGCCGCTGACAAACAAGCTGGATTGGGTATATACGTCGTTGGGATCGTGACCGGTGACGTCGAAAATTTGCCAGTCATAATCGTCAGTGATGGTATTGGGTGCAATGACAAATCCCAATGTTCCACCGGCAAAACACGTAAACTTATACCAGAACGGATTTATATCCGTGTAGGTAGCGCCGTCGTTACAGGGGACCGGGATCTTGTTACCACCGCAGGCAGGCACCATCGCCTGTTTGAATTCTGCCGTGCCACAGACCGGAAAGGCGGTGGGGGGAGTTTGTCCCAATGTGCTACAAGCGGTTGGACCAGTTTGACCCCGTAGTTTCAACCAGGTGGACGGACCAGGAATAACCAACAGCAATAGAATAAGCATTTTTCTGAAGACCATGGATCAGTAAAATTACAAAGACGAAGGCATACGGCCTCGGGTTGTTTTGTAATGTCGATTTAAGCAAAGAATTAATCCGTTTTGGGAGGGAGGGTCCGGAAATGGGAAATAATCAGGCTTCTACATTTTTATAAATAGTTGAATTTCAATATAATAATTGATTGGCACACAATTCGAATCGTACGGTAACAGTGAATTAGCAAGACCCTTGTTTATCTGGCTCTTGACCCTTAACAACCTGAGCCGGAGCCCTAAACCCTGGAGTTTTTTTGGTATCAGAGGCCCAAAAAAATGTTCTCATTCAAGTTCCGGTTTTTTTAGCAGACGGGCCTGGTTCTATAACTGAAGATAGAACCAGCCCCGTTTCCTTTTTTCTCATTATTAGGCACATCATATATATTTTCCCCCTATTTTTGCCCTCCTTGTACTATCCGCTGGTAAAAACGATTGCCAGGATGAAAATTCTGTATTAGAACTACAACTTATGGACAAATTGATTTATTTAGTTCCCGTGATGGGGGCCATCGGTCTTCTTTACACCTTTATTAAGTATGCCTGGGTATCCAAACAGGAAGCAGGTAACGATCGGATGCAGGAAATCAGTAAACACATTGCGGAAGGCGCCATGGCCTTTCTAAAGGCGGAATGGAAGATACTCTCCTATTTTGTGATATTGGCGGCCATCCTGTTGGCCGTAATGGGCAACAGCAATTCCCAGTCTCACTGGAGCATAGCCATCGCCTTTATTTTAGGAGCCATATTAAGCGCAACGGCCGGATATATCGGCATGCGCAGCGCGACCAAGGCCAATGTGCGTACGGCTCACGCGGCCCGCACCAGTCTGAGCAAGGCGCTGAAAGTGTCTTTTACGGGTGGTTCGGCCATGGGATTCGGTGTGGCAGGCCTCGCCGTTATGGGTCTTGGCGGTCTGTTCATTATACTGAAAGCGATATTCGCCCCGGATGCGGCTGTCAACTCTGAGGAAATGAGACGGACGATCGAAGTGCTGACCGGGTTTTCCCTGGGCGCTGAGTCGATTGCCCTTTTCGCCCGTGTCGGCGGCGGTATCTATACTAAAGCTGCGGATGTAGGCGCCGACCTGGTCGGTAAGGTAGAAGCCGGCATTCCGGAAGACGATCCGAGAAATCCTGCTACGATTGCCGACAACGTGGGAGACAACGTGGGTGATGTAGCGGGTATGGGCGCCGACCTTTTCGGCAGTTATGTAGCTACGGTCCTCGCCACCATGGTGCTCGGCCAGGAGACCCAGTCCGAAGATCAGTTCGGCGGCATGGCTCCGATCTTATTGCCTATGCTGATCGCGGGTATCGGCATTCTCTTTTCCATTGTAGGTACTTTATTCGTCCGGATCAGTGATTCGGCCGCTGTCAATACGCACACCGTTCAGAAAGCGCTGAATATGGGCAACTGGGGTTCCATTATCCTGACGGCTCTCGCCTGTATTGGCCTGGTCTATTATATATTACCGGAAACGATGGTGCTCCGTGGTATCGAGTTCACCAAATGGGGAGTGTTAGGAGCCATTGGCGTAGGCCTGGTGGTGGGTACACTGATGAGCATTATCACGGAATATTATACGGCGATGGGGAAAGGTCCTGTGCTGAGCATTATCCGCCAGTCCGGTACCGGTCACGCGACAAACGTGATTGGCGGTCTGGCTGTCGGAATGCAGTCTACCTTCCTGCCGACACTGGTACTGGCAGCAGGCATCTGGGGTTCTTTTGCCTGTGCCGGTCTGTACGGCGTCGCTATTGCCGCAGCGGGTATGATGGCCACAACGGCTATGCAGCTGGCCATCGATGCGTTTGGTCCCATTGCCGACAATGCCGGTGGCATTGCGGAAATGAGCGAGCTGCCCAAGGAAGTGCGGGAAAAAACGGACATACTGGATGCGGTAGGAAATACGACGGCTGCTACCGGTAAAGGTTTTGCGATCGCTTCGGCGGCATTGACGGCGCTGGCGCTGTTCGCCGCCTTTGTCGGGGTCGCCGGTATCCAGGGTATCGATATCTACAAAGCAAAAGTGCTGGCCAGCCTTTTTGTTGGCGGCATGATCCCCTTCATCTTTTCTTCCCTGGCTATCCAGGCGGTGGGAGAGGCGGCTATGGCCATGGTAGAGGAAGTTCGCCGGCAGTTCCGCACGATCCCCGGCATCATGGAGGGCACCGGCACACCGGAATACGATAAATGCGTTGCTATTTCGACGGAGGCTTCGATCAAGAAAATGATCCTGCCGGGAGCGATTGCCATTCTTTTTCCGCTGATCATCGGGTTCACCCTGGGACCCGAAGCGTTGGGCGGATTTCTGGCCGGGGCAACCGTTTGCGGCGTACTGATGGGTATTTTCCAGAACAATGCCGGCGGCGCCTGGGACAATGCAAAGAAATCTTTTGAAAAAGGAGTAGAGATCAACGGGCAGATCCATTATAAGAAATCCGAACCCCACAAAGCCTCTGTAACGGGGGATACGGTAGGGGATCCGTTCAAGGATACTTCCGGGCCTTCGATGAATATCCTGATCAAGCTGATGTCTATTGTTTCACTGGTCATCGCCCCTACCCTGGCATCTGTCTTCCATACACATGAAGGAGTAGCCCATAAAGCAAAACAAGTGGAAAAAACGGTAGTAGTGGCCCCTCCTGCCAAAACCCCTGCTGTTGTAACGATGCGTTAAAAAAAAAATCAAGGTTTTTGTTTGGTAATTGATTTCAATCTCTATCTTTACAACCCTGACCCGGACTTGGTCCGGTAAGTCAAAAAATACGACACTAATCAGATCCAAATACCGAAGTCCCGTTGTTTCCACATCGGGGCTTTTTTTTTTAACGAATCTTTGGTCCGGCAAAATTGCCGGGATTTACGAAATACATCGTAAATTAGTCCTCAAACATTTTTTTATGCCGGTGAAGACTATAAAACCCACGGAAAGTGAGTTGGAGATTCTACAGGTGCTTTGGGATAGGAACCTGGCCAGCGTCAGGGAAGTGCATGAAGAGCTGTCAAAAACCAAAGAATCCGGATATACCACTACGCTCAAGCTGATGCAGATCATGCATGAAAAAGGATTGGTAAAAAGGGATGATTCTTCCAAGACCCATATTTACCAGGCGTCGGTCAGCAAGGAAAAGACCCAGAAACATTTGTTGGGCAAGATGATCAATAACTTGTTTGGCGGATCACCCACCACGCTGGTGCTGCAGGCACTGGGCAATCACAAGGCTTCTCCGGCCGAGTTGGAAGAGATCCAGCAACTCTTAAATAATCTGAAAAATCAATAGGCATGTACCTTTTGACCCATTCGGCTTTACTGCAGGCGCTGGGCTGGTCGCTGTTCAACAGTCTCTGGCAAATGGGATTGCTTTGGTTATTGTATCGGGTGTTTGTTCTCATTTTCAATGATATTTCCGCCCGCATCCGGCATGGTCTGGCCTTGTTGTTACTGGCTGCCGGGACATTTTGGTCGGCATTGAGTTTTGTCTCCACTTATTTTGTTGTATCGGATGGAACTGGAAATGCCGGTTTATTACCGGTCTTGCTGCCCATCCGGACGTTGATTTCAGCCCTTATTCCTTTCGGCTCTTCACTTTACCTGCTGATATTGGCAGGATTGCTGATTCGTTACTGTTGCCACTATTTCTATTCTAACAAACTTGCCCGCGAAGGTCTTTCCCCGATCCAGCCGGGGTTCAGGGTGTTTGTGGCCGAAACCAGCCGCCGGATGGGTATCCGGCCTGTAGTGAAGGTTTGGTTATCGACGCTGGTCGACGTGCCGGTGGCCCTGGGTTTTTTAAAACCTGTGATTTTGATACCCCTGGCTATGGCGGGCAATCTGACCCCGGAGCAGGTAGAAGCCATCCTTGTCCATGAGCTGGCGCATATACGGCGCAAAGACTTTCTCCTCAACCTGGGTGTGACAATGCTGGAAGGGCTGTTTTTCTTCAATCCTTTTACGCGGTGGTTGATTGCCGACCTGAAAAAGGAAAGGGAGTTTTGTTGCGATGACCTGGTTTTACAATTCCGTTATGATCCGCATACCTATGTTTCTGCCCTGCTGGCGGTTGCCAGACAAGCTTCTCAAACCCGGCAGGCGCGGCTGGTAGTCGCAGCGACCGGCGGTGGCGGCAACCAGTTACTGCTGCAAAGAGCCAAACTCATCCTG
>Ga0209647_1000069_pt1 | contig 81155 bp, 82 predicted proteins | sample GraSoi_2013_60cm_FD_185827 | JGI IMG/M metagenome (GOLD analysis project Ga0209647, IMG submission 185827) | Grasslands soil microbial communities from the Angelo Coastal Reserve, California, USA - Sample 9_17_2013_60cm (SPAdes) (version 2) | ecosystem: Environmental > Terrestrial > Soil >...
TCGCGATCGAGGCGGTCGCGTACACCATCGAGGCGTAGCCGAAGAGGGGCTTCCTCGAGAAGGCCGGCAGGATCTGCGAGATGATCCCGAAGGCCGGCAGGATCATGATGTAGACCTCGGGGTGGCCGAAGAACCAGAAGATGTGCAGGAACATCGTCGGATCGCCGCCGCCCGCGGCGTTGAAGAAGCTGGTGCCGAAATGGCGGTCGGTGAGCAGCATCGTCACCGCGCCGGCAAGCACCGGCATCACCGCGATCAGCAGGTAGGCCGTGATGAGCCACGTCCACACGAAGAGCGGCATCCGCATGAGCGTCATTCCCGGCGCGCGCATGTTGAGGATGGTGGTGATGATGTTGATCGAGCCCATGATCGACGAGGCGCCGAGCATGTGGATGGCAAGGATCGTCATGTCGATCGCCATGCCCTGCTGGATGATGAGCGGCGGATAAAGCGTCCAGCCGGAGCCCGCCGCCCCGCCCGGAACGAAGAACGACCCGATGAGCAGCAGCGCCGCGGGAATCAGCAGCCAGAAGCTCCAGTTGTTCATGCGCGGGAAGGCCATGTCGGCCGCGCCGATCTGCATCGGCACCAGCCAGTTCGCGAAGCCCACGAACGCGGGCATGATCGCGCCGAACACCATCACCAGGCCGTGCACGGTGGTGAGCGAATTGAAGAACTCGGGATCAACGAACTGCAGGCCCGGCTGGAAGAGCTCGGCGCGGATCACCAGCGCCATCGTCCCGCCGAGGAAAAACATCGTGCAGGCGAAGATCAGGTAGAGCGTGCCGATGTCCTTGTGGTTCGTGGTGTAGAGCCAGCGCGTGAAGCCGTACGGTGGCCCGTGATGCCCGTGGTCGTGCGCGTCGCCGTGGGCGTGGTCGTGAGCGTGGGTCGCTGTGCTCATGGAAGCTCCGTTTTCTCGATGCGTGATGTCGGTCTACTTCGCCGCGGCCGTCATGTAGTCGACGGCGGCCTTGACGGCGTCCTCGGCCAGCGTGGCGTTGCCGCCCTTGGGTGGCATGGCGCCCTTGCCCTTGAGAGCCGAGGCGTACAGCGTATTCTTGCCTTGCGCGAGGCGTGGTGCCCACGCGGCCTTGTCGCCCAGCTTCGGCGCCCCGGCGGCGCCGGTGCCGTGGCAGGCCATGCAGAGGGAGTCGTACGTGGACTTGCCGTCCGCCGCCTTCGCCGGAGCGCCCGCGGCCGCCACTTTCCCGGGCGCGCTCTCGGGCGCCGCGGCGGGGGCTTCAGCGGCCGGCGCCGGGGCCGGCATCTTCGCCTTCTGCTCCTGCACCCATGCCGCGTAATCCTTCGCCTCCTTCGCGATCACGACGATCGGCATGAAGCCGTGCTCCTTGCCGCAGATCTGGCTGCACTGGCCGCGATACGTCCCCGCCTTCTCGATCGTGAACCACGCGTCCTTGATGAATCCGGGGATGCCGTACTGGTTGATGCCCAGCTGCGGCACGTACCAGCCGTGGATCACGTCGTTGGAGGTGATCAGCAGGCGCACTTTCTTGCCCACCGGCACGACCAGCGGATTGTCGACTTCGAGGAGGTAGTCCTTGTTCCTCGGCGCAGCCGGCTTGTGGCGCTCGTCGATCTGCTCGCGCGGCGTGGAGAGGTTGGCGAAGAAGCGCACGCCGTCGTTGAGGTAGTCGTATTCCCACTTCCACTGGTAGGCGGTGACCTTGATCGACATGTCCGCGTTGCTCGCGTCCTTCATGTCGAGGATGGTCTTGGTCGCGGGGTAGGCCATGCCGATCAGGATCACGAACGGCACGATGGTCCAGATCACCTCGATGGTGGTGTTCTCGTGGAACTGGGCCGCCTTCGCGCCCATCGAGCGGCGATGCTTGAAGACCGACCAGAACATCGCCCCGAAGACGACGACGAAGATCGCGACGCACACCCACAGGATGCCCCAGTGCAGGTCGTAAATCTCACGCGACACCGAGGTGACGGGCGGCAGGATGTCGACGTCGTAGCTGGCGAGGGAAGCGGTCGAGGCGAGGAGCGATGCGGCGAAGGCGGCCGCGGCGCGCAGATGTTTGCCAAGCATGGTCAGACCTTTTATTTGTACAAGTTATCTAGCCCGCGGCGACCGCAAGGCGCGCGCGGAGCTCTCCCGCGAGCCTTCGCCGTCCCTCGTCCGACAACAGCCTCCCCAACGGCACCGTCCGTCCCGCGTACGCGAGCCCGAGGCTGCAATGCGCCCCGCTCTCGCGCACCACCAGCCGGGCCCAGGGCTGGTGCGCCACGAAGCGCGTCACGCAACTCGCCTCGCGCCGCTCGACCCTCACCTCGTGCCCGACGATCTCGACCCGCTCGAAGTCCGCATCATGCAGCCTCACGATGTGGAACGCGAGCGCCACGAGCGCGACCTCGATTCCCGCGAACGGCATCACCGGCCACGCCCCGAGCGTCGCCACGCCCGCCGCGACGCCGAGCGTCGTGGCCGCTACGAGGCCGAGGAACCAACGCCGTCCCGCCGGCCCCAAAGCCCGGTTGGGCACCGTGAAATGCACATACGGCGGGAATTCCACTCCAGGGAACATCCGGGAAACACTCCGAAATCCGCGCCATTTTAGCCGAGCGCGGGGCGGCGCGCAAAAAAGCGCGGGCGTCGTTTCAGCCCTGGGCTTCGTCCTTGTCCGGCTCGGGCAGCTCCTCTTCGCCGGGGGCGGCGGGGACGCGGTAGGTCTCGGAGGCCCATGCGCCGAGGTCGCGAAGGCGGCAGCGCTCGCTGCAGAATGGCCTCCAGCGGTTGGCCGAGGAGTAGGCCGTGGGCTTGCCGCAGGCCGGGCAGGCCACGATGCGCGGGTTCGGCGAAGTCACAAGTTGCAGAAGGCGAGCTCGAATGGAACGTCGTGCTCGTACACCTTGCTCTTCTGCACGCCCTCGGGCAGGAGGAAGCGCACGTTCAGGGCGTACTTGTTGGCACTGATCTCGGGCACGCACGCGAGTTCGTCGGCGAGCGACAGGCGCAGCATCTGCGCGGGCTTTTCCGCGGGCGTCTGCTGGTAGACGCCCTGGTAGGCGATGAGCGAGACGGTCCGCCCGCTCTCGCGCAGCACCCTCAGCACGATCGACAGCGCCGCATGGATCGGCAGGAGCGGCTGCAGCCACGTCTCGAGGTCGGCGCGGCGCCGCTCGGGCGCATGGTGCAGCCAGTGGTGGTACGAGGGCAGGTCGAACTCGCTCGTGCCCCCGGGGATGGCGACGCGCTGCTTGATCGACATCAGCCATTCGTTCTCGCGCAGGCTCTGCCCCGTCTTGCCCGAGGTGGCGTGCAGGGTGGCGAATGCCGACTCGATCTCGCGCAGCACCCCGTTGAGCTTTTCCTCCGAAATGGCCGGGTTCGTGCGCAGCGCCTCGAGGAAGGTGCGCTGGCGGTCGAGCTCCTGCAGCAGGTCGCTCTTCAGGTCGGCGCGGCTCGCGACCTCGACGATCTCGAAGATGCCGGTGAGGCCGGCGTGGTGGCCGTGCGCGTTCTGCTTGCCGAGGAAGAACCGGACCCGGTCGTAGAGATCTTCGAGCCTGAGGAGTGTCCTGATGCGCTCGTTGAGGGGATATTCGTAGGTGATCACGGACCCGCCCTGGGATGGCCGGGATTGTGGAGCAACGGCCCCCGCTTGACAACGCTTAGGAGGGGGCGCGTTTCAACGAGCAATAAATCCGGTGCAACCGCTCGCATTGCGGCTCCAGTTCGCGTGGCTCCCCGCCGTTCCAGACGACGTCGTCGGCGACCTGCAGCCGCCGCCAGCGCGGCCACTGCGCGCGCATGATGGCGCGCACCGCGTCCGCGCCGAGCCCGGAGCGGCGCGCGGTTCGCTCGACCTGGATCGCCTCGGGGCAATCGACCGCCAGGGTGCGCGCGACCCGATCGCGGTATCCGCCGGTCTCGAAGAGCAGCGGCACCACCAGCAGCACATAGTCCCCATCGGCGCCCGCGAGCGCGGTGTCCGCCGCCGCGCGGATCGCCGGATGCAGGATCGCCTCCAGGCGCGCGCGCGCCGCCGGGTCCTCGAACACGAGATCGCGCATCGCGGCGCGGTCGAGCGTGCCGTCGGCGGCGAAGAAGCGCTCGCCGAACGCCTCGCGCAAGGTGCCGAGGGCGGCGCCGCCGGCGGCGGTGAGGGCGCGGGAGATGTCGTCGGTGTCCACCACGCGGGCGCCGAGGCGCTCGAACAGCGCCGCGACCGTCGTCTTGCCCGAGCCGATGCCGCCGGTGAGCCCGATGGCGATCACTGCGGCACGCGACCGAGCCACCAGGTCACGATCTCGGGTCCCCAGAGGAGCGAGACAAGTCCGCCGACCGCGAGGTAGGGTCCGAAGGGGATCCGCGTGCCGAAGCCCTTCTTCGCCAGCCACAGCCCGAGCGAGCCGATGGCCGCGCCCAGCCCCGCGGAAACGATGATCGCCACCGGCAGGACCTGCCAGCCGGTCCAGGCGCCGATCGCCGCAAGCAGCTTGAAGTCGCCGAACCCCATCCCCTCCTTTTTCGCGAGGAGGCGGAATGCCCAGTACACCGTCCAGAGGAGCATGTAGCCGCCGACCGCGCCCAGGACCGCGGAGCGCAGGTCGGTGAACGCGCCGAAGGCGTTGGCGATGAGCCCCACCCAGAGCAGCGGCAGCGTGATGTCGTCGGGAAGGAGCTGCGTGTCCAGGTCGATGAAGGTGAGCGCGACGAGCGCCCACACGAACACCAGGCCGAAGGCGAGCGCGGCGGAGTAGCCGAAGCGCAGTGACACCGCCACGCCGAGGGTCGCCGCCAGGAGCTCGACCGCGGGATAGCGCGCGCTGATCGGCGCCCGGCAGGCGGCGCACTTTCCGCCGAGGGCGATCCAGCTCACCACGGGAACGTTCTGCCACGCGGTGATCGGCGCCGCGCAAGACGGGCAGCGCGAGCGCGGCGTCACCAGGTTGTAGTCCTCGGCGGCGGGTGCCTCGCGCCCGTCGAGGGCCGCGCAGTCGGCCCGCCACTGCGCCTCCATCATCTTCGGCAGCCGGTGGATCACGACGTTGAGGAAGGAGCCAACGCACAGGCCCATGATCGCCACGCCCACGGCGAGCCAGAAGGGCGAGGCCTGGATCACCGCGATCATGTCCATGGCTGCAGGCGCCGCGCGAAGAAAAAGGGCGCGGAAATCGCTTTCCGCGCCCTCGGGTTGCGAGAGGCGATCAGACCGCCTGGCCCATCTTGAAGATCGGCAGGTACATCGCGACCACGATGCCGCCGATGAGGCCGCCCAGCACCACCATGATCATCGGCTCCATCAGCGACGAGAGCGAATCGACCGCCTCGTCGACCTCCTGCTCGAAGAAGTCGCCGACCTTGCTGAGCATCGCGTCGAGCGAGCCCGACTCCTCGCCGATCGCCACCATCTGCAGCACCATGCTCGGGAAGACCCCGCAGTTGGTCATCGCCACGGTGAGGCCCGTGCCCGAGGACACCTCGGCCTGCACCCTCTTGGTCGCCTCGTAGTACACGTAGTTGCCCGCGGAGCCCGCGACCGAATCGAGCGACTCGACCAGCGGCACGCCGGCGGCGAACATCGTCGAGAGCGTGCGACACCAGCGCGCGATCGCGGCTTTGCGGATCACGTCGCCGAAGATCGGCACTCTCAGCGCCAGGCGGTCCATGAAACGTTGCATCGTGGTCGAGCGCTGCCACGTGAAGAAGAAGAACCAGACGCCGCCGCCGAGGGCCGGGAAGATGATGTACCAGTTTCCGACCAGGAAGTCCGAGATGTTCATCACCACCAGCGTCGGACCCGGAAGGTCGGCGCCGAAGCTCTTGAACAGGTCCTTGAACACCGGGATCACGAAGATCATGATCACCGCCGTCACGACCAGCGCCACCACGATCACCGCGATCGGGTAGAAGAGCGCGCTCTTGATCTTGCCCTTGATGGCGAGGATTTTTTCCTTGTAGGTCGCGAGCCGGTCGAGCAGGGTATCGAGAATCCCCGCCGCCTCGCCCGCAGCCACCAGGTTGCAGAACAGCGCATCGAAATACCTCGGGTGCTTGCGGAAGGCCTGCCCGAGGGAGGAGCCCGTCTCGACGTCGGTCTTGATGTCGAGGAGGAGCTTGCCGACCGAGGGGTTGGAGTGGCCGCGGCCGACGATGTCGAAAGCCTGCAGCAGCGGCACGCCCGCCTTCATCATCACCGCGAGCTGGCGCGTGAAGATGGTGATGTCCTTCTCGGTGATCGACTTGCCGCCGCCCGTGCGGACCTTCTTGACGTTGGTGACCTGGATGCCCTGCCGGCGCAGGTTCGCCGTCACCGCGGCCTCGCCTGGGGCCCGGAGCTCACCCTTGATGATCTTGCCGGCCTTGTCCTTGCCGGTCCAGCTGTAGTTGAACTGCTTGGCGTCCGAACCTGCGGGCTTCTTCGCGACCGCTGCCATGTCTACCCCCTACTCGTTGGTGTTGGCCTCGACTTCCTCGAGGGAAGTCAGGCCTTTCTTTACCTTGATGAGTCCCGATTGGCGCAAGTCCCTGACTCCTTCTCGCTGCGCCTGGTCGGCCAGGTCGATCGCCGTGCCGTTCTTCATGATGATCCGCTCCATGTCTTCCGATATGGGCATGACCTGGTAGATCCCGACGCGGCCCTTGTAACCGCTATTCTTGCACAGCTCGCACCCGGCGGGACCAAAAGGCTGCCATGTCCCGTCGAGGTCGTCGGCCTTGAACCCCGCCCTGAGGAGCGCCTCTTCGGGGATCTCCTGGGGCTTCTTGCACGAGCAGAGCTTGCGCGCCAGGCGCTGGGCGGTGATCAGGATCACCGACGAGGCGATGTTGAACGGCGCGATTCCCATGTTCATGAGGCGGGTGAGGGTGGTGGGCGCGTCGTTGGTGTGCAGCGTGGAGAGCACCATGTGCCCCGTCTGGGCCGCCTTGATCGAGATCTCGCCCGTCTCCTGGTCGCGGATCTCGCCCACCATGATGATGTCGGGGTCCTGGCGCAGGAAAGCCTTGAGCGCCGCGGCGAAGGTGAGCCCCGCCTTGTCGTTCACGTTGACCTGGTTGATCCCGGGGAGGTTGATCTCGGCGGGGTCCTCCGCGGTCGAGATGTTGATCCCCGGCTTGTTGAGGATGTTCAAGCACGTGTAGAGGGACACGGTCTTGCCCGAGCCCGTGGGGCCGGTCACCAGCACCATGCCGTAGGGGCGGTTGATCGCGGAGAGCAGGAACTCCTTCTGGTCGGGGTCGTAGCCGAGCGCGTCGATGCCGAGCTGGGCGCTCGACGGGTCGAGGATGCGCATGCAGATCTTCTCGCCGAAGAGCGTCGGCAGCGAGCTCACGCGAAAGTCGATGGCACGGGTCTTCGAGAGCTGGATCTTCATGCGGCCGTCCTGCGGCACGCGCTTTTCCGCGATGTCCATCCGCGAGACCACTTTGATGCGCGAGGCGATCTTCTCCTTGATCGCGAGCGGCGGCTGCGCCACGTCGAAGAGGATGCCGTCGGTGCGATAGCGGATGCGATAGAACTTCTCGTAGGGCTCGAAGTGGATGTCGGAGGCCCCGCCGTTGATCGCATCGAGCAGGATCTTGTGCACGTACTTCACCACCGGGGCGTCGTCGATGTCCTCGGTGGCCACCTCCGGCTGCGCCTCGCCATCGGTCATCTCGATGCCCGAGAGGTCGACGTCCTCGGTGGCGACCTCGAGCGACTTGGCGGAGGAGTCGGTGAGCTTCTTCACCACCCCGGCGAGCTTGTCGTCCTCGACCACCACCGGCTCCATCGTCATGCCGGTGGCGAACTTCACCTCCTGGAGCACCTGCTCGTTGGACGGGTCGGACATCGCCACGAACACGCGGTTGCCGCGTTTGCCGAGCGCGACGACGCGATGGCTGGTGACGATCTTCTGGTCGAGGAGGTTCGCCGGCAGGTGCTCGAGGTCCACTGCGTTCAGGTCGAGGAGCGGGTAGCCGAAGGTGGTGGCCGCGAACTGCGAGACTTCCTTCGCCGAGAGCTTCTTCGACTGCACGAGCTGCTGCACAAACGGGATGCCGGCCTTGGTCGCCTCGATCTGGATCGCGTTGGCGTCGGCCTGTGGAAGCCGCCCCTGCTGCACGAGGGCTCTGCCGAGGGCGCTGAAATGGGTGGGCTGGGCGGCCATAAAAGAACTCGCTAAATCAATACCATAATGCGCCTTCTGGGTTCTTTTTGTAAAGAAATCCTACACCAAACGGTTATAATCGAAAGCCTCCCTGAAGCGCCCTTCCATGCCGGTTTTTGTCATCGGGATCAACCATCACAGCGCGCCGCTCGAGCTGCGCGAGAAGCTCGCCTTCCCGCAGGAGCGGCAGGCGGACGCACTCGCCGACCTCGCGGCGCAGCCCGGCATAGCCGAGGCGGTGCTGGTTTCGACCTGCAACCGCACCGAGGTGTACTGCCGCGCCGACGATCCGGCCGCGGCCTCGGCGTGGCTTAATGCCGAGGGCGCGAAAGCCGCGCTGTCGCTCGAGCGCCATCTCTACTGCCATGCCGACGACGCGGCGGTGCGCCATGCCTTCCGCGTGGCTTCGGGGCTCGACTCGATGGTGCTCGGCGAGCCGCAGATCCTCGGCCAGGTGAAGCAATCGGTGCGCGCGGCCGAGCACCTCGGCACGCTCGGCCAGGCGCTGGGCGGCCTCTTCCAGAAGACGTTCGCGGTGGCCAAGGAAATCCGCGGCGAGACTGCGCTCGGCGCGCAATCGATTTCCATGGCCGCGGCGGCGCTGAAGCTCGCGCAGAACCTCTTCGGCGACCTGTCGCGCACCCGCATGCTGCTGATCGGGGTGGGCGAGATGGTCGAGCTCGCCGCGACCTACTTCGTCGCCCAGCGTCCCGCGCAGGTGGTGGTGGCCAACCGCACGCTCGCGCGTGGCGAGGAATTCGCCGCGCGCTTCGGCGCGCGCGCCATCTCGCTCGAAGACCTGCCGACGCGGCTCGCAGAGTTCGACGTCGTGATCACCGGGACCGCCTCGACGCTTCCCATCCTCGGCAAGGGGATGCTCGAGCGCGCGCTCAAGGCGCGCCGCCGCCGGCCGATCTTCATCGTCGATTTCGCGGTGCCGCGCGATGTCGAGGCCGAGGCCGCGACCCTCGAGGACATCTTCCTCTACACCATCGACGACTTGGGCAAGATCGCGCAGGACGGCGCCGAGAGCCGCCGCGCGGCAGTGGTCGAAGCCGAGGCTATCGTCGAGCGCCAAGTTGTTGCCTACCGCGAATGGCAGGGCTCGCGCGCCGCGGTGCCGGCGATCGTCGAGCTGCGCCGGCGCGCCGACCAGTACCGCGAAGCCGAGCTCGCCAAGGCGCGGTCGCGCCTCGCGCACGGCGATTCTCCCGAGGAGGTCGTCGAGGCGCTCGCGCGCGGGCTTGCCAACAAATTCCTCCACCACCCCTCGCGGGCCCTCTCCCGGGCCGGCGACGGCGAGCGCGAGGCGCTCGAGCACGCCATCGAGACGCTCTACCCGCGCGTCGAAGAGCGCGATCCCGGCGCGGAGTCATGAAGCAGTCTATGAATGCGAAGCTCGCGAGCCTCGCGGCGCGCCTGGGCGAGATCGACCGGCGCCTCGCCGATCCCGACGTGGTGCGCAACCTCGACGACCTGCGCAAGCTCTCGCAGGAGCGCGCCGAGATCCTTCCCGTGGTCGAGGCCTTCGGCAATTACCGCAAGGCCGAGGCGGACCTCGGGGCTGCCGAGGAGATGGCGCGCGACCCGCAGATGAAGGCCTTCGCCGAGGAGGAAAGCCGCGCCGCGCGGCTGCGCATCGAGGCGCTGGAAGCCGACCTGCAGGCGATGCTCCTGCCACGCGACCCGAACGACGAGCGCAACCTGTTCCTCGAGATCCGCGCCGGCACCGGCGGCGACGAGAGCGCGATCTTCGCGGGCGAGCTCTTCCGCATGTACTCACGCTTCGCCGAGCGCAACCGCTGGCAAGTTGAGATCGTCTCCGAGAGCCCGGGGGATGCGGGCGGATACAAGGAGATCATCGCGCGCATCGTGGGCCAGGGAGCCTATTCGAAGCTCAAGTTCGAATCCGGCGGGCATCGCGTGCAGCGCGTCCCCGCCACCGAGACGCAGGGGCGCATCCACACATCGGCGGCGACGGTGGCGGTGATGCCCGAGGCCGCCGACGGTTCCGACGTGCAGATCAATCCCGCCGACGTGCGCATCGACACCTTCCGCGCGAGCGGCGCCGGAGGCCAGCACGTCAACAAGACCGACTCCGCGGTGCGCTTGACGCACGCGCCCACCGGCATCGTGGTCGAGTGCCAGGATGCGCGCAGCCAGCACAAGAACCGCGAGCAGGCCTGGCGCATCCTCGCCGCGCGCATCAAGGACAAGCAGATGCGCGAGCAGGCGGCCAAGGAAGCGTCAGAAAGGAAGAGCCTCATCGGCTCGGGCGACCGTTCCGACCGCGTGCGGACCTACAATTTCCCCCAGGGCCGCGTGACCGACCACCGCATCAACCTCACGCTGCACAAGATCGACTCCATCATGGACGGGGACCTCGTGGAGATCAGCGCGGCGCTCGCCGCCGAGCACCAGGCCGAGCAGCTCGCCGGGCTCGCCGAGGCGCGCTGAGGCCATGCACACCATCAAGGCCGTGATCGAGGAAGCGATGCTCACCATCGAGCGCGTCGACGCGCACGTCATCGTGGCGCACGTGCTCGGGGTGAACCGCGCCTATCTCGCCGCAAACCCGATGCGCATCCTCAGCGAGACCGAGGACGCGAAGATCGACATGCTGGTGGCGCAGCGCGCGCTCGGGCGTCCGGTGGCGTACCTGACCGAGCAGCGCGAGTTCCACGGACGCGAATTCATCGTCGGCGACCACGTGCTCATCCCTCGTCCCGAGACCGAGGGGCTGGTCGAAGCAGCGCTCGAGCGCATGGGAACGAAAGCCGCCGTCGCCGACCTGGGCACCGGAAGCGGCGCGATCGCAGTGACGATTGCCTGCGAGCGCCCGCTCGCGACCGTGACCGCCACGGATGCGAGCGCCGCCGCACTCGCCACCGCGAAGCGCAACGCCCGCCGTCAAGGCTGCGACCTGCGGATCGACTTTCTCGAGGGCTCGTGGTACGAGCCGCTCTCGGGCCGGCTCTTCGACCTCATCGTCTCGAATCCGCCCTACGTAGCCGCGGACGATCCGCACCTCGCGAGGGGCGATCTGCGCTTCGAGCCGTCTCAGGCGCTCACGGACGGAGGGGCCGACGGCCTCGATTCCATTCGCGCCATCATCGCCGGCGCCTCCGAGCACTTGAATTCCGGCGGCTGGCTGCTACTTGAGCATGGCTACGACCAGGCCGAGGCGGTGCGCATGCTGCTCGAGGCCGCCGGTTTCGGCGACCTCGTGTCGCTACCCGACCTTGCAGGCATCCCGCGCGTGGCGGGCGGCCGCGTAAGATAGAACATCCATCAGGAGATCGAGATGAGCGTCCAGGACAAGATTCGCGAGCAGGTCACCGGGCACCCCGTAGTGCTCTACATGAAGGGCTCGCCGCAGGCGCCGATGTGCGGCTTTTCGGCCACCGCCACGCAGCTGCTCAAGCTGAGCGGGGTCGGCGACGTCTTCACCGTCGACGTGCTGCAGAACCCCGACATCCGCGAGGGCATCAAGCAGTACGCCAACTGGCCGACGATCCCGCAGCTCTACGTGAACGGGGAATTCGTCGGCGGGTGCGACATCATGAAGGAGATGTACCAGAGCGGCGAGCTGCAGAAGGTGCTCGCGGGAGCGAAGACGGGCTAGCTCTGCTCCGTGATGCGTCCGCCCTCCAGGTGCCAGCGGCGGGCGCCTTCGAGCTCCATCAGCTCGCGATCGTGGCACGCCACCACCACGCAATTGTCGCCGGTCGCCGTTCTCCTCAGAAGCTCGATCACCTGCGCGCGCGCCTGGCCGTCGAGGTTCGCGGTCGGCTCATCGACGAGGAGGACGCGGGGCGCGAGCACGCGGGCGCGCGCAAGGGCGACCTTCTGCTTTTCTCCGCCCGATAGCCGCTTCGGCGCTACCGCGAGGACCGGCTCGATGCCCGCCCACGCGATCGCTTCGCGCACGAGGCGTTCGCGATCGTGCGGCGGCGTGCCGCGTTGCCTCAGCCCATAGCGGATGTTGTCGATGATCGACGTATTGAAGAGATACGGGTGCTGGTGTACATAGACGATCGCGTGCCGCAGCGCGTGCGGATAATGCCGCGCCGTCGCCTCGAGGCCGTCGAACGAGAGAGCGAATCGATCGCCATGCTCGAGCCCCGCGAGCATCTTGAGGAACGTCGTCTTGCCGCTGCCGTTGTCGCCGGTGAGCACGATCAGGTCGCCGGCCGCGAGCGTGAGGTTGCCCACTGCGAGGAGCGGCTTGCCGCTGTACGCCTTGGCGGCCTCGCGGAGAGTGACGATCACGCTCATTTCGCGCCGCTCTCGGACTGGACGATTCCCAGCAGCACCGTCACCAGCAGCGCGAACACCATCAGCACGGCGCCCAGAGCGATGCCCTGCGCGAAGTCTCCTTTGCTCGTCTCGAGCGCGATCGCGGTGGGGACGTTGCGCGTGAAGCCCGATATGTTGCCGCCGACCATCATCGAGCAGCCGACTTCCGAGATCACGCGGCCGAAGCCGTTGAGGACGGCCGCGATCACGGCGAAGCGCACCTCGTGGAGGGTCGTGAGCGCCGAGCGCAGGCTCCCCGCGCCCAGGCTTGTCGCCGTTTCGCGCAACCGCGGGTCGGCGCCGTGCACCGCGGCGAGGGTGAACGCGGCGAGCACCGGAAACGCGATGATCGCTTGCCCCGCGATCATCGCATCCTGGGTGAACAGCAGGTGCCAGGGTCCGAGCGGGCCGCTGCGCGAGAGCAGCAGGTAGAGGATCAGCCCCACGACCACGGTCGGAAAGCTGAGGAGCCCCTGCAGCGTGAGGATCAGCGCGCGGCGGCCCCGAAAGCGGTTCGAGGCGACCCAGAAGCCGAGTGCCACCGCGAAGGGCGTGGCGATCGCGAGCGCGGTGATCGAGACCTTGAGGGAGATGCCGACGACCGTCCACAGCTCCGCATCGAGCGCGAAGAGTCTCCGGAACGCCTCGCTCGTGGCTTCGAGTAGCGACATTGGTCAGCGCGCCGGCGCCTCGCGCCTTTCGCCCGGCAGGTGGAAGACCCGCTCGCCCTCGATGCGATAGCCGGCGATGATGCGCCGCGCCTCGTCGGATACGAGCCAGGCTGCGAAGGCGTCGGCGTCGCGCTCGTTCACCGGGCGCCCTTGCGCAGGCTTCAGCGTCGTGACGCCGTACTCGTTCAGCATTCGCGCATCGCCTTCGACCAGGATCGCGAGCGGATAGCGCTTCGCGAGCTGCCGGTGCGTCGCGCGGTCGACGAGGTCGTACGCGTCGAGCTCGTGCGCCATCATCAGGGCGCGCCCCGCGCCTTGTCCCGAGGAGAGATAGCCAGGCCAGGGCGAGAGGCCTCCGGCGAGCGCCCACAACTGCAGCTCCTTCTTGTGCGTGCCGGAATCGTCGCCGCGCGAAACGAACCTGGCGCCGGATGCCCGGATGCGCTTTAGGGCCTCGGGTGCGTCGCGCAGACCGCGCACGCGCGCCGGATCGGAAGCGGGCCCGGCGATGATGAAATCGTTCCACATCACGTCCGCTCGCGCCTTGCCGATGCCACGAGCGACGAGCTTCTCCTCGTCGGCGCGGCTATGCGTGAAGACCAGGTCGACATCGCCGTTCTCCGCGTATTTGATCACCTGGCCCGTCCCCGCGACGACCGGGCGCACTCTCACCCCGCGTGCCGCCGTGAAGGCGCCGAGCAGCTTTTCGAGGATTCCGGAGTCTTCGAGGGTGTAGGTGGCGCCCAAGCGCAGGTCGGCCGCGAGGCTCGTTCCAGCGACGCAGAGGAGGACGGCGACGGCCAGCGCCCGCCCAAGGGCAGCCATTCAGCGCCCCGTCGGAAAGAAGAGCTGCTCGCCGTTGACGCGGAAGTCGGTGATCGCGCGCCGGCCCTCGGCGCCGGTGATCCACTCGACGAACTGCATCGCTCCCTTGAAGTTCACGTCGGGATAGCGCGCCGGATTCACCGCGATGACACCGTACGGATTGAACATCTTCGCATCGCCTTCGACGACGATCTCGAGGCCTACGCGCGCCCGGTAAGCGCCGTAGGTCGCGCGATCGGAGAGCGTGTAGGCGGCGAGGTTGGCGGACATGGTGAGCACCTCACCCATACCCTGACCTGCCGAGAGGTATCGGCGATCCTCGGGACGCCGCCCCACATCCTTCCAGTAGGTCTTCTCCATCTTGTCGGTACCCGAGTCGTCACCGCGGGAGACGAACGTGGCGCCGCTTTCGACAATGCGCTTGAAGGCCGCGATCACGTCCTTCATGCCGCGCACGCCGGCGGGATCCGCCTTGGGGCCGACGACGATGAAGTCGTTGTACATCACGTCGCGCCGGTTGACGCCGAATCCCTGCGCGACGAACCTGTCCTCGTCGGGGCGGCTGTGCACCAGGAGCACGTCGACGTCGCCGTTCTCGCCGAGCTTCATCGCCTTGCCGGTGCCTACCGAGATCACCTGCACCCTGAGGCCGCTCGCGGTTTCGAACTTCGGCAGGATCTCGCGCAGCAGGCCGGAGTTTTCGGTACTGGTCGTCGTCGCGAGGCGCAGGGTCCCCGCCGCGCCTTGCACCATGCCCGAGAAGGCCAAAACGGATGCGGCGGCGAAGGAAAACAGGCGGCTCATGTGGCGATTTTACTAGAATGGACCGTATGTCCACCGTCCGCACGCGGTTTCCGGCTTCCCTGGTGGCTTCGATGTCGGTGCTCGTGCTCGTTGCGGCGGCGAGCATGGTCGTGGGCAGCTTTCCGGTCGCGCCGCGTGACGTGCTGCGCGTGCTCTGGGCGGCGCTCGGCGGCGCGGACGACGGATTGCCGGACAACGTGCGCGCGATCGTGCTGCAGGTGCGCGGCCCGCGCGTGATCGCCGCACTCGCGGTCGGGGCGGCCCTCGCGGCGGCGGGCGCGGCCTACCAGAGCCTGTTTCGCAATCCGCTGGTCTCGCCGGACATCCTGGGCGTGTCGGGAGGCTGTGCGCTCGGCGCGGTCACGGGGATCTTCCTCGGCCTGCCGATCGCTGCCATCCAGGGGCTCGCCTTCGCCGGCGGCCTGGCCGCCGTCGGATTGGTGCTTGCGGTCGCCGCCTGGGTGCGCGGCCACGATCGCGTGCTCACGCTGGTGCTCACGGGAGTCGTCGTCGGCTCGCTTTTCGGAGCGGGCATCGCGTTCGCGAAGTACGTGGCCGATCCGTACAACCAGCTGCCGGCGATCACCTTCTGGCTGCTGGGAAGCTTCTCGGGCGCGATGCCCAAGGACCTCGCGGCCGCGCTCCCGCTCATCGCGCTGGGCTTCGCCGCGCTGGTACTCCTGCGCTGGCGCGTGAACCTGCTCTCGCTGCCCGACGACGAGGCGCGCGCGCTCGGCCTCGAGGTGACGCGCCTGCGCCTTGCGGTGATCGTCGCGGCGACGCTCGCCACGTCGGCCTCGGTCGCGATCGCCGGCGTGATCGGCTGGGTAGGTCTCGTCGTCCCGCACGCCGCGCGCCTGCTGGTCGGCGCGGAGTTCTCGCGCGTGCTGCCGATTTCGGCAATCCTCGGCGCGGCCTTCTTGCTCCTCGTCGACACGCTTTGTCGCACCATCGCGAGCACCGAACTGCCCCCGGGCGTCCTTACTGCGCTCGTCGGCACGCCCGCCTTCATCGCGCTGCTCGCGGCGACTTTCCGCCGTCCCGAATGACGCTCGCCGCCACCGCGCTCGACTTCGGGTACCCGGCGCGCGTCATCGGGCGCGGGCTCGATCTCGCGCTCGAGCGCGGCGAGGTGCTCTGCGTGCTGGGCCCCAACGGCGCGGGCAAGACCACGCTCTTCCGCACTCTGCTCGGGCTCCTGCCGCCGCTCGGCGGAACCGTGCAGGTCGACGGCCGCGACCTCGCGACCTTGGCGCGCGCCGAGATCGCACGCGAGGTGGCGTACGTTCCGCAGGCCTCCGCGAGCTATTTCGACTTCACCCTGGCCGAGGTGGTGGAGATGGGACGCGCGGCGCACCTGGGAACGTTCGGCCGCCCGGCGCGACGCGACCGCGACGCCGCGTTCGCCGCCCTCGAGCGGATGGGAATCGCCTCGCTCGCGCAGCGCCCGGTGGGCAGGGTGAGCGGGGGCGAGCGCCAGCTGGCGCTCATCGCGCGCGCGCTGGCCACCGACGCCCGCATGCTGATCATGGACGAGCCCACGGCGAATCTCGATTTCGGCAACCAGGCGCGCGTCCTCGACGAGGTGTCGCGGCTCTGCGCATCCGGCATCGGCGTGCTCTTCTGCACTCACGATCCCGACCACGCCTTTCGCATCGCAGACCGCGCGCTCCTGCTCGACTCCGGACGCTCGCTCGGGCTGGGGCCGGTCGAGCAGGTCCTCGATTCCGAGTCGCTCTCGCGGCTCTACCGGCTCGCGATCCAGGTGGCCGAGGTCGAGACGACCTCGGGGCGCCGGCGCGTCTGCATCCCGGCGCTCGGCTAATTCCCCCTAACCGGGGGCGGCAATTACCCATTTCATCCTGGCGCCTGCGGTGGTAAAAGGGCAGAACCGGAGGCGCGGATGGCGAAGGCGAACGGCAACGGGAAGGCGAACGGCAACGGGCACTGGCCAGGCTCGGCCGCGGCGAGGCGCCGCTTTGCCCGGCGCGAGGACCTGGGGCTCGCTCCCGGCGAGTTCGCGGTCCTCAAGCGCCTCGGCACTCCGGAGAAGGTCCAGGCGTGGCTCAACGCGACGCCCATCAACCACGAGGTCGGCGGCGAGACCGTGCTCTCGGTGCGCGAGGTGATCCGCCAGCGCCGCGCGCACTGCATCGAGGGGGCGATGTTCGCGGCGTGCGCGCTCTGGGTCCAGGGCGAGCCGCCGTGGGTGATGCACCTCGATTGCCACGAGAGCGACTTCCCGCACGTGATCGCGCTCTTCCGGCGCGCGGGCGCGTGGGGCGCGATCTCCAAGACCAACGGCGCGCCGCTGCGCTACCGCGACCCGATCTACCGCACGCTGCGCGAGCTGGCGCTTTCCTACTTCCACGAGTACTCGAACCGCCGCGGCCACAAGACGCTGCGCAGCTACTCGACGGCGTTCGACCTGCGCCGCATCGTTCCCGACGAATGGGTCACCGCCGAGAAGTCGTGCTGGAAGACGCACGACCGGCTGGTGGAGCTGCGCCACTTCGCGCTCATCTCGCGCCGGCAGGAGCGGCTGCTCACCCGGCGCGATGCGTTCGAGCGCCAGGCGGGAAAGATGGTGGAATACCCGGCGCCGAAGCGCCCCGACGCCTAGAGCACGCCGGAGAAGCGGCGCGGCGGCGCGGGATTGCCCGGCAGCTCGCCCAAGCGGCAGTGCCACCAGCCGACGTCGCGCCAGGCGCCCTGCTTGTAGCCCACGCCGCGATACACGCCGACGGGCGTGAAGCCGACCGACTCGTGCAGCTTCACGCTCGCCTCGTTCGGTAACGCGATGCCCGCATAGGCGTTGCAGTAGCCCTGCCCGGCAAGCGCGCGCAGCAGCGCGTCGTAGAGCGCCTGGCCGACGCCGCGCCGGCGCGCGTCCGGATGCACATAACAGGAAACGTCGGCCGACCATTGGTAGGCGAGGCGCTCGCGATGCGCGCTCGCGTAGGCGTAGCCCGCGAGGCCACGCTCGCCATCGAGCACGAGCCAGGGGTGCGTCGCGAGCGTGCCGAGGATGCGGCTGCGCATCTCCTCCAGCGTCGGCGCCTCGAGCTCGAACGAAATGTAGCTCTCGGTGACGTTGGGCGCGTAGATCGCGAGGATCGCGGACGCATCCTCACCCGTGGCGACGCGGATCCCGCTCGCGGTCACGTCGCCCCTGGCTCGCAGCGCATCACGTGCTCGGTGTGCGCGTCGGGCATCTTCACCGACTTCCACAGGCGAAAGCCCGCGTTCTCGAACGCGCGGATCGACCCCAGCTCGCCCTCGGCCGGGCCCGCCACGCAGCACGATGCCGAGTTGCGGCCGAACACGATCTCGGCGACGAAGCGGCGCAGCACCTGCGAGCCGATGCCGCGATGCAGGAAACCCGGCTCGCCGATGAAGAGATCGACCCCGGCCGCCTTCTCGTCGCAGCCGAGCTGCGCCGCGTAATCGGGGAACTCGGCGATCGAATACGTCTGGATGTATCCCGCGTCGGTGCCGTCGACCGTCACGACAAAAGCCTGCACGGGGTTGTCCGCGCGCGTTCGCGTGCCGTATTTCGCGACGAACTCGGTGAATGACCCGGGCGGCCTCGCGTATCCGCGCGCGACGTGCGGCCGCAGCAACCACAGGAACACCTGCTGGAAGTCGGCGGCGTCGAAGCGACGAAAGGCTATGGCGGGCACGGCGCCTCGCGCTAGAGCGCCGGCCGCAGCCACTTGCGCAGCGTCCCGACGAGCGCCTGGTCGGCGCGCTTGCTGAGCGCCCCTACCGGCGAGTATCCATGCCTTGCCGCGCGCCACAGCAGGATCGCCATCAGGATCACGCTGATCGTCGTGTTCTGCCAGCTTACGAGTTCCCACTGCCCGAGCCACTCGATCTGCACTCTCGTGGTGAAAGGCGCGAAGTACCAGATCGGCCAGATATCGTCGGGGGAGGCGCCGCGCGAGCCGAGGATGTCGCAGATGAAATGCAGGTGCACCGCGATGAAGGCCCAGAGGGCGACCAGGGCGCGCCGCTCGGCCATCGCCGCCGCAACCGCCGAGATCACCAGCGCCGCGGGCAGTCCGTGGCCATAGACGCGGTGGTAGGCCTGGTAGTAGTTGGTTTCCGGAAGTCCCAGCTGGCGCGCGGCGAAGTCGACCACGATGCCGAGCCCGTCGAGATCGGGAGCGATACCCGCGAGCGCCACCAGCGTCTTGTCGCGCATCGAGGGTTGGAGGCGCTCGAGCCCCACCCAGCCAACCATGTAGTGAGTGAGGGGATTCAACTCAGCGTGCGGCCGCAAGATCCTTCGCGATGCGTTCGATGCCCGCTTCGGCGCATTTTGCGTCGTGCTCGCCTCCGCCGGCGCTCCCCGGCGTACCCGAGACACCGACCGCGCCTAGCGTGACGTTGCCCGCCTTGATGGGCACGCCGCCCGCCGACGTGGTCATGTTCGGCAGGAGCTGCGGCCCGATCGCCGCGCCCTTCGCCTCGGCAGCGCGCTTGCCGACGTCGGCAGAAGTCGTCTTGTAACTGAGCGCTGTGTAGGCCTTGCGAAAGCTGTGCTCGGCGGAGTGCGGCGCCGCGCCATCGTCGCGCAGCGACACCTTCGCGCGCCCGGCGTGATCGACCACGGTGACGCTCACTTTCTGGCCCTCCTTGCGGCAATGCGCCAGCGCCCCGCGCGCGACCTCGATCGCGGCATCCGTGGACAGCGCCGACTCGGTGAGCAGCGTTTGCGCCGCGGCCTGCAGCGGCAGTGCGGCGATCGCGAGGATCGCGATACGGGAAGTTCTCATCCGGCCCCCTGTGGCGCAACGATTCCGGTAATGCTACTTGATCTCCGCGAGCAGCTTCTCGATCGCCTGTTCGGATTGGCGCACGTATGCGCCCGCGAAGAGATTCGCGTGGTTGAGCACGTGGTAGAGGTTGTAGAGGTCGCGCCGCACGTTGTAGCCCTCGTCGAGGGGCCAAGCCGCGCGATACGCTGCCAGGAAATCGCGCGGGAACCCGCCGAAGAGCTCCGTCATCGCGACGTCGGCCTCGCGGTCGCCGGCGTAGGTTGCCGGATCGAATACCACCGGTGTCGCGCCGGCGAGCGCCGCGACGTTGCCGCTCCAGAGGTCGCCGTGCAGCAGCGAGGGCCGCGGGCGATAGGTGCGAAAGAAGGCGCCGCAGTCGGCGGCGAGCCGCTCGCCGCGGTCGATCATGCGCGAAGGCAGGCGGTTCGCCGCCGCGAGTCGCAGCTGCGCGTGCAGCCGCCGGTCGCGCCAGAACACTGTCCAGTCATCGCTCCAGCCGTTCACCTGCGCGCTCGCGCCGATGAAGTTGCCGCTCTCCCAGCCGAAGCGCGCCTGCGGCAGGCGGTGCTGCGCGGCGAGCGCCGCCCCGAGCACCGCGGCGCTGCGCGCATCGAGCGCCCCGAGATCGAGCCACTCGAGAATGAGCCACGCCAGCTCGTCGTCCGCGCCGCGCGCCACAACCTTGGGAACGGTGAGGGCGTGTGCGGCGGCGAGTGCCGCCAGCCCGTCGGCTTCGGCCGCGAACATCGGCGCGGAGGCGCGTTCGTTCACCTTCGCGAAATAACGGTCCGGCCCGCGCGAAGCGGCGCCGCTCAATGCGAGCGCGGTGTGGATGCAGCCTCCGCCGACGGGCTCGGTCGAGGGATTCGCGAACGTCCCTCCAGTCGCCTCCTCGACCGCGCGCGCGAGGCGCGCCGCGGCCGGATGCGCGTTCACCCGCTGTTCAGCCGCGCGAGGCCGCGCTCGAGATCGGCGATGAGATCTTCCGGATCCTCGAGGCCGATCTGCAGCCGGATCAGGGGACCGCCCGACCACGGCCGGACGCTGCGCGACTTCTGGATGTTCTGCGGCACCACAAGGCTTTCGAAGCCGCCCCAGCTGTAGCCGAGGGCGAAGAGCTCGAGCCCGTCGATGAACGCCGCGAAGCGATCGTCGCCGCGATCGACGAGCTCGACCCCGAAGAGCCCGGTCGCGCCCAGGTAGTCGCGCTTCCAGAGAGCGTGTCCGGGGTCGTCCTCGAGCGCGGGGTAGAGCACGCGCTTCACGGCAGGTTGCGACTGCAGCCAATGCGCTATCTCGAGCGCGCTCTTCTCGTGGCGCCTCAAGCGCGTGTCGAGCGTGCGCATGCCGCGCAACGCGAGGAAGATGTCGTCCGGGCTCGCCATCTGCCCGAGGTCGCGCGACACGTCGCGCAGCTTCGGCCACCATGCCTCGTTCGCGACGACGGCGCCGATGATCACGTCGGAGTGGCCCGCCGGATACTTGGTCGCCGGCTGCACCACCAGATCGGCGCCGTGCTCGAACGAGCGGAAGAAGATGCCGGTCGCCCATGCGTTGTCGTGGATGACCGCCGCGCCGCGCGAATGCGCCACCTGCGCGATCGCCGGGAAGTCCTGCACCTCGAAGGTGTGCGAGCCCGGGCTCTCCAGGTAGACGGCGCGGGTGTTCGGTCGCATCAGGCGCTCGATGCCGGCTCCGATCAGCGGGTCGTAGAAAGTGGTCTCGACGCCGAAGGAGGCCATCACGCGCAGGCAGAAGCGGCGCGCGGGCTGGTAGACGCTGTCGGTGACCAGCAGGTGGTCGCCCGACCTGACGCAGGCCATGATCGCCGCCGCGACGGCGGCGAGCCCGGTGGGGAAGGTCGCCGCGCGATGGCCGCCTTCGAGCTCGACCATCAGCTCCTCGAACGCCACGCGGATCGGCATGTTGAGCATGCCGTAGGTCGGGACCGGCTCGTCGGCGTCGAAGCGCCGCTGCACCTCGCGCATGTCGGCGAGCGATTCGAACGCGACGGTGGAAGCGCGCGCGACGGGCAGGTTGATGGTGCGCGGATTCGATCGCGCGGCGCGGCCGCGCTGGACCAGGCGAGAGCGCTGCTTCATCGCCCGAGCGCGCGCACTTGCGCGGCGACCTCGAGCGTGGTCCGCTTGCCCGCGGCGTCCTCGATCACCAGCGCGAGCGGGACCGTGTCCCCGGCGACGAGCGGGCGCGCGAGGCCCATCAGCATGATGTGGTGGCCGCCGGGGCGAAGCTCCACGCTCTTGCCCGCCGGCAGGGCGAGATTCTCCATGGATCGCATGCGCATCACTCCGTTGTCCATCGCCGAGGAATGGATCTCGGCTGAATGGGCGAGCGGCGAGCGCACCGAGACCACCTTCGCCGCATCGGTGCTTTGCAGGGTGAGGAAGGCGCCGGTCGAATCCTGCGCGGGAACGGTGCCCCGCACCCACGCGTCCGTCGCCGTCACGCCCGCCAGCGCGGGCAACGAAAGGCAAAGGCATACGCAGAGAAACGCAGATGAACGCAGGTTATCCAAAGATCTTCTCCATTTCCTTTCGCACCTGTACCGCCTGCGACGTCGCGTCGTATTCGACGTCGTCCCAGCTCACGGTCGCGCCCTCGGCGATCGCGCGCTTGAGCTTAACGCGGTGGGCGAGACCGATCGGCAGCGCCTTCTTCGCCGCCGAATCGGCGGCGGTCATGAGTTTGCCCCACACGGTGTAGCCGCCCTCGCCATCGAGCACCTCGCCGGCCGCGAGCCCGCGCTTCGCGGTCGCGACGCAATCGCCACGCCACCCGGTCGCCGCTCCCGTCGCCTCGCGGCGCAGCGCCGCGCTCGCCACGCTGATGCCCAGCTCGAGGCCGATCAGGTGGCTCGGCTTGTACATCGCCGCATACTCGCCGCTGGGGTCGGTGACGATGCCGTACTCGCTGAAGCAGCGGCGCACGTATTCGTGCTCGGCCGCGAAGGTCACGTACACGCCCCAGCGCAGGTCGCGGAAGACCGGGCGGCCGTCGCGCTCAAGGCTCGAGATCACTTCCACTTGTCCTGCATGGTGCAGGCTTCCGCCGGCCGAGCGCGGGCACAGCACGCGCGGCAGGTCGTCGACCCCGCAGGGCGGGAAGCGCAGGCCCTCGGGCGCGGGCGTGAGCCCGGTCGCGTTGGCGACCGCGGTCATCTCGATGCCGCTCTTCGTGCCGTCGAGGAAGGAATTGAACATCTGCGCGTTGAAATCGCCCCGCGCGACCATCTCCTCGGTGAATCCGTAATGTCCCCAGACGGTCTTCGGCGTGGCAGCGTGATACTCGGGAAGATACTTCGTGCCTTTGCCCGCCGCGACGACGGTGAAGCCGGCGGCGCGCGCCCAGTCCACCAGCTCGCAGATGAGCGCCGGCTGGTCGCCGTAGGCGAGCGAATACACGACGCCGGCCTCCCGCGCGCGCCGCGCGAGCAGCGGGCCGGCCAAGGCATCGGCCTCGACGTTCACCATCACGACGTGCTTTGCCTGCCGGCAGCATTCGAGCGCATGGGTGATCCCGGCCGCGGGGCTGCCGGTCGCGTCGATGACGACCTCGGTCGCGGCGTGGGCGATGGCGCGCCCGGCGTCGTCGGTGACGAAGATCGTGCCCTCACGCGCCGCTTCGTCGAGGGACTTCGCGCCGCACCGCTCGGCGCTCCAGCCGACGCGCGCGAGGGACGCGCGGGCGCGCTCCGGTGCGAGGTCCGCGACCGCGAGAATCCTCAGCCCGGGCGTGCGGCGTGCCTGCGCCAGGTACATCGAGCCGAACTTGCCGGCCCCGATGAGGACGGCGCGCACGGGCCGGCGGTCGCTTTCGCGCGCGGCGAGGAGGCTGTGGAGGTTCATGCGGAAGGCTTGCGGACGAACGGCCTAGCAGTTTACCGTTCCCCAAGGGGACAATGCACCCATGCGTGGTCGCCAATCGCCGTCATGGACATGAAGCAGGTCGACACCGGAGGGCGGACGGGTCTCGAGAGTCGCATCCCGACCCTCAAGATCGGGCTCGACCTGCTCGGCCTGCCGGCGTGCGTGCTCGACCGCAACCAGCGCTACCTGTACCTCAACGGCGCCTACGCACGGCACACGGGCCGCGACCCGGCCGATTTCCTCGGGCGCACCCCCGACGAGGTATTCAACCTGCGGCCCGCCGACGGTCGCCGCTCCCACATGCAGCGAGCGCTGGCCGGCGAGGTCACGATCTTCAATCGCGTCAACCTCGAGGGCCCGAACACGGGCCGCTGGGTTTCCGCGCATTACTTCCCGCTGCGCGAGGACGACGGGGTGGTCGCCGGCGTGCTGGTGGTGCTGGTCGACGTGCAGCAGCTCAAGGACGCGGAGGCGGCGCTCGCCGAGCGCGAGCGCCAGCTCTCCCTCATCATGGATTCGGTCGGCCTGCCGATCACCTACGTCGACAATCGCCGCATCATCCGCTTCGCCAACCGCCCGAGCTGCGAGTGGTCGGGCCGCACGCCCGAGACCATGATCGGCCAGTCGATCGATGCGGTCGCCCCGCCCGAGGTGCGCAGCGCCGCCACACCGCTGATCGAGCGTGCTTTCGCCGGCGAGACGATTGCCTACGAGCGCGAGGCGCTCTGGCCCGGGCGTGAGTCGCGCCGCATCCGCGGCCACATGATTCCCGATCGCGATCCGGCCGGCACCGTGCTGGGCGTGCTCATCGTCCTCATCGACATCGAGGCGGACCACCAGCTGCGCCGCGCGCTCGAGGAGAAGGAATCGCAGCTGCGCTATTTCGCGGAGAACATCCCCGAGGCGATCGCGGTCGTGGACCGCGAGTTTCGCTTCGTCTTCGCCAACAAGATGTTCCAGAGCAGTCGCGGCTACCCGCTCCAGGACCAGATGGGTCGCCAGGTGCGCGAGTTCCTCGACGAGGAGATCGCGACGACGTACTTCGATCCTTTCGTCGAACGCCTGAAGCGCGGCGAGGAGTGCGGCTACGAGCGCCTCATCCGTCCCCACGGCGAGCCCGAGGCCCGCTGGCACAGGGTCCGACTCGCGCCCCTCATGGTGGAGGGCCGCTTTAACGGCTACTACATCGTCTCGAGCGACATCCACGACCTCAAGCTCGCGCAGGAGCGCTTCCGCGCGCAGGAGGCGCAGTTGCGCCTCTACACCGACAACATCCCGGATTCCGTCGCGTACCTCGACCGCGAGCGGCGCATTCTCTTCGCCAACCACCACTTCGCGCAACAGCGCGGGTTCACTCCGAGCGAGATCATCGGGCGCACGACCACCGAGGTGATGGGCGCGGAGACCGCGGTGTGGATCGCCGAGCGCACCCAGAAGGTCCTCGACCGCGGCGAGGTCGCCACCTACGAGCGCCTGGTCACAATGCCCGGCGGCGCGACGCGATGGTTCCATGTGAAGGCCGTGCCCCATTTCGACGATTCGGGCGAGGTCATGGGGATGTACGTGGTCGGGCACGACATCTCGGAGGTGAAGGAGGCGCAGGCGCGGATCGAGGACAAGGAGCGGCAGCTGCGCCAGGTTATCGACTCCATCCCGACACCGATGTGCTACGTCGACGCCGAGGGCCTGTACCGTTACGTGAACGACGCCTTCCTCGCCTACGTCGGCCTTCCCGCCGAGCGCATCGTCGGCCGGCCGGTGCGCGAGATCCTAGGCGACGAGCGCTGGGCGCTGATGGCTCCGTACCTCGAGCGCGTGAAGGCGGGCGAGGCTCTCGCGGTCGAGCGCCTGGTGCGATTCGCCGACGGGCGCGCCCGCTGGATGACCGTGAGGCTGGCGCCGCGCCTTTTGGAAGGCGAATACCTCGGCTATTACGCCACCACCAGCGACATCCACGAGCAGAAGGTGGTCGAGCAGGAGCTGCGGCGCGCCAATTCGATCCTCTCGGCGCATTTCGACAACACGCCACTCGCCGTGATCGAGCGCGACACCGACCTGAGAATCTCGCGCTGGTCGGGCCAGGCCGAGGCGATCTTCGGCTGGAAGGCTTCGGAAGCGCTCGGGCGTCCGTTGCATGGCTGGCGCCACGTGTTCGAAGACGACGAGGAAGCGGTGACTCGCATGGTTCGCGGCCTGGTCGAGGGACGCGAGCGGCAGGCCACGCTCCTGCATCGCAACTATCGCAAGGACGGCTCGGTGATCTGGGTCGAGTGGCACAACTCGGCGCTGCACGACGAGGCCGGGCGCGTGATCTCCATCCTGTCGCTCGCGCAGGACGTGTCCTCGCGCATCCAGGCCGAGGAGCGCCTGCAGTACATGGCGACCCACGACGGCCTCACGGGGCTGCCCAACAGCGTGCTGCTCCACGATCGCCTCGACGCGGCGATCAGCCGCGCGCGCCGCGCGCGCCGCCTCGTGGGCGTGATGTTCCTAGACCTCGACCACTTCAAGGACGTGAACGACACGCTCGGACATCGCGTGGGCGACGGGCTGCTGAAGGAACTGTCGCGTCGCATCCGCGGGGCGCTGCGGCAAAGCGACGTGCTCGCGCGCATCTCCGGCGACGAGTTCGTGGTCATCCTCGAGGACCTGCCCGATGCCGGCGCGCACGAGCGCGTCGCGCGCCTCATTCTCGAGGAGGTGCGCCGGCCGTTTTCCGTCGACGGGCACGAGATCCATGTAAGCGGCAGCCTGGGCCTCGCGCTGCATCCCGAGGACGGGCTCGACGCCGAGACGCTGCTCAAGAACGCCGACGCCGCCATGTATCACGCGAAGGAGCTCGGCCGCAACGGCTTCAGGATGTTTTCCACCGAGCTCGCGGAGCGGCGCACGCGGCGCATGGTGGTGGAGACGGCGTTGCGCCGCGCGCTCAAGAGCGACGAGCTGGTGCTGCACTTCCAGCCGATCGTCGACATGGTCGGGGCGAATGTGCGGCGCGCCGAGGCGCTGCTGCGCTGGAATGATCCGGAGAAAGGCCTGCAGCTGCCCCAGGGCTTCATTCCGCTCGCCGAGGAATCGGGGCTCGGGCACGCCATCGGCCACTGGGTGATGGAAGCCGCCTGCCGCCAGGCGCGGAGGTGGCGTGACGCGGGACTGGGCGACATCGCGATCGGCGTCAACCTATCCGCCGGCCAGCTGCGCGATACCTCGATGGTCACCGACCTCAAGGACATCCTGCAGCGCACCGGCTGCGAGGCCAAGTGGCTGCAGTTCGAGATCACCGAGACCAGCATGGTGCGCGACGTCGAGGGCGCGAGCGTCGTGCTCGCGCAGTTGCGCGCGCTCGGGGTGCGCGTGGCGATCGACGACTTCGGCACCGGCTTCTCGAGCCTGTCGCACCTGCGCCACCTGCCCGTGGACGTGCTCAAGATCGACAAGGCGTTCGTCGCCGACATAGGCACGGCGCGCGCGCGCAAGCTCGGCGGCAGCTCGGGGGGCGCGGCGATCGTCTCCGCAGTGATCGGCCTCGCGCGCGGGCTCGGGCTGGAAGTCGTCGCCGAGGGCGTTGAGAAGCGCACGCAGCTCGACTTCCTCGCGCGCGAAGGCTGCCACGCCTGCCAGGGCTACCTGCTGTGCCGGCCGCTCCCCGCGGACGAATTCGAGGCGTGGCTGCGCAACCGCGCGCGCCGGCCGCGGCGCGCCGGTACGCGGAAAGGAAGGAAGAAGCCCGTCAGGCGCGCTTGATGACGAGGAAGTTGCGCACTTCCTTGACGCCCTTCACCGCGGAGGCCATCTTTTCCGCGCGCGAACGCGCCGTCTCGTCGGAGGTGAGCCCGTTCAGCGTGACGACGCCGCCCTTGGTGTCGACGTCGATCTTGAGCACGCTCAAGTCCGGATCCTTGAGGAAATCGGTCTTGATCGACGCGGTGATCGCGGTGTCGTTCACGACCTCGCCGGTAGTGCGGCCGCCGGCGGCCCGCGAAGTCGCCTGCTCGGTCTTCGCTCCTACCTCGGCGAGCTTTTCCTGCGTCTTGTCGCCTGCCGCGGAGAGTTCCTTGCGAGTCTTGTCGCCGACCTCGGCAAGCTTCTCGCGCGTCTTCTCGCCGGCGACGGCGAGCTTCTCTTTGGTCGTCTCGAGCGCGTTGTCGATCTTCTGGCCGACGCTGCGATCACCGGCCTGCTGTTGGCAGGCCGCGAGCGCGGCCGTGGCGAGCGCGGCGACGATCGCCACGCGAAGGGCGTTCGCATTCACCGGTGTCTCCTTTTTTCCGATTGGATCAGCGTAGTCCGCCGCCGGCCCCGGCACCGTCGGTCACGGACGCAAACGCGTGTCCGTGCGCGCCGACATGGTGCTGTGGGACTCGTCCCACGCCGGAATCGGAAGTTTGCGTCGAGGTGCCGCGCCGAGCGCCGACAGTCCCGCGCAAGCCCGCTCCCTAATCTGGCCGGGTGGGACGCGCCTTTGAGGGGGCGCGGGCTCGCACGACGCTGGCCGAACAGACTAAGGAGATGGAAATGCAAACTGCATCGAACACGGGCGCCAGGACCGGCCCGATCGCGCGCGACATTCAAAATGTGGTCACCGACGCCCAGGAGCTGCTGAAGACGGTGCAGACGGAGGGCGAAAGCAAGTTCGCGGACGTCAAGTCGCGGGTCCAGGGACAGCTCGACGTCGCGCGGCAGAAGCTGGGCGAATTGCAGGAAAGCGTCCAGGACAGCGCGAAAGTCGCGATCGATACCACCGACGAGTACGTGCGCAGCAACCCGTGGCGCGCCGTCGGCATCAGCGCCGCGCTGGGCGCGCTCATCGGTTTCCTGGCGGCGCGTCGCTAGGCGAACATGGCGCGCGAAGCGGCCGGCATCGTCGCCGACGTGAAGGGCCTCGCCGCGACGGGCGTGCGCGCGGTGCGCACGCGCCTGGAGCTGCTTGCGATCGAGGTGTCCGAGGAAAAGGAGTGGGCGCTTCGCTTCCTCGCGATCGCCGTGACCTCGCTCTACCTCGCGTCCTTCGGCCTGCTGCTCGCGGTATTCGCGCTCGCGGCGTGGGTCGACGCTGAGCATCGCCCGGCCGTGCTTCTCGGCGCCGCGCTCGCTTTCGTCGTCGCCGGAGCGGGCGGGATCGCATTCATCGTCAACGGCGCGAACCGCCGCAACCCGCCGCTCTCCGACACGATCGCCGTGCTCAAGGGCGACGAGAAGGCGCTGCGCGAAGGATTGGGCGCGACCGGTGACTGAGCTCGAAGTGTTGCGCGAGCGCCGCGAGCTGGTGCTCACCTCGGCGGCGCTGCAGCGCGCCACCGTCGTGCGGCGGCTGGATCGGATCGAAACGCACCCGGCGCGGATCGCGCTCGGGCTCGCGGCAAGGGCGGCCTCCGTGCCGCTCGCGTGGAAGCTCGGGTCGAGGGCGGTCGCCCTCGCCGTGCGCATGTACCGGCGCCGCTCCCCCGGGGTACGCCGTAACGCAGCAACCTGACGACAACGAAAGGAGAAACACCATGCTTTACTGGGCAGCCGTGTTCTTCATCATCGCCCTGGTCGCCGCGGTCCTGGGCTTCGGCGGCATTGCCGCCGGCGCAGCCGGAATCGCGAAGATCCTTTTCTTCATCTTCCTCATCGCCTTCATCGTGTCGCTGCTGATGGGCGTGTTCCGCCGCGTCTGACGCGAATGAAAGGAGATCTCATGTTCAAGCCCCTTTGCCTCGCGGTTTCGGCGGCCACGTTCGCGCTCGGCGCGTGCGCGGCCGACCGGCCGCAATACGGCGAGCGTTACGCCTCGAGTGCCTACCTTCATGAGGTCGCCGCCCGCGATGAATATGGGCGCGTCGTGGCCATCGATGTCGTGCGCGAGGACCGCCACGCCAGCGGCGCCGGGGCGGTGCTCGGCGGCGTGGTCGGCGGCGTCCTGGGCCATCAGGTCGGCAGCGGGCGCGGCAAAGACGCGGCCACGGTCGCCGGCGCGGTCGGCGGCGCCGTGGTCGGCAACGAAGTGGAGAAGCGCCACTCCGGGGAGAACCGGGTGCGCGTCACGGTGCGCTTCCGCGACGGGCGTGAGGCGGTGTTCGAGCAGGAATCGCCGCGCGGCCTGCGGGTCGGCGATAACGTGCGCGTCGCCGGCGACGTCATCATGCGCGACTAGCGGGTCCAACACGCCTCATCGGGGCGATTTCGTGAGCTAGAATTGGCTCATGCCCGATCGCCTGGTCGACCTTTACGAGCGTATTTCGGCGAAGGTCGCGCAGGTCGACGGCCCGATGAAGGCGGCGCTCGCCGGCAATGGCCTCGCGCGCGAGTGGGAAGATCTTACCGCCCTCGTCGCCCAGCAGCAGGAGATGCTGGGCGAGATCGCGCGGCGCACGCACGAGCTCTCTTCGCTCTCTGGATTCCTGCAGACGCATGCCGAACGCGAGAAGGCGGACCTCGCCCGTGAGCTGCACGACGAGCTCGGGGGAATCCTCACGCCGGCGAAGATGGACCTCGCGTGGCTGCAAGCGAGCCTCGGCAGCAACCCGGAATACGCGATGCGCGTCGCGCGGCTTTCGGCGCTCATCGACCAGGGGATCGATCTCAAGCGGCGCGTGATCGAGGAGCTGCACCCGTCGCTTCTCGACCACCTGGGCCTCGCCACCGCGCTGCAGTGGTACGTCGACGACACGTGCCGGGCGGCCGGCATCGAGTGCCACATGAGCATACCGGCGCTCGAGCGCATGTCGCCCGACCTCGAGATCGCGCTCTATCGCATCGTCCAGGAGAGCGTCACCAACGCCGTTCGCCATTCGCGGGCGAAGCGGGTCGACGTGGTGTTGGAACGGACGCCCGAAGGGCTGCGCATCAGCGTCTCGGACGACGGCGTCGGAATCGCCGACCTCGAGGGCGCGCGCAAGCTCGCCCATGGCCTGACGGGGATGACCCAGCGAATGCGCGCCATCTCCGGAACCCTCGAGGTGCACAGCAGCACCCGGGGCGGGACGCGCGTGGAAGCCTTCCTTCCGCTGGCCGCCTAGCTGCGGCCGCCGTCGAGCAGCTCGGAGACGAGCCGCGGAATGGTGGCGAAGTCCTTGCTCTTGTCGAGAAAGTAGTCCGCGCCCGCTTCGAACGCGGCGACCTTGAGCGCCGGAACGGCGTGATTGGTGAGCACCACGATGCAGGTCGGATTGGAGCCCGCCGCCGCCCTCAGGCGCCGGATCACGCCGAAACCGGTTCCCTGCGCGAGCTGCAGGTCGACGATCGCGAGCCCGATCGAGTGGCGGTCGCACGCCGCGAGAGCCTCATCCTCGGTTGCCGCGGTCGCGACCACCTCGACGCGATCGGGAACGGAGACGAGCTCGACCAGGCGTTCGGCGATCTGCGGCGAATCCTCGACTACGAGCGCGTTCATCGTGTCACTCGCCATGCGACGCGGATCGAAGCCGGGCCGCCGCCCGCGCTCCTGCGGAAGGGAATCCTGCGGGGTTTGGGCGTAGGACGCCGCCGACGCTGCGCGCCACAGGCTATCGTGCAGTTCCTGTTCCGACATGGCCTTCACGCAATGAGCTGGTTCTTGACCGCGTAATAGGTGATGTCGGCGTTGGACTTGAAGTTCATTTTTTCGAGGATCCTGGACCGGTAGGTGCTCACCGTCTTCACGCTGAGGAAGAGCTCCTTCGCGATCTCCGACACGCTTTGCCCTGCAGCGAGCTTGCAGAAGATCTGGAACTCGCGCTCCGAGAGCTGCGTGTGGGACGGCTGGTCGGCCGCGGGGCCCGCCAGGCCCTGGGCCAGCTTATCGGCGATGCGCGGGCTCACGTAGCGACGGCCCTGCGCCGCCGCGACCACCGCCGAGACGAGGTTTTCCGACGGAGCGTCCTTGGCGACGAATCCGGAAGCGCCGGCCTTGAGGAGGTTGATGGCGTACTGGTCCTCGGGGTAGCCGCTCACGATGAGAACCGCCATCTCCGGCCGGATCGCCTTGGCGCGATTGAGCACGTCCACGCCCGACATGTCGGAAAGCGACAGGTCGACCAGGGCGACATCGTACGGCGATGCCCTCACCTGGGCGATGGCCTCCTCGCCCGTGCGCGCCTCACCGGTCACTTCCATGTCGACGCGGCCCGAGAAAACCTGCTTCAGGCCCATGCGCATCACGTCGTGGTCATCCACGATGAGTAGCCGGATCATTGTTCGTTGTCCCGTTTGTGACGAGGGTGTGGCTACGGAGGGTAGGTTCATGCGGCTATTAAGCCGAGTCGCCATGTCGGACACCGTCGGCAGGGGCGGATTCGCGTGTAGGACTAATCCTACACCCGACCCTAGAAAGAGTAGCGAAGGATGATGCGGTCGCGCTTGAGGGAAATGCTTTCCCTTTGCAGGCCAGGGATTTCCGGAAGGAACCTGCGGGCGGGCTTGAAGACGATGTGGCCGGCGTCGTAGCACAGGGATCGGTCGCTTTCGCATGCCGAGGGGCTGCGCTCGGTATGCGAGTCGGCGCGGTCGGAGGCGCGAAAATGCGGCTGCTCCGCCGGCATGACGAACGGCGCCGAGGCATGCGGCTCGGCGATCAGCGCCGCCTTGGGCTTGAGCTCCAGCCCGGGCCGCGCATCCGCCGGCGCGCCGTTGGGCGTACCCGCGAGGCTCACAGCAAGGGCCATTGAAAGGAGGTTCATCGAGCCGATGCTGCGCCGGCATCTTCTCGTGGTATGCCGGAAACGAGCGCCACGCATTGTCCTCGCGCCTCATCGATCGGCGTAGGAGATAGCCGATCCGTACGAAGGAGGCCACCGACCTCGCGGAACTAGCGGCGCTCGCGACGCACGATCGAAAGGAACGCCGCTTCCTCCGTTCGCAGGCCGCGCGGGGCGCGCACCGTCGTGCGGCGCGCCGGGTGAGCCCACGTTTGCGGATCGAGCACGCGCGGGTGCACGTAGCTCTTGCGGCAGATCGCCGGCGTGTTGCCCAGGCGCCTCGAGGCCTCGCGCACCGCAGCGGCCACATGCGTGACGCCGACGCGGTCGCGCCGCCGCAGCAGGCTCGCCACGTAGACGCTTCCCGTCCAGGTGCGGAAATCCTTGGTGCTGATCTCGCAGCCGGCGATCTCCTTCAGGTACTCGTTCACATCCGACGATCCGATCGATTGCACGCTGCCCGACTCGTCGAGGTACTGGAACAACTCCTGGCCGGGCAGGTCGCGGCAGCGGCGCACGATCCGCGCGAGCTGCGGATCGTCGATCGCGATGCGGTGGAACTTGCCGCTCTTGCCGCGGAACTGGAATTCCATGCGCGCGCCCTTCACGCGCACGTGGTGATTGCGCATCGTGGTGAGGCCGAAGGAATCGTTCTGCTCCGCGTAGCGCTCGTTGCCGACGCGGATGCAGGTCCGCTCGAGCAGCTGCACGATCGCGGCGAGCACCTTGCGCCGCGGCAGCCCCGGGAGCGCAGCGTCGAGGCGAGCGTGCCGCCGGATGCGCGGCAGCGCGCCGGCGAACTCAAGCAAATGGTCGAACTTGTCCGCGTCGCGCGTTTCCCGCCAACGCGCGTGATAGCGATACTGCTTGCGCCCGCGCGCGTCGCGTCCGGTCGCCTGCAAGTGCCCGCGCTCATCGCCGCAGATCCACACCTGCGTCCACGCGGGCGGGATCGCGAGCGAGCGGATGCGCTCGAGCGTCGCCGCGTCGCCGACGCGCTCGCCCGCGGCGTCGAGGTACTCGAAGGACCCGGGGTCGCCTGCGCGAACGAAGCCGTTCTCGCCGTCGCGGGAATGGCGCAGTCCCCCGGCAGGGGCGGGACGTTTACGGCGTTGCGAGGTCGCGGCCATGCCCTCTCGACAGGAAAAGGCCGAAAAGATTCGCCTTGCCGCGCGAGCCGAGCTCAACCCAGCAGCGCTACGAGCTCCGATCGAAGCGCCGCCGGATCGCCATGCAGGAGATGGACGCTCGTGGGCGAGGGTCTCGCGACGCCCCGCGAACACGATGCCATCAACGCCTGTTCGTCGACCTTTGCCGGGTCGTTCACGGTGACGAGGAGGCGGCCTGCGCGCTCTTCAATGGCCTCGACGTTGGTTGCGCCGCCGAGCGCGGCGAGGATGGCGCGTGGCTCGTCGCGGTCCACGGATCCGGCGAGGCGCGCGCGGATGTCGGCTGCGACCAGGTCGGCCGTCGGTCCCACGACGACCTGCATGCCGTCCTCGCCGATGTTCACGGTGCCGCGCGAGCCGAGCTCTGACAGCGCGCGCGCGTCCACGCGGGCGCGATCGCCCAGCACCAGGCGCAGGCGCGTCGTGCAGGCTTCAATCTCGCGTATGTTCGCCGCGCCGCCGAGTGCTTCGATGAAGCGTCCGGCCACGTCGCCGCCGCCCGACAAGCGCGCGCCCGCCGCGACGGGCTCGGCCTCGCGCCCCGGCGTCTTGAGGTTGAAGCGCACGATGAAGTACCTGAACAAGCCGTAGTAGAGCAGCGCGTAGACCGGGCCGACGAAAAGCAGCATCGCCGGTCTGCTCGCGCGCCCGTAGTTGAGGACGTAGTCGAAAAGTCCCGCGGAGAAACCGAACCCGAGGTGGCTGCCGAAGAGCTGCATGGTCACCATCGCCATCCCGGTGAGCACGGCGTGCACCGCGAAGAGCGACGGGGCGAGGAACATGAATGTGAACTCGATCGGTTCGGTGACCCCGGTGAGGAACGACGTGAGCGCCATGGACATGAGCAGGCCGCCCACCGCGCGGCGGCGCGACGGCAGCGCCGCGTGATACATCGCCAGGCACGCCGCGGGCAGCCCGAACATCATCACCGGGAAGAATCCGCTCATGAACGCGCCGGCTGAAGGATCGCCGGCCATGAAGCGCTTGAGGTCGCCGGTCACGCCGTGATAGTCGCCGACGATGAACCACGCCACATTGTTGAGGATGTGGTGCAGCCCCGTGACGATGAGGAGCCGGTTCAGGACGCCGTAGACGAAGAGGCCCACGGAGCCGGACTCGATCACCGCGTGGCTGAGCGTATCCATGCCCCGCTCCACGACGGGAAACCCGAGGCCGAACGCGAACGCGATCACGATGCCCGCGGCGCCGGCCACGATGGGGACGAAGCGTCGCCCGCCGAAGAACGCGAGGTAGTCGGGAAGCTTGATCGCCTGGTAGCGGTTGTAGAGCGCGCCCGCCGCGATCCCCGCGACGATCCCCATCGGCACGCTCACCTTGGCGAGCTGCTTCGCCTTGTAGGCGGCGGCGGTGAGATCGCGCAACGCCCCGTTCGCCGCGCCGAGCACCTCCGCCGGCACGGCGAGCAGCACTTCCGCACCCTTGGTCGCGACGACGAAAGCGACCAGCCCCGCAACGCCGGCAGCGCCGTGGTTTTCTCGCGCGAGCCCGACCGCGATGCCCACCGCGAAGAGCACGCCGAGGTTGGAGAAGATCGCCTCGCCCGCGGCGGCGATGGGTGCGATGTCGAGAAGATCGGGCTGGCCGAGGCGCAGCAGCAGGCCCGCGACCGGCAGCACCGCGATCGGCAGCATCAATGCGCGGCCGAGCCGCTGCGTCGATTCGATCAGTCTCTTCATGGCGCGCCCCCTCCGAGCACGAGACGGCGCACGGCGGCGCCCGAGTCCAGCTCCAGCGCGCGCTGGGCGAGCGCGCGGCACTGGGCCGTGTCGATCCGCCGCGCCGCGCGCTTCAGGCGCGGGACCATCGCCGGCGTCGCCGAGATCTCGTAGATGCCGAGCCCCACGAGGATGGGAAGCGCGTCGACGTCGGAGGCGAGCGCGCCGCACACCGAGACGCTCTTGCCCGCGCTCGCCCCCGCGTCCGCCGCGACCGCGATGAGCCGCAGCACCGCCGGATGCAACGCGTCGAGCCGCTTGGCGAGCTCGGGATGGCCGCGGTCGATCGCGAGCGCGTACTGCGACAGGTCGTTGGTGCCCAGGGACAGGAAGTCGGCCGAGCGCACCAGTTGCTCGGCGAGAAGCGCCGCGGCGGGTGTCTCGATCATCACGCCCAGGAGCGGCGGCGCAACGCCCATCTGCCGCGCGCACTCCTCGACCACCGAACGCACCGCGCCGAAGTCTTCGAGGTCGTTCACCATCGGCAGGAGCAGCCGGCATTGCCCCGCGGGTTGCACGCCGAGCACCGCGCGCACTTGCGCGCGCAGCAGGTCGGGGCGCCACAGGCTCGCGCGCACGCCGCGAAGCCCGAGCGCCGGATTGTCCTCGCGCGGCATCGGCAGGTAGGCGATCGGCTTGTCGCCGCCGACATCGAGCGTGCGCACGTTGAGCGGCCGGGCGCCGAGGGCCGCGGCGATGCGCTGGTATTCCGCGCGCTGCTCGGCCTCGTCGGGAGGCTCGCGGCGTTCGAGAAACAGGAATTCTGTTCGCAGCAGTCCGCAGCCCTCGGCGCCGAGCTCGACCGCCGAGCGCGCCTCGTCCGCCGAGCCGACGTTTGCGTTCACGACAATGCGAACGCCATCGAGGGTCATGCTCGGAAGGCGCGCCTCCTCGAGGTCGGCAGCGTGTTCCGCTGCGCGCTCGGCCGCGTCGCGCGCGGCCGCCTCGCGTTCGCCAGGCGGCGGATCCACATCTAGCCAGCCGCGCTCGGCGTCGAGCACGAGGGGCGTCGAGTCGGGAATATCGAGGATGTGCGGGCCCGCCGCGACCAGCGCGGGAACGCCGCTCGCCGCCGCGAGCAGCGCCACGTGCGACGTGGCCCCGCCACGCGCGATGCACACACCGGCGATGCGCCCGGCATCGAGGGCGATGAACTGGGACGGCAGCAGGTCGTCGGCGAGGATCACCGCGCGCTCGGCGATCGCTCGCGCGGCCACCGGGGCTTCTCCCCGCAGGACGCGCAGGACCTGGTTCTCGAGGTCGCGCAGGTCCGCCGCCCGCTCGAGCATTCGGGGGTCGCCGAGGGACGCGAGCGCATCGATCATCGCGCGTGTCGCCTGGCGCCACGCGTAGCCGGCGCTCTTGCCGCGTCCCATCCACTCGCTCGCCTGGTTCGCGAGCTCGGGATCCTGCACCAGCTCGGCGTGCGCTCGAATCAGCGCCTGGTGCGACTCCGGGGCCGCACCAGCGAGCGAATCGAGGTGATCGCGCACGGTGGCGATCGCGCGGGCGAGCTCGGCGCGCTCCGCGGCGTTCCCTCGACCGGGTTCCTCGACCGCGATCTCGGCCTGCGTCCACTGTTGCGCCTGGCCCACGGCGATTCCGCGGCTCGCGATCACGCCTTCGATCCTGCGCGGCGGCTGCGCCGGCGCGGCCGCCCGGGGTGCGACCTGCGTGTCGATGGGAGCGAGCAACGACCCCAGGGCGTCGAGCGCGCCCGCTGCATCGGCGCCCGACGCGCGGGCGACGATCGAGTCACCGCAGTGCGCTCCCAGGGACATCATCGCGACCGTGCTGCGCGCATTGGCGCTGCGCCCGTGCAAGACCAGGGTGACCTCGGCGGCGAAGGGGCGCAGGGCGGAGGCGATGAGCGCGGCGGGCCGCACGTGCAAGCCGTGATCGAAGGGGATGCGGAACGACCGCTGCTCCTCGGTGCGCTCGTCCCCGCCCTCGCGCCGCACGCCGGCCTGCGGCGCGATTTCCATCAGGAACTCGCCGATTTCGACGCGCGCATCCTGCACGCGCCGGATCACCTCGCCGCCGGAAGCGATCACGATCGGACTTGCGAGGCTCGGCGCGCGCCGCGCGACCAGGTCGAGGTCGAATCGCATCAGCGCCTCACCGGTTCGCACGCGCTGCCCCTGCGAGACCAGCAGCTCGAAGCCCTCGCCGCCGAGCTTGACCGTGTCGATGCCGACGTGCACGAGGATCTCGATGCCGTGCGCGCAACGCAGCGTCACCGCGTGGCGCGCATTCTTCATCGGCACGATCTCGCCGTCGCACGGCGCGTGGAGCCGGCCTGCGGTCGGATCGATGGCGACTCCGTCGCCCGCCATGCGTCCGGCAAAGACCGGATCGGGAACGCCCGCAAGCGGCAGGCACCATCCGGCGAGCGGCGCGACGAGCGTGAGCGTATCGCTCACGGCAGTGCGCCCTCGAGGTCGATCCAGTCAATCACCCACAGTGGATCGAGGCCGCGCTGCGCGAATCGCATGCACAGGTCGTGCTTGCCCGGCGGCGGCTGGATTTCGGCTGGCGGAAGCACGGTCACCGCGTCGTTCGCCGCCGCCGGCGCGAGCGGCAGCCGGGCGAGCAGGGGACCGTCGCAGGAGTCGACGTGCACCTCGAGCTCGCCCTCGGGCGTGGATGGGCGCGCCAGCGCGATCTTGTCTCGCAGCTCGCCGATCTGGAAATTGAAGGGTACCTGCCCGACCGCCGCGCGCACGGCGCGGACGCGGCCCAGGTCGGCGCCCGTGTAGATCCAGCACGGATTCTGGACGTCGACCTCAAAGATCGCGCGCGGTCCCGCGACCGGCGCGTCGTCCTCGAGGTCGAGTGCGATGTTCTCGCTGCAGAGCTTGAGCTCGCGGCTCATCCGCCTGCTCCCGGTGGGCGCCGCGGCGGGCGGCGCGAGCGCGCTCTTCGCATACGGCATCCCGAGCGCCGCGTAGCGCGGGGCGAACGCTGCAATGCGCCGGCGGAAGTCATCCCAGTCGCGCCGCTGCGGCTGCGACCAACCGAGCTCGGCCACCGCGGCGGCGCGTGGGAACGTCATCCAGCCCACGCGCTCCTCGGTCCGGATGTGCTCGGTCCAGACGTTGGCCTGCAGACCCAGCACATGGCGCGCTTTCTCGCCGTCGAGCGCTGCGGGCATCGGGTCGAAGCGATAGACCTCCTCCAGCGAGATGGTGCGCACTCGCCCCGGCGGCTCGTCGTTTCCCCCCGCCTGCCGATTGTCGAAGTAGAGCGTCGGCCAGGGCGAGAGCACCGTGTCGTAACCCTTCGCCGCCGCCTTGAGCGCGCCGTCGATGCCGCGCCACGACATCACCACCGCTTCGGGCGGCAGCCCGGGCTCGAGGATTTCGTCCCAGCCGACTGGGCGGCGGTGGTTGCGCTCGAGGAAGCGGGCGACGCGTTGCGTGAAGTGGACCTGGAGCTTCGCCGCGTCGTCCACGCCCAGGCGAGCCATCAGCGCGCGGCCTGAGGGCGATTCCTTCCACTGGCCAGTCTCGACCTCGTCGCCGCCGATATGGATGTAGCGCCCCGGGAAGAGCGCCATCACCTCGGCGAGAACGTCCTCGATGAACGCGAACGTCGAGTCCTCGAGCGAATAGGCGTTGGGATAGATGCCCCAGTCGGCCGGCACGGCGGCGGGCGGGGCCGGGGCGGCGCCCAGCCGCGGATACGCCACCATCGCGGCGCTCGCGTGGCCGGGCATGTCGATCTCGGGAACGATCGTGATCGCGCGATCCGCCGCGTAGGCTACGAGCGAGCGCACCGTCTCCTGTGAGTAGTAGCCGCCGTAGAGCCGGGGCTTGCGCGTGGCCGGATCGATGTCGGCGCGCGGGGCGGATCCCGCGGGAACGCGCCATGCGCCGACCGAGGCGAGCCGCGGATACTTGCGGATCTCCAGGCGCCACGCCTGGTCATCGGTGAGGTGCCAGTGCAGCACATTGAGCTTGTGCATCGCCATCGCGTCGATGAAGCGGCGGATGAATTCCGGCGACTGGTAGTGGCGGGCCGAATCGAGCATGATGCCGCGCCACGCGAAGCGCGGCTCGTCGGCGATCACCGCCGCGCCGATCGCAAGGTGGCGGCGCTCACCGTGACGCGCCGCGGCGTTATCTCGAGGCGGTAGGCCTCGGGGGCGAGCCCGCCGCGCCGGTCGATCTCGAAGTTGATCGCGCGGTCGCGCGCCGCCCCGCTGTGCATGCGAAGCTTCGGCCCCCACGCGCGCGCGATGAACCCGCCGATGACCACGGCCGCACCGCGCGCGTCGGCATCGGCGGCGACGGCCACGATGGGCGTGGCCCCGGTCACGAGGAACTCACCCTCGCGCGCTTCGACCGACGCGGGGATGGGAACGACGGCAGGCTCGGCGGCCGCCGCGACGGCCGCACCGAGGCTCCACGCGATCAGCAGGTGGCGCAAGGCGAATCTCATTGAAAAAAGGGCGGAACGTGACGTCCCGCCCTCAAAGGGGGCCTCACCCCTGGGAGCATACCGCGAGGGCGCCGACCGGGCGCCCGTTCGCTAGAGCTTGATCCTCACCGTGAAGTAGTACTGGCGGCCGTTGGCGTAGAACGCGCGCGGCTGGTCCTTGTTCGCGCCGTAGTACTTCAGGATCGGGTCGTTCAGGTTCAATGCGTCGAAGTTCAAGGACACGTTCCTCGTCACGTTGTAGCTGAGCGAGGCCGCGAGCGTGCCGGTGTCGTCCTGGTACTGCGGCGTGCTGCGGTCCAGGCCGACGAAGAAGTGCGACCTGTACGTGTACGCGAGGCGCGCGCCGAAGCCATGGTCCTCGTAGTACGCGCTTGCGTTGTAGGTGCTCTTCGAGGCGCCCACCAGGTCCGCGCCGTTGCTTTCCTTCGCGTCGGCGTACGTGTAGTTCGCCTGGACGCCGAAACCCATCGCGAGCGGCGCCTGCCATGCGAGCTCGACGCCCTTCACCTTGCCGCTGCTGTTGATCGGCGCGGAGATGGTGTACTGCTCGAAGCGCCCGTTGCGAATGTTGAGCAACCCCGTCGTGTAGGTGCCGAACGCGACGTAGTTGGTCAGGTCCATGTAGAAGGCGCCCGCCGACAACAAGGCCTTCGGCGCGTAGTACCACTCGAGGGTCGCGTCGAGGTTGGTGGAACGGATCGGCTTGAGGTTCGGGTTGCCGCCGTTACCCGTGTGCGTCGTATCGTCCGCGGTGATCGATCCGCCGAGCGCGCTGTAGTCCGCCCGCGCAATCGTCCGCGCCGCCGCCAGCCGCGCCACCATGTCCTTGGCGACGTCGAACTTGAAGTTGGCGCTCGGCAGGACGTCGTTGTAGTCGTGCGAGACCAGCGACCGGTAGAACGATCCGAACGCCGAGGTCGTGATCGCCCCGGGGACCGAGCATGCCCCGAGCGCCGGGCAGACCGCGTCTGGAATCCCCACGTTCACCGTGACCTCTTCCTTGGTCTTCACGAACCGCACGCCGGCGTTGCCCGCCCATCCCGGCCCTTCGAAGTTAGTCATCACGTACGCCGCGGAGGCCTTCTCCTTGATCGAAAATTCGCCTGGCCAGTACTGGCGCGTCGCCGGATTGCGGTTCGAGTAGAGATCGCCCCAGCGCTCGAGCTCGCCCGGGGCGAGCATCCACGGTTGGCGGGGCCAGTCGCCGCCGAGGCGGCTACCGAAGTTGCTCGGATAGGTCTGTCCGCTCCATGCCGGCAGGTTCGCCGCGGCAAAGGGGTCCGCCCCGGCGAAGTTCGGTCCCTGAGCGACCTGGTGCGTATCGCGCGTGTGCTCCGCATAGCGGCCGCCGAACTTGAGGGTGTTGAACACACCCTTGTCGAAGGCCCACTCGCCGTCCGCCTGCGCGTACTTCTCCTCGTCCTTCGTCTTGGCCGGGCTCGCGCCGAAGATCCAGTCGAGCGAGGTGCCGGTGAACACCGACGGATTGCCGCTCGGGAACCTCACGTCGACGGGCGAACCGACCCCATGCATGGTGTACGTGGCGCCGGTGTTGAAGACGTCGCCTTCGAACACATCTTGCTTTGGCGTCTCGCCCTTGCCGGTCGTCTGGCCCGCCTTGGCACTGACCGTGAGCCGATCGCTCGCGCGCCACTTCGCGTCGAGGTTGAAAAAACCGGTCTCGGAGAAGGTGCCGGGGCGGTAGATCTCGTCGACGATCGCGTACTGCGCCCGGTTCGCCGACGTGCCGACGTTCGGGAAGTTCGCCGCGACCAGCGTGCCGTTCTGCACCGTGTAGGTGGTCGGCACTCGGTTGTCACCGCCGATGACGTGCGAGCCCCAGAACATCCAGTTGCGGTTGTAGTTGGTCGCCTTCATCTTCGAATGGAAGGCGCTGAAGTCGAGCGAAAGGTCGTTCGTGGGACGCACCTCGACGTCGAGCAGGCCGCCGGTCCGCTCCCGCACCTGTTCAAACAGCGCCGAGCCGATGAGCGTCGGATAGGAGACGTTGGCGAGATCGGGCCTGGCGAGTGCAAGTGCGCTGCCGGGCGCGATCTTGTCATAGCCGAGGATCTCCTGGCCGTCGCGGCGAAGGTGGCGCTTCTCGGAGAAGCCCTGGATCATCACGCCCACCGTGTTCGCGTCGTTCTTCCAGTTGACCAGCCCGCTGAACTGCGGGTCGGTCTTCTTCGGCAGGTCGGCGTAGACCACACCGCCCGAGCCCTCGAGCGTGAGTTGCTTGGCGAACTGCAGCGGCTTGCGGGTGATGATGTCGACCGCGCCCGCGACGCCGCCCTCGACCAGGTCCGCGGTCGCGCTCTTGCGCACGATCACCTGGCTCACGAGCTCGGAGGGCAGGAGCGAGAAGCTCACGCTGCGACCGACAAGTCCGACCTGGTCGAGCACGAACCAGTCGCCCGAGGCGATCGCGTGGCCGTTGACCAGCGTCTGCGTGAGGCTCGGGTTGGTGCCGCGCATGCTCACGCGGTCGTTCTCGTCGAAGCCTCCGGAACCGCCCGACTGCGAGCTGATGGTGACGCCGGGCACGCGCTGCACCGCGTCGGCGATGTTGCGGTCGGGCATCTTGCCGATGTCCTCGGAGGTGATGACTTCGGTCACCGTGTCGGCGTTGCGCTTGGTCTCGAGCGACTTCTCGAGCGAGGCGCGGATTCCGGTCACGGTGATCGTTTCCTGGGTCGCGACCTGCGCGGATGCCTGGAATGCCGCGCCCATGAGCGCGAGCGCGACCGCCGAGACGATGGGTCTTTGGTTGAGTTTCATCTTCTGAGTCCCCCGTTCAAGGTGTTTTGTATGCTGGACGATGCCACTACATTACCAATGTAAACCATTATGGTACCACTGTGTCAAGGGGAACCCCCTATTTGCCCTAATGGTATGTTAGTGGTATGTTTCCTTTATGGCCTCTCTGGCGGAAATCATCAAGGCGCTCGACCCGGCCGGCAGCCAGCCGCTCTACCAGCAGCTCCAGCGGGCGCTGCGGGAGGCGATCGAAAGGCGGCTGCTGGCGCCCGACGACGCCCTTCCGCCGGAGCGCCAGATCGCGGCCGAGCTCTCGGTTTCGCGCATCACGGTGCGAAAGGCGCTCGACGGCCTGGTCGAGGAGGGCCTGCTGGTGCGCCGCCAGGGCTCGGGCAACTTCGTCGCCTCGCGCATCGAGAAGAACTTTGCCAAGCTGACGTCGTTCTCGGAGGACATGCGCTCGCGCGGGCGCGTGGCCCACAGCAAGTGGCTGAAACGCTCCGAGGGCGAGGTCTCGCCGGAAGAAGCGCTCACGCTGCGGCTGAGCCCGGGCGCCGCGGTCTACCGCTTCCACCGCCTGCGTTACGCCGACGACGCGCCCATGTCGGTCGAGTACGCCACCATCGTGGCTTCGTACCTGCCTTCGCTCGATTCGGTGGGCGATTCGCTTTACGAGGCGCTCGAGCAGGCGGGCAACCGCCCGCTGCGAGCGCTGCAGCGCCTGCGCGCCCTGCTGCTTACGCCCGAGCACGCCAAGCTGCTTCACGCACGCGCGGGCGACGCGGGCCTGCTCGTCGAGCGCGTAGGGTTCCTGCGCGACGGAAGCGCCGTCGAGTTCAGCCAATCCTATTACCGCGGCGACACCTACGACTTCGTGGCCGAGCTCGCGTCGTCGAATGAATAGCCCCCTCGTCGATCCGGCGTGCACGCAGATGTTCCGCGAGGCGGCCGGGGCCGGCGCGGCGGTGCGCACGCAGCTCGAGCGCAACCGCGTCGTCACTGCGGAACTCGGCCAGAAGCTGCGCGAGCGGACCCCGCGAATCGTCGTCACCTGCGCGCGCGGCAGCTCCGACCATGCGGCGACCTACGCGAAATACCTCTTCGAGACGCGCGTCGGGCTCGTGACCTCCTCGGCCGCGCCGTCGGTGAGCTCGGTGTACGGAGTGCAGCAGGACCTGCGCGACTGCCTCTTCCTCGCGATCTCGCAGTCGGGCATGAGCCCCGATCTGCTCGCCGCGAGCGCAGCCGCCAAGCAAGCCGGCGCGACCGTGGTCGCGATCGTGAACAACGAGGACTCGCCGCTCGCCGACGAAGCCCACTTCACACTGCCCCTGTGCGCGGGCGAGGAGGCGAGCGTCGCCGCTACCAAGTCGTACATCGCCTCCCTCTCCGCCATCGCGCACCTGGTCGCGGAGCTCACGCTCGACGCGACGCTGCATGACGCGCTCATTCGCGCGCCCGACGACCTCGAGCGCGCGTGGCAGCTCGACTGGAGCGCGGCCGTCGACCGGCTTCGCGCCAAGGACCACCTCTACGTCATCGCGCGCGGCGTCGGCCTCGCGGTGGCGCAGGAAGCCGCGCTCAAATGCAAGGAGACCAGCGGCCTGCACGCGGAGAGCTTCAGCTCCGCGGAGGTTCGCCACGGCCCGCAGGCGTTGCTGCGGGAAGGCTTTCCCGCCCTGCTTTTCGCGCAGCACGACGAGACCCGCGCGGGAATAGAAAAGCTCGGCGCGGAGCTCGCCGAGCGCGGCGTCGAGGTGATCGTCGCGGGGGCCGCCGTGGCCGAGGCGCTGGTCCTGCCCACCATCGAATCGCACGCGCTGATCGAGCCGCTCCTCCTGGCGCAGAGCTTCTATCGTCTCGCCAACGCCCTCGCCATCGCGCGCGGGCGCGACCCGGACCGTCCGCCGCACCTCGCCAAGGTCACGCGGACCACGTGACCATGCTTGCCCTGACGAACGCTCGAGTGCTCCTCGACGATGGCTTCGTCGAGGGCCGCGTCGTCCTGGTCGATGGCGCGCGCATCGTCGGCGCCGTCGCCACGGACGACCCGCGCGCAAAAGGCGCCGAGCGCCGCGATCTCGCGGGCGCCTGCCTCCTGCCTGGCTTCATCGACAGCCAGGTCAACGGCGGCGGCGGGGTGCTGTTCAACGACGACCCGAGCGTCGAGACGATCCGGCAAATGGGCGCGGCCCACCGGCGCTTCGGCACGACCGGGTTCCTCCCCACGCTCATCAGCGAGGATTTCATCGTCATCGCGCGCGCGGTGGAGGCGGTGCGCGAGGCGATCGAGGCCCGCGTTCCGGGCGTCGCGGGGATCCATATCGAAGGGCCGTTCATCAACGAGCTGCGCAGGGGCGTGCACGACGCGGCCAAGATCCGCGACCTCGACGCGCGCGACGTAGCGCTGCTCTCCTCGCTCGATGTCGGCAGGACGGTGGTGACGCTCGCCCCGGAAATGACCACTCCCGCGACCATCCGCTTGCTCGCGCAATCAGGCGTGGTGATCTGCGCGGGGCACACCGACGGGACCTTCGAGCAGGTGCGCCAGTCGCTGGGCAACGGCGTGCGGGGCGTCACGCACCTGTTCAACGCGATGTCGCCGTTGCATCACCGCCAGCCAGGGGCGGTCGGCGCCGCGCTCGACGATCCCGAATGCTGGTGCGGGCTGATCGTCGACGGCGTGCACGTGCATCCCGCCGTCCTGCGGATCGCGCTTCGCAGCAAGCGCCCCGAGCGCTTCATGCTGGTCACGGATGCGATGCCCAACGTCGGCACCGACCAGGAATCCTTCATGCTGCACGGCCGCCTCATCCGCGTGAAGGACGGGCGCTGCGTGGACGAGGACGGGACGCTCGCCGGCTCGGCGCTCGACATGGCGAGCGCGGTGCGCAATTGCGTCGACCTCCTCGGCCTGCCGCTCGAGCGCGCGGCGCGCATGGCGAGCACCTACCCGGCGCAATTCCTCGGCCTCGACGCGGAGCTTGGCCGGATCGCGCCCGGCTATCGCGCCAACCTTGTCGCGATCGATGAAAAGATCAAAGTGACCGCGACGTGGATCGACGGCGCGGAGTCGAAATGAAAAGGGCGCGACTGCTCGCGCCCCCGATTTCGCTTCGACCCGCCTAGCGCTCCTTCGACTCCGACTCGTCCTCCTCGCTGTCCTGCTGCTTGTGCTGGCCCATGCCCTCGCTCGAGCGGCCGCCGCCCTGCTGTTGCTGCTTGTCGCCTTGGCCCGGCGGGCGATTGCCCTGCTGGCCGCCCTGCTGCTGCTGTTTGTCGCGCTGTCCCGACTTCGGGTCGCGATCGTGTCCCGGCTGCCCCGGCTGGCCGGGCTTCTGCTCGTTGCGGTTCGTCATCTTCAGCTCCATGAGTAAGGAATTGCCGTGCCGTGCACGGCCGCAACAAGCACCGCAACATTCATGCCGCTCAGAGAGCGCGCCATTTTCAGATGCCCGGCGCAGGGGTCGGGAGAAATCGGTAAGAGATTCCTGCGATCGAGGCAACCGTTTCGCGGTGAACCTGCGGGGAGTCGGTGCCCGGCCCGGGCGGACATGCACCCGATTGTTGTGAGGCGTAATGTACGCAAGACTCGGGAATGAGCCCGCCATGATCCATCGCCCGGCCGCAGGCGCCCTGTGCCTCCTTGCGCTCCTCGGCACGGCCTTACCGGCCGAGGCGATCGACCGCATGCGCGTGTGGCACGACGGTCGCGAGATCGACGTGGTCGATCGCGACGGCTGGGCGATCTACGACGGGGACATCATCATCGGGCGCACCTCGCAAGTGCTGGAGCGATCCCGCAGCGAGGGCCCCGATGGCAAGCGCATCGGCAGCATCACCGCGAAGAGCAGCACGATCGGCGGGTTGGGTGGACACTGGCCGCGAGGCGCCGGCGGGCTCTTCGAAATTCCTTACGTTGTGGAAACCGACCCCGACGGGAACGTGCCCGCGGCCGTCACCACGTTCAACAGCTCGCTCTCGGGATTCATGCGCGCGGTGCCCCGAACGAACGAGACCGACTACGTGGCCTTCGCGCTCTCGGCCACCGACGCCACCGGCTCTTGCTCCTCGAGCGTCGGGCGCGTCGGCGGGCGGCAGATCATCCGGGGATCGCACCTGTGCGCAGGCGGGACGCTGGTGCACGAGATGGGGCATGCACTCGGGCTCTACCACGAGCAGGAACACGCGGACCATGCGCTCTTCGTCCAGATCAACCTGGCCAACGTGGATCCCTCTCATGCCCACAACTACATTCCTTCGGTGAACGAGAGGAACGCGACGCCCTACGATTTCGCCTCGATCATGCACTACGCCTCCACCGGATTCTCGAGCGAGGGCGAGGATGCGATGGAGACGATCCCGCCGGGCATCGCGATCGGGCAGCGCAGCAGCTTTTCCGTCGCGGACCTCGAGGGCATCCGCCGTGTGTACGGCTCTCCTGCGCAGCAAGTGACGGTGATGTCATTCCCGGCCGGCCTCACGGTCCTGGTGGATGGCGTCGCGACGGTGACCCCCGCGGCCTTCAACTGGGGCATCGGCTCGAGCCACGTGCTCGACGTCGCGGCGAGCGCGCAGACGATGAATGGCGCGGCGCATGTCTTCGCCCGCTGGAATGTCGACCGGCTGGGTGATCTCGCATCGCGCCGGGTGATCTCGGTGACCGCGGGCGACGGCACGATCACGGCGCCCACGACGCAACCCGCGGTCTCCACCTATACCGCGAACTTCATCCGCAACAAGGAGGTGCGCCTGACGACGAGCGGTAACCACACCGGAGTGGGCGGCAGCGTGGTCGCGACGCCTTCGCCGTCCGCGTTGCCGGGCGTGTCGGGGACCTACTATCGCGAGCGGCAGGCCTTCTCGCTCGATGCGGTCCCGAACGCCGGCTCGCTGCTCGGCAATTGGGGCGGTAGCTACCTCTACTTCCCGGCGCATACGACTCCATACAGGGCTACTTTCCGCGGCCCGGTGGGATTCTCCGACACGCTGCAGACCGCCCACGAATATCGCGCATCCTTCGTCGACTTTCCGCTGCTCTCGATTCGCGCGCGCTCGCAGGATGGCGAAGCGCTCGGCTTGCGGGCAACGGTCACGCGTACCGGATTGGCATCGACCGACGAGCGGCTCCCTTACAACGGCGTCGCGTGGACGAGCGGCCAGGCGGGCACCGTCTCCAGCGCGGCCACGCAGTCGCCTTTCGCGACCACCATGCGCTATGTGTTCCTCGACTGGGATGGCAATCCGTCGCCGTCGATCGCGGTCTCGAGCCCTGCAATCGGCCAATCGAGCCGCACCGTCACCGCGAATTTCAGCAAGGAGTACCAGGCCTACGTGCAGGTGAATCCGAGCTGCGGCGGATCGATCGCGCTGCCCGGCGACGCGACGGCGTGGTACGCGCACGGCAGCAGCATTCTTGTGTCACTCGCGACGAACCCTGGTTTTGTGCTCACGGGTTGGGACGGCTCGCTCTCTGGCACGGCCGCCGTCACCAACCTGGCGGTCGACGCCATCCCCAATCTGATCGCAAACCTCAACACGGTGGCGACGCCGCTCGCCGTGACGAGCGTCACGCCGGCGACGGTCGCGAGCGGGCTGCCCGTGACGCTGCAGATCAACGGCACCGGGTTCACGCCGCTCACCGAGGTCTACGTGTCGGGTGCGCGCGAGCCCTCGCAGTTCGTGAGCGCGACGCAGCTGACCGCCACCACGATCCCCGCGGACCTCCCATCGACGGGCCTCGCGATCGTGACCGTCGCCAACCGGCCTGGCACCGGCACCTGCGCCGTGGCCGCCTTCGGCAAGGTGGACGTGATTGGGGACGCCAGCGCCGCGGCGAACGTCAGTTACGAAGGCTTGTGGCTCAAGGGCGATGAGTCGGGGTGGGGGGTGAATGTCACGCACCAAGGCACCACGCTCTTCGCGACCTGGTTTACCTACGACATCGACGGCACCGGCATGTGGCTGGTGGCGTCCAGCGTTGCGCAGACGAGCACGGGCAACTTCTCCGGGATGTTGTATCGAACCGTGGGGCCGGCCTTCAGCGCCAACCCCTTCAACTCGATCAACTTCCCCGGCAACTACACCACCGTGGGCACGGTCTCGTTCTCCTTCACGGATGCCAACAACGGCACCATGAGCTACACGGTCAATGGCGTGACTCAGTCGAAAGCCATCACGCGCTTCATCTACGCCACGGGAGGCACGAACTGCACGCTCGGCGGCGCGCAAGGTACCTCGCCCAACTACCAGGACCTGTGGCTACGCTCGGCGGACGGCTCCACCGAGGCAGGTTGGGGGATCAACATCACGCACCAGGGCGACATTCTCTTCGCGACCTGGTTCACATACCTGCCGGGCAGCGGATCGACCAACAAGGGGATGTGGGTGGTGATGTCGAACGGCGCGAAGACGGCACCGGGTGTGTACACGGGGGCGCTGCAGACGACGACGGGGCCGGCCTTCAACGCGGTGCCGTTCAATCCGAACAACGTCGGGCGAACAACGGTGGGCAGCGGCACCTTCACCTTCACGGATGCCAACAACGGCACCTTCAACTACACCGTGAACGGCGTCACCCAATCCAAGCCGATCGCCCGATTCATCTACGCCACGCCCGCGACGGTCTGCCAGTAACCCCATGGCGGGCTCCCCGGGCATGACCGTCGCTCTACTCCCAAACGCAACAGTCGCATTCATGCACACGGCATGGGCATCGCGTTCATGAGCCTAGAGGCGATTATCGTTGTCACCAGTTTCCTGCTGGTCCTATGGCGTCGGCGATCCTGAGTTTCGATTCGCAGCAATATGCCGCGATCATCGGCAAGCGCGCGGAATACTATTTGCCGCACTTCGAGCGCTTCGCCCGAGGAGGCTACCTGTCCTGGAACTGGCCTGCCTTCATCAACACGCTCGCATGGCTGCGCTACCGCAAGCTCTACGCGTGGTCATGGCTGTATTTCTTCGTGTCATCGCCCCTGATGCTTTCGCTGCTCCTGATGCTCCAATTCACGGACCCCTGCCAGCGTGCGCTCGCCGCCTCGAGGGGCGACATAGTCCCGTTCGTGTTCTGGATCGTCATCGCGCTAGGGTTCGTCGTCCCGCCGCTCCTCGCCAACCGGATCTATTTCGAGCACGTTCGTTCGCTTCTCAACACAGCCGATGGAGCGCGCGCGCGAGGATCCGACGCGGACGCCGTGCTCAAGAAGCGCTCGGGGACCGGGTGGATTCTGGATGCCCTGCTGATTCAAGCGGCAGTCTTGGGTGTTGGCATTGGGATGTCGAGCTTCGAGAACGTGGCTTATCGCTTCCGGGTGTCGGAGGGTCTGTCCCTCGCGGCGGCAGTGAAGCCGCGAGTGGCCGATCACCTCAAGTCACACGGCCAGTTTCCGGCAACGATCGAAAAGATTGCGGGCACAGTCTCCGGCGATCATGCGAGCCGGATCACGATGGAGCCCCACGGAACGATCAAGGCCGTGTTCGGCCGGAGCGCACAAGCTCTCTCGGGCCATAGCGTTTCGCTGGTCCCCCGGGTTGAGGGCGGCTTGATCGTGGACTGGACTTGTCGCAGCGATGACTTGCCGGATGCGTGCTTGCCGCTTGCGTGCCGGACACGAGACTAGAGGAAGCGGATCGAACCCTCGACCTTCGCATTGCCCAGTCGTGGCAGATCGGAAATCAGGAGCCGCTGAACCAGTTGTACCCCTGATCCTCCCAGTAGCCGCCGGGATGGGTGTTGGTGACGAAGATCGCCTTGATGTGCTTCGGGTTCTTGAAGCCGAGCTTGGTCGGAATGCGCAGCTTCATCGGAAAGCCGTACTTGGGCGGCAGGATCTGGTCGGCGAAGCGGAAGGCGAGTAGCGTTTGCGGGTGCAGGGCGGAGGGCATGTCGATGCTGGTGTAGTAATCGTCGGCACACTTGAAGCCCACGTACTTCGCGCTGAGATCGGCGCCGACCCTCTCGAGGAACATCCGGAAGCGCACGCCGCTCCACTTGCCGATCGCGCTCCAGCCTTCGACACAGATGTGGCGCGTGATCTGCGAGGTCTGCGGAAGCGCGTAGAGCTCCGGGAGCGTCCATTGCCTGCGCTCGCGGATGAGACCCGAGAGCTCGAGCGCGTAAGCGCCGCCATCCACCTCGCGAATCTCGTCCTCGCCATAGTAGGCGTTGAACGGAAACGGGTCGGTGACGGCGCTCGCGGGGTATTCGGGTGCGAGCCGGCTAGGATCGAAGAGCCAAGCCTGCGCGCCGTCGTTCCAGCGCGACATCTTCGAGAGCACCGCCTGCACGCCTTCGTCCTCGGTGAGCTGGCAGCCCGAGAGGAGCGCGAGCGCGCCGACGCTCAGGCCCTGCTTGAGGAAAAGCCTGCGCTCGATGAGCTGGATCTCTTGCGAATCCTGCCTCGCGAGGCCGTGGCCCATTGCGCGCCTTTTCATCATCGGCTCCTGATGCGCCCGGTGATCATGCTCGGGAAGGTGCGCGGGACGAGGATCACCATGACGATGTGCACTAGCGCGATGAACGCCACCGTGGCCATCGCGAAGAAGTGCACCAGGCGAGCGCCCTCGTAGCCCCCCATCGGAGCGGCAAGCCACTGCAATTGGACCGGCTTCCAGATCGCGAGGCCAGAGGCGACCAGCACGATGATGGCGAGGATGATCGCCACGTAGGCCGCGCGTTGCGCGGTGTTGTAGACGGTCAGATCGTCGTGCGCTAGCTTGCCGCGCAGGGCGTCGAAGACATCGTGCAGGATTCCGCGCACTGTGATCGGCAGGAGCCTTTGGCGGAAGCGCCCGGAGGCGAATCCGTAGACGAGGTAGACGAGGCCGTTCAGGCCCAGGAGCCACATCGCTGCAAAGTGCCACTGCAGGGCGCCGCCGAGCCAGCCTCCGAGCGTGAGATCCTTGGGAAACTTGAAATCGAAGAGCGGCGAGGCGTTGTAGATTCGCCAGCCGCTCGCGACCATGACGAGGATGGCGAGCGCGTTGATCCAGTGAGTCAGCCGGACGACAGCCGGGTGGACTTTGACCCAGGCTGCCGGCGGCGACGTTGCGCTCACGGGACGCGGCCTACTTCTTCATCTCATCCTTCTTCATCGCGTCCTTGCCCATGGCGTCCTTCTTAGTCATGCCGTCCTTCGCCATCGCGTCCTTCTTCATGCCGTCCTTGCCCATCGCCGACTTGTCCATGCAGTCCTTCATCATGGCGTCCTTATCCATCTTGCCGCCCTTCGCCATGGCGTCCTTGCCCATGGCGTCCTTCTTCATCCCGTCCTTGCCCATGGCGTCCTTCTTCATCCCGTCCTTGTCCATGGCCATCTTGTCGGTCTTCGCCATGCAGTCCTTCTTCATCGCTTCCTTGTCCATGCCCTTGTCCATGGGCTTGTCCATCGGCTTTGCCATGGAGTCCTTCTTCATCGCATCCTTGCCCATCGCGTCTTTCTTGGCGTCCTGCGCGAACGCGCCCGCCGCCGCGACGGCCATGCACCCCGCGAACACGATCGTTAGGAACTTCTTCATGAATCCTCCCCTGTCATTTGGAATGGGTACCACGCTGCGCCGATTCTACCGGGCTTCTCTTATCATGTCCCCGTTACCACCGCCTACCAGGGAGATGGCCATGGGTCTGAATCGCAGTCGAATCCTTACAGGTCTCGCGCTTGCCGCCGCGATCGCCGCCCTTGGATCGGCCTCGGGAACGCTGGCCGACGAAGCGGCCCCGAAAGCCGATCCCCCGGCCGCGGCACCGGCCCAGGGCGGCAAGCCGATGAAGGTGGACCAGCCCATGGCCGGGGAGATGAAGAAGGAAGGCATGACCAAGGGCGACATGAAGAAAGCCGCCGAGAAGAAGCAGCGCGAGATGCGGGAGGTGATGGAAAAAGAGGAAAAAGCGATGAAGAAATGAAAACGGCGCCCGAGTTGGACGCCGTTGGATTGGTGGAGTGGAAGGGGATCGAACCCTCGACCTTCGCATTGCGAACGCGACGCTCTCCCAGCTGAGCTACCACCCCGTCTTCAGGGCGCGATTATAACGCGCCCCTTTCGCAGGCTCCGCTACTTCGACTCTCCGGCGGGGGACTCTTCGTCCGGGGGCAGCACCTCGCGCGTCTCGAGGCTCGCGAGCTTCTCGCGGATGCGCGCCGCCTTGCCGGTGAGCCCGCGCAGGTAATAGAGCTTCGCGCGCCGCACCTCGCCCTTGCGCTTCACCTCGATCGAGGCGATGCCGGGCGAATAGGTCTGGAACGTGCGCTCGACGCCCTCGCCACTCGAGATCTTGCGCACGATGAACGACGAGTTGAGGCCGCGGTTGCGCCGGGCGATCACCACGCCTTCGTAGGCCTGCTCGCGCTTCTTGTCGCCTTCGACCACCGTCACCTTCACGATCACCGTGTCGCCGGGAGCAAAGTCGGGGATCTTGCGGTTGAGGCGGGCGATCTCTTCCTTCTCGAGCTTCTCAATCAGGTTCATCTTCGTCTTCCTCTCAAAGTCCGGCCGTCTGGCCTTTCGCGTAGAGCCCTCGCGAGGGATGCGCGCGGTTTGTGATTATTGCTGCTGCGCCGCCTGCTGCTGGCGGCGGTACTCGTCGAGCAACTGCCGGTCCTCGGGCGAGAGCTTCGCTTCCTCGACCAGCTCGGGCCTCCGGTCCCACGTGCGCCCCAACGCCTGCATGCGGCGCCAGCGCCGGATCGTCGCGTGGTTTCCCGACACCAACGCCTCGGGCACCCGCGCACCGTTCCACTCCTCGGGTCGCGTGTAGTGCGGCCAGTCGAGGAGCCCTTCGGAGAACGAGTCCTGCGACGCGCTCTCGGAATCGTTGAGGCTGCCCGGAAGCCGCCTCACCATGCAATCGATCAACACCATCGCCGGCAACTCGCCGCCCGAGGTGACGTAGTCGCCGATCGACACTTCCCGGTCCACCATGCGCTCCACCAGGCGCTCGTCCACGCCCTCGTAGCGCCCGGCCACCATCACCAGGCCCTCTTCCTGCGCGAGCTCCATCACCAGCGCTTCGGTGAGCCGCTCGCCTTGCGGCGACATCAACAGCACCTTCGGTCGCGTCACGCCCGCCTCGCGCTGCCGCGCCTTCGCCGCGTCGATGGCGGCGCGCAACGGCTCCGCCATCATCACCATCCCCGGGCCGCCGCCGTAGGGCCGGTCGTCGATCCGGCGGTAGGCGTCGACCGCGAAATCGCGCGGATCCCACGACCTCAGCTCGAAGCGCTTCTCGTCGAGCGCGCGCCGCGTGATGCCGTGGTCGAGCAGCGCGTCGAGCATTTCCGGGAAGATCGTGATCACGTCGAAGTGCATCACGTGTCGTAATCCGCCTTCCAGTCCACCGTGATCCGCCCTGCCGCCCGATCGACCGCCTTCACGTAGTCGGGGATGAAGGGAATCATGCGCTCCCTCTCGCCCATCACCACGAGGACGTTGGTGTCGCCCGCCTCGAACAGCGACTCGACCCTGCCCAGCCCCCGGCCTTCGCCGTCGACCACCTCGAGGCCGATCAGGTCGACCCAGTAATGCGATCCTTCTTCCGCCTCGCCGAGCGATTCGCGCAGCACGGCGATCTCGCTCCCCTGCAGTCCTTGCGCAGCGTCGCGATCGTCGATCCCCGCGAGCTTCGCGACCGGCCCCTTGGAGTGGACCTCGAAACCCTCGAGCCGCAGTTCGCGCGTGGTTCCTTCGGATCCGCGCACCAGCCACGTCGCGAATGCCCCGAGCGTCGCCGGCTTTTCGGTGAACACCTTCACCTTGATCCAGCCGCCCACGCCAAAGGCCGCGACCACGCGTCCCATCACCACCAGGCGGGATTCGCCCGCCGCGCGCTCGCCGCTAGCTGGCGGGCTTTTCCGTCTTGCCGGTGACTTCGTGCTTGCCACGCTTGATGATCTTCTTCACCGCGTCGGAGGGCTGCGCGCCCTTCGATACCCAATGCTCGACGCGATCGAGCGCCAGCCGGAACTTGGGCTCGTGCTCGGCGGCCTTGGGATTGTAGAAGCCGATGCGCTCGATGAAGCGCCCGTCGCGCGGCATGCGCGAATCGGCGACGACGATGTTGTAGAAGGGGCGGTTCTTGGCTCCGCCACGCGCCATTCTGATCACGACCAACTTGGCTCCTTTCCCGTTGAAAACGGGTAACTTGATGCGCTAAGCCCTCTATTTTACGACAAAAACGGGTTTGCCGCGACCTACAGGGTCAGCCGCGATCCCAGCCCGGCATATCCATAGTCGGCACCGAAAACGCGGCGAAGAGCGTCGAAGCCCGGCTCCCCCGTGCAGTGCCCCGGGGAGAGTCTCTTCACGCCCCATTTCGACCGCAAGTCGCCGGCGAGGCGCTCGATCTGCTCGGGTGGCGTGAGTACCAGGTGCAGGCCGCCGAACAACTCGAGAACCGGTGTGGCTGGCGCTCCGGCAGCCGCCAGGATCTTCTCGATTCCGGGATGCGAGCAGCCGGCAACGATGACCTGGCCCCGCGAGCTTCGCAGGCTCAATGTGAGCTCGGGCATCTCGCGCGTCCCGGGTACGTCGGAAACCGTGTGCACCACGGATACGCCCGGCCAGATCTCGCAACTCGAATCGACATGTCGAAACGCGGCGTCGGGCCACGGCGTGCCATGCCGGATGAGCTCCGGCGGGAAGCCATCGAAGTAACGCATGCTCGCGGGCAACGTGGGACAGCGCGGATAGAACGTGCCTGGCAGCGAGCTGCCGAAGACGCCGTAGGTTTCGCGGGGAACCCAGACCGGGACCCGCGCATTGAGGGCGACGACGTGCGCAAGGCCCGTCGTGTGGTCGCCGTGGCGGTGCGAGATGACCACGGCATCCAGGTGCGTGAGGTCTACGCCGATAGCGCTGACGTTGGCGCGGAACGTTTCGGCGTCGTTGCCGGTGTCGAAGAGAATGCGCCGGCCTTCGAACTCGATGAGCGCCGCGAAGCCCCAGTTCCTTGCGAGCCCGTCGACCGCTCCGAACGAATCATGGAGGATCGTGATCGAGTTCGACGCCACGACGCTAGAGCCCCGCGGCCAGCGCTTTCACGAGGCGGTAGAGGTACTCCGCTCCACCGTAAAACGAGTGCACCGGCACGCGCTCGTCGCGGCCGTGGAGCCGGTTCTCGCCGCTCTCGGTGAAGATGCCCGACGTGCCATAGGTGGGAATCCCGGCGTTGCGCAGCCGCAGCCCGTCGGTCGCGCCCGTGCTCATGACCGGGACTACCGGAATACCCGGCCACATCGATTCGGACACGCGCTCGATGGTGCGCATCGCCGGCGACGACGTATCGGCCGCGCCGCTCGCGACGGCCTGCTGCAGCGCCTTGACGCTCACGCGCTCGCCCGCGATGCGCCGCAGCTCGCGCGCAATCGCCTCGGGGTCGTCGCCGGGAAGGATGCGGCAGTTCACGACGGCGCGCGCGCGCTGCGGAAGCGCGTTCTGCGCGTGGCCGCCCTCGAGTTGGGTCGCCACGCACGTGGTGCGAAGTTGCGCGTTGAAGCGCGGCACGGTCGAGACTCGCTCGAGCTGCTCCTCGGTCGCTCGGCCCGCCGCGGTCGCGGCGACGGCTTCGCCCATCGCGCCGGGCTCGCCCGTGGCGATGCGCGAGAAATAGGCGCTGGTCACGGGGGAGAGGCGCGCCGGGAAGCGATACGCGCTCAGGCGCTCGAGCGCCCCCGCGATGTCGTAGATGGCGTTCACGCGCTCGGGAACCGAGCTGTGGCCGCCCGCGTTGGTCGCGACGAACTCGAAGCTCTGGTAGACCTTCTCACCCACCTGGATCGCATGGGTGGAGGGCTTGCCCGCCTTCCACTCGCCCGAGCCGCCCTCGTTCAGTGCGAGCTCGGCATCGATCAGCGCTCGCCGGTTGGCGAGGAGCCATTGCACGCCGTTCGACGGGCCCCCTTCCTCGTCGGCGGTAAGCGCGACGATGATGTCGCGCTTGCCGCGGAAACCCTCGGACCTGAGCCGGATGAGGTTGGCGACGAAGATCGACGCCATCGACTTGTCGTCGATCGAGCCGCGCGCGTAGTAGTAGCCGTCCTTCTCGGTGAGCTTGAACGGGTCGAGGCCGTCGGACCAATCCTCCTTCTTCGCCTCGACGACGTCGAGGTGGGCGAGGAGCAGGAGGGGCTTGAGCTCGCCCGTGCCGCGTAGTCGCGCGACCAGGTTGCCCTTGAGCGGCGCGGGCACCACCACCTCCACGTCCTTCGCGTCGAATCCCGCGTCGAGAAGGCGCTTCGCCATCGCCTGCGCGGCGGCCGTGTTGTCGCCGTCGGGATGGACGGTGCGGATCTCGATCAGCTCGCGGTAGATGTCGTGGAGGCGCTGCTCGCCGGGCGCGAGCGCCTGCGCGCTCGCGCCGGCGGGGACCAAGGCAAGGCAGCAGGCGAAAAGCGCGGCTCTATTCATCGCATCTCGATTCATCGCATGCCCGGCATCATGCCCTTCATGTTGCGCAGCATCTTGCCGAGCGAGCCGCTACGCATCATCTTCATCATCTTCTGCATCTGCTCGAACTGGGCGAGCAGGCGATTCACCTCCTGCACCTGCACGCCCGCGCCCGCGGCGATGCGGCGCTTGCGCGAGGCCTTGAGCAGCTCGGGCTTGCGCCGCTCGAGCGGCGTCATCGAGTTGATGATCCCCTCGGTGCGCTTCAACGCCTTCTCCTGCAGGTCGGGCGACTTCTGCGCCATCTGCGTGATCTGCAGCGGCAGCTTGTCGGTGAAGCCGGCGATGCCGCCCATCTTCTTCATCTGCTGCAGCTGCGCGCGGAAGTCATCGAGGTCGAAGTCCTTGCCCTTCTTGAACTTCTCCGCGAGCTTCTGCGCTTCGTGCTCGTCCACCTTGGCACGCGCGTCCTCGACGAGGCCGAGGATGTCGCCCATGCCGAGGATGCGGGTCGCCATGCGCTCGGGATGGAAGACCTCGAGCCCGTCGAGCTTCTCGGAGACGCCGACGAACTTGATCGGCTTGCCGGTGACGTGGCGGACCGATAGAGCCGCGCCGCCGCGAGCGTCGCCGTCGAGCTTTGTGAGGATGACGCCGGTGAGCGGCAGCGCCTCGTTGAACGCCCGCGCGACGTTCACCGCGTCCTGCCCCTGCATCGAATCGACGACGAACAGCGTCTCGACCGGATCGAGCGCGGCGTGGATCGCCTTCACCTCTTCCATCATCGCCGCGTCGATCGCAAGACGCCCCGCGGTATCGACGATCAACACGTCGAAATAGTGGCGCTTCGCCCAATCGAGCGCGGCGCGCGCGATGTCGACCGGCTTCTGCGACGGGTCGGAAGGGAAGAGCTCGATCTCGAGCTTCTTCGCGAGCGAGGCGAGCTGCTCGATCGCCGCGGGCCGGTAGACGTCGGTGGAGACGAGCAGGACCTTCTTCTTCGTCGTGGTCGCGAGAAGGCGCGCGAGCTTGCCGGCGCTGGTGGTCTTGCCCGAGCCCTGGAGTCCGGCGAGCAGGATGACCGCGGGCGGCTGCGTGGCGAGGTCGAGCGCGGCGTTCGTGCCGCCCATGAGCGTGACCAGCTCATCGTGGACGACGCCGACCAGCGCCTGGCCCGGCGTGAGGCTGCCAATCACCTCCTGGCCGAGCGCCTTGTCCTTCACCCGCGCGACGAAGTCCTTGACGACCGGAAGTCCCGCGTCGGCATCGAGGAGGGCGAGGCGGACTTCGCGCAGCATCTCCTGCACGTTGTCCTCGGTGAGCCGCGCGTGTCCGCGCAGCGTTTTCACCACCGAGGAAAGGCGTTGCGTCAGGGTATCGAGCATGAGGGTAAAATAAGGAAATGCCTGATTTGCTTTTGTATTTTAGCACCGGCGCCTGCTGGCTCGTGCTGTCGGGCGCGGCGTGGCGCGCGTCGCGGCCGGTGGTCGCCGCGGGGCCGGAGCCGCGCGGCGAAATCCGCTTCGAGAGCGTCCTGGTGCCCATCGCGCTCGTGCTGCACGGCATGCTGCTCTACCAGCGCATCATCGTGGCCGAGGGCCTCGACCTCGGCGTGGCCAACGCGATATCGATGCTCACTTGGCTCACCGTCCTGATCTACTGGCTCGCCGGCCTCGCCTTCCAGGGCCTGAGCGCCATTCTCGGATTGATGGCGCCCTTCGCGCTCCTCGCCGTGCTGCTGCAGGCGTTCGTGCCTTCGCGCCACATAGTGACCTACGGAGGCGATCCGCTGTTCACGCTGCATTTCGTCATCGCGATGCTCGCCTACAGCCTCTTTACCGTCGCCGCAGTCCACGCTCTGGTGATGCTCGCCGAGGAGAAGTGGCTGCACAAGGGCGCGCTGCCGCCGTTCCTGAAGAGCATCCCGCCGCTGCTCGAGATGGAGGCGCTGCTCTTTCGCATCCTGCTCGCGGCTTTCGTGCTGCTCACGCTCACGGTGGTGAGCGGGACATTCTTCTCCGAGCAGCTGTTCGGCAAGCCCTTCACCTTCACGCACAAGGTGTTCTTCGGCCTCCTTTCGTGGGGCATCTTCGGCGCGCTGCTCGCAGGTCACTACCTGCGCGGCTGGCGCGGACGAACGGCGGTGCGCTGGACGCTCGCCGGATTCGCCGCGCTGCTGCTCGCCTACGTGGGCAGCAAGGTGGTACTCGAGCTCATCCTCGGGCGCGGCTAGAACCTTGACCGAAGACGTCCCGATCAGTTGGCTGTTCGGCACGCTCGTCGGCCTGCTCGCCGTCTCGGCGTTCTTCGCCATGTCGGAAACGTGCCTGATGTCGGTCAACCGCTACCGGCTGAAGCACCTCATCCGCGAAGGCAGCCGCGGCGCGCGGCTCGCGGGCGCGCTGCTCGAGCGCACCGACGAGCTGCTCTCGTTCATTCTCGCGGGCAACACGGTGGTGAATGCGGCCACGACGATCCTGGTCGCCGAGATTTGCCGGCGCCTTTTCGGCGAGGCCGAATACGTCCTCGCGCTCGCCACCGCCTCGGCGAGCTTCGTGATCCTGGTGTTTGCCGAGATCGTGCCCAAGGTGATCGGCGCGGCCTACTCGGAGCCGATCGCGATCGGCGCCTCCTACGCGCTCACGCCGCTCATCCGCATCACGCGCCCGGTGATGTGGATCATCAACGTGATCGTGAGGGCGCTCCTGAGCATGCTGCGAGTGCGCCCGATCCCGGGCCATGGCGCGCAGCACCTGAGCATGGCGGAACTGCGCACGGTGGTCCTCGAGGGCGGCAAGTTCATCCCCAAGAAGCACCAGTCGATCTTCCTCAACCTGTTCGAGCTCGAGGACATGACGGTCGACGACACCATGACGCCGCGCGGCCAGATCGAGTCGCTCGACCTGAAGGACGACATCGAGGACCTGCGCAATGCGCTCTCGACCGCCCACCACACGCGCCTGGTGGTGTGCGAAGGCGGCCTCGACAACGTGGTCGGCATCCTGCACGTGCGCAAGGTCCTCAACGCGACCCGGCGCGAGCCGATCACGCTCGAGGTGCTGCGCGAGATCGTGCGCGAGCCCTACTTCGTTCCCGAAGGCACGCCGCTGCTCGCGCAGCTGAGCCACTTCCAGGAAAACCAGCGCCACATGGGGCTGGTCGTTGACGAGTACGGCGAGATCCTGGGGCTGGTGACCATGAAGGACATCCTCGAGGAGATCGTCGGCGAGTTCACCAGCCAGGCGATCGGCAGCGCCGCGCTCTTCCACCGCGAGTCCGACGGCAGCGTGATCGCCGACGGGGCTTGTTCGTTGCGCGTCCTCAACCGCAAGGCAGGTTTCGATTTCCCGCTCGACGGGCCGAAGACGATCAACGGCCTGCTGCTCGAGCAGCTCGAGGACATTCCCGAGCCCGGCACCAGCGTGATGGTGGCCGAACATCCGGTCGAGATCATGCAAGTGCAGAACCGGATGGTCAAAGTGGTGAGGATCCTGCCCCCGGTCGTGAAGGCCGCGGAGACCAAGCAGGCGGCCTAGCGAAGCTCTATCGCGGCGCGTCCGGTCCGTAGCGCGCAATGAAGCGGCGGTCGATCCGGTCCTTCCAGCGCCACGCCCACGCCCCTTCCCACGACCAGCGGCCCCACACGCCCACGGCGCGGCGCTCTCCCGAGGCGACCAGCGCGAGGTAGCGCGCCGGCGTGACGTGCGGCGTGAGCGGTTCCCCGGCGAGCGCCGCGCGCAGGTTCGCGGCGAGCACCGGCGCGGCGCGCACCGCGAAGACGCCCGCCTTGGCGTGGGGGTGCGCCTCCTGCGAAATGCAATCGCCGGCGCCGAACACCTCGCGATACTTCACGCACTGCAGGAAATCGTTCACCAGCATCGCGCCGCGCTCGTCGACCGCGAAGCCGGAGTCCGCGATCCAGTCGTGCGCGCCCGCACCGGTCGCCCAGAATGTCGCGTCGGAGGCGAACTCGAGTCCATTGTGGGTGCGCACGTGCCCGGCTCCCACCTCGACGACGGCGCTCGAGACGTGCGCGCCGACGTTGCGTGCCGCGAGGTAGCGCCTCAGCCTGCGGCGCGCGCCCTCCGGGAATTCCTCGAGCACGGCGGGCGTGTTCGTGATCACGCGCACATGCGGCGAGTCGCCTCCCAGGTCGCGCTTCAGGCGATGATCCATGGCGAGCGCGAGCTCGACGCCCGCGGCACCGCCGCCCACTATCGTGAGCGACTTCACTTTCCCCACGCGCGCGCGCGCGAAGACCTCGCCCCAGCCGCGCATCAGATTCTCCATCGGGCGCACCATGATCGCGTGCTCCGCGACACCCTGCGCGGCGCCGATGAACGGTTTCGAGCCGACGTCGATCGAGAGCACGTCGTATTGGACCGCGGCCGCATCCGCGCAGGCGACTTCCCGCTCGCCGGGACTCACCAGCGATACCTCGGTGCGCAGCAACGTGGCGCCGGCGCGCTCGGCGAGCGCGGCCACGTCGATGGCGCACTCGTCGAGCCGGTAGTGCCCGGCGATCACGCCCGGAACCATCGCGGTGTAGATGAGCCGGGGCTCGGGCGAGATCAGCGTGACCTCGCAGCGCTCGTCGCGACGCGCCCTCAAGTCGCGCAGCACTTCGACGTGCGCGTGCCCGGCGCCGAGCAGCACCAGGCGCTTCATGGCCGGGGCTCGAGGCGCAAGTCCCCGAACCAGGCGGTGACGCTTTCGCCCGTCTGGTCGGTGTCGTTTCCCACGGTGACCCCCGCGATCGGGGGCACGGGTTTCTTCCAGCGCGCGCCGAAGGCCTCGCGGAAGTCGGCTTCGACGTCGCGCTTCTCCTCGACCCATTGGCCAGCGCGCGCATTGCCGCTTCGCAGCACGACCACGCGCACGTAGTCGTAGTGCGGGCTCCACGCCGCCGTGCCGGGCGCATGCCGGTTGTCCCAGACATAGCAGATCGCCGCCGCCGGAACCTCGCCGAAGAACGCGCGCGCGATGCGCAGCTTGGCGCGCGTCGCGAACGGCAGCTGGTCGACCGGATAATCGAACGAGACGTACACCCGCGCGGCGAAATCCTCGGCGTCCTTCGAGTCGAGCTGCGCTTTGTCGACCACGTGGTCGATCTTCCATCGCCACTTGAGCAGCGGGGCGCGCGCCGGATCGGCGGACAGCGCATAGGCGGCGGATCCGAACGCACCCTCCGAATGCACCCGCAACACCGTCCGTCCGTTGTCGCGCACGAGCGAAAGCTGCCCGGCGCGACGATTGGGGATGGTGACCAGGCGCCAACCGGCGGGCAGGCGCGTCCCGGGCTGCGCGTTCGAGAAGGCTGGTATCGCGGTGGGCTCGATCGCGGCGAGGGCGAGCGCGGCGGTGCCGAGCGCGAGGAGCGCGGCGGCCACCCTCACGTGAGCGCTTTCCCGAGCAACTCCTCGCGAATCATCCTTTCGTAATCCTCCGGCCTGTCGACGTCCCAAAACGTCGGGAGTTCCTTCCAGTGCACACCGGCCGCCGCGAGGCGCGAGCGCGTCTCCCGCATCACGTCCCCGCCGCCCCACGCGATCGAGTCGAAAAGCGTCGGCACCGGGCGCGACAAGCCCACCAGCACGTAGCCGCCATCCTCGGCAGGAGCGAGCACGGCGTCGTGTGCGGCGAGGGAATCGAGCGCCGCGCGCACGTCTTTCGCAGCGAGCGCCGGACAGTCGGCGCCGATGATCACGAGCGCGCGGCCGCTCGCGAACGCTTCTTCGAAGGCGCGCCGCATGCGCTCGCCCAGGTCCTCGCCTTCCTGCTCGCGAAGGACAGCGCCGAAATCGGCGGCGCAACGCGCGAAGAACGGATCGCGCGCATCGGGCGAGCACCACAACTCGACCGCGGCGCCCGACGCCCCAGCCGTCGCGAGCGCGTGCCGAACGAGCTCGGCGTGCAGATCGGCCGCGCCCTGGGGGCCGAGGATTCCGGCGAGCCTCGTCTTCACCGCGCCCGCCACCGGCGCCTTGGCGAAGACGGCGACCCGCGCCTCAGGACGAGCTGCGCTCGGCGTCATAGCGGCGCGCGAGGCGGCGCGGATCGGCACCCAGCGCGTAGGCGAGCCGCAGGCGCCACATGAGGAAGATCGTCCTGAGCGTCCCGTGGCGCCGCCAGCGCCGCGCCGAGGTGGTCACGCGCTCGCGCAGGCACACCGGCCGAGAACGCCGGCGCAGGCGCTTGCATAACTCCACGTCCTCCATCAGCGCGATCTCCGGGAAGCCGCCCACCGCGTCGAAGGCGGCGCGGCGCACGAAGATCGCCTGGTCGCCGGTCGCGATGCCCGTGAGGCGGGAGCGGAGGTTCATCGTCGTCGCGACGAGCGCGAGGAGGCGGTCGGCGCCTTCGATCGCGACGTCGAAACGCCCCCATTCGCCGCGCGCGAGCGCCGCGTGGATCGCGCGCTCGCCATCCGCGGGAAGGCGCGTATCGGCGTGGAGAAAGACCAGGAATTCGCCGCGCGCGGCGTGTGCGCCCGCATTCATCTGCGCGCCACGTCCGCGCGGCGCCTCTACCACGCGGTCGCACTGCGCGCCGGCAAGGCTGCGTGTGTCGTCCCGGCTGCCGCCATCGACAACCACGACCTCGGCGCCTTGCTCGCGGAGCCGACCGAGCGCCGCCAGCGCCGCCGCGATCCCGCGGGCCTCGTCGAGCACCGGAATGACGATGGAGAGCGAGCCGCCGGTCATGCGCCGGATTTTACCTCGCGTCGTTGAGCGACCAGTCGTAGTCGAGGAACGAGACCTCGGCCTTCTGCTCCCTCACCAGGGCGCGATCTTCGGCCTTGTCGGCGAGGGAATCGGCGTACTTCGCCATCGTCGCCTTCACCGAGGTGAAGCCCTTGTGGCCTTTCTCGAAGTCCTTGCCGTACCAGTCGAAGATCTTCGAGATCTCGAGGCGGCGCGCCTGCGGGTCGTAGCGATTGCGGGTCCGGTCGGAGAGGAAGCGCTTCATGCCGTCCTCGAGCGAGGCCTCGAGGTTCGCGGCGGTGAAGGCATCGTTGCGAAGCATCGGGCAGCCGATCGACGCGCAGACCACCGCGACGTGCACGCGCGGGTCGTCGTAGACGCCGTCCTTGCGCAGCATCTCGTGCTCGATGAAATCAAGATACGACTCCTGGCCGAAAAGGGTGAAGAACTTCTTGCTCCACGGCTTGCTCAGGAACCCGCCCAGGTCGCGGATCGACTTGAGGTCGGGATACTTCGTGAGGATGAGCTCGATCGTGAAGGCGTTGTAGGCATTGATCAGGAAAGCCTGCTGCTGCGGCTTCGACCACGCGTCGAACTCGGCGCGCGTGACCCTCTGGTAGTCGTCGAGCGCCGCCTTGAGCTGCGCGCGGTCGCGCGCGAACCCCGCATAGTCGACGCGCGAGGCGTTGCCGTTCTGCACGTACTTCACGTGCTTCTTCAGCAATTCGTCCCAGGTCTTGTAGGAGTGATCGAGCGCCAGCGCCGGCGCGCTGGCGATGATGAACAGGAGGGCGGCGAGGATTCGTCTCATCAGTCGTCTCCGTGGCTTTGCGCCACTTCGTAATAGGGTCTCTTGTCGCCGAGGCCGAAGAGCTTCGCGATCACCGTGCCGAGGCCGGCCTCGCCGCGCGTCCAGTCGTTGAATGCTGCCGCGAAATCCATCTGGCCGTGCGTCACGGTCGAGCGTTTCCACGCTCCGGCCACGTACTTGTTGGCCTCCGGCAGCGTGGGGTACGCGTGGATGGTGCCCAGGATCTTGTTCAGGCCCACGCCGTGCTTCATCGCGAGCACGAACTCCGCGATCAGGTCGTCGGCGTGCTCGCCGCCAATGGTCGCGCCGATGATCCGGTCGGTTCCCGGCTTGACCAGCACCTTGACCAGGCCCTCGGCCTCGCCGTCGGTAATGGCGCGATCGAGGTCGTCGAGCCCATAGGTGAGGACCTGGTACGCAATATTCTTCTCCTTCGCCTCGGTTTCGTTCAAGCCCACGCGCGCCACCTCCGGATCCGTGAACGTGGCCCACGGCACCACCGAATAGTCCACGCGGAACTTCTTGAAGCGCCCGAAGAGGCCGTTCACGGCGCAGTACCACGCCATGTGCGCCGCCGTGTGCGTGAACTGGTACGGGCCGGCCACGTCGCCACAGGCGAAGATATTGGGATAGAGGGTCTGCAGGTACTCGTTAACCTCGACCGTGCGCTGCTTCGTCGTGGGGATGCCCAGCTCCTCGAGCCCGTATCCCTGCGTGTTCGCGACACGGCCCACGGCGCAGAGGATCTCGTCGCATTCGATGCGCTTCTCGCGTCCCTCGTGCTCGACCACGACCACCTTAACGCCGTTTTCCGCCATCACCTGCTTCGCCTTGTGGCCCACGAGGACATCGACTCCCTCTTCGCGGAAACGTTTCGTCACCAGCTCGGAGAATTCGGGATCCTCGCGGCTCATGATCCGCGGCAGCATCTCGACTTGCGTCACTTTCGATCCGAGGCGCGCGAAGGCCTGGGTGAGCTCGCAGCCGATCGGGCCGCCGCCCAGCACCACGAGGCGCCCGGGCAGCTTGCGAATGTCCCACACCGTGTCCGAGGTGAGGGGGCGCGCCTCCTGCAAGCCCGGGATCGGCGGCACGAACGGGCGGGCGCCGGCGGCGATGACGATGCTCTTCGTCGTAAGGGTCTTCTTCGCCCCATCGGGCAGCGTGACCTCGACGCTCCAGGGCGTCACCATCCTCGCCGTCCCCTTCACGCACTCGACGCCGAGCTTGCTGTATCGCTCGACCGAGTCGTGCGGCTCGACCTGCTTCACCACTCGCTGGACGCGCTCCATCACCTCGGCGAAATCGAAATCGGCCGACGCGCTGCGGATGCCCCACTCCTTCGAGCGGCGGATGTGCGACAGGAGCTTCGCCGAGCGGATCATCGCCTTGGACGGGACGCAACCCGTGTTGAGGCAGTCGCCTCCCATGCGGTGGCGCTCGATGAGCGTCACCTTCGCCTTCACCGCGGCGGCGATGTAGGCGGACACGAGACCGGCGGAGCCCGCACCGATCACCACCATGTTGCGGTCGTAGGTCGCGGGGCGTTTCCACTTCGCGTAGACCTTGCGCGCCTTGAGCGCATCGAGAACCCTTTTCGCCACGATCGGGAAGATTCCGAGGATCACGAACGCGGCGACGAGGCCCGCTGAGATCTTGAACTGCCCCAGCTGCGTGCCCGCGTAGACGTACGCGATCGTCCCGGCGAGCATGCCAACCTGGCTCACCCAGTAGAAGGTCGCCGTGCGGATCGGCGTGAGCCCCATGACGAGGTTGATGACGAAGAAGGGAAATGCGGGAACCAGCCGCAACGCGAAGAGATAGAACGCCCCCTCGCGCGCCACCCCCTCGTTGATCGGCTTGAGCTTGTCGCCGAACTTCCCCTGCACCCAGTCGCGCAGCACGAAGCGCGAAGCGAGGAAGGCGAGCGTTGCGCCCATTGTGGACGCGAAGGAGACGATGACGGTTCCCCACAGCAGGCCGAAGATCGCCCCGGCGACGAGCGTGAGGATCGCGGCCCCGGGAAGCGAGAGTCCGGTGACGGCGACGTAGACGGCGAAGAATATCGCGGCCGTCTCGAGCGGATGGGCGGTGAAGTAGGCGTCGATCAGCGCGCGCTGTTTCTGGAAGAACTCAATCGAGAGGTACTGCGGCACGTCGAAGGCAAAGAACGCCGCGATGCCCGCCAGGATGACGATGAGGATGACGAGCTTGCCTTTGTTCATGGCGGATTCCGGGGGATTGGGCTGGGGACGAGGCTATCCGACTCTGTCGGGAATTAAAGGAATTCCTTGCGCAGATCCACGCTTGAGCGCCGGCCGATGTGCCGGTAGTTCGCGTCGAGCCACTCCTTGCCGGTCGCGCGGCCCCGGCGATAGAGCTCCTGCAGGAAGTCCCAGTCGAGCGAGAACTTGCTTGCGATCGACTGGTCGAGCAGCACCTTGTCGGCGCGCACGGAGTGCATGAGCACGTTCTTGAGCTTGCCGCGGAAGTCGGGCTTGAGCCACCCCTCGGCCACGAGCTTCTGCACGAAGGCGATGGCGCGCAGCTCTTTGATGAGCGAGGAGTTGAACGTGATCTCGTTCAGGCGGTTCTCGATCTCGTGGGCGAGCCGTGGGACGCCCGGGCGCTCGATCGGGTTGATGTGCACGACGATCACGTCGCGCGTGTCGGTGTCGTAGAAGAGCGGGTAGAGCACCGGGTTTCCCATGTAGCCCCCGTCCCAATAGTAGGAGCCGTCGACCTCGACCGCCTGGAAGAGGAACGGCAGGCACGAGGAGGCCATCACCACGTCGACGCTGACCTCGCGCGTGGTGAATACGCGTCCCTTGCCGGTCTCGACATTGGTAGCCGACAGGAAGAGCTTGGTGGTCTTGCAGCGGCGCAGGCGATCGAAATCGACCGTACGCTCGAGTGCCTCGCGAAACGGGTTCCAGTTGAGCGGGTTCCATTGGTACGGCGACACGCTTCCCGTGAACATCTTGAAGGCGTAGAACATCTCCGGGTTGCTGAAGCCCGAGCGGGTATCGGAAAGGCGCTTCCAGAACGCGGCGAGCATCTCTCTCGCGCCCTCGACGCCGCCCACCATGTGCCCGTAAGCGTAGACCACAGCGTTTACCGAGCCTGCGCTGGTTCCGGAAATGCCGTCAACGGAAATGCGCCCGTCCTCGAGGAAGTGGTCGAGTACGCCCCAGGCGTACGCGCCGTGGGACCCGCCGCCTTGGAGCGCGAGGTTGACGCGCTTGGGCTTGCCGCGCGCTCGCATCAAGCCGCGCGCGGGACGGCCTGCGAGAGCGTGAAGGACGGGCCGTTTGCGATGCGGTTGAAGTAGGAGTCGTGCGCCGGCGAACCCTGCGGCCAGGAGGCCAGGAAGCCGGCCACCCAACGCTCGTGGTCGTAAGCAAGCTCGAGCGATTCGACGTGAACGCCGCACGTCTCGATCCCGTAAAGGCGCTCGGGGCCGGCGAAGCGCCGCCGGCCGATTCGTGTCACCAGTCCCGCGCGCGAGCCCGAGAAGTTGGGCATCCCCGCGGCGCCGTTGTTGGCGACGACTCCGCAGGCCGCACCGAGGGCGAAACGGCGAAATGCCGGCAGGCACGTATGGGTGCTCGCGAAAACGTCGACGCGGGATTCGCGGAACATCGCCTCGATCCAGCGCGCATGCGCCGGATCGTCGAGGCGATCCTGCGCGAAACCCCAGCCCGCGAGGGAGCACGCGTCGCCGTGCACGACGCCGATGCGCGCATCGCCCACGCGCGCCGCGAGATGAATCGGCAGCGCCCCCAGCCGCGAGCGCAGCTCGGGAAACGAGCGCGCCGTGGCGCGCAGGCGCTCGAGGATGAGATTGGAGCGTCCCACCTCGGCATCGCTCACCTCGAGCGGATAGGCGCAGCCGCAACCCGCGCCGGTGTCCTCGGCGGCGATCTCGGTTTCGACGTTGCCGCGCAGGGCGTGGTGCTCCAGGACCTCGCGCGTGACACGCTCGAAATCGGCCGGCGCCACGTCGAACCAGTGAAAATCGCCGTTGAAGACGACGCTCACCGCCGTGTCCTCACTCGCCGCGAGCGCGCGCACGGCTTCCAGCGCCATGGGGTTTCCGTACAGCCCGCCCACGACATACAAAGTGTCAGCGACCAATTCCGGCTCGCGGTCGAACACGCGCGGCGAATAGCGGTAGGAAACGGGACAGGCGCGCCCGGGGCGCTCCTCGTGCCGGTGGAAGGGATCGTCGCGGATCAAGCGAGCGCGCCGCCGCAACTCGACCCCTGCCCGGCGGTGCAGCCGTAGCAGTGATCGCGCACCACGATGGGGTTGCCGTCCAGGTCGCGATCCAGGACGTCCTTCAGGTGGGGGCGCGACCGCCCGGCGACCGCGAGCGGAAGCCCCAGCATCTGGTTGAAGTCGCAGTCGTACAGGTATCCCCTCCAGTCGACCGACACCAGCGAGCGGCACATGACCGAATCGAGGTTGGCGTCGCTGTGGGCCGAGCGCAGCAACGCCATGTAGCCGTTGAACTGCCCCTTCGAGATCAGCATCGATCCGAAGCGCTGGATCGGCATGTTGGCGAGCGTATAGAGCCGGTTGAACACGATTCCCGCCTTCTCGCCGAGAACGCGCTTGTAGTCGCTCTCGAGCCCGGCCTGCGGGGGCGGCAGACTGGGCCCCTGGGGGTTGTAGACGAGGTCGAGGTTGAGCCCGCTTCCCGGGTGCCCGTACCCAAGCGCGTTCAGGCGGCGGATCGCGGCGATGCTCAGCTCGTAGACGCCCTTGCCGCGTTGGCGGTCGACCAGCTCGGGCGTGTAGCAGGGCAGAGATGCGACGATCTCCACGCGCTCGGCGGCGAGGAATTCGGCGAGATCCTCCTGGCCGGGCTCGGAGAGGACCGTGAGGTTGCAGCGGTCGATGACGCGCGCCCCAGCGGCGCGCGCGGCGCGCACCATGTCGCGAAAGCTCGCGTTGAGCTCCGGCGCGCCGCCCGTGAGGTCGAGGGTGCCCGCGCCGCTCGCCTCCAGGTAGGCGAGCACCTGCTCGGCGGTCTCGCGGCTCATCGTCTCGGTGCGCGTGGGCCCGGCGTTCACGTGGCAGTGCAAGCACGTCTGGTTGCACACGTATCCGACGTTGACCTGCAGGGTTTCGAGGCGCCTGCGCCGGATCGGCGGGAAATCGGTTGCGGCGAGGAGCGGGAGCGTGGCGTGCATTCGGGAATCCTTCGATCCATCTTACCAATTGCGGCTAGACTAGCCCACCGCACTCGCGTTGCGAGCCATGACGAATCCGACATCCCTCGACGGCGCCCGCCTCGACTTCTCCGGAGCGATGAGCTACGGCGACTATCTGCGGCTCGACGACGTGCTCGGCGCGCAGCAACCACGCTCGGGCGACCACAACGAGATGCTGTTCATCGTGCAGCACCAGGCGACCGAGCTGTGGCTGAAGCTCATGATCCACGAGCTCACCGCCGCCCGGGACAGGGTGCGCGCGGACGACCTGCAGGCGGCCTTCAAGATGCTCTCGCGCGTCTCGCGGATCCTCGCACAGCTGGTCCAGTCGTGGGACGTCCTGGCGACACTCACGCCGGCGGAGTACTCCGCGTTTCGCGAAAAGCTTGGCGCATCGTCGGGCTTCCAGTCCTTCCAATACCGCATGGTCGAATTCATCCTCGGCAACAAGCAGGCGGTGATGATGGAGCCCCATCGGCATCGTCCCGAGCTCTTCGCCGCTCTCGAGGAGCTGCATCGCTCGCCTTCCCTCTACGACGAGGCCATCCGGGCGCTCGCGCGGCGCGGCTTTCGCGTCGATCCCGAATGCGTCGAGCGCGACTGGCGTTCCTTACACGCGTTCAACGAATCGGTCTGCACCGCCTGGGTGGATGTATACCGGACGACGGCGGAGCACTGGGAGCTCTACGAGCTCGCCGAGAAGCTCGTCGACCTCGAGGACGCCTTCCGCCAATGGCGCTTCCGCCACGCGACCACGGTGGAGCGCGTGATCGGCTGGAAGCGCGGCACCGGCGGCACCGCGGGCGTGAGCTACCTGCGCAGCGCCCTCGACGTCGTCCTGTTCCCCGAGCTCTGGCGCGCACGCACCGCGCTCTGAGCGTGGAGGTCGAGCTCAAGTTCGAGCTGCCGCCCGCGTCGCGCGAGGCGCTCCTCGCGTTGCCGGCGCTCGCGGCGGGCATACCCGAGCGCCGGCGCCTGCGGGCGATTTACTTCGACACGCCCGATTGCGCGCTCGCGCGAGCGCAGATGGCGCTGCGCCTGCGGCGCAGCGGTCGGCGCTGGGTGCAGACCCTGAAGGCGGGCGCGAGCGGCGCCGGAGGGCTGCACGCGCGCGACGAATGGGAGTTCGCGCGGCCGGGCCCCAGCCTCGACCTGTCCCTGTTCGTCGAGTCGCCCCTGGCCGACCTGGACGAGGCGGCCACGCTACACCGGCGTCTCGCCCCGGTATTCGAGGTCGACACCCGGCGCACCGCATGGCAACTGGCCCCGCAGCCCGGATCGAAGCTCGAGGTGGCCTTCGATACCGGCGAGGTCGCGAGCGGCGAGCGGCGCGAAGCCTTTTCCGAAGTCGAGATCGAGTGCCTGGAGGGCGGGCCGGACGCCGCATTCGATCTTGCCGCGCGAATGCTCGACCACGTGGCGATGCGCCCCAGCGCCGTGACCAAGGCCCAGCGCGGCTACCGGCTCTTCCGTGGCGCGCGCCTTGCGCCGGTCAAGTCCTCCCCGATCGAGCTCGAGGCCGCGATGGCTCCGCAAGCCGCGGCGCGCGCGATCGTCGCCTCGAATCTCGAGCAGCTGCAGGCCAACGAGGAGGGTGTCCTCCACGCCGCAGCGCCGGAATTCGTGCACCAGGCACGCATCGCCCTGCGGCGCATGCGTTCCTCGCTTCGCCTGTTCCGCGACGCGATCGGCTTCGAGCAGGCCGCGGCCTGGCGCGAACAGCTCGCGGGAGCCGCTTCCGCGCTCGGACGCGCGCGCGATTGGGACGTGCTCGGAACCGAGTCGCTGCCCCCCGCGCTGGCGGCCTTCGGCGACGCCGCCCTCGGGCGACGCCTGCGTTCCGCCGTGGCGCGGCGGCGCCGCACCGAGCGCGAGCACGCGCGCAGGACGCTCCTCGCCGCCTCGCACGCAAAGGTGATCCTCGAGATCGCGCGATGGCTGGGAGCAGGGCAGGCAACCGGCGATTGCGCGGCGCGCCTGGACGAATTCGCCGCGCGCGTGATGCGCAAGCGCCACAAGCGGCTCCTCGCCGACGCCGCGCATGTCGCTCGCCTCTCGAGCGCCGAGCGCCATCGCCTGCGGGTCGATGCCAAGCGCCTGCGCTACGGCGTCGAGAGCCTCGCCTCCGTCTTCAAGGCGCGGCGCACGAAGCGCTATGTGGCTCGGCTGGTCGGCCTGCAGGACGCGCTCGGTCGCGAGCATGACGCGGCGACCGCACTCGCGCTGCTTCCGGAGCTCGAACCGCCCGCGCCGTTCGCCGCCTTCGCGCGCGGCTGGTTCGGTGCGATCGCCCGCGGCGATCCGCGCTCGCTCGAGGAGCTGGTCGCGCGACTCGAACGCGCGGGGCGTCCGTGGCGCCGCAAGGTATCAAAGGATTCCGACCCCGCTTGACCGTCCGCAAGCACGCGCGCCGGCGCGATGCCAGAATATTCGCCCCCGAGGAGGAGATCGCCCGTGTTCGAATCCGCCGAGATCGGCCACAAGCTCGACAAGGCACGCTACAAGCGCGAGGTGCCCAAGCTGAGGCAGAAACTGCTCGACCTGCAGTACGAGCTGCTGAAGAAGAACGACTTTCCCGTGATCGTCCTCGTCAACGGAGTCGACGGCTCGGGCAAGGGCGAGACCGTGAATCTCTTCAACGAGTGGATGGATCCCCGGCACATTCATACCCACGCGTTTGGCGCGCTCACCGACGTCGAGCGCGACCGGCCCGAGATGTGGCGCTTCTGGCAGGCGCTCGCGCCGAAGGGCCGGATCGGCATCCTCTTCGGTTCGTGGTACACGGACCCGATCCTCGCGCGCGTCATCGGCCACGACCGGCGACTGCAGTTCCAGAGGCGCCTCGAGCGCATCCGGCACTTCGAGCGCATGCTCGTTTCCGAGGGTGTCCTGCTGCTCAAGCTCTGGTTCCACCTGTCGAAGAAGGCGCAGAAGAAGCGCCTGAAGGACCTGTCCTCGCACAAGGAAAGCGCCTGGCGCGTATCGAAGGAGGACTGGCGCCACTTCAAGCACTACGACGAGTTCGTCGACATCTCCGAGGACGCCTTGCGCGAGACGAGCACCGGCGAGGCGCCGTGGGAGGTGATCGAGGGAAGCGATCACGAGTACCGCTCGCTTACCGCGGGCCGGCTGCTGCGAGACGCGCTCGCCCTGCGTCTCAAGGGCGCCGCGCCGGTCCTCTCCCCGCCCGCGCCGCCGCCGGCCCTGCCGATCGACGGCAGGACGCTGCTCGGCTCATTCGACTACAAGCGCCGGCTCGAGCGCGACGACTACGCCAAGAAACTTCGCAAGCTCCAGGCGCGGTTGGCGCGGCTCACGCGCTCGAAGAAGATGCGCGAGCGCTCGCTCATCATGGTGTTCGAGGGAATGGACGCGGCCGGCAAGGGCAGCACCATCCGCCGCCTCACGCAGGCGATGGACGCGCGCTTCTACCGCGTGATTCCGGTCGCCGCGCCGACCGACGAAGAGCGCGCGCAGCCCTATCTGTGGCGCTTCTGGCGGCATATCCCCGGCCATGGCCGCAGCGTGATCTTCGACCGCTCATGGTTCGGGCGCGTGCTGGTGGAGCGCGTCGAGGGGTTCTGCACCGAATTCGACTGGATGCGCGCCTACGAGGAGATCAACGAATTCGAGGAGCAGCTCACCGAGGCAGGCGCGATCGTCGCCAAGTTCTGGCTCGCGATCACTCCCGAGGAGCAGCTGCGGCGCTTCAAGGCGCGCAAGGAGATTTCCTACAAGCGCTTCAAGATCACGGCCGAGGACTGGCGCAACCGCAAGAAGTGGCCCGCTTACGAGCGCGCGGTCAACGACATGATCGAGCGCACATCGACCGACCCCGCGCCGTGGAAGGTCATCGCCTCCGACGACAAGCTGTTCTCGCGCATCGAGGTGATCGAAAGCCTTTGCGACCGCATCGAGTCGCAACTCTAAAGCGCGACGGCCGGCCTCAGGCGATCGTGAGCCGGATGCGGTTGCGGCCGAAGACGTACGCGTAGTCGGCGGAGGACGTGAGGCCGTGAGCGAGAATCACGCCGAGCCCTCCTTCGCGGCGCGTTTCGGCGAGCGCCTCCAGCATCTCGCGCGTGGCGCGGGCGAACGGGTTGAACGGCGGCGCCCGGTCCTCGTAAGTGAGGGAGACCTCGCCTTCGCTCGCCTCCAGGGTGATCCAGACCGGCGCCTCGCTGCCGCCCTTGTGGCCATGCTTGACGGTGTTGAGGAAAAGCTCCTCGATCACCAGGTTGGCCTTGAGCCCGGAGTCCTTCGGCAGCCCCGCGCCGCGGCAAAAGCTCTCGATGAAGGCGCGCGCCTTCTTCCACTCCTCCAGCCGGGACTGAAACATCCCCATCCGCGTAGTGACCAGGTTCACAGGCACGCCTCCTCGGGATTTGGCATTATAGGGCCGCTAAGTCGCTCAATCTGCAAGGAGGCATCATGCGCAAGGCATTGATTCTGGCGGTCGCCCTGGCGATCGCGGGCCCGGCGGTCGCGGCCGATATCGGGCTGGTCAAGGTTTCCAGCGGTGACGTGCAGATCCAGCGCGGCACCAACAAGTTGCCCGCCACGGTTGGCGCCGGCCTGCAGACGCAGGACGTGATCGTTACCGGGGCGAATGGCTCGGCCGGCATCACGTTCTCCGACAACAGCCTCGTCTCCATCGGCCCCAACAGCATCTTCGCGATCGAGAAGTACCAGTTCGATTCGACGACCTACGCGGGCGAGTTCGAAGGCAATCTCAAGCAGGGCCGGCTCGCCGCCGTCTCGGGAAAGATGGTGAAGCAGTCGCCGGAGTCGATGAAGATCCGCACTCCGTCGGCGATCATGGGCGTGCGCGGCACCGAATTCCTGGTGCAGGTGGACGCACCCGCAAAGCCCTAGGCCTCCGTGACGAGGGTTTTGGCGGTATCCCTCGCGATTCTTGTCGCGGGTTGCTGCACAGCGCCGGCTACCAGGCCGGCGCTGTTCGCTGTGATTCCCGGCAATGACGGTCACGTCGGCTCCATCGTGGTGACGCAGGGATCCCAGACGCGCGTCATCAACGCGGCCTATTCCGCCCAGCGGCTCGCGGCGGACGGCTCGCTCACCGCGGCCACCCTGACCGAGGCCGAGGTGAAGGAGTCCTTCGGGACAACGCTCGCCGCCCTCCCGGGCAAGCCCGCCACCTTCCTGCTCTACTTTCTCGAAGGCAAGGACGAGCTCACCGCCGAATCCAAGGTCGAGCTCGAGAAGGTCTTCGCCGAGCTCAAGCGCCGTCCGCTTCCCGACATCGTGGTGATCGGGCACACCGACACCATGGGCAGCCTGCCATTCAACGATCGGCTATCGCTCGCGCGCGCCGAGCGCCTGCGCGAGATGATGATCGAATTGGGCATTCCGGCCGAGCGCATCACGGCGGCCGGGCGCGGTAAGCGCGAGCTTCTGGTGCCGACCGACGACATGGTGTCCGAGGCGCGCAACCGGCGCGTCGAGATCAACGTTCGCTGATTCTCCGGCGCCCTCAGGCGCCCCCGGTTCCTTCCCACCGCAACACCAGCAGCGTGATGTCGTCCGCGGGCTCCGCCGCACCGGCGAAGCGTTGCACGTCATCGCGCAATCGGCGCGTGAGCTCGGTCGGGTCCACGTCCTCGGGCATCCAGGAGAGCGATGTCCGCAGGCGCTCGACGCCGAAGAACTCCTGCGCGGTGTTCATCGCCTCGGTCGCGCCGTCGGTCACGACGCAAATCCATTCGCCCGGCGACAGGCGCCGGCGCCCCGAGGGAAACTGGTAGCGATCCATGACGCATAGCGGCGGCCCGCCAGGGGCCGGGTAACGCTCGGGCGCGCCGCGAGGGCTGCGCCCGAAGGGGGGCTCGTGGCCCGCGTTGGCGAACTCGAGCTCGCCCGTCGCGAGCTCGAGGCGCCCGGCAAAGGCGGTCACGAAGAGTTGCTCCGGATTTTCGCGCTCGATCTCCTCCTGCGCGCGGGACAGCACTTCGCCCATTTCCCCGCCGCGCAACGCGGACGTCTTCACGTGCGACTTCACCGCCGCCATGAACAGGGCCGCGGGAACGCCCTTGCCGGAAACGTCGGCGACGACGAAGAAGAGGTGGTCGTCGTCGACCATGAAGCAGTCGTAGAAGTCGCCGCCGACGGTCCGCGCCGGCTCGAGCAGCGCCGCGATCTTGAAGCGCCGGTCGTTGCCGAGCGTCTCCTTGGGATTGGGGAGCAAGCCCATCTGGATGCGCCGCGCGGCGTCCACTTCTCCGGTCATCCGCGCCGCCTGCTCGCGCAGCTGGCGGCGCTGGCGCTCGGCTTCGGAGAGCGTGCCAACGACGACGCTTCCGAAGACCGCGAGCGTGCCGATCGCGGGCCAGGCAAAGTCGAACAGCAGGTTGAAATGGCGGAACGCGATCAGCCCCGCTCCCGTCAGCAGGACAACGAGCCCGAGCACCACGTTGATGCTCTGCAGCGCGCTCATGCGCGGCACGAAGGCGATGAGGATGAAGCCGCAGAGGATCAGGGCGACGCCTTCGACGCGCACGGCGATCGCGGGACGAACGAGCGACACGCCATTGAAGAGATTCTCGACCACCTGCGCGTGCACCAGGACTCCCGGCACGTCCTCTCCGATCGGCGTGGACTTGTAGTCGAGCGTTCCGAGTCCGGTGACGCCGATGAAGACCACTTGCCCGCCATGACCTCGGAAGCGGAGATCATGTTGGCGCCCTCCGAGCTCGAAAATCGCAGCCACGCGGTGCCGTCCTCCTGCAAGGGCATCGTAATGTCCGCGAAGCGCATCCGCAGCGGGCCGTTGCCCTCCTGCTCGAGCCGCAGACGGCCTCCAAGCGCCACGCGCAATGCCTCCACCCCGAGGGACGGGACATGGACGCCCTGGACCCGCTCGACCATCGGGGCAAGACGCACGCTCTGGTTCTGGAATGTCGAGTTGATCAGTCCGCGCCCGGCGGCGGCCGCGTCGATGACGTCGATGCTGCTGATGTGGCCGCGGTGATGGGCGAGGTGCGCGTCGATCCCGGGCCTCGACAGCACCACCGGGGGCGAACGCGGCGGATTGGGGAAGCGCGCGTCGAGCTCGGGTTGCCCCGCGAGTCCCAGGACCACCCTGCGACCTCTCATTGCATCGGCGAGCCGTTGGTCGTTGGAAGGCAGCGCTTCGAGCGCTCGCGCCACGTTGGTGGGCAGGAGCGGGATCTCGGCCGCGATCGACGCGGGCGAAAAACGATCGGGCTCAGGGAAAAGGATGTCGAAGGCGATCGACGCCGGCCGCGCCTCGGAGATCCGGGTGACAAGCTCGGCGATGCGGGTTCGCGGCCACGGCCACTGTCCGTACGCGGCGAGCGAAGCCTCGTCGATCACCACGATCGCGGTGGGCTGCGTCGTGCGCTCGAGGGGAAACAGTCGCTGGTAGCCGTCGAACACGACGTTGCGAAGGCCGAACGCCGTGGGCGAGAACATCACGAACAGCGACAGGGCCGCGAGAAGGACGAGGGCGAGGACGCGCAGCCCGCCGAGAGCGTTCAGGCGTCGATCTCCAGGCCGTCGTAGGCGGCCGAAACCTTGAGCGGCTGGTCGCCGCGCGTGAGCTCCTCGAAGCGGCGCGCCTCCCTGAGCAGCCCCTCGAGGGTCGCGTCGTTGTTGGCCGGCTCGTGGTGGAACAGCACCAGGTGCTTGGCGCGCGCCATCTGGCAGAGCTCGACACCGACGATGTTGCTCGAATGGCCCCAGTCGGCTTTCACGCTGATCGCCTCGGCGAGCGCGTACATGGCGTCGAAGATCACCACATCGGCGTTGCGGAAGAAGTTCGCGAAGCCTTCGGCCTCGGCGCGATTCTCGAGCTTGTGCTCGGAATCGGTCGAGTAGATCACCGACTTGCCCTCGCGCTCGAAGCGGTAGCCGAACGAATCGCCGCCGTGCAGCTGCAGGTGGGGGGTGACCGTGACGTCATTCACGCGGAACGGCTTGTCGACCTCGAGCTTGACGAACTCGATCGAGGCGCCGAGCTGCTCCCAGGGCACGGGAAAGCATGGCGGGGACTGCTGCAGCCGAAAAGCCTGCTCGAGGACGTCGTGGCAGCCGTGGATGCGCAGCTTCGTTCCGGGAACGTACGCCGGGCCGAAGAAGGGGAACCCCATGATGTGGTCCCAGTGCACGTGCGACTGGAAGATGTTGACCGTGGCGGGCTTGCGCGCCTGCTTCGCGAGCACGTGCACACCGAAGGGACGCGCGCCGCTGCCCATGTCGCAGACGTAGTAGTCATCGCCCGGGACCACGATCTCGACGCACGGCGTGTGGCCGCCGAAGGTGTGGGTGAGCGAGAAGTCGAGCTCGGAGGTCGCGTAGGCATGCGCTTCTTCGTAGCTCTCGAAGGTCCTGCCGGAGGCCTGGAGGAGCGCCTGGGCGAGGCGGTCGCGCACGTCGGCCGAGGTGAGGGCGACCCCGATCGAGCCCCGCGTCCCCCAGAAGCGTACGCGCACGGCCCGCTAGCCCTTCTCGAAGGCCGCGACCGCTTCGGTCGACACGGTGTTGAGCGCGTCGCGAATCGTCGGGAACACCTGGAAGAGCAGGTTGAAGTGGCTGAGCTTGAAGATCTCGCCGACCATGGGCTGCAGGGCGGCGACGAAGATCCGTCCCTGCTGGGCCTTCGCCTGGCGCGAGGCCACCACAAAGCAGCGCAACCCGGCGCTCGACACGTATTCGAGGTTGGAGAGGTCGAGGACGATGGCCCCGCCGTCGTGCGCAGCGTCCTCGACCACCGTCATCAGGTTGGCGCGAAAGGCTTCGCAGGTGTCCTGGTCGAGGCGGCCCGCCACGGAGAGGACCACGGCATTGGCGAAGCGCCGGGAGGAAACGTTCATTGGTTCTTTGGAGGGACGGGCGGGCGCGCCTATTGTGTCACAGCCTCTGCTCGCGGAAAAACCCGAGCTTCTCCTGCGCCACACGGTCGGAAAACGAGAACAGGACCAGGTCCTCGTCGGCGTGCAGCGTATGCGGGGTCCAACCGGGGACCACCGCCACGTCGCACGGGCCCATATCGAGCCTCGCCGCGCCCGCCTCGATGCGACCGCGCCCCTCGGCGGCCACGAAGACCATGCCGTCGCTCGAGCGGTAGGGACGGGTGGAGAACCCCGCTGGCAGGAGGCGGATCATGGTCGCCATGGTCGGCATCGCCCATCCGCCGTCCGACGGATTGGCATACCGCATGAGATAGCCCGCGTGGGAATCGGGCGGCCCCGCGCGGGTGAGCGCGCGAAGCGCCTCGCGCGTGCGCCCGTAGGGATAATTGAAGACCGGCGAGTTGGAGGAGCGTGCGACGTGACCGACGGGAAGCAGGCCGCTGCCGTAGCGCGCGAACGAATCGCCCTCGGGGCGTTCAAGGGGCGCCTCCTCCGCGGCATGGTCCTCGCGGAACGTTCCGCCGAAGTAGGCGAGCATCGGGATATCGAGCCCGTCGAGCCATACCATCGGGCCCTGCGCCTCGTGCCCATGGTGGTGCCATGTCCACGAGGGAGTGATCACGAAGTCCCCGGGCTCCATGGTGGTCTTCTCGCCGTCGACCGCGGTATAGGCGCCGCGCCCCTCGAGCACGAAGCGCAGCGCCGACTGCGTATGGCGATGCGCCGGGGCGACCTCCCCCGGCATGATGAGCTGCAGCCCCGCGTAGAGCGTCGCGGTGATTCGCGACGAGCCGCGCAGCGCCGGATTCTCGAGGATCAGCACGCGCCGCTCGGCTTCGCGCGCCGAGATGTGCCCAGCGGACTCGAGGACGAAGGGGCGCACCTGCGCGTAGCTCCAGCGGTGCGGCACGCCGGTCTGCGCCGGCGCCTCGGGGACGAGCGCCTTCAACCGCGTCCAAAGGGGCGCCATGTCGAGCGGGTCGATGCGATCGTAGAACGCCTGCCGCCCCGCTTCGATGTCGCGATGGTCCATGTCAGCCTCTGCCTCAGACAGCCAGACAGCGCTCCTTCCTCCAGCCGTAAAGCCACTCCAGCGCATCATAGTGGCGCTCGGGCGCCCGATCCTTCCACAGGTCGTTGCGCACCAGGCGTTCCACGCCCTTGGCGTGGTAGATGCGGCCCATCTCGCGAGTGAGGAGCACCACCCGCGCCGTCCGGGCGATCCGCGATCGCTCGTAGAGCGCGAAGGCGGAGGCGAAATCGCCGCCCCTCGCCGTGAGGGCCTCGCCCAACGTTACCGCATCCTCCAATGCCATGCAGGCCCCCTGGGCCAGGTACTGCAACATCGGGTGAGCCGCATCGCCGAGAAGGGTAACGCGCCCGAACGTCCAGCGCCCGATCGGCTCGCGATCGGCGGTGGCCCAGCGGCGCCAGCTCCGCGGCACGTCGAGCAGTTGCCTCGGTCGCGCCGCGATGCCCGCGAAATAGGTGACGACCTCCTCGCGGCTGCCCTCGGTGACGCCCCACTCCTCGTGTCCGCGGCTGTGGAAGGTGACCACGACGTTGTACTGCTCGCCACCGCGCAGCGGATAGTGGACCAGGTGGCAATCGGGTCCGGCCCAGAGGCAGGGCGCGTTGAGCTTGAGGTCGGCGGGGGAAGTGCTCGGCGTCGGCCACCGCGCGATAGACCACGTGCCCCGAGACGCGCACCGGGTCGTTGACGAGTTGCCTTCGCACCGCCGACTTGACCCCGTCGCAGGCGATGAGGGCCGCCCCCGCGTGGCGCCGCCCATGCTGGTCGATGGCGGTGACGCGATCGCCTTCCTGCTCGATGCGATCGACGCGCACCGAGGTGAGAAGATCGACCGTGGCCACGCTCTCGACCGCCTCGAGCAACGAGCGGTGAACGTCGGCGCGGTGGCAGACCGCATACGGATTGCCGAAGCGCTCGCGGAAGGCCGCGCCGACCGGAACGGCCGCGACCTCACGCTCGTCGACGGCGTCCATCATCACGAGACGATCGGTGTACACCGCCCTCCTGCGCGCGCTGTCGCCGACACCGAGCGCATCGAATGCCGAGAAGGCGTTGGGACCGAGCTGGATGCCCGCCCCGATCTCGCCGATCTCGGACGATTGCTCGAGGACGCGGACCCGATGCCCTGCGCGCGCAAGCGACAGCGCCGCGGCGAGCCCGCCGATGCCTCCACCGGCAATCAGTACGGGATCAGGGGATGCGGGGCCCACGAAGGGCGATCAGGGCGCATGGGACGAATTGGTGGCCTGGGGCGGAATTGAACCACCGACACATGGATTTTCAGTCCACTGCTCTACCAACTGAGCTACCAGGCCGGGAAAGCATAAAATTATAACTGTTCGCCCCATCCCGAGCCACTTCCCCCTTGGAAATCAGCACGAAGGTCGCGCCCATCGCGGGCGGCCTGGCGGTGAGCGCGATTGGCGGCGCGGCGTGCGCCGCGATCGGCACGCCGCTGCCGTGGATGATCGGAGCGACCTTCGCCATGGGCTGCGCGCAGCTCGCCGGTGCCGGCCTCAAGCCGCTGCCGGGCGGGCGCGACGCCGCGTTCGTCGTGGTCGGCGTGTCGCTGGGGCTGTACTTCACCGCGCCCGTGGTTGCGCAGGTGATCTCGCTCTGGCCCTGGTTCGTGGCGCTCGGCCTCGCGGCGCTCGCGTTCGGCACCTTCAGCGCGTGGCTGCTCGCCCGCCTGTCGGGCGCCGATCGGGCGACCGCCTTCTTCAGCTGCATGCCGGGCGGCGCTGCGGAGATGGCGAGCCTCGGCGAGCAGTACGGCGCGGCCACCGATCGCGTCGCGCTGGCGCACTCGCTGCGCATCGTGCTGGTCGTCACCGTCTTCCCGGTCGCCATCACGCTCTCCGGATTCCATTCCACCGAGGATTACCGCCCCGTGGTCGTCGCCTTCGACGCGGGCGGCCTCGCGCTGCTGATCGCGATCGCGGCGGTTGCGGG
>Ga0209647_1000070_pt1 | contig 80088 bp, 66 predicted proteins | sample GraSoi_2013_60cm_FD_185827 | JGI IMG/M metagenome (GOLD analysis project Ga0209647, IMG submission 185827) | Grasslands soil microbial communities from the Angelo Coastal Reserve, California, USA - Sample 9_17_2013_60cm (SPAdes) (version 2) | ecosystem: Environmental > Terrestrial > Soil >...
CCTCCCTCAAGAGCGTTAGTTAAGAGGCTTGATCTGGGCGCCGCGATGTCGAGCAACCACCCGGGCGCCTCTCGACAGGAACGCCACTCGTCCTCGCCCGTCGCAACACCCGTCGTCCACGACGCTATGTATGTGCTCCGCTTTGATGCTCCTCGCATCGACGCCCGCCAGTGCACGGGCAGCCCATTTTCATGGGCTGCAGCTCGTGGCCGCGTCGCGCATCGCCGTTCTTTTTCGGCGAGCCACTTCAAAATCGGGACGATCGTGGAAATCGGCTTCCTTCCGAGCGAGGTCGAACATGCCGCGCAATCCGGGCGCCGTGCCGTTCATCTCGAGAGGCGGCCAGGGGGTTGCGCGAGCACCGGGAAAACAATGTCGCGCTTTTTCCCGTCACCTAGGGGCATCGACGAAAGCTCTCCGTCCCAATCGGCTAAAATGACAAGCTTCCCCGCGCACTTCCCCGGAGCATTCACCCCATGACTGTCCGCGTCGCCATCAATGGCTATGGCCGCATCGGCCGCAACATCCTGCGTTCCCACTACGAGGATGGCAAGTCGCACGACCTGCAGATCGTCGCGGTCAACGACCTCGGGCCGGTCGAGACCAACGCGCACCTCACGCGCTTCGACACCACCCACGGCAAGTTCCCCGGCAAGGTCGAGGTGGACGGCGACCACATGGTCGTGGCGGGCGACCGCATCAAGGTGTTCGCGCAGCGCGACCCGGCGCAGATTCCCTGGGGCAGCCTCGGCGTGGACGTGGTGCTCGAGAGCACCGGCTTCTTCACCACCAAGGAGAAGGCCGCGGCGCACATCCGGGGCGGCGCGAAGAAGGTCATCATCTCGGCGCCCGGCGGCAAGGACGTGGACGCGACCGTGGTCTACGGCGTGAACCACAAGACGCTGAAGGCTTCGCACACGGTGATCTCCAACGCCTCGTGCACCACCAATTGCCTGGCGCCCCTGGTGAAGCCGCTGCACGACGCGATCGGCGTCACCGCCGGCCTCATGACCACCATCCACGCCTACACCAACGACCAGGTGCTGGTGGACGTGTTCCACGAGGACCTGCGGCGCGCGCGCTCGGCGACGCACTCGATGATCCCCGCCAAGACCGGCGCCGCGGCCGCCGTGGGCCTGGTGCTGCCGGAGCTGAACGGCAAGCTCGACGGCTTCGCGTTCCGCGTGCCCACCATCAACGTGTCCATCGTCGACCTGTCGTTCATCGCCGCGCGCGACACCAGCGTGGACGAGGTCAACTCGATCATGAAGAAGGCCTCCGAGGCCGGGGATCTCAAGGGCATCCTCGGCTACAACACGGGCCCGCTCGTCTCGGTGGACTTCAACCACGACCCGCGCTCGTCGATCTTCGACGCGACGCTCACCAAGGTCTGCGGGCGGCTCGTCAAGGTGTGCAGCTGGTACGACAACGAGTGGGGCTTCTCCAATCGCATGCTCGACGTGACGCTCGCATTGATGCAGGCGAAGTGAGGAATCCTTTCACCGCCCACCCGCGGGAGGTCGGCGAAAGCTACCTCCGGCACGGCGCTTTCGCCTGCCGCTACGGCCTGAAGATGACGCTGGGCGGCCTCGCCGCCCTCGTCCACGGGCTCATGCCCTTCCTCTTCGAGACCACCGGCAGCCGCGTCACGCGCGAGCTCAACCAGGCGCTCGAGGAATCGCGGGCGCGGGCGGCGCGGCGCGAGGACCGCGCATGAAGATGCTCGCGATGGCCGAGCTCGACCTGGCCGGCAAGCGCGTGTTCATCCGCTCCGACCTGAACGTGCCGATGGACGATGGCGGGGGCATCAGCGACGACACGCGCATCCGCGCTTCCATCGCCGCCTACAAGCTCGCGCTCGACAAGGGCGCCGCGCTGATGGCGACCTCGCACCTGGGCCGCCCCACCGAAGGACAGTTCTCGCAGGCCGACTCGCTCGCACCGGTGGCGCGGCGCCTCGAAGAGCTCATGGGCCGCCCGGTGGCGTTGAAGCGCGACTGGGTCGAAGGCGTGCAAGTGAATGCGGGCGAGTTCGTGCTCCTCGAGAACTGCCGCTTCAACAAGGGCGAGAAGAAGGACGACGAAGCCCTCGCGCGCAAGTACGCGGCGCTCTGCGACGTCTATGCGAACGACGCATTCGGCAGCGCGCACCGCGCCGAGGCCTCCACCCATGGCGTGGCCCGGTTCGCCAGGCTCGCGTGCGCGGGGCCGCTCCTCGCCGCGGAGATCCAGGCCCTGGGGCGCGCGCTCGCCAGCCCGAAACGCCCGCTGGTGGCGATCATCGCCGGCTCCAAGGTCTCCACCAAGCTCACCATCCTCAAGTCGCTGGCGGCCAAGGTCGACGGGCTCATCGTGGGCGGCGGCATCGCCAACACGTTCATGCTCGCCGCCGGGCTCGCGATCGGCAAGTCGCTGTGCGAGCCCGGCCTCGCCCCGGAGGCGAAGGAGATCATGGTGATGATGGAAGCGCGCGGCGCGGCCGTACCGATTCCCGCCGACGTCGTGTGCGGCAAGAGCTTCGCCGCCGATACGCCGGCGCGCGCCAAGGCGGCGAGCGACGTCGAAGACGACGACCTCATCCTCGACATCGGTCCCGCGACCGCCACGCTCTACGCGAGCATCCTGCGCGGGGCGGGGACCATCGTGTGGAACGGCCCCGTGGGAGTCTTCGAGTTCGACGCCTTCGCCAACGGCACACGCGCCGTCGCCGAGGCGGTCGCGTCGTCCGACGCGTTCTCGATCGCCGGCGGCGGCGACACGCTCGCGGCGATCGCCAAGTACGGCGTCACCGGCCGCATCGGCTACATCTCCACCGGCGGCGGCGCCTTTCTCGAATTCCTCGAGGGGAAGACCCTTCCCGCGGTGCAGATCCTCGAAGAGCGCGCCAGGGAAAAACGATGACCGCAATGCTGCGCAGCACCAAGATCGTCGCCACGCTGGGCCCCGCCTCGAGCGAGGCCTCGGTGCTCGAACGCATGTTCCTCGCCGGCGTGGACGTGGTGCGCCTCAACTTCTCCCACGGCACCGCCGAGGACCACATCAAGCGCGCCGAGCTGGTGCGCGACACCTGCCGCAAGGTGAACCGCGCGGTGGGCATCATGGCCGACCTGCAGGGGCCGAAGATCCGCGTCGGCAAGTTCAAGGACGGCAAGATCGTGCTGAAGACGGGCGACCCGTTCGTGCTCGACGCGAACGTGGTGCTCGGCGACCGCGAGCGCGTGGGCCTCGACTACAAGGAGCTGCCGCGCGACGTGAAGGCGGGCGACGTGCTGCTGCTGGACGATGGCAAGCTCGTGCTCGACGTGGTCAACGTGCAGGGCAGCGAGATCCAGACCGTGACGCGCCACGGCGGCGTGCTTTCCAACAACAAGGGCATCAACCGCCAGGGTGGCGGATTGACGGCGCCGGCATTGACTCCCAAGGACATCGACGACATACGCACCGCGGCGCAGATGAAGGTGGATTACCTCGCGGTGTCTTTTCCGAAGAGCGGCGCAGACATGTACATGGCGCGCGAGCTCCTGCGCGCGGCCGGCGGCCAGGCGATGCTGATCGCCAAGATCGAGCGCGCCGAGGCGATTCCCGCCCTCGAGGACATCATGCACGCGTGCGACGGCATCATGGTCGCGCGCGGCGACCTCGCGGTGGAGGTGGGCGACGCGACGGTGCCCGCGCTGCAGAAACGCATGATCCGGCTCGCGCGCGAGCTGAACAAGATCACCATCACCGCCACGCAGATGATGGAGTCGATGATCTCCTCCCCGGTGCCGACGCGCGCCGAGGTCTCGGACGTCGCCAACGCGGTGCTCGACGGCACCGACGCCGTGATGCTCTCCGCGGAGTCGGCATCCGGCCAGTATCCGGTGGAGACCATCGCCGCGATGAACCGCATCTGCATCGAGGCCGAGAAGTCGCAGCCGGTCACCCTCGAGAGCGAGTTCCTGAACCGCGTCTTCACCCGCGTCGACCAGTCGATCGCGATGGCGGCGCTCTTCACCGCGTATCACCTGAAAGTGAAGGCGATCGCCTCCCTCACGGAGTCGGGATCGACCGCGCTCTGGATGTCGCGCCTGAATTGCGGCGTGCCGATCTACGCCCTCACCGCGCAGACCTTCACGCGCTATCGCTGCACGCTCTTCCGCGACGTCTATCCGCTGATGGTGAAGTACGTCGGCCACGACCGCGAGGAGCTCCTCGCCGAGGCCGAGGCGGTGATGGTCGCCAACGGCGCGGTCAAGCCCGGCGATCTCATCGTGCTCACCATCGGCGAGCCGATCGGCAAGTCCGGCGGCACCAACACGATGAAGATCGTGAAGGTCGGCGAGCACCGCGGCCGCAACGGCTGACAACCAGCGCAATGGTCTCGGGTAAAATTATGGGTTCCACGATTCTGTTCAACCGCGGCGCGCCTCACACGGCGCCCGATTTCGAGGCCACGCCATGGATACCAAGCTGATGACCGAGACCGCCCGCGCCATGGTCGCGCCGGGCAAGGGACTGCTCGCCGCCGACGAGAGCGCGGGCACCTGCAAGAAGCGCTTCGACTCGGTGAATGTCGAGTGCAGCGAGGAGAACCGGCGCGCCTACCGCGAGATGCTGTTCACCACGCCGAAGCTCTCCGAGCACGTGAGCGGCGTGATCCTCTTCGACGAGACGCTGCGCCAGAAGACGAAGGACGGCGTGAGCTTCGCCGAATACCTGAGGAAGAACGGCATCATTCCCGGCATCAAGGTCGACGCCGGCGCCCAGGACATGGCGCTGCACCCCGGCGAGAAGGTGACCGAGGGACTCGACGGTCTCGCCAGGCGCATGGACGAATACTTCAAGCTCGGCGCGCGCTTCGCCAAGTGGCGCGCGGTGATCACGATCGGCGAGGCGATTCCCTCGACCGCGTGCATCGAGGCCAACGCGCACGCGCTCGCGCGCTACTCGGCGATCTGCCAGGGGGCGGGCATCGTCCCGATCGTCGAACCCGAGGTACTGCTCGACGGCAACCACACCTGCGAGCGCAGCGAATCGGTGCACCAGGAGACGCTCGAGACCCTCTTCCACGAGCTGAAGCGCCAGGGCGTCTCGCTCGAGCACCTGATCCTCAAGGCGAGCATGGTGGTCTCGGGCAAGGCGAACGCGCGCCAGGCGGGCGTGCCGGAAGTCGCGCAGAGAACGCTGCGCGTGCTGAAGCGCACCGTTCCCGCGGCGCTTCCCGGCGTGGTGTTCCTGTCGGGCGGCCAGACCGACGAGAACGCCACGGCGCACCTCGACGCGATGAACCGCATGGGTGGCCTGCCGTGGCCGCTCACATTCAGCTACAGCCGCGCGCTGCAGGCGGTCGCGCTCAACACGTGGCGCGGCGCCGCGGCCAACGTCGCTGCCGCGCAGAAGGCCTTCGGCCATCGCGCGCGCATGAACAGCCTCGCCGCGCAAGGCCAATGGAGCACGAGCCTCGAGAAGCAGGCCGCCTAGGCAGGCATGTACGAATCCAAGATCGAGTCGCTGCCGCTCGTCGGTCGCGGCAAGGTGCGCGACATCTACGCGGTCGGCGGCGACAGGCTCCTCCTCGTCGCGACCGATCGCCTCTCGGCGTACGACGTCGTCCTGCCCACGCCGATCCCCGAGAAGGGGCGCGTGCTCACCGAGCTCGCCAACTTCTGGTTCGAGCGCCTGAAGGCGATCATCCCCAACCATTTGACCGGCATCGACCCGGAGAGCGTCGTGGCGCCGGGCGAGCGCAACGAGGTGCGCGGGCGCGCCGTCGTGGCCAAGCGCATGCAGCCGCTGCCGGTCGAGGCGGTGGTGCGCGGCTATCTCGAGGGCTCGGGATGGAAGGAGTACCGCGAGTCGCAGAGCGTCTGCGGCGTGGCGCTGCCGCCGGGCTTGAAGCAGGCCGCGCGCCTGCCCCAGCCCATCTTCACGCCCGCCACCAAGGCCGAGGCCGGCCACCACGACGAGAACATCACCTTCGAGCGCATGGCCGCGATGGTGGGCGCGGCGCGCGCCGACGAAGTGCGCAACGCCGCGCTCGCGCTCTACCAGGCGGCGGCGCAATACGCGTTCACGCGCGGCATCATCATCGCCGACACCAAGTTCGAGTTCGGGCTCGACCGCAGCGGCACGCTGCACCTCATCGACGAGGCGCTCACGCCCGACTCCTCGCGCTTCTGGCCGCTCGACACCTACCACGAGGGCGCGAGCCCGGAGAGCTTCGACAAGCAATACGTGCGCAACTGGCTCGACTCGATCGGCTTCGCGAGGAAGCCGCCGGCGCCGGCGATGCCGGACGAGGTCGCGCGGAAGACGAGCGAGAAGTACCAGGAGGCATTGCGCAGGCTCACCGCCAGCTCAGGCTGAACCCGGTTGCCGGCTCGGGCGAGGACGAGTGCCGTTCCTGTCGAGAGGCGCCCGGGTGATTGCTCGACATCGCGGCGCCCAGATCAAGCCTCTTAACTAACGCTCTTGAGGGAGGTGGCGCCGGGTCGACAGGAACGGCACTCGCCCTCGCCCGTCGCAACACCCGTCGTCCGCGACGCTATATTTGTGCTCCGCTTTGATGCTCCTCGCATCGACGCCGGTTAGTGCACGGGCAGCCCATTTTCATGGGCTGAAGATCGTGACCGCGTCGCGCATCGCCGTTCTTTTCGGCGAGTCAAATTCAAGTCGCACGGTGGTGGAAATCGGCTTCCTTCCGAGCGAAGTTGAGCCTGCCGCGCAATCCGGTCGCCGAAAGAGTACCGACTTATAATCGAACGATGACGGCCCGCATCGATCCCCGCACCCTCACGCGTGAGCTCCTCGCTTTCAACACCATCAATCCACCGGGGATGGAGCGCGCCTGCGCGCAGAGATTGGGCGGGGAGCTCGAAAGCGCGGGCTTCGGCGTCGCCTACCACGAGTTCGCCGAGGGCCGCACCAGCCTCATCGCGCAGATCGGCGGCGCCGCGAAGCCGCCCATCTGCTTCACCGGCCACATCGACACGGTGCCGCTGGGCGCGGCGCTCTGGCATCACGACGCCTTCGCCGGCGAGACCGACGGCGACCGCATGTATGGGCGCGGCTCGACCGACATGAAGAGCGGCATCGCGGCCTTCGTCGCCGCGGCGGTCGGTCTGGCGCCGCGCCTCGCCGCGAGCCCCGGCATCGTCATCGTGATCACCGCCGGCGAGGAGATCGGCTGCGAGGGGGCGAAGTATCTCGCCGACAGGAAGCTCCTCGAGCGCGCCGGCGCGATCGTCGTCGCCGAGCCCACGGCGAACTACCCTTACATCGGCCACAAGGGGCTCGCATGGTTCGAGATCGAGACCGAGGGCGTGACCGCGCACGGCTCGATGCCGGAGATCGGCGACAACGCGATCCTCAAGATGGCGCGCGTGATCGGCGACCTCGAGAAGTTCCGCTTCGCGGTGGACTCGCACGACGTGATGGGCAAACCGACGTTGAACGTCGGCACCATCCGCGGCGGGCTCAATACCAACTCCGTCCCCGACGAGGCGCGCATCACCGTGGACACGCGCACCGTTCCGGGCGTGGACCATGCGCACCTGTGCGCCTCGCTCGAGTCGCTGCTCGCCCCCCGCGGGGCGCGCGTGCGCAAGATCGTCGACACGCCGTCGCTCTACACCGAGCCCGCGAACGAGTGGGTGCAGGAAGTATTCGAGATCTGCGCGCCGTTCCTCGGCGAGCGCCCGGCGCCGAAGACCATCACCTTCTCCACCGACGGCTCCGACCTGAAGCGCGGCTTCGGCGGCCCGCCCGCGGTGATCCTCGGGCCCGGCGAGCCGAAGCTCGCGCACCAGACCGACGAGTGGTGCTCGGTCGCGCGCATCGAGCAATCGGTGGAGCTCTTCCGCACGATCATGCGCAAGTGGTGCGCGATATAGGCGCGCCGCGCGCAGCCGACGCGGCGTTGAGGCAGGGTAACGCGCTGCGCTCCGCCGGTCGCCTCGCGGAATCGATCGCAGCCTACCGCAGGGCGGCGGCGTTGCATCCCGACGGCGGCGCGGGCCACTACAACCTCGGCGTCGCGCTGCGCGAGGCATGCGAATGGCGCGAGGCGGCGCTGGCATTCCGCCGCGCGGCGCTTTGCGATGCGCGCGACTTCAGCGCGGTTCAGAACGTCCTCGACACGCTCGCCGCGGCCGTCGAGGCGGACGCCCCGCGCCTGTTCCCGCGCGAGCAAGATGCGAGCGCCACGGACCGGGAGCCGATTTCCATCGTCACCTGCAGCATCTATCCCGAGCGCCTGGCGGCCTTGCAGAGAAATTTCCGCGCGGCGCTCGGCGCGAGGCCGCACGAGCACATCGTGGTGACGGACGCCGCCTCGCTGAGCGAGGGCTATGAGCGCGGGCTGCGCCAGGCGCGCCATCCGATCGTGGTGTTCTCGCACGACGACGTGGAGCTTCTCTCGCCGCGACCGTTCGAAGCCCTCGAGCGAGCGCTCGCGTGCCACGACATCGCGGGCGTGGCGGGCGCCACGCGGGTGAGCGGACCCGCGGTGATGTGGGCGGGCCATCCCCACGTGCACGGTTGGGTTGCGTACCCGGCGCCGGACGGCGCATTCGCCGCCACCGCGTTCAGCCTCGAAAGCGGCGTGCTGGACGGCATGCAGGCCCTCGACGGCATGCTCTTCGCGGCGCGGCGCGAGGCGGCGCTCGCGGTCGGGTTCGACGCGGCGACTTTCGACGGATTCCACTTCTACGACCTGGACTTCACCTACCGCGCGCACCTCGCGGGCTTGCGCGTCGCGCTCACCACCGACATCACGCTGGTGCACGCAAGCCGCGGCGGCTTCGATGACGCGTGGCGCCGCTATGCCGATCGCTTCACGGCGAAGTTTCCCGCGCTCGCGGCGCCCAAAGGCGATCACCACGCCTACGGCGCGCGCCTGTCTTCGCGCGAGCGCGTGGCGACCTTCTATGACGAGCTGCGCGGCCTGGCCGCCGCTTGAATCTATTCACCGAGACGCGCGACGATGAAATTCCATTGCGCGGGCGTGACCGGCGTGATCGACAGGCGGTTGCCGCGCTTCAAGGTGACCATGTCGGCGAGCTCGGGATACGCGCGCATCTCCTCCAGCGGCATGACGCGCGTCTTCCTGTCGAGCTTCACGTCCACCAGCATCCAGCGCGGATCCTCGCGCCTGGCCTTGGGATCGTGGTACGGGCTCTTCTTGTCGAACTGCGAGAGGTCCGGATGCGGCTTGCTCGCTACCGTGGCGAGCCCGGCGATGCCCGGCACCGGGCAGCTCGAGTGGTAGAAGAGAACGCCGTCGCCCACGCGCATGGTGTCACGCATGAAATTGCGCGCGACGTAATTGCGAACGCCAAACCAGGGGGTGGATTGCTTGGGCGCCTTGACGAGGTCGTCGATCGAGAACTCGTCGGGCTCGGATTTCATCAGCCAGAAGGCCATCTGCGGATTCCCTGCGGTGTTCGTCCAGGCCGCACTCTCGAACCCAGAGGTCCAAGGCGGTCGCTCACCGGGCACCGCAGGTACGTCCGACGTGGGACGCGCACAATAGTGCCCTGGGCAAGCGTCCAAGCTACCAGCTTATCGGCTCAAGGATGTAAGCCTGGACGAACACCGCAGGAAACCCTCTTAAAAAAGCTTCTCCTGATCGGCGGCGAGCGCCGACTCGAGCGTTTCCTGCATCGTAACGATTCTACGACGAAACGCCGCCCCGTCAAACGAAGATGATTGCGGCGTGCCAGGCTTGTTGGACATGAGCTCGTGCGCAATGTTCAGCGCCGCCATGATCGCGATGCGCTCGTTGCCCACGACCTTGCCGGTGTCGCGCACTTCCTTCAGCTTGCGGTTCAGGTAGTCGGCCGAGGCGAGGAGCTGCTTTTCCTCGCCGTCGGGGCAGGCCACGCGAAATTCGCGCCCCAGCAGGCTCACGGTGAGGGCGCCTTTCTCGCGCGTATTTTCCTGGGCGCTCACGATTCGGTCTCGGGAATCTGCTTGAGGAGGGCCTCGATGCGCGTCTTCGCCGCGGCGAGCTTTTCGCCGAGCCGCGAGTTCTCGTCGGTGCGCGTGGCCACCTGCTGGCGCAGCTCGCGATTCTCCTCGCGCAACGCCTCGAGGCGTTGCACCAGCTGCGCAAGCTTGTCCTCGAGCGCGTCGAGTTCCGGGTCCATCCACAAACCCTATTGCAAAAACCAAGTCTCGTCAATGCATAAGGCGCTCTTTTGAAAGTCGTTTCGAGTGCGCCTTCGCGCGCCGGGTTATCATCGCCCGAGCGAACGGATGCATGGGAAGCCGGTGAGAACCCGGCGCTGCCCCCGCAACGGTAAGCAAGCTGGAATTGCCTCGCATGCCACTGCGGCCTCGTGCCGTGGGAAGGCGGCGATTCCGATCCTTGCAAGCCCGGAGACCGATCCGGACGCGAAGCAAAGCCTGGGACCGACCCCACCCGAGATGATGCGGGGACTGTCCCCAACCGCGGCTTGCGGGGACGCTCGCCGCCCGATGAAGGAACCTTCCATGAAAACGCTTCACATCGCGGGCCTGGCCGGCCTCGCCAGCCTGGGCGCCCATGCCCAGGTCGCACCGCTTGAGCTTCAGCAATCCCTCGACGCCATCGTGGTCAGCGCCTCGCGCGGCCTGAATCCCATGACCACCCTGCGCGAGGCCGTCGTCATCACCCGCGAGGATCTCGACGCCGCGGGACCGCTTTCCCTGGGCGAGGTCCTGCAGCGCCGCGCGGGCGTCGAGCTGCGCGCCACCGGCGGCGCGGGACAACCGCAGACACTCTTCATCCGCGGCGCCGGCACCGCGCAGACGCTGGTCCTCGTGGACGGCATGCGCGTGGGCTCCGCCACGGTCGGCACCACGTCCATCGAGCACATCCCCCTCGAGATGATCGAGCGCATCGAGGTGGTGAAAGGCCCGATGTCGAGCCTCTACGGCCCCGAAGCCATCGGCGGCGTGGTGCAGATCTTCACGCGCGGCAAGAGCGTGCCGCACTTCTTCGCGGCCACCAGCATCGGCAGCGACAGCGACCGGCGCATCTCGGCGGGAATCGCCACCGCCGACGAGACCAGCAAGTTCTCGATCGCCGCGGGCGCGCGCAGCGTGGATGCGCGCAGCGCCACCAACCCGCGTTCCTTCTTCTACAACCCCGACCGCGATCCCTACGAGAACGCTTTCTTCAACCTGCGCGCCTCGCATCGGCTCTGGCAGGGGGAAACGCTCGAGCTCGAGGCCTTCACCACGCGCTCGCGCACGCACTTCGACAACGGGCCCGGCGACGACCGCACCGACCAGGCGATCTCGGCGGTGAAGCTCTCCTCGTCGTCGGAGTTCTTCCCGGGGTGGATGAGCCGCTTCACCATCGGCCAGGGGCGCGACCGGCTGGCGATCCGCGCGACGACGCCCAACTCGATCGAGACCCAACAGGATCAGGCGTCGTGGGTGAACGAATTCGCCACGCCGCGCGGCGCCTACGTGCTGGGTCTGGAGACCGTGCGCCAGCGCGTGGTGAGCGACGACACGGCAAACCCTTTCACCAGGACAAGCCGCGACACCAACTCGGCCTTCATCGGCGTGAACGAGTCGCTCGCCGGCCAGCGCGTCGAGGCGAGCGCGCGGCGCGACGACGACGACCAGTTCGGCACGCGCACCACCGGGAGCCTGAGCTACGGGCTCGACTGGCCGAAAGTGCTGCGCATTTCCGGGACCTATGCGCGCGGCTTCCGGGCGCCCACCTTCTTCGACCTCTACGGGCCCACCTTCGAGGGCTATACGCCCAACCCGGCGCTCGAGCCCGAGCGCAGCAAGAGCTACGAGCTTGCCGTGAAGAGCGATCCCGCCGCCGCGCTGCAGTGGCGCCTCACGGCGTTCGACCATCGTTTCGACAACCTCATCGTCTACAGCTTCGTCGAGGCCACGGTGAAGAACGTGGCCAAAGCACGCGCGCGCGGCGTCGAAGCCGAGCTCGAGGGCCGCTTCTTCGAGGCGCGCATCCGCGCCGCGCTCACCGTGCAGCGCCCGCGCGACGACACCACGGGGCTACGCCTGCAGGGCCGCGCGCAGCGCTACGCGTCGCTCGATGCGACGCGCGGCTTCGGCTCATGGACGGCGGGCGTCTCCCTCCTCGCGAGCGGCGCTCGCTTCGACTCGACCAACGAGGCTCCCGCCTCGCGCCTGGGGGGTTACGCGGTGCTCGACGCGCGCCTGCGCTACGCGATCGACAAGCGCTGGTCGGTGGAGCTCACGGTCGCGAACCTGGCCGACCGCAAGTACGAGAGCGCCGTCGGCTACGACGCGCCGCGGCGCACGGCGATGCTCTCGCTGCGGTTCGAAAGCTTCTGAACCCAGGGGCGCACGCAAAGCCCGCGCGAGGCGAAGAATGCGCCGAGCTTCGCCTCGCGCGTCACCGCTTCACTCCCACCACGCGCATGTCGCGCGGCTCTCGCGCCTTGAATTGCGCGGGCTCCTGGCGCACGTCGGCGAGGCCCACCTCGGCAAGAAGCTCCTTCAGCGAGTCGGGCGTGTAGCCCCAGCGATGGATCATGAGCGGGTCTTTCCACTTGGGATCGCCATAGAACACCCACATGGTCTTCTGGCCATCCTGGTCGTCGCGCGAGAACTGCCGCGGGTTCTCGAGGAAGGTCTGGCAGGCGGAGAGGATGTTGGGGCACTCGATCACCATGCGCCCACCGGGCTTCAGGACCCGCGCCCACTCGCGCATCACGTCGCGGATCTCCCAGCGCCAGAAGTGCTCGACTACGTGCACGCAGAGGATCTCGTCGACGCTCGCGTCGTCGAAGGGAGCCAGGTCGTGCAGGTCGCAGATCACGTCGGGCTTCATTCCCGCGCGCGCCTGCGCCACGTCGACGTTCACGTAGCCCGGCAGGATCTTGTCGCCGCAGCCCAGGTTCAGGCGCAATGCGCGATCCGTAGAGTCGCCGAGCGCGAGCGCCCATTGGCGAGCGCATGCAAAGGGCGAATGGAAGCGCGCGATGCGCCGCTGCGCCTCGCGGATGCGCCCGACGGTGGCTTCGCCATCCTCGAGGACCGCGAGCGCGCCATCAAGCAGCCCCTTGCCGATCGGCACCACGTCCGCGAATGGCAGGTACGAGGGCACCGGGTCGGCGACCACGATGCGGCCCGCCCAGAGCGATTCGAGGAGTCGGTTGGGGCTCTTCACGGCGCTGCGTGCGGACTCCTCGGCCGGGATCCACACCATGTCGGTTGCGGCGAGCGTCTTCCAGGTGCTCTCCACCGACCACGGCACGAGCTCGACGCCGAGCTTCGCGGGGTTCGCCTTCTGCAGCGCGGCGATGAAGGGCGGCGTCTCGCGCCACGGCGCGGTGACGATCGCGAGGCGCACCGGCAGGTGCGCGGCGAGCGCCTCGAGCTCGGCGGCCTTCGCGGCGATGCCGCTCAGGTTCGACGGATGCCCGAACCACGCGAGGCGCAGCCACGGCAGGCGCGGCGCGAACTGCGGGGAGCCGCGCGGCCCCTCGACGGGATCGGTGATCACCGTCGCGTCGCGTCCGGTATTGCGCTTCACCGACTCGGCCATCGCCTCGGTGCTCGCGACGACGGTGTCGGCCAGGGCGACGAGGTTGCGCAAATGACCGCCGAATTCCGCGCTGTCGAAATGGTCGTCGCAGAGGTCCACGACCACCTTCACGCCGCGCGCTTTCATGGCGCGCGCGAGGTCCTCGTTGGCCGCGTGGAAGCTCTTGGAGATCACCAGCACGTCGCACGGCGTGTCCTTCACCTGCTGCGGCCAGCCGCCGGGACCGAGGTTGGCGATCTGCACCTGGTGGCCCAGGCGCGCGAGCTGCTGCGCGGGAACGAGCACGCGGTAGCGCACCGAGGCGAGCTCGGAAGTGGGCCCGGCCGGGGTCTGGCGCAGCGGCGCGACGGTGGCGAAGAGGATGCGCACCCGCCTAGGCCCCGGCGCGGCGCGTGCCGAGCATGTTCACCATGAGATACGGGAGATAGTTGCGTATCTGCCCGTGCCCGTTGTCGATCCTCACCAGCATCTTGCTGTCCTCGCCGATCTCCGCGTTGCCGATCTCGATGAACTCGCCTTCGGTATTCGAGGAGTAGAAGACGCTCGCCCAGGTGAACTCGCCGAAGAGCGACATCACGCCGCGATGGGAGAAGCGGAAGTAGTCGTCGGGGTAGGCGTGGTAGCGCCAGACCCACGGCACCGACATGTACAGCCGCCCGCCGGGCCGGATGAGGCGGGTGAGGTTGTCCGCGAAGAGCCAGGGCTTGTCGACGTGCTCGAGCACCGAGCAGCAGATGGCGAGGTCGAAGTGGTTCTCGGGAAGGGGGCCCACGCCGCGAGTCAGGTCGACCACCACGTCGACGTTCTTGCCCTCGGACATGTCGAGGCCGACGTATTCCGATCCCGCGTAGAAGTCGCGGAAGCTCGACGTGGCGCCGCTGAACTTCGAGGCCGAGCTGTAGTCCTTGCTGCCGATTTCGAGCACGGGGCCGTCGACCTTCGGCAGCCAATGCCTGAGATATGCGAGCTGGTTGATATCGCCCATGCGCCTTCGATTCTAGGTCACTTCCGCTTCTGCTTGCCGCTCGCGGACAGGGTCGCGTCGCGCTCGCGAAACCACGACTCGGCGTACTCGCTCGCGCGATACTCGGCGAACCACGGACCGCCGATGGTGAAGTGCACGAGCGCCGCATCGGCGCGCGGCGGATCGTATTCGGCGAGGTGGTTCCAGCGCGACGGCAGCGCGCCGATCAGCTCTTCGCCCTCCAGCCACTTGAACTGGTGCAGCTCGAGCCCCGACGCGCTCCCCACGTATTGCGGCGTGAGCGCCTTGCAGCGCGCGCAGTTCATGAGCATCACGGAGGACCAGTTCTTCTTCTCGTACTTGGTCTGGGTGTGGCCGAGGAACTTCACGTCTTCCCTGGGCACGTGCACGTGCTTCACGACCTGCACCGCGTAGCGTTCATCGCGCAGCTCCCAGAGCCGGGCGATGTCCTCGAGCATCAGCATGTCGCAGTCCATGAACAGCGCCCAGCCCTCGTAGCCCGCGAGCCACGGCGTGAGAAAGCGCGAGAACGAGAACTCGGTGGACTGGAGCGAATCGTGCGTGCGCTCGAACACGCCCTTCAGCTGGGAGAGCATCACGGGCGCGATCGAAACCGGCACCGAGGCGCGCGCGTGGATGCTGTGGGCGAGGACGCCGAAGGCCACCTCCTCCGCGGAATCGAAGCCGATGAAGACGCGTATCAAGGTGCTCCTCCGGATTTCAGGTCGACGGCGAGCCCGGCGAGCGACGCGGACCAATCGCCGCTCGCCGCCTGGCGGTAGATGGGAAACCCGGGGAACCACGGCGACTGGGCGCCGCTCGACTGCCAGCGCCAATCCGCCGGGTAAGGCACGAGGATGCGCCCGCGGCCCCCGGCGGCGGCGAGGAGGTGCACGTTGGTGCTGCTCACGCCGACATAGTCGTCGAGGAGCGAGAGCAAGGCGAGCATGTCTTCGAGATCGTCGTTGGCGGCGGCGAGATCGGCCACCGGCGCGCCGAGCGCCGCCTCCAGCGCCTCGCGCGATCCCGCCTGCGGATGGCGCTGGATGCTCACGAAGCGCGCGCGCATGCCCGCGAGCGCGTGGCCGATGGCCGCGGGCGCGATCTCCTTGGAGAGCACCGTCTGGCCCGCGATGCCGCCTTGCGTGCCGGCGCTCCAGGCGAGGCCGACGAGCGGCCCATCGCCGCCGCCCACGCGCTCGCGCATGCGCCCGACGCGCGCCGCGAGCGGCGCGATGCGCAGCGTGGGCATGGGCTCGCCGGCGAGGGGCTCGACGAAGGCCGGCAGGTCGCCCATCCACAACACCGCGTCGGCGCGCGGAGTCGCGGCGACCTCCTGCCACGACGCGATCGGCAACGCGCGCGCGACCAGCGCCTCGAGGCGCCGATCGGCGTGCACCTGCAAGCGCGCGCCGGCCTCGGCAAGCGGCCTTGCGTAACGCAGGAAGAAGAGCGCGTCCCCCACGCCCTGCTCGCCGAGGATCGCGATGTCGGCGCCGGCAAGAGCCGCGGGAAGGCGCGGCGGATAGGCTCCGCTCGCGATCGCCTCCATGATCGCGAGGCCGCGCGTCGGGCGAAACAGGTACTCACGCCAGCCGCGCGCGTACAGGCCCGCGCGCAGCCATTCCGAGGCGAGCGCCGTGTGCGCATCGGGCAGGAGCGGGCTCGCGTGGAGCGCCGCCTGGGCAAGCTCGATCGCCTTCGCGGAGTCGCCCTGGGCGCCGTGCATCGTGGCAAGCCGCGCCATGGCGAGGGGATCGAGTTGACCCTGGGATTCGACACTCGCCATCTCGCGACGGGCCTCGTCGCGCTGCCCCAGGTGCAATAGCGCGAGCGCGAGGTTGATACGCGCTTCCACGTTGGCAGGTTCGCCCTCGAGGGCGGCGCGAAAGGCGTTTGCGGCCGCTGCCCACTGGCAGCGATGCAGCAGCAATACGCCGCGCGAGTTGTGCAGGCTGGGTACCACCGCGGGCCCGGCGAGCGCGCGCTCGATCTCGGCGTCGGCTTGCGCAGCGCGGCCGAGCGCATCGAGCACCAGCGCGTACTGGCCGCGCGCCATGGAGTCGTCGGGAGCGATGGCGAGGACACGCGCGAACGAGGCGCGCGCGTTTTCGAGATCGCCCGCCCGCTGCAGCCCCAGCGCGGCGACGCGCAGGATTTCGGGCCGCTCGCCGCCTCGCTCCAGCGCCTCGCGATAGAGACGCGCGGCGGCTTCGACGCGCCCCGTTTGAAGCAGCGCGTGGGCCGCGTTCAGGCGCGCCTCGACGGATTCGGGGGCGAGCGCCAGCGCGCGCTCGAAGCTCGCCATGGCCTCGTCCACCAAGCCCAGGCGCAGGCACGTGATGCCGAGCCCGTTGTGCGCGTCGGCGAACCCCGGCTCGAGCGCGATGGCGGCCTGGAACGAGCGCCGCGCCTCTTCGACGCGCCCCGACTGCTCGAGGGCAAAGCCGAGCGCGGCGTGTGCGCGACCGCGCGCGGGCTCGAGGCGCACCGCGCGGCCCAGGCGCTCCACCGCGAGGCCGAGCTTGCCCATGCGCGTGGCGAGCACGCCGCCGAAATGGGCGATCTCGGCATCGGCGGGGAAGCGCGCGCAGAGCTCGCCGCACATCCCTTCGGCGATGGCGAGACGTCCTTCCTGGAAAAGGAAGACCGCGCGTTCGAAATCCTTCTGCGCGGAGCGGGGCAGGCTCGAAGTCATGGGGGACCGCGGCAGGAGGCGCGCGGTGCGGAATTTCGAGCGATTCTATCGCGAAACCGCCCGCAGATCGCCCGCGAGGCGCTCGAGCGCGGCGCTCCAATCGCCCTCGGGGGACGCCCGGTACAGCGGAAATTGCGGAAACCACGCAGACGCCGCCCCCGCTCGCAACCAGCGCCATTCCGGGGGCCACGGCACGAGCACGCGCGCGCTGCCTCCCAGGGAGGCGCGCAAGTGCGTGTTGGTATTGCTCACACCCACGTATTCGTCGACGGCCTCGAGGAGCGCCAGCATGTCATCCAAGTCCGCGTTCGCGCCGGAAAGTTCGCCCACCTTCGCGCCGAGCGCGCGTTCGAGCGCCGCGGCTTCCTGCGGCAGCGGATCGCGTTGCACGGAAACGAAGGTCGCGGCCACACCCTTCAGCGCCGCGCCGAGCGTGCCGGGATCGATCGTCTTGGCGAGGACCGCCTTGCCGCGGCGTGCGAGCCCGGCGCGCCAGGTGAGCGCGACGTGGGGCGCGGGCCCGAGCGATGCGAGCTTCGCGCGCATCGCGGCGACGCGCGCCGGATCGGGCACGAGACGCGCCGGCGCGGGGAACTCGCTTTCCATCCGCAACAACGCCGGCAGGTCGCCGATCCACACGAGACGGGAGGGATCGAGCCCACGCGGCGGCGCGCCCGATACGGCCTCCTCGACGACGCCGCTTCTCAGGAGCATCGGCGCGAGGCGCGCATCGCCCCAGAAGCGCAGCTTCGCCCCGCGCGCGTGCAGCTGCGCGGCGTAGCGCAGGAAAAAGATCACGTCGCCGATGCCCTGCTCGCCATGCAGCGTGATCCACGGATCGGCGGCGAAGTCGGGAAGGCTCGCCGCGTGGGGCAGTGTCGCGGCGATGCCCAGGTCGCGCAGGTTCACCGCGGGTTGCGGGCGCCACACGTATGCGCGCCACGCTTCCGGAAAGCGGCCGAGCGCGAGCAGGATGAGCGCGTGGTTGAGGTGCGCCGCGGGCAGGTCGGGGCGCAGCTCGAGCGCGCGTTGCACCGCGCTCAGCGCGCGCTCGGGATCGCCCGCGTCGCGCAGCGCCATCGCGAGGTTGCTGTGCGCCTCGGCCATGTGCGGCGCGATTTCGACGGCGCGTTCAAGCGTCGCGATCGCCGCGGCGAGCTCGCCGAGCACGTAATGGATGGTGCCCAGGCTCGCCAGGAAGTCGGCATTGCGCGGCTGCAGGGCGAGCGCGCGCTGCAGCAGCGCCAAGCCCTCGTCGAAGCGCCCGAGCTTGGAGAGCTCGTAGCCCCGGGCGTGGAGTGCCGGCGCATCGTCCGGCGCGGGCGCGCCGAGCTTGCCGTGGCAATCCTTGTAGCGCGCGCCGCTCCCGCAGGGGCACGGGTCGTTGCGGCGGGCGAAGGGCGCGTTCATCGTGGAAATCGATTATCCTACCCGAGCCTCCAGAGTCGGCGATTTCAGCCGCGGCATCTACTCCCTCCTTGGTCCCCGACGCCGTCAATCTCGCCACCGTGCAGCGCGTGCTGGTGGTGAAGCTGCGCCACCACGGCGACGTGCTTCTCGCCTCGCCGGTGTTCCACGTGCTCAAGCAGCGCGCGCCGCACGCCGAGATCGATGCCCTGGTGTATTCCGACACGCGCGACATGCTCGCCGGCCACCCCGCGATCGCCGAGATCCACGGCATCGACCGCGCGTGGAAACGCCAGGGGCTCGCAGTGCAGGCGCGCCGCGAGCTCGAATTGCTGAAGGCCCTGCAGGCGCGCCGCTACCAGCTCCTCGTGCATCTCACCGATCACTGGCGCGGAGCCTGGCTCGCGCAGGCGCTGCGCCCGCGCTGGTCGGTCGCGCAGGCGCGCGCGAGCCGCCTCTGGGACTGGAGCTTCACGCACCGCTACAAGCTGCCGCGCACGACGCCGCGCCACGCGGTCGAAGCCAACCTCGACGCGCTGCGCCGCGTCGGCATCTACCCCGAGGAAAGCGAGAAGCCGCTGGTGATGGTGCCGGGCGCCGAGGCCGAGCGGCGCGTCGACGCCTTGCTCGCCGCCGCCTCGCTCGTGCCGCAGGGATTCGTCCAGGTGCATCCGGCGTCGCGCTGGCTCTTCAAGACGTGGACCGAGACAAAGAACGCCGAGATGCTGAGAAGTCTGGCGCGCGACGGCCATCGCATCGTCGTCACCGGCGCGCCCGACCCGCGCGAGCGCGCGATTGTCGCGCGCATCCTCGCCGAGGCCGCTGTGCCGGTGCTCGACCTTGCCGGGCAGCTCACGCTGCGCGAGCTCGCCGCGCTCTCGGCGCGCGCGCGCCTGTTCTTCGGCGTGGACTCCGCGCCGATGCACATCGCGGCGGCGATGGGCACGCCGGTGGTGGCGCTCTTCGGGCCCAGCGGCGAGAAGGAATGGGGGCCGTGGCGCGTGGCCCACCGCGTCGTCGTGAGCGCCCACCCGTGCCGTCCGTGCGGCAACGACGGCTGCGGCGGCGGCAAGGTGAGCGAATGCCTCACGCAATTGCCCGTGGACCAGGTGCACTCGGCAGTGAACGAGCTGCTCTCGCAACGGTGAGCACGCCCGCGGGGCGCCCCGCGGGCCTCGCCCCGCGCATCGCGCTGGTGAGGAGCCGCTACGATCCTTCCGGCGGAGCCGAGCGCTTCGTGCAGGGCGCGGTCGCGGCGCTGAAGTCCCAGGGCGCTTCGCTCACCATCGTGACGCGGAGCTGGCCCGACCACGACGGCAGCGCGATCGTGCTCGATCCCTTCCACGTGGGAAGCCTGTGGCGCGACATGGGCTTCGCGCGCGCGGCCTGCGCGGAACTCGCGCGCCGCCGCTTCGACCTGGTCCAGTCCCACGAGCGCATCGCGTGCTGCGACGTATATCGCGCGGGCGACGGCGTGCACGCCGAGTGGCTCGCGCAACGCGCACGCGTGCAGTCGCCGTGGGCGGCGCTCGCCACGCGCGCCTCGCCGCACCACCGCTATCTGCTTGCGGCCGAGCGTGAGCTCTTCACCTCGAGCCGCCTCGCCGCGGTGATATGCAACTCGCAGATGGTGATGCGCGAGGTGAAGGCGCGCTTCGGCACGGCGGCGCACAAGCTCGTCCTCATCCGCAACGCCGTCGACGGCGCGCGTTTCCACCCGGGCCTTCGCGCCGAGATGCGCTCCGCGGTGCGCCAGCAGCTCGCCATCGCGCCGCACGGCAATGTCGCCGTGCACGTCGGCTCGGGATTCGAGAGAAAGGGCGTGGCGGCGTTCCTCGAGGCGCTGGCGCGCGCCGCGACGCGCCCCTGGGGCATCGTCGCCGGCAAGGACAAGCATGCGGCGCGCTACGTCGCCCTCGCGCGGCGCTTGGGCGTGGCCGATCGCGTGCGCTTCGTGGGCGCGGTTTCGGACGTGCGGCCCTACCTCGCCGCGGCGGACACCTTTTTCCTCGCGACCCTCTACGATCCCTTTCCCAATGCCGTGCTGGAGGCGATGGCGAGCGGGCTTCCCGTGGTGACGACCACGCGCTGCGGGGCGGCCGAGGTGGTGACCGAGGGCGAGACCGGCTTCGTGCGCGATGCGCTCGACGTGGCCGGCCTCGCGGATGCGCTCGCGCGGCTCGATCCGGCGAGCGCCGCGCGCATGGGCGCCGCCGCGCGCGACGCCGTCGCCGGCTTCACGCCCGAGGCCATGGGCGCGCAGTACCTCGCGCTCTACCAGAGCCTGCTTCACCGATAATGGCGCGATGATGGAGAACTTCCCGTCCAGCCGCGAGCTGTACCTGCGCCTCATGCGCCACGTGTGGCCCTACCGGGGCGCGCTCTTCGCGGGCATCGCCGCGATGATCGTGGGCGGCCTCGCCGACGCCGCGCTGGTGAAGCTCCTCGGGCCCCTCATCGACGAGCTCTTCGTGCATCGCAACGAGGCGCTCGCGGTGCTGCTGCCGCTGGGCATCGTCGCGGTGTTCCTGGTGAGCGGCCTGGCGAGCTTCGTGTCGGGCTACTCCACCCAGTGGGTGAGCCAGAAGGTGATCCTCGACCTGCGCCGCGCGATGTTCGACAAGGTGCTGCGCCTTCCGCCCGCCTTCTTCGACGAGGTCGCCACCGCGTCCCTCGTCACCAAGTTCACCAACGATGTGAACAATCTCGCCGCCGCGTCCACCAGCGTCCTCACGGTGCTGGTGCGCGACACGGTGACCATCGCCGCCCTCGTCGGCATCCTCCTCTGGTCCAACTGGAGGCTCACGCTGGTGACCTTCGTCGTGATCCCGCCGATCGCGCTCGTGGTGCGCATGTTCAGCAAGCGCCTGCGCCAGATGAGCCGCGAGTCGCAGCGCGCCATCGGCGGCGTGGCCGAGGTGCTCGACGAGTCGATCGCCAACCAGCGCGTGGTGCGCGTTTTCGGCGGGCAGGCGTACGAGGGCAGGCGCTTCGAGAACGCGAGCCAGAGGATCCGGCGCTTCAACATGAAGCTCGCGGTGGCGGCGGCGGGCACGGTGCCGGTCACGCAGCTGATCGTCGCGTGCGCCATCGCCGCGATCATCTACCTCGCCGCGGGCCAGGCGTTCGCGGGCTCCACCGACGTCGGCCACTTCATCGAGTTCATCGCCGCCACCGGCATGCTGCTGCAGCCGCTCAAGCGCCTCACCAGCGTGAACGAGCAGCTGCAGAAGGGGCTCGCCGCGTGCGAGAGTGTCTTCGGGTTGATCGACGAGAAGCCCGAGGACGATCGCGGCACGGTCCGGCTCGAGCGCGCGCGCGGCGCGATCGGGCTCGCGAACGTGTCGCTCTCCTATCCGGGCGGCGCGCGCCCCGCGTTGGACGACGTGTCGCTGCAAGTCCGGCCTGGCGAGACCGTCGCCCTGGTGGGCCCCTCGGGCAGCGGCAAGTCGAGCCTGATCCACCTGCTGCCGCGCTTCTACCACCCGTGCGCCGGGCGCGTGACGCTCGACGGCCACGACCTCGAAGATCTCACGCTCGACAGCCTGCGCCTGCAGCTCGCGCTGGTGAGCCAGAGCGTGGTGCTCTTCAACGACACGGTCGCGGCGAACATCGCCTACGGGCGCGCGGGCGAGGTGAGCGAGGAGGCGATCGTGCGCGCCGCCGAGGCCGCGCACGCCATGGAGTTCATCAGCGCATTGCCGCAGGGGCTCGCCACCGAGATCGGCGAGAACGGCGCCAAGCTCTCCGGCGGGCAGCGCCAACGCATCGCGATCGCGCGCGCGATCCTCAAGGACGCGCCCATCCTCCTTCTCGACGAGGCCACTTCCGCGCTCGACACGGAGAGCGAGCGCGCGGTGCAGGCCGCGCTCGAGGCGCTCATGCGCGGGCGCACGACGATCGTGATCGCCCATCGCCTGTCGACCGTCGAGCGCGCCGACCGCATCGTGGTGCTCTCGCAGGGCCGCATCGTCGAGGCCGGCACCCATCGCGAGCTCCTCGCCGCCGGCGGCACGTACGCGGGGCTGCATCGCCTGCAATTCGCGGGCGCATGAGCCTCGCCATCCTGCATACCGAATCGTCGCTGGGCTGGGGCGGCCAGGAGATCCGCGTCCTCACGGAGGCGCGCGGCGTGGCGCGGCAGGGCCACCAGATGCTCCTCGCGGCGCCGGCCGATTCGCGCATCTTCGCCGAGGCGCCGCGCTACGGCGTCGAGGCGCTCGCGCTCCCGATCGCGGGAAAGAGGCTCGGCGGGCTTCTCGCGCTGCGCGGCCTGCTCGCGCGCCGCAAGTTCGACGTGATCAACACCCACAGCTCCACCGACAGCTGGCTCGCCGCCGTCGCCGGCGCCACGCTCGACGCGGCGCCGCCGATCGTGCGTACGCGCCATATCTCCGCGCCGGTTCCCGCCAATCGCGCCTCGCGCTGGCTGTACGCCCGGGCGGCGCGCGTCGTCACTACCGGCGAGCGGCTGCGCAGGCAGGTGATCGCCGAAACCGGCGTCGAGCCGCAGCGCGCGGTATCCATTCCCACCGGCATCGACCTCGCGACCTTCCGGCCGGGCGATCGCCATGCGGCGCGCCGGGCGCTCGGCCTTGCGCTCGACGCCCCCATCGTCGGCATCGTCGCCACGCTGCGCAGCTGGAAGGGCCATCGCTATTTGATGCAGGCGCTCTGCGCGATGCGCCGGCCCGAGGTCACGCTGGTCGTCGTGGGCGACGGGCCGCAGCGAGAAGCCCTGGGCGAGCTTGCCGCGAGCCTCGCCATCGCGGGCCAGGTTCGTTTCGCGGGCCACCAGGCCGAGGTCGCGCCGTGGCTGCAATCGTTCGACGTGTTCTGCCTGCCGTCCTATGCCAACGAGGGTGTGCCGCAGGCCTTGATGCAGGCGATGGCATGCGCGCTCCCGGTGGTGACCACGGCGGTGGGCAGCATCGACGAGATCGTCACCAACGGCGACACCGGCATCATCGTCCCCGCGCAGAACGACATGCGGCTGCGCGTGGAGCTCTCCAATCTGCTCGACGACGCGCCGCGCCGCGCCGCCCTCGGGGCGCGCGCGCACGGCCAGGCCCATGCGCGCTTCGGCGAGGAGCTGATGGTCGAGCGGATGATCGAAGTGTTCGCGGGCGCGGCCGACTTCCGTGGGTGAGCGCACCAGGACACGCGCGCTCGCCGTGTCCCGCGCGCTTGCGCGCAGGCCCTGGCGCGGCACGCGGCGCGCGCAAGTCGAGCGCGTCCTCATCGCGCACAACCTTCTCCTGGGCGACACGATCATGCTCACCCCGCTCCTCGCCAAGCTGAAGGCGAGCCATCCGGGTGCCGAGGTGACGCTCCTCGCATCGCCGGCCATCGTCGCGCTCTACCAGAAGCGGCCCTACGGCGTGCGCGCGTTGCCGTTCGCGCCCAACGATTCGTCCACCACGCGCGCGCTCCTCGACGAGGCGCCTTTCGATCTCGCGGTCGTGGTCGGCGACAACCGCTATAGCTGGCTCGCGACGGCGCTTCGCGCGCGCCACATCGTCGCGCACGCCGGCGACACGCCGTGGACCCAGGAGGCGCTCATCGACGAGCTGCGTCCTTACGCATCCCAGCCCACGCCGTGGAGCGAGATGGTGGCGAACCTGGTCGATGGCGTCGATCCGCCGCCCTATGCGCGCGGCGACTGGCGCGAGCCCGCGTCCGCGCCCTTCGACCTGCCCGCCGGCCCTTACGCGGTGCTCCATGTGGGCGCGAGCACGCCGCTCAAGTACTGGCTGCCGCAACGCTGGCTCGCGCTCGCCCGCCATCTCGAGGGGCGCGGCGTGAACGTCGTATGGAGCGGCGGGCGCGGCGAGGAAGCGGTCGTCGCCGCCTGCGATCCCGAGCGCCGCTATCGGTCGTACGCCGGCACGCTCGACCTTGCGCAAATGTGGAGGTTGCTGGCGCGCGCGGCGCTCCTCGTGGCGCCGGACACGGGGGTCGCCCACATGGGCCGCGCGGCGTTCACTCCGACCGTCACGCTGTACGGGCCGGGCTCGGCGGTGTTGTGCGGGCCGGGCCGCTTCTGGCGCGACGTGCCGCAACGCGCCCTCACCCTCGATCCGTTCCCATGCCGCGACCAGCCGATCCTGTTTCGCCGCAGGGTCGAGTGGGTGCGCCGCTGCATCCGCGCGCTGCACGAATGCGCCGAGCCGCGCTGCATGAACGCGATCGAGCTGGCCTCGGTGATCGCGGCCGCCGAGGACATGTTGCGGACTGTGTCGTAGAGGAACTCCGCCGCGTTCCGCGGGTCGGAAAATCGACATGCGAAAACTTCTCGCGAGGCTCGCGCGCCTGCTGGCCGGCGCGGCGTTGGTCGCGGCTTGCGGCACCATGGCGCAGATGCCCTCGGTGCCCGGCGAGCCCGCTCTCGTCCCGAAAGGTGTGGCCGTAGCGCAGCTTCGCCTCGCGCAAGAGGCGCCGAAAGTCGTCCTGTCTCCGATCACCGACAGCGAGCTCGCCGGCATGCGGCAGGCGAATCGGCGCAACACGAAGCGCCTGGTGATCGGCGTGGTGCGCGCGCCCGATGCCGCCGCGGCGCTCCCCACCGCCCGGGACCTCGCATGGTCCGCGGTCCCGGGCGGCTTCGCGGCGCAGGCGGCGGTGTCGTCCCCGCAGGCGGGCGCGATGCGTCTTGCGATCGACCTCGCGAATGTCCCGGTCGATGTCGAGATGGTGTTCTTCGGCTCCGATGCGCCCGGACGATTGCTGGGACCGGTGCGCGTGGGCGACGTCGCCGACCGCGCCGCCGCCTGGTGGTCGCCGCTCACCGACGGCGATACCCAGACCATGGAGTTCTTCGTGCCCGGCGAGCGCGATCCGGCTTCGCTCACGCTTCGCGTCTCCGGCGCCGCCCATGTCTTCACCACGATCGCGAGCGCCTTCGCCAAGCGCGTGAGCGAGATCGGCGACGCCGGCTCGTGCAATGTGGACGTGAAGTGCTCGGCCCTTTCGTCCTCGCAGGCGTTCCTCAACGTGCGCAACGCCATCGCGCAGATGGTGTTCACCGATGGCGCGTTCATCGGGCTATGCACCGGGTCGCTCCTGAACGATGCGGACTCGTCGACGCAGGTCCCGTGGTTCTACGGCGCCAACCATTGCTTCGAGAACGAGCAGCTTCCCTACAAGACGCCGGCGCAAATGCAGGCGGTGGCGAGCTCGCTCAACACGCTGTGGTTCTTCGAGGCGGTGGCCTGCAATTCGCTCGCCACCCCGAATTACTCGCAGCTGGTGGGCGGCGCCACGCTCGTCCACAACAATCCCGGCGCGGACGCGCTCTTCCTGCGGCTGAACGACACCCCGCCGGGGGGCGCATTCTTCGCGGGGTGGGACGCCAACGCGGTGGCGCCGGGCGCGGCCATCGTGGTGATCCACCATCCGCAGGGCGACCTGAAGAAGGTCTCCCAGGGAAGCGTGCTGCGCTACTCGACGCCGCAGCCGGCGCTTCTCGGCGGCGCCACGACGACGTTTTCGGAAGTGAGCTACAACTCGGGCACGACGGAAGGCGGCAGCAGCGGCGCGGGCCTCTACACGTTCAACGGGTCGCAATACGTGCTGCGCGGCGGGCTCTACGGCGGGGGCGCCTTCTGCAGCTCGCCCACCGAATCCGACTGGTACTCGCAATTCGACAAGGTATACGCTGCGCTCGCGCCCTACCTCGGCGCCACATCGGGCGGGGCGACCGACTACAGCGATCTCTGGTGGAACCCGTCGGAGTCGGGATGGGGACTGAACATCATCCAGCACGCATCGCGCAACATCTTCGCGGTCTGGTACACCTATGGCGGCGATTCGCGGCCGATGTGGTTCACCGTTCCCGGCGGCACGTGGACCGCGTCGAACACCTTCACCGGCTCGGTGTATGCCACTTCGGGACCCGCGGCCAATGCCGCGTTCGACCCTTCGCGCGTGGCCGCGAGCGCCGTCGGCACGGCCACCCTCACCTTCAGCGACGCCAATAACGGCACCTGGTCGTACACCATCAACGGCGTTTCCGGCACGAAGGCGATCACCCGCCAGCCGTACTAGGCGCTTGAGCCGGGCGCCGCGGCGGGCTACGCTCGCGCCCATGCCCGCCTTGCGCTTCTCCGCCACCATCGTCACGTTTCGCCCCGATGTGCGGCTCCTCGAGCGCACGCTCGCCTCGCTGGCGACGGCGGTGCGCCATGCGCGCGCCGCGGGGCTCGTCTCCGAGGCGGCGATCTTCGTGGTCGACAACGGCCCGCCGGAGCTTCTGCGCGCCATCGAGAGCGTGGTGCGGGCGTATCCGCCCGACGCGGGCACGGTCGAGCTCGTGCATGGCCACGGCAACGTGGGCTACGGCCGCGCCAACAACCTCGTGCTGCCCCGGCTGAATTCCGACCTGCACCTCGTCGCCAATCCCGACGTCGAGCTCGATCGCGACGCGCTCGCCGCGGCGATCACCGCGCTCGATTCCGACGCGGGCCTGGGCGTGGTCGCGCCCTCGGTGCGCGGCCCCGACGCGGAGCGCCAGTACCTGTGCAAGCGCTATCCGTCCGTGTGGGTGCTGTTCCTGCGCGGCTTCGCGCCGCCGTTCCTGCGCCGGCGCTACGCCGCGACGCTCGACCACTACGAGATGCGCGACCTTCCCGCGGAGCAGAACTTCGCGCCGGTGCCGCTCGCGAGCGGCTGCTTCATGCTCATGCGCACCGCGCTCTTCGCGCGCCTGGGCGGATTCGACCCGCGCTTCTTCATGTACTTCGAGGACTACGATCTGAGCCTGCGCGCGGGGCGCGAATCGACCGTGGCGTACATACCTGCGGCGCGCATCGTGCACCATGGCGGCGAGGCGTCGCGCAAGGGGCTTCGGCACGTCGCGTGGTTCCTGCGCTCGGCGTGGCGGTTCTTCGCGATACACGGATGGAAGATTGGGTAGTTGTTTTTGTCCGCTGCTCCTTCAACCGCGCAATCCGGGCGACGTGCCGTTCTTCTCGACCCGGCGGGATTACCTTTCTTGAGGTGACGGGAAAAGGCGCGACGTTGTTTTCCCGGTGCTCGCAGAACCACCTGATCGCCTCTCGAGAAGAACGGCACGTCGCCCGGATTTGCGCGGCAGGCTCGACCTCGCTCGGAAGGAAGCCGATTTCCACGATCGTCCCAATTTTGAAATGGCTCGCCAAAAAAAACGGCGATGCGCGACGCGGTTACGAGCTGCAGCCCATGAAAAAGGGCTGCCCGTGCCCTGGCCGGCGTCGATGCGAGGAGCATCAAAGCGGAGCACATATATAGCGTCGTGGACGACGGGCGTTGCGACGGGCGAGGACGAGTGCCGTTCCTGTCGAGAGGCGCCTGGATGGTTGCTCGACATCGCGCCGCCCACATCAAGCTTCTTATCTAACGCTCTTGAGGGAGATGGCGCCGGGTCGACAGGAACGGCACTCGTCCTCGCCCGAGACAGCAACCTTCTTGCCAGTCAACCGCGAACTTCCCTCACCGCCCGCTCCAGGAAATTCTCGAGATCGCGTATCGGCTCATCCCGATCGAAGAGTGTGGGCAGCCCCGCCTTGATGCGCCCTGAAAGCGCGGCCCGCATTTCGCGATCCGTCCCGATCCGCGCCGCCTTCGCGACGTAGTCCGCCGCGTCGCTCGCCACGAGCTCGTCGACTCCCAGCAGGCGCAGCATCGCCATGCTCTGGCGCCCGCGCATGAGGTGGCCGGGGAGCGTCACGACCGGCAGCCCGCACGCGAGCGCGTCGAGCGAGGTGTTGCCGCCCGACCAATGCAGCGTATCGAGCATCACGTCGCAAACCGCGTTCACGCGCAGGTAAGGGGCGTGCGCCATGTACGGCAGGAAGATCGCGCGCTCCTCGAGCTTCAATCCGTGGTGGGCCAGCGCCGCGGAAAGGCGCGCCTGGAATGTGGCGGTGACGGCGTCGTAGGGGGCCGCGAAGAACACGAGCCGCCCCTTCGGGTCGCGCGCCATCACCTCGGCGAGAAGCGTGTCGTTGCCGGGATGGATCTTGAAGAGCGATTGCGGCACGAGGTAGAGCGTGGCGTCGGCGGGGAGCTCGAATTCCTCGCGCGTGGCTTGCTTGGGCGCGGCGGGCATCGCGTAGCGGGTGCCCAGGCCGGGCAGCAACACGAGGCGCTCGCGGTAGGAGGCGGCGGCATCGTCCGGCTCCATCTCGCGCGACGACAGGAAGTAATCGATGTTGGGCAATCCCGTGGTGATCGGGTGGCCCCAGCCCGCGGCCTGCACCGGTGCCAGGCGCAGGGAGGCGAGCGAGAAGGTCTCCCCGTGCATGCCGAGCTCGGGATAGACGAGCGCGTCGAGCTCATCGGCGGCGATCTCCTGCGCGACCACGTCGAAGGAGCGCCCCGGAAGGTGGCGGAAGCGCTCGGCCGCCGCCGCGATGGTGCGCGTGTCGTCGGCGACCCACTCGTTGGTGTAGTAGACGAACACCTCGAAGCGGCTGCGATCCAGGCGCGTCACCCACGAGGCGAAGTAGCGCCCCACGGTGCAGTTGAAGAAGAAGTGGCTGCAGAAGCCGACGCGGATGCGCGCGCGGCCCGCGGCCGGGATGCGCGACGCGAGGAGCTCGCCCATCGAGGGGCGCAGCACCTCGAGCATGAAATCGCCGAAGCGGCTTTGCAGATCCCGGTCGTCGTGACCCTGGTAGGCGAGGTAGAAGTTGGTCCAACGCGCCTGCAGCATGGCCTCGCGCGCGCGCGCGAAATGGAAGCGATCGCGCGCCGCCTCGAGCGCGCCGAGGCCGCCCACGTAATCGGCGCGCCATTGCTCGAGGTCCTCGAGGCCGTGGTAGACCGCGGGCAGCAGCATGTGGGCGCCGAGGGCGGCCTTGAGGTCGCCGGGATTGTCGCGCGCGATGCGCCGATATTCCTCGCGCCCTTCGCGTGTCTCGCCGACGCTCGCCAGGAATTCCGCGTAGGCGTTCAACGCGCGCGCGCTGCCGGGGGCGCTCAGCACCGCGTCGGAAAAGCTCTTGCGCATGCCGGCGGCGTTGCGCGCCTTGCGATGCAGGTCGCCCAGCAGGAGATGGGCATCGGTGAAGCGCGGCTCGATGCGCGCCGCGGCCTCGGCGTGCTCGAAGGCGCGCTTCGCGTCGTCGCGCAAGTTGTGGATGCGCGCGATGTTGAAGTGCGCCGTGGCGAGCGGGGCGAGCGTGAGCGCGTGGTTGAACGTCTTCAACGCCTCGTCCATGCGATCGAGCGAGATCAGCGCGAGGCCGATGTTGTTCCAGATTCTCGCGTTGGCGGGATCGAGGACCGCGGCGGCGCGCAGGATCTCGAGCGCCTCGGCCGGGCGGCGCATGTCCATCAGCACCTGGCCGCGGTTGGCGAGCGGCGGCGCCCAGCCGGGCTTCAGCTCGGCCGCGCGCGCGAAGCGCGCCTCGGCATCCACGAGGTTGCCGCGATCCTGGAGCACGATTCCGGCGAGGAGCAGCGTGGCGGGCTCCTCGCCGCCGGCGGCCAGCGCGCGGTTGACGCTTTCCCACGACGCCTCGAGTCTCCCGGATTGGTGCTCGGCCATGGCGCGCATGTGCCACACGTCGCCACGCTCGGGGGACTGCTCAAGGACCGCCGCATAGCCCGCGATCGCCTCGGCGAGCAGTCCCTGGCGGTGGCGCTCCTGGGCGAAGCGCAGCGGATCGATGCTCATGGCGGGCTCGCGCGTCCCCGCGTCCACTCGTGCTCGAGCCTCACCAGGCCGAAGTCGCGCGTCTGGCCGGTGACCACGATATCGCTCTCGACGGTGTCGAAGAGGCGCAGCCCCTCGGGATCGAGCGCATGAACGCGCAGGGTGTACTTGCCCGGCAGGAGCGCGAGCGCCGGGAAGCGGATCGCGAACGAGAAGCGGCGCTCGCCGATCGGCGTGGGCGCGAAGCCGCGCTCGTTGGAGGGCGATCCGTACACGGCGGTGCCGTCGGCGCGCACGATGCCGAAGAGGAGCACCGGCGAGCGGTCGTCGGGCTCGTAGGCGATTGCCTGCAGCACCAGCTCCGCGCCCTGGACGAAGGTGTCGGCGCGCGTGCCGTCGCCGCGCTCGGTCCATGCCGAGACGATGCGCGGCATGTTGCCGCCCAGCGCGGGCGCGGGCGTGGACTCGGCGCGGCGCTTTTCCTCGTGGTAGGTGAGGTATTCGCGCGTCACGTCGAAGCTCTCGCCGAAAAGGCGCGCGCGGCCCTGGTGGATCCACAGCGCCTTGCTGCAGAGCGTCTGCACGTGGAACATGCTGTGCGAGCACAGGAGGAGCGTGCCGCCGCCGTCCAAGTAGCGCTCGAGCCACTGGATGCACTTCTTCTGGAACGACTCGTCGCCCACCGCGAGCACCTCGTCGGTGATGAGGAGGTCGGGGGCGAGCGCCGTGGCGACCGCGAAACCGAGGCGCACCGCCATGCCCGAGGAGTAGTGCTTGATGGGCTCGTCGATGTGCGCGCCGATGTCGGCGAATTCCACGATGGCGGCGACCTTGGAACGCGCCTCGCGATGCGTGAGGCCCATCACCGCCGAGGAGAGGTAGATGTTCTCGCGCCCCGTGTAGTCGGGATGGAAGCCGCTGCCCAGCTCGAGGAGGGCGCTGACACGCCCGTGCACCGCGACCTTGCCCGCCGTGGGCCGCGCCACGCCCGCGATGATCTTCAGGAGCGTCGACTTGCCCGCGCCGTTCTCCCCGACCAGCGCGACCGACTCGCCGCGATGGACCTCGAGGTCGATGGAGTCGAGCGCGCGGAAATGCGGAAACTCGCCGCGGCGGAAGATGAGGGAGGCGAGGGTGCGCACACGCTCCGCGCCGGTGGCGACCTTCGGATAATCCTTGGTGATCCCCGCGAGGCTCACCAGTGGGGCGCTCACAGGAAATCCTCGAAGAAGGGCGAGAGCCGGTTGAAGATCCACAGCCCCGCGGCGAACACCGCGAGGCAGCCGAGCGCGGCGAGGGCGTCGTCGCCGGCGAGCGAGGGCTGCAGCAACAGCACCTCGCGCAGCCGCTCGGAGAAGTAGGCGAGCGGGCTCATCGCGAGCGCTCCGCGCCACGACTCGGGAACGAAGCTGAGCGGATAGAGGATGGGCGTGGCGTAGAAGATCATGCTGAGCGCGATGCCCACGCCGTGCTGCACGTCCTTGAGGAAGGTCTGCAGCGCCGCGAGGACGAGCGCCACGCCGGTCGCGAACAGCAGATAGGGAACCAGGAGGAGGAGTGCGAGCGCGAGCCCCGCGAGGTGGACGTTCTCGCCGACCGCGAAAAGCACCAGCAGCACCCCGAGGAAGCCGGCAAGGTGGATCGCGTAGCACGCGATCACCGCTGAATACACCAGCAGCCGATTGGGGAGCGCCACCTTGCGGATCAACCCCGCGTTGTCCGCGATCGCCGCCATGCCGCGCTGCACGCCGTCGGAGAACATGATCCACGGCCACAGGGCGACCGCCACGAACGCGGTATAGGTCACGCCGGTGTAGTTCGCCGGGACGCCCGCGCGAAATACCTGGGTGAAGACGACGGCGAAGATGGCGAGCTGCGCCAGGGGCTGCAGGAAGGTCCAGGCGAGGCCGCTCACGCTGCCGGCATAGCGGTTGGCGAGCTCGCGGCGCGTGAGCTCGTAGAGCAGCCAGCGATGGCGCACCGCCGGAAAGTCGATCACGATGCCGCGCCCAGGTCGAGGGCGAGCGCGTCCATCGCCTCGGCCCAGCCGCCTTCGCGTCGCTCGCGGTAAAGGGTGGAATCCGCGAACCATGGCGATCGGCTCCCGGCGCGGCCATACCGCCATTCGGGAGGCAGCGGCACGAGGATGCGGCAGTGGCGCCCGGCGCCCGCCCGCAGGTGGACGTTGGTGCTGCTCACGCCGGCGTACTCATCCAGCACGGCGAGGAGCCCGAGCACGCCATCGAGGTCGTCGTTGACGCGGCCGGCGTCGGCGACCGGCCTTGCCACGAGCCGCGCGAGGTCGGCCAGCTCCGCGTCGCGCGGCTCGCGCTGCACTGAAACGATCGTCCCCGGCACTTGCCGCACAGCCGCTCCCATGGCCTCCAGGGGGACCATTTTATGCAAGTGCTCGGAACCGCCTTCGGAAGGCAGCCCTGCCCTCCACGCCACCGCGACGTAGGGTGGCGGGCCGGCCGAGCGAAGGAGGCTTCTCGCGGCCTCCAGCGCGGCGGGCGAGGGCGTCAGGGGCAACGCCGGCGGATGAGCCGGGGCCCGGTGGCCCACGACCCCGGGCAGGTCGCCCGCGGCAAGGCCGAGCGCATCGCCTGCCGGGGCTTCATCGGCCACCAAAGCTTCGAAGAGCCCGGTGCGCTCGAGGAGGGGAAAGAGGCGCCGATCGCCGCGAAACGACAGGGCGGCACCCGCCGCGTGCAGCGCAGGCGCCCAACGCAGATAGAAGAGCGCATCGCCCAGGCCCTGCTCTCCGCGGATCTCGATGGGGCGCCGCGAGCCGATGGCTTCCTCGACGCCTGCGCGCGAAACGTGCGCGGCCGCGGGGCCGAGGCGCCAGCGATATTCCTCCCAGCCGCGCTCGAGGTCGCCCACGTGCAGGCGGGCGATGGCGCGCGAAAGATGCGCCTCGGCGAGATCCGGGGTGATCTCGAGGGCGCGCGCGAAGCATTCCATCGCCTCGTCGAGCCGGTCGCCTTCCTTCAGCGCGTTGCCGAGGTTCACCCAGGCGGGAGCGAGCGCCGGCCGGCATTGCGTGGCGCGCCGATAGGATTCTTCGGCCTCGCGCGCGCGGCCTGTACGGCGCAGCACATTGCCGAGATTGGTCCACGCGTGAGAATGCTCCGGGGCGAGCGCGATGCAGCGGCGAAAGCTCGCTTCGGCCTCGGCGAGGCGCCCGCTGTCGAGCACCGCGATTCCGAGGTTGTTGTGGGCTTCGGGCATGCGCTCGTTCGACTGCACGGCGTCCCGGAACGCTTCGGCGGCACCCGCGCAATCACCCAGGTGCATGCGGCATAAACCGAGGTTGAGGCACCACGCATAGACGCCCGGGCGCAACGCGAGCGCGCGCTCGAGATGGCGCGCGGCCTGCGCGAACTCGCCCTCCTCCATGCGCGTGAGCCCGAGGCTGCCATGGGCTTCCGGAAATTGCGCGGACAGGCGCACGGCCTCCTGGAATGCCGCCGCGGCCTCGCCACGGCGCGCCTGCGCGCGCAGGATCAGGCCGCGGGTCTGGTGCTTGCGCGCATCGTTCGGGTCCTTGCCGAGCGCGCGCTCGATGGGGCCGAGCGCCGCGGTCGCGTTGCCCGCGGAAAACTCGAGGAGCGCGAGGAGGTGCAGGCCCTCGGCATGGTCCGGCTCTCGGCCGAGAAGCTCGTCGCAGAGCTCGCGGCTCGCCGCGAGGCGGCCCGCGGCGAACTCATCGCGCGCTCGCCGCAGCAGAGCTTGCGCCTCGGTCGCCACGGCTCGGATGGGTCATCCGCCTTTCTTCTTCTCCCGGCGCAACGCCTCGGCCTTCGCCGCTTCCTGGCGCGCGGCCTCGTCCTCGTGCATCTTGCGCAGGTTGTCGCGGTCGACTTCGGTCTTCAGCGCGGCGATCTCGTCGGGGTAGAGGGTGATCTCCTTCGAGTTGGTGATCTCGGCGAGCTTCTTGTCGATGACGGTGCGCCGGAACTTGAGCTCGTCGGCGTCGATCATGACCTTCTTCGCCTTCTCGAAGGGGATCACCGCCGCCGGCAGGCGCTCCTGGACCACGATCAGGTGATAGCCCTCGCTCGACTCGATGAGATCGCTGGGCGTGCCGAGCGGCGCCTTGCGCGTCGCATCCGCGAGCTCCTTGATGAACGCCGAGTACGGCGCCGGGCCCAGCACGCCGTCGTTATTGCGGAAGGTCGGGTCGTTCGAGTACTCGTGCGCGACGCGCGTGAAGTTCTCGCCGGCGAGGAGCTTCTGGTGCGCCTCCTCGGCGCGGCGGCGCGCTTCCTCGTGGGTGCGGCCCTGGAAGCTCACCAGGATGTGCTTGAACTGCACGCGCTCGGGCTGCCTGAAGCGCTCCGGGTCGGCCTTGTAGATTTCGCGCGCGCGCGGCTCGTAGTCGGGCGTCTTGATGGACTTCTCGAACCTCTCGAGGTAGATCTGGGTGAGGAGCTGCTCCTCGGCGATGCGCAGGCGGCGCTGGACTTCCGGCTCCTTGTCGATGCCGGCGGCGCGCGCATCTTTGGCGAGGACGCGCGCGAGGTACAGGCCGCTCACCGCGGTGGTGATGCGATTCACGTCCGCGCGGTAGGAAAAGCGCTGGTCTTCGGGAAGTTTCGCGATGGAGGCGAGGAAGTCGCCCGTGGTGACCTCGATGTCGCCGCGCTTCACCAGGAGCGTTTCGGGGGCGGGGTCGGTGGCGGCGCTCGCGAACGTCACGCCGAGGGCCGCGATTGCGGCAAGGAGCTTGTGCATGATTTCAAATCCTTCCAATGAAAAGCCCGCCCGCGCGATGCGCGGGCGGGCCCGGGGTCTTTCCTAGGTCAATAACTGTTCAATTGCACGTTCATGTAGCAGGTCTGCGGGGTGCAGGCCGGCGTCACGCGATCGAACTTGACGTTGCGGACGTTGAGGTAGTACTGCGTGCCGAGGGTGAGGGTGCAGGTCCCGGCGACCTGAGACGCGGCGGTGGTCGCGTAGAGCTGCGTGCCGCTCTGGTTCACGATGCCCCAGGTCTTGCACTCGGCTTGCATGTTGGTGTAGTCACCCGCACAGGTCGACACCGAGAATTCCGAGGTCAGATCGGGCTGCGAAGCGGTGCTCTGGATCGAGAGGATCTCGAGCGTCCTGCCGGGCGACGTGTAGACCGGCAGCGCGTAGGAGACGCTGGCGCCCCTGTCGATGGCGATCAGCTTGGTCGAATTTCCGCTGAACGTTCCAGCGACCGCGGCGCAGTTTGTCGGGTTATTGCCGCTCACCACAACCGATACGGCGGGAGAAGAGACCCCGGTGCCGAGGGTGTTGTGGGCGGTCACGGTGTAGGTGTAGGTGCCCGCGTTCGGGAACGACAGGGTAGAGCTCTGGCCGGACATGGTGGGACCGCCGGAGTTGCTGGACCAGTTCCAGCCATCCGGGCTCGAAGTGCAAAGCGCCGTCAATGTGCTCGTGCCTCCGGCGGCGATCGCCGAGTTGCTCACGCTGATATTGCAGAACGGCGTCGAAGTCGGCGCGACCGTGTCGGTGACCACCACACTCGCCGGCGCAGAGGCGGGCCCTGTTCCGACGCTATTCGTGCCCGTGACGGTATAGGTGAAGGTGCCGGCTGTGGCGAACGCGACAGTCGCGCCCGCGTTCGAAACCGACGGGAACCCGGTCCACGCGTAGCTGGTCGCGGCCGGGTTGCAGACCGCGCTGATCGTGCTTGATTGGCCCGTCGCAATGGCCGTGGCGCTGATGCTGACCGAGCAAACGGGGGACGTATTGCCTGGAGCGGTGCAGTTGATGACGAGATCCCCGGACGGGTCCATGGCGAGGGTCGTGCCGGCGGAGCAAGTCTGGACGCCGTTGACTTTCACGGAGCCGACTGCGTGCGAGATCGACGGAATCGTGATCGCGCAACACATCGCTCCGATCGCGGTAAGCACCGCGCGAATCGAGAGGTTATTGCTTTTCATCTAGAAGGTCCTTCGCTGAGAAAGTTGGTTATTAGGCATCCCGTGCGCTACCTTCTCCTAGATTGTCGATGTTATCGAAGGCAATTTGGTGCCCGCCGATTCTGTGCCGGCGAGGCGAAGACATTTCAGTTGCAATCATATGCGGTTACGAAGAAAAACAGGCGGACCGGAGTCCGCCTGTTCTTTTGCTGCGAACCAACTTGCTGCTGAAGCAGTTGCCTCGCGTTTCGCAATTACGGCGTGATGAAGTTGCGATACGCGTGCGACACGCTGCCGCCATAGTTGCCCTGGCAGGTTGCGGTGCCGCAGGTGAGGTTGCCGTTGTCGAACGTACGGATCATGAATCCGACCACCGGCAGGCCATGGAAGGTCTGCGCGCCGGCGGTAGGCGTGCCCGTCGCGATGAGCGTCGTGACCGAGGTCGTGTCGGACACGAGACCCGTCGTCGAGGCGTTCGCGCCGCTGAAGTGCACGGCGGCCCAGCCCGCTTGGAAGGTCGACGTCACCGTGACCGTGGTCACGTTCTGCGAACCCAGGACGAGCGAGGGTGCGGCAGGCGTGGACGGGGCGTTGGTCGAGCCGTTGCGGAAGGACAGCACCGTGGATTCCCAGCACAGCGAGTTCGCCGGGGCGCCGGGAGGCGTCGGGGAGAAGTCGTTGCCGGTGGTGCCAGCGGTACGCTCTTCGCGGTTGAAGAACACCAGGTCGATCACTTCGCACGCGCCGTTGGCGGTGAGCACGTTGGTGAACGGCGCAATCGCGGTACCGGCGTTGACGAACAGGCGCTTGGTCGGGAACGTCATGACCCAGTCGGTGTTGGAGCGGGTCGCGGCTTCGAGAATGTACTCGTTCAGGACATCCGAGTGCATCATCGTGGCGGACGCGGCCTTGGCACCGCCGCCGACCGTCAGGGCGGCCGTGACGGTCGAGGTGAACGACGAGAAGTAAACCGCCGGCGGGTTCACCACGATGCTCGAGGCAGGCGAGGTGTTCGCGAAGTTCGGGTTGTCGTTGCCGATGTCCGTGTACAGAGCGCCGGTGCGCCACTGACCGAAGGCGTTGGCGTTGTACATCGTGTCACGGCCGCTCGCCACGTTGATCAGGGTGCCCGTGCCGAACAGACCGCCCGTCGGGGGAAGGATCGCCGCGGCGACTGCCGAGACGACGCTGCCCGTCAGGTTGGTACAGGTCGGAACGCCGGTCGAGGCGCTATGGACCGCGGCGCTGCCAGGAGCGACCAACGGATCCAGCGTGCCCATTTCGAACATCTCGACGTAGCCCTCGCGGGTACGCTCGAGGCCGGCGGCGAGGCCGTCGGCGCGCGCGCCGGTGTATTCGAAGTTACGGAAGTCGACGCCACCGGAGGGGATCGCCGGGTTGGTGCACGACACGTCGTTCGTGACGAGGCGGCCGGCCGCGGCGGTATCGGTCGACGCGGGAATCACGGCGCCGGTCCACATGTCGTTGGGCGAGAGGTAGAGGTTGAAGTCAAGCACCTCCGCCGAGTTCTTGCCTTCGCGGAAACGAACCTTCACGACCTTGACCGCGGTCGTGGTGTTGGTGACCGAGACGAAGGTGTTGAACGCGTTGCCGGCTGCCGACTGGACCGTGTAATAGGGATAGACCAGCGCTTGTCCCAGGTTGTTCGGATCCTGGTAGATCGCTTGAGCCGAACCCGCGACGCCGAGGGTGCCGAGCACCGCCGAAGTCAGGGCTTTTCTTTTAAACGTATTCATGTTTTGGGTTACTCCTTTGTGAAGATGAAAGTGATCACTTTCTAGAGGTTACAACACGCGATTCTACCCCGGCGGCACGGTTATTGACAAATAATTCGTCGACGGGCACAGCCAGTTGCTTTGCAAAACTATTTCTGCGCATACCACCAATTCGAACCTTCCCGGACCCAAGTTTCCTTCAGCGGAGACTTGCTTCGTCCCATCTTGTGATCGTATTCCACGGTGACGCTCACGTCGCATACGTCAGGACTTGCGCAAACGACATTGTCGACCGTCACCGCTTTCCAGAATCCCTGCCGCACATTCGCGGCGTAATCCGCGAGCTTGAGCGTCTTGCGCGCCGACGGCGAGAGGAAACCGTACACCTTCTCGACGTCGCCTTTCACCAAGAGATCGGAAGGCGCCTGCGACCTTTCCTTCACGATCTCGGCTGCGGGCCGGGAATCCAGCGTCGCGCAGGCCGAAACCAACAACGCGCCGCCGATAAAAACACCCGCAAGTCTACAAGCTTTCAATGCCGAATTGCCCGCACTTTTCCCTACGTTGGACGAAAGACTAGTGAAGATCGAAAGGGCAGTCAAACGAATTCTGTAGAAAATTACAACACTGTTGTGTTTATGCAACACGGCCTCCGTAGGGGATTGAAAAGACGAAGGTTTCCACGGGCAACTCCCAGGCCAAAAGCAGCCCGGAAGCTGCGCCGGAACCTACTTGGCGGGCGCCTCCACTTGGGGAGGCGGGGGGCCCTTGGGGGCTTTGGGCAGCAAGCCCTCCAGCGACGGGAGCTTCCTGCGCAGCTCGTCGGTCGCTTCGCGGGCCTGCGCGGTGTCGCTCACGATCCTCGGCGTGACCAGCAGCACCAGCTCGGTGCGGGTGCGCGAGAAGGTCTGCTGGCCGAAAAGCGCGCCGAGAACGGGGATCTTGGAAAGGAGCGGGATGCCGGAGCTGCCGCGCTGGCGATTCTCGCGGATGAGCCCGCCCAGCGCGATGGATTCACCCGACGCCACCTGCACGCTGGTCTTGGCGTTGCGCGTGGCGACGTTCGGATTGGGATTGCCGGCTTCCGACGCCTTGGGCTCGCTCACTTCCTGGTTGATGTCGAGCGTGACCATGCCGCCTGAATTGATGCGCGGGGTGACCGACAGCAGGATCCCGGTCTCGAGGTACTGGTAGCTGTTCAACACTCCGGTGGAGGTGCTGATGCCGGTCTGGGTCTGCGTCTGCACGGAAATGCGGTCGCCCACCTTGATCTCGGCCTTCTCGTTGTCGAGCACCATGATGTTCGGCGAGGCGAGGATTTGCGTGCGCCCGTCGGAGCCCAGCGTGTTGAGGACCGCGCGAATCTCGCTGCCGGTGATGTTGATGAGCTGCAGCCCGCTGAAGGGCGGCACGATGTTGGTCGCCGACGGCAGGGCGTTAGTGGGCGGCAGCCCGCCGAGGTTGAGGGCGCCCTGGGTCGGATTGCCGCGCCACTGCGTGCGAATGAACCAGTCGATGCCGAACGCGAGATTGTCGGAGAGCGTGACTTCGGCGAGCAAGACTTCCACCAGCACCTGGCGGCGCACCACGTCGAGGCGGCGCAGCGCGTTCTCGACGATCTCGTAGTCGCCCGGCGCGGCGAGGATGAGGAGCGTGTTCGTGTCCTTGTCCGCGATCACGCGCACCTCGCTCGCGGTCGTGCCCACGCCACCCGGCAGCTGGAAGGTGGCGGCCGGGCCGGGCGTGACGGAGGTCGTCGTGGTGGTGGGCGCCGGTGTCGTCCCGCCGTAGGGCGCGGTGCCGATCTGGGCCGGCCGCGCGCCGGGCGCGAGCGCGGGCGCGGTGCTCGTCGTGCGCCGCGAGGAAAAGAGGTCGCCGATCAGCTGCGCGAGGTTCTCGGCCTTGCCGTTCCTCACCTGGTAGACGAACAACCGCGTGCCGCCGGTGGTGCCGCCGCTCTGGTCGATGCGATCGAGCCAGGTCTTGGCCATCTCGAGGTATTTCGGCTGCGTGGTGACGACGAGGAGCGCGTTCATGCGCTCGATCGGGATCACGCGCACGACGCCCGCGAGCGGGCTTTGCGCCGTCGCCCCGAAGACCTTGTCGAGGTCCTGGGTAAGCGTTTTCACGTCGACGCCCTTCACCGGGAAGAGCCCGACCGAGTAGCCCGCGAGCCAATCGACGTCGAACAGCTCGATCGTGTCGATCACGTGCCTCAGCTCGCGCTCGTTGCCGGCGAGCACGAGGAGATTGCGGATGTCGTCGGGAACGATGGTGTTGTCGGCGGCGAACGGTTGCAGCAGGCGCACCATCTCGCGCGCGCCGACGTACTTCAGCGGCACCACCAGCACCGAATAGCCCTGCGGAATGGGACGCTCCGAGCCGCCCAGGCGCGGCGAGACCGAGCCGCGCACGGCGGTGATCGGCAGCACCTTGTAAATGCCATCCTCCAGCACCACCGCCGCATTGTTCTGGCGCAGCAGCATCTCGAGCGTCGGCAGCAGCGCGTTGAACGGGATCGGGCGCACCGTGCGGAAAGTGACCGTGCCGGCAACCGCGGGATGCACGGTGTACGACGCGTGCAGGTAGTCGGCGAGGATCACCTTGGCGACCTCGCGCACGTCGAGGCCTTCGAAGTTGAGGCTCGCCTCTTCGGGACCGGGATCGGCGTTGTTGCGCGGCGGCTTGGTGTTCACGAAGTTGCCGCTGCCCGAGTAGACCTTGGCCTCCGGCGGCGTGTTCGCCGTGGATGGCGCGGGCACCATCGGCGGCTGGATCACGATCGGCGTCAACGCCGGCGCGCCAGCCTCCTTGTTGCCGCGCATGCCCGGTGGCAGCAGCGCGCAGGAAGTCACGATCAAGCCGGCGACCAAGGTCAGGGGAACGTATCTCATCGGTGACACCTTCACTGGGGTTGGTTCTGTTGCGTGCGGCGCGCGCGGCGGCGCGCCAGCAACTCTTCAGGCGACAGCGGCGCTGTCTGGGCTTCCGGCGTCGCGCGCGCGGCGGGATTCGCACCGGCGATGCCCGACATGTTGGGAAGGCTCGGATTGGGAGGCAAAGCCCCCGGCACGGTGCCCGGCATCGGGAAGGGGCCCGCCGGGTTCTGTGCAGGCGGCGCGCCTGCCGGTGGCGCGCCCGGATTCGCGCCAATCCCCCCGAAGGGGCCTTGCACCGCGGCCGGTCCCAGGGAGGTTCCGGGCTGCTGCGGCCGAAGGACCGAAAGGGTGAGGACTTCCTGCTCGGCACCTTGCGCGAGCGTGACCTGCTCGCGCTGGATATCCGCGACCTTGATGCCGTTCACTTCCTTGCCGACTTCGACGCGATGGATGCGGTTGTTGGCCTTCTCGCGCAGCATCGCGACGCGGTTGTCGCCCACGGTGATCACGCCGGCCAGGACGAACTGGCCTTTCTGGAACGTGGCCTGCGGCGCCACGGCGACGGGCGGCGCGGGCCTTCGCGTCGGGGTGAAGAGCGGGCGCGCGGTGGTCTCGGGGTAGGCCTGCTCCGCCGCCGCGACGACGACCGGCGGAAGGAGCTTCGCGTCCGCCGCCAACGCGGGCTTGGTCGACGCGGGCTTCAGGGCGTCGCGCAGGCTCGCGCCGAAACCCGCCTCGACACCGATCACGGCCGCGAGCAGCAGGCAAATGGCGGCGAGCACGCCGAGCAGCGGATTGCGGCGCAGCCAATCCATCATTGCGCTCCCACGAGCGCGTAGCCGGTCACGTCGAGCTGCACGAACACTTCGGGCTCGGCGCCGGGTTGCGGGCGAAAGTTGCCGGGCACCTGCGAGGTCACCTTCAGGTTCTCGATGAAGAGGTACGGCACGCTGGTCTCGATCGTGTTCAGGATCTTGCGCGCCGCCTGCATGTTGGCGGTGAGCTGCATGTTCACCGTGATCTGGCGATAGCGCCCCTCCTCTTTCGACACCGGCGCCTGCATGGTGATGAGGCGCCCGCCGCTGCCCTCGACCAGGGCGCGCAGCGTCTCCTGCGCTTCGGCCGCGGAAAGCGCGGCCGCGCCGCTTCTCAGGAAGAACTTGCGCGTCTCCTTGCCGCGCATCGCCTCGAGCTGCCTGGCGACCTCGGGGCGCGTGGCGGCGACGCGGTTGTAGCGCTCGAGGCGGTTGGCGCTTTCGGCCAGCGCCGCGTCGTAGTGCCGGTGCAGCAGCCACACCGGCAACGCGATCACCGCGACCGCCAGGACCACGGCGGCGGCAAGCAGGCCGAGCGCCGCGCGGCGGCCCTTGTCGGAACTCATCGTGGCGCTCGCCATCGCGTCACTTTCCGGAAGGCGGCGTCGCCTTCGGCGGCGGCGCAGGGGATTTCGCGGGCGCGGGCGCCGGCGGCGGAGCTGCCGGAATCACGACCGCGGTGGGCGGCGCGGGAGTCGGCGCGGGGGCGGGCGGGGCAGGCGCCACTACCGTGCCCGCTTCCATCACCGGGCGCGCCTCCGGCAGCGTGCGCGGGCGCGCTTCGGCGGCGATCATGAAGCGTTCCGTGCCCGGCTGCGAGCCGCGCGTGACGGTGCCGCGCAGCGCCGCGTTCTGGATCAGCGTCGCGCCCTCGAGGATCTCGATCAGCTTCGACGAGGACACGGTCTCGCCGATCACCTGCACCTCGCGCACCTTGCCCACGGGCTTCACCTCGAGCGAGGTGACCCACGTATTGTCGGGCAGCAGGCGCGAGATCTCCTCGATGAAGGCGAGCGCGGGATGGCTGCCGTGCTTGCGCGCGAGGAGGAAGTTGTAGTCGGCGACCTGCTTTTCGAGCGTGCGCGCGATCGCGTCGGTGGCCTCGGCTTCCTGCTTGGCCTTGATGACGATCGGGTTCAGGGCGATGAAAGTCTCGCGCTTGCGCCATACCGGGTAGAGAAGCGCCACGGCGAGGAGCGCCGCGCACGCGCCGAGAAGCACGCGCTGCATCAGCCTTTCCCGCGACGTCTCGCCCTCGCCGCGCTGCTCCGAAGGCATGAGGTCGAGGGAGGCGCCCTGGCCGGTGTCGTCGCGAACCGCAACGCCGCGCACGTTCGCGCCGAGCGCGCGCAGCTGCTGCACGCGCGCGTCGACCAGCTCGCGGCGCGCCACGGCGAGCTGCACCACGATCTGAGCGCTCGGCGCGTCGCGCGAGACGACACGATGGTCGAAATACACCTCGTCGGCCTTGAAGGGCGTGAGCCGGTCCATCTCGAAGGCGAGGACCTGGCGCATGTTTTCCTCGGTGGCGGCCGGCATCGTCACTTTGCGCACCAGCGCCTCGTCGTGCGCCAGCGCGAGGCGCGCACGCGCGCGGGTCTCGCCGGCACGCTCGAGAAGCGCGCGCACCGCCGCCTTGCGGCGCGTCTCGTCGAGGGCCCCGAGGACGGTTCTCACCTCGCCCCCGCCCGGGGGCGGCGCGGCGAGCACGATGTCGTCGCCTTCGAGCATGACGAGCGGCACGCGCGCGCCGCCACGCAGCATGGAGAAGCGCTCCGGAACGAGGCGCCCGATCTCGCCCGTCCACCAGCGCCACAGCGCCGCCAGCCGTTGGCGCACCGAGGCGCCGGCGCGTGCGGAGCCGAATTCCGGAGTGGCGGACATCAGTTTTTCACCGCCGGCGCGGGCTCGGACTCGGGAGCCGCGGTCGATTCGCGCCACGCGACGAAGGTCGCCACCCTGCGCGGCGTCGGGCGCAGCAGCACCACGGCCTCGCGGGCGAACACCGTGCCGTCGTCGAGGCGCGCTTCGGAGCGCACGCTCGCCACCACCGTGTAGCTCGCCGCGTAGGCGCCCGCCTGCGGAAAGGGCGGCAGCGGCTGGCCCGCGGCGCGCGCCGCTTCCCGGCGCGCGATGTAGTCGTCGACCAGCTCGGTGGTGATACCGGGCAGCGCAAGCAGCACGTCGCGGCTCGCGAGCTGCGGATTCACGCCGGGTTGGCGCGAGAACACCGTGATGGACGGCGCGATGCGGCGGTAGATCTCTGGGCGCATGCCAAGCACTAGCTGAAGCTCCTCAATCGCCTGGAAGGGCGCGTTGGCGGGTTTGTAGTCGAGTCCGGCGGCGCGGTACTCGGGCTCCTCGGCGCCGTTGGGCCGCCTGAGCGAGTCCGGATCACGCCAATCGAGGATCGCATCGACGATCTTCGCCGCTTCGTCGTCCGGGATCCCGAGGGAAAGGAACAGGCCGCGCAGCAAGGCATCTGCCGCGGTATTGATGTCGATTTTAGCAGACTCGTCGCGGATCTCGACCTTCACCGGCACGTCGTCGAAGGTCCAGTTCTGCACGGTTCCGTCGCGCTTCCACGCCTCCGGGGCATTGTCGGTGCGGTACATCTCGAAGATGGCGCGCGAGATGCCGGCATCGGCGATCGCCTCGGCGCGCGCGATCGAGATCGAGTTGCCGACCACGAGCGTCTCGGTGCGCCGCTCGACGATGAAGCTCGACGCGATCACGGTGAGCAGCACCGCGACCCACATCACCAGGACCAGGGCCACGCCGCCCTCACGCCGCGCGCTCACGCGGGCCTCCGTGGGCGGCACACGCGCTGGAACGAGTTCTCGAGGCATCCGGCCTCCTCCGCCACCTCGATGCGCATCACCATCTCCGCCATGAGCGTGGCATCCGCCCCGTTGATGCGAAGGCGCACGAGGCGCGGGATGCGCTCCGTGTAGGGCCATACGTCGAACCACTTCGGGTCGGTGAAGTCGTTCTCGGTGCCGAAATAGGCGAACTGCACGCTGTCGACGTCCTCGATCAGGACGGTGCGCTCGGCGCGGTCGAGCGGACCGAAGTCCTTGGCCTCGTCGTCGGGCATGGCGCGGCGCATCACGAGGTGCCTTTCGCGCGGCGCGGCGCCGCTCTCGACCTCGACCCCGACCAAGGACAGGCCGCCGCGGGTGATGCCCGGCGCGCGCGCGGAGACGAACCTCAGCCTCTGCGCGCCGCCCTCGAAGGCGACCTTCACCGCCATCGGGTCCTTGAAGCGCATCGGGAAGAGCTCGGCCATCTCGCGGCGCAGGAAGTTCTCCCCGATGCGCCGGTCCGCGGTGCGCCTGCCGTTGACCTCGCCCGCGTCCCAGCTGCGCAGGGCGAACGCGAGCCCCGAATAGAGGAGCACCATCATCGTGCCGAGGAGCGCCATGGCGACCACCAGCTCGATCAGCGTGAAACCGGCGGCGCGCTTCCTCGTCATGTGCGAGTCCAGACGCCGAGCGTGGAAAGCGCGAGGACCTGCTCGCGCGTATCGGCGCCGTGCCAGGTGACGCGCACGTCGATCCGGTAGAGCGAGTACACGCTGGGCGCGGGCTTGGACGGATCTTCTCCCTCGCCGGTGCGCTTCACCGAGACCATCCACTGGTACTTGTGGTCCTCGCTCTCGCCGCTCGCATCGCCCTCCTTCAATGTCTCCTCGACGCCGACCGCGGCCATGCGCGACTGCGCGATCACCAGCGCCCGCGAGCGCTCCTCGAGCCGGCCGGCGCGCGCGAGGCCCGCCGAGAAGATCTCGAACGCGGTCGACATGACGAGGGCCAGCAGCACGAAGGCAACCACGACCTCGATCAGCGTGAAGCCCTTCTGCTTCCTATTCATTGATCGCCACCCGCCCGGTGAGCCAGTCGACGTCCACCAGGTACTTGCGCTCGCCGGTGGCCACCGTGATGCGCCCGCCGGTGGAGCTGCCGTCGGGATAGAAGCGGATCGAGCCGCGCTGCGCGCTGGTGACCTCGGTCTGCGCGGTGTAGAGCTTGAGCTCGATGGTCTTCGGAATGCTGTGGACTTGCTGCTCGCCGGTGGCGATGTACTCGCGCGCCTCCATGTCGATGGTGAGGAGCGCATCGCGGCGCGTGGCCATGGCCGTGCTCTGCGCGGTGCGCAATCCCGCCGCGAGCGAGCGCGCCGCCGCCTTGAGATCCGCCGCCGACGCCTTGCCGAACGGAACGCCGAGCACCACCGCATAGATGACCGCGGCGAGGGTGAGCACGATCATCACCTCGAGAAGCGTGAAGCCGCGCTCGCGGCGCGGCGCGGCGCCCATCGATGCCTTGCGCGAGCTCAGTTGGAGACGTCCCGGTTTTCGCCGTCGCCGCCCTCGCGGCCGTCGGCGCCGAGCGAGATCAGGTCATACGGCTTGCCCTGGCCGGGAACTACATACTTGTAGTCGTTGCCCCAGACGTCCTTCAGGTCCGCGGCCTTTGCATACGGGCCGTTCCATTTGTCGAGGCCACCCGGCTGTGTCACCAGCGCCCCGAGGTTGTCGGGATAGCGACCCACCTCGAGCTTGTAGAGCTCGATGTTGCCGACCAGCTGCTGCAGCTGGATCTTGGCCTGGGCCGACTTGGCCTTGGTCGCCTGCTCCCAGATCTTCGGCCCGATGAACGCCATGATGCCGGCCAGAAGGACGAAGACGATGACGATCTCGAGAATCGTGAAGCCGCGCTGGCGGCGGTCGGGAAAGCGCTGTCTCATTGTCTCTACCTCAGATCGGCAGGTCGTAGACGGAAAGCATCGCCGAAAGGATGGCGATGATGATGAAGCCGATGACCGCCGCCATGGCGACGATCATCACGGGCTGCAGGAGGGCCAACGCCTTGCGGATCGCGACCTCGACCTCGTGGTCGTAGGTTTCGGCCACCTGCATGAGCATGTCGTCGAGGCGCCCGGTCTCCTCGCCGACCTGGATCATGTGCACCGCGAGCATCGGGAAGCGCCCGGTCTCCATCATCGGGCGGCCCAGCCCCCGGCCTTCCTTGAGCTCGCGCGCCACGCCGCCGATCGCCTCGGCGAGATATGCGTTGCCCATTGTCTCGCGCACGATGGTCAGCGCGGCGACGAGAGTCACCCCGTTCTCCAGCAGCGTGCCGAGCGTTCGCGAGAACCTCGCCATCTCCACGCGCGTGAAGAGATTGCCGACCACGGGCCCGGTCACCAGCCAGCGGTCGAACCTGTAGCGCACCTCGGGATCGCGCAAGCGTCGCTGCGCGACGATCAGCAGCCCCGCCGCCGCGAACAACATGAAGATCCAGTAATTCTTCATCGCGTCGCCGGCGAAGAGCACCGCCTGAGTCATCAGCGGCACTGCCTTGCCGCTTCCGGCGAAGATCGGCTTGAAGCGCGGGACCACGGCGCCCAGGAGGATCACCACCGCGAGGAGCGAGATCACCGCAAGGAACGCGGGATAGGTGAGGGACGCCGTCACGTTGTCGCGCAATGCCTTGGCGCGCTCCATGTACTCGGCCAGGCGCAGCAGCACGGTGGGCAGGCTCCCGCCGGCCTCGCCCGCGCGGATCATGTTGATGTAGAAGCGCGAGAAGATGCCGCGCTGCGCTTCGAGGGCCTTGGACAGCGCCGAGCCGCCGCGCACGTCGTTGCGGATCCGCGAGAGGAGCTCCGCCACCTTCGGGCTCGAGGCGAGAGTGATGAGGATCTCGAAGCTGCGGTCGAGCGGCAGCCCCGCCTTGAGGAGGGTGGCCAGCTCGCGCGTGATGACGCCGATGTCTTCCTGGGTGACGTTGTTGCGCTTGAAGAGCGGCGCGCGCTCGCTCGCGGCGACGGCGGCCTTCGCCCCGCCCGCCTCCTCGGCGCGGATCGGGATGAGACCCATCTCCTGCAGCCGTGCCACCGCCGTGTTGGTGCTCGATGCTTCGAGCACGCCTTCCTGCACCTCTCCCGAAGGGGTGACGGCCTTGTATTGGAAGAACGGCATCGCGCGCGGGCCCTGCCTAGTCCTCGCGCGTGACGCGCAGGACTTCCTCGATGGTGGTGATGCCCGCCAGCGACTTCCTCAGGCCGTTCTCGAACATGGTCTCCATGCCCTCGGCGATCGCCGCGGTGCGCAGGTCGCCGGCGGTGGCGTGGCGCATGATGAGCGAGCGGATGCCGTCGGTCATGGTGAGCATCTCGAGGATGCAGACGCGGCCGAAGTAGCCGGTGCCCGCGCATTCCGCGCAACCCACCGGCTTGTAGAGCGTGATCTCGCCGGCGCCCTGGAAACGGCGCAGTCCCATCTGCTCGACCACCTCCGGCAGCGCGGTGTGCGGCTCGCGGCACTTGGGGCAGAGGGTGCGCACCAGGCGCTGCGCGAGGATGCCGTTGATGGTGGAGGTGAGGAGGTAATCCTCGGCGCCCATGTCGAGGAGGCGGCTCACGGTCGAGGGCGCGTCGTTGGTGTGCACCGTGGAGATCACCATGTGGCCGGTCAGCGCCGACTGCATCGCGATCCTCACCGTCTCCACGTCGCGGATCTCGCCCACCATGATGATGTCCGGGTCCTGGCGCACGATCGAGCGCAGAGCGTTCGAGAAGGTGAGGTCGATCTGCGGCTTCACCTGGATCTGGTTGATGCCGGGCATCTGGTACTCGACCGGGTCTTCCACCGTGACGATCTTCACGTCGGGCTTGTTGAGGCGATCGAGCGCCGTGTAGAGCGTGGTGGTCTTGCCGCTGCCCGTGGGCCCCGTGACGAGAAGGATGCCGTGCACCTGGTCGAGGGCACCGATGAAGCGCTCGAGCGCCTGGCCCTCGAAGCCGAGGGAGGCGAAGTTGAGCGGCACGCCGCCCTTGTCGAGGATCCTCATCACGACGCTCTCGCCGTGCATGGTCGGCACGGTGGACACACGCAGGTCAATCTCCTTGCCGGAGATGCGCAGCTTGATGCGCCCGTCCTGCGGCAGCCGGCGCTCGGCGATGTCGAGGGAGGCCATGATCTTCACGCGTGAAATGATCGCGGCGCTCAGCCGGCGCGGCGGCGACTCGACCTCGTGCAGCACGCCGTCGATTCGGTAGCGCACGATGAGCCGGTTCTCGAAGGGCTCGATGTGGATGTCCGAGGCACGCGATTCCAACGCGCGGGTGAAGATCAAGTTGACCAGGCGAATGACCGGCGCCTCGGAGGCGAGGTCCTTCAGATGCTCGACGTCGCCCCAGTCCTGCTCCTCGTCGCGCGAGGTGATGTTGTCGACGATCTGGCCCATCGACGACTTGCCGCCGCCATAGAGGCGCTCGAGCGCGGCCTCGATCTCGTTGGGGGCGGCGATGTAGGGCCGGATGCGCTTGCCCGAGGCCATCTGCATCGCGGAGATGACGTAGGAATCGCTCGGATCGGCGATCGCGATGGCGAGCTCGTCGTCGTCCTCGCGCAACGGCACGGCCTGCGCATCGCGCAGGAATTTCGACGAGAGCCGCTCTTCCATGAGCGGCAGCTCCGGAAAATCGGCGGCGAGCGCGAGCGGCAGATCGAGCTGGTCGGCGAGCGCATCGGCGAGGTCCCGTCCCGAGACCATGCCCAGGCGCAGCAGGATCACGCCGATCTTCTCGCGCGACTCTCCTTCCTGCAGCTTCAGCGCACGTTCGAGGTTCGCGGGGTCGAGCTTGCCGCGTTCAATGAGGATTTCGCCGAGACGTTTGGGCAAAGGGGGAGATTCGTTGCGTAAGCGGTTGAAAAGTATAGCATCCTGAGCGCTCTGCGACGCCTCGATGCACCATTGTGACCCCCTTGCCGTGCGCGAAGTGCCGCCCTGCGGGCGTTTTCCACCAAAAATCCTAGATTGGCCGGGGCCGCTCGCGCGCGAGCCGCTCGGCGAGCTCGAGGAGCGCGCTCGTCAGGTTGCGCGGCCGTTGCAGCGCACCGTGGAGCATGGGCCCGGCCCGGTCGGCGACCGGGTCGGGAACCAGGGCCGAGGCGCGGTGCTCGGGAGGCACATAGACACTCACGAACTCGGCCGCGTCCTCCCAGGCGAGTGCCCCATTGTCGCGAAGCTTTTCGTAGAGGCGCTGCCAATGGGTGGCGATTCCGATCGCCTCCGGATCGCGCTCGGCGGCCACGCACGCGAGCCATCCGAGCGCGGCCTTCTGGCCCAGCTGGTCGAGGGAGCGCACCGGAAAATGCGCGACCTCGATCGCCGGGCACGGCACCATGGCGAGCTTGCCATCGTGGAAGACGGCGTGGTTTCCCACGTAGATGACGGCGCTCTTGTCCTGGTGGAACCAGCGGCCCACCACCACCTTGCAATACTCGGCGTCGACGCGGGCGGGCGCTTCGGCGTCCCAGCCGGCTCCGAGATCGTAGCGATGGGTGATCCTACGCGTGGGACAGGCCTCCGCAGCGTCGTCGCCCGGCGTGCACACGTACGTCTGCCAACGCATGAGGCCCGCCATGCGCGGCGGCAGCGCCGCGAGCGCGGCCTCGATCGCGCCGCGATCGGCGGCCTGCAGGATCTCGTCGGCATCGATCGGAAAGACGAAATCCGCGCCCGAATCGGCGAAGGCACCGCGCACGAGATTGTTCATGACGGCCTCCTGGACGAAGCCCTCGCGCTCGTCTTCGAAAAGCCGCAGCTTCAATCCTTCGTTGCGCAGCGCCGCGGCGATCTCGCGGGTCCCGTCGCGGCATCGATGCAGCACCACGTGAAGCTCGTCGAGAAAGCCGAGGTTGGAGCGCGCGAAGGCCTCGAAGATATCGGCCTCGTTGCGCACCGTGGCCACACCGATCAGGCGCATGGAAGGGAGACCTCGCGCTCGGCGCGATAGCGGTCGCAGAAACGTTCGGCGCGGCGCAGGAACGCGGGCCACGCGGCGGCGGGAACGATCGCCTTCAGCGCGCTCGCCGCCACCTCGGTCTGCGGCACGGCCTCGGTCCCCGTCTCTTCGGCGAGCGCGCGCGCGCTCGCGAATTGCCGCGCCGCGTCGATCACGGCGCGCGCGGGCACGGCCAATCCGGAGGCGATGCCGAGCCGCGCGCCATCGCGATGCAGCTCGAACGTGTATCGGGAAACCGCCCGGGCGAATTCGGCTTCGTCGGCGAATGCCGCTTGCGGAAATCGCCGCGCCTCGACGATCGAGCGCCGCACGAAAAGCACGGGTCCGGAAAGCACCGCGCACGCATTCATCCGCTGGGGAACCCAGAGACGAACATGCACGGCGTCGTTCTCCACGTGCGCGAGGATTCCTCCGACATGCCCGCGCCCGGCGGCGAGGAGATCGCCGTGGGGCATCGCATCGGCTCCGAACGCGGCGAGCGCATCGCACTGGGCGAGCGCATCGGCGGGCAGGGTTGCCTGCGCCAACGCCGAGGCGTAATGCGCCGCGGCGGTGAGGGCGACCCAGGCGTCGCCGATCTCGCCCGGCGCGACGCGGCGCGCGTCCGCCGCCTCGTCGCCGCCAGCGCGGAACTCGCTCCAGAAGACCTGTCCCGCGATCCGGTGCGCGGGCAGCGTATCGAGCAGATCGCGGCACCTCTGCGCGCCTTCGCCCGCCCCGGCCAGCAACACGTCGGCGCGGGCGTTGGCATGGGGCCGCGCGGCGTCGATCGAGCGCGTCCTTGCCAGCCAATCGCGCCACGATTCGCGGTACGCGCCTTCCAGCGCCCGCACGAAACCCTCGCCGTCGCACAACGCAGAAGCGGCGAGCTCGGCGCGAAGCTCTCCGCGCTCGAGCGTTGCGCGGCGAGCTTGCTGCGCGAGCGCCGCGGCGATGGCGAGATACTCGTCTTCGCTATGCGCGACCCACTGCGGCTTGCCCAGCGCGCCGAGGATGCTCGCGCCCGAGCGGCTGTGGGTGAGGCGCCCCGCGAGGCTCGCCACCGGCACGCCCTGCCACAACGCGTCGAGCGTGGCGGTCGCGCCGTTGAAAGGATAGGTGTCGAGGACGACGTCGATATCGGCGAGCTCGCCGAGGAACTCGCCGAGCCCCAGGCGCCCGCGGATGTCGAGGCGCTCCTTCGCGATGCCCGCGCGCGCGAAGGTCAACTCGATTCGGGCGCGCGCGCGCCCCGGCGGGATGCCGAGAAAGCGGATGCGCGCGCCGGGAACGCGCGCCAGGAGCCGCGCCCACAGCTCGAGGATCGTCGCGGAAAGCTTGAGGGGCACGCTGATCGCGCCGAAAATGATCGCGTCGCCGGCGCGCGCTTCGCCGCGGGCCGCGCGCGGCGCCTCATCGGGCGGGCGGTAGCACCACTGCGGCACGGCCAGGCGCAGCAGCGACTCGACATGCCGCGCTTCGGCTCCCGCGGGATCGGCCGCGCCATCGGTGATGCGGTAATCGACGCTCTCGAGCCCCGTCGTCGCGAGGTAATCGAGCCACGTCATCTGGATCGGCGCCGGGCGCCGCGCGAGCGCGGGAAGCGCGTTGCCCGCGCCGTGGCCCGCGATGTCCACAAGGATGTCGATGCGATCGCGAAGCACGAGCTCGACGATGTCCTCGCTCGCCAGTCCCTCGATCGAGCGATGCAGCGCGTCCTGGTAGCGGGCGCCATGGGCCAGCGAGCGCGCATGGTTCCAGTACGCGAAGACCTCGAAGGCCGGGCGCTCGAAGCGATCGAGGACCGGGCCCACGAACCTCTCGGTCGCGTTGTGCGTGTCGGGGCCCAGGTATCCGATGCGAAGCCGAGCGTCCGGATCGCGCGCGCGCGCGACCGCGAGATGACGCGCGTCGAAGCGCTCGCGCAGCGTGTCGCCGAACTGCAGGTGCATGGACTTCCACGCCGCGTCGGTCGGCTGCTCGGGATTGTTCTTCTGCAGCGCGAGGTAGTGGTGCCAGACCGCGCGGTTGGCCGGATCGAGCGCCATCGCCTTGTCGATCGCACCGAGCGCGTCGTCGAAAAGTCCCTGCTGGGCATACAGCACCGACAGGTCGTGATGGATTCGCGGCGGGACGCCCGGCTCCCCGAGGCGCCGCTCGAGCAGAACGGTCGCTTCCTCGAGCCTCCACTGGCGCATCAGCGACTCGACTTCGCCGAATACCTCCTCTTCAGCCATCGCGGCATCTTAGCGCATGGACGAGAGTCGAAAAAAAAGCGGGCAGTCGCCTGCCCGCTTTCCCGGTGCGAAGAAACGACTCAGTTGTAAGCGGTCTCCCCGTGCGACGTCGTGTCGAGGCCTTCGCGCTCCTGATCTTCCGGCACGCGCATCCCGATCAACATGTCGACGATCTTGTAGGCGATGAAGGCGACCACGCCCGACCACACCAGCGTCACCCCCACGGCCTTCGCCTGGGAGATGAACTGCGTCATGATCGAGTAGTCCGCGACCGTCGTGAGCTTCCCGGTGAACCAGTCCACCGGGAAGCTCGGGCCGCCGAGGGCGGGCGAGTTGAAGACCCCGGTGAGGAGCGCCCCCAGGACGCCGCCCACGGCGTGCACGCCGAAGACGTCGAGCGAGTCGTCCACCTTCAGCATCTTCTTCAGGCCCGACACGCCCCACAGGCAGACCACGCCCGCGGCGGTGCCGATCACGAACGCTCCCGGGATGCCGACGTTGCCCGCCGCCGGGGTGATGGCGACCAGCCCGGCCACCGCGCCCGAGCACGCGCCCAGCATCGAGGGCTTGCCCTTGAACATCCACTCGAAGAAGATCCACGAGAGGACCGCGCACGCCGTGGCCAGGAACGTGTTGATGAACGCGAGCGCGGCCGAGCCGTTGGCCTCGAGCGCCGATCCCGCGTTGAACCCGAACCAGCCCGTCCACAGCAGTGCCGCGCCGATCATCGTCATCGGCAGGTTGTGCGGCGACATCTGCTCCTTGCCCCAGCCGATACGCTTGCCGACCACGTATGCGCCCACCAGGCCGGCGATACCGGCGTTGATGTGCACCACGGTGCCGCCCGCGAAGTCGAGGGCGCCCCATTGCCAGAGCAGGCCCGCCTTCGCGTTCTGCGCGTCGACCACGTTCGCCGCCGTGTACGCGTCCGGGCCCGGCCAGAACCACACCATGTGCGCGACGGGCAGGTACGAGAACGTGAACCAGATCACGATGAAGAGCAGCACCGCGGAGAACTTCGCGCGCTCGGCGAAGGCGCCCAGGATCAGGCAGCACGTGATCGCGGCGAACGTCGCCTGGAAGGCGACGAAGACGAGCTCGTACATCGGAGTCGCCTTCGAGAAGGTCCCGCCCAGCGAGAACTGCTGGTCGGCCATCGCGTCGAACGTGCCCTTCAGGAAAATGCGGTCGAATCCGCCGATGAACGCGTTGCCCTCGGTGAAGGCGAGGCTGTAGCCGTAGATGCACCACAGCACCGAGATCAGCGAGAACACCACGAACACCTGCATCAGCATCGACAGCATGTTCTTGGAGCGCACCATGCCGCCGTAGAAGAGCGCGAGGGCGGGCACGCTCATCATGAGGACGAGCGCGGTGGAAACCAGCATCCACGCGGTGTCGCCCTTGTTGGGCTGCACGACTGGCGCGGCCGGTGCGGCGGGGGCGGCCCCTGCGGCGGGTGCCGCGGCTGCGCCCGCGGCCGGACTCGCGGGTGCGGCGGCCGGAGCGGGAGTTGCGGTTGCGGCGGCCGGGGCTGGCGTTGCCGCCGGCGCCGGATCCGCCTTCTTGTCCTGAGCGTGCGCCGTGCCGAATGCGAGAGCAGCGGCGAGCGCGATGAGGCTCAATGCGCGTTTCATTTTGTATGTCCCCTTGATCAAAGTGCGTCCGCGCCGGTCTCGCCGGTGCGGATGCGGACGACCTGCTCGAGCTCGAAGACGAAGATCTTCCCGTCGCCGATCTTGCCGGTGTTGGCGCTCTTCTCGATCGCCTCGATGACGCGGTCGAGCATGTCGGTCTTGATCGCGGCTTCCACCTTCACCTTCGGCAGGAAGTCGACGACGTATTCGGCGCCGCGGTAAAGCTCGGTGTGCCCCTTCTGGCGGCCGAACCCCTTCACCTCGGTGACCGTGATGCCCTGCACGCCGATGGCCGAGAGGGCTTCGCGCACCTCGTCGAGCTTGAACGGCTTGATGATTGCCGTGACCAGTTTCATTTTTCCTCTCCTGGTGGATGCCGCGCTTCGGTCAGAACGAGTAAGACACGAAGGCGACGAGGCGGTCCTTGCTCCAGTCCTTGCCCTTGATCGTGTATGCGGCTGCCTCGGCGTCGGTGCCCTTGTAGTACGCGCCCGCGTTGAATCCGCCGCCGAAGTCGTAGGTCGCGCCCAGCTTCCACACCGTGTACGCGAGGAAATTGTTGTGCTTGTACGACTGGTGGCCGAGGACGCCGTTGATGGTGAGCTTCTCCATCATGGGCAGCGGGTAGTTCACCGAGAGCTCGATGTAGTCGGAGCCCTTGCTGTTCGGCACGCCGAAGGTGTTGTTGAACGAGTACGAGTACTTGAGGGTCGCCGGGCCGTAGGAGGCGCCGACGTAGACCTCGTCGGTGTTGGGCTTGGGCGAGAAGGCGCTCGAGCTCGGATACTCGTAGCGCAGGTAGCCCACGTCGAGGGTCACGTCCTTCACCACCTCGAACTTGTAGCCGCCGTAGATATCCCACTCGATGTTGGCGTCGGTGGAGAAGCCGCTCACTTCGGCCGTATCCTTCAGCCACTTGATGTTGGACACGAAAGTGCCGACGTACAGGCCGCTCTTGTGCGCGTAGTCGAGGTTCAGCTGCCCCGCGGGTTTCTCGGAAGTCTGCGAGATGCCGCGGTATTCGTATTCGGAGTAGAGCGCCACCTTGCCGGTGAAGCTGTGCTCGGGAGTCTCCGGCTCGGCCGCCGGAGCCGGTGCTTGGGCGCGCGCGATGCCCACGGTAAGGGAAAGTCCCAACGCTCCGGCCAGGAGAAGGACTTTGGGCAGTTTCAGCATGTTGGTATCCTTTGGCTGTTTGTGAAAGGCAACTCCGCGACGGAAAGAGCAGCAAGCGTGCCAGCCGGTAAACCATTGTTTGCGTGGATCTCATTTCCATCGCAAAGCATTGGCGCCCATGCGTTGTGCACGCGTGCGGTGCGGCGCACTTTTCCGGTGCGCCGGCCGAGGTCTTCCTGGGAATGAGTGAATGAACGAGAAATTCTTGAGCGAGCTGGCCGCACGCCTGGCGGAGATGGCCGCGGCGAACCCGGCGAAGGACCTCGAGAAAAACATGCGCGGCATGCTCGCGAGCGCCCTCACGCGCCTGGAGCTGGTGAGCCGCGAGGAGTACGACGTCCAGACGCAGGTCCTGGCGCGCGCCCGCGAAAAGTTGGCTGCCCTCGAGGCGCGCGTCACTCAGCTCGAGGCGCGCGTCGGCGCGCCCGAGTCCTAGATCCGGGGTCGGGCGCTAGACGACTCCGGCCCGCTCCAGCATGGCGTGCAACAACACATTGCAGCCCGCGGTGATGTGCTCGGGCTTCGCGTCTTCGATCTCGTTGTGGCTGATGCCATCCTTGCAGGGAATGAAGATCATCCCCGCGGGCGCGAGCCGCGCCATGTACACCGCGTCGTGCCCCGCGCCCGATACCGCGGGCATGTTGGAATAGCCCAGCTTCTCGGCGGCGCGCGCCACCGCCTGCACGCACTCCGGATGGAATGGCTGCGCCGGATAATGCGACACCAGCTCGATGGAAATCGCGAGCCCGCTTTCCTTGCTCGCCCTTTCCACGGCGGCGCGAATGTCGGCGTCCATCCTGTCCACCAGCGCGTCGGTCGCATTGCGCAGGTCGATGGAAAACTTCACGCGCCCCGGAATGACGTTGCGGCTGTTCGGGTGCACCTGCACCATGCCGACCGTGCCCCGGCCGTGCGGTGGATGGCGATGCGCGATCGCCACCACTTCCTGCATGAGCTTCGTCGCGACCTGCAGCGCGTCCTTGCGCAACGCCATCGGCGTCGGCCCCGCGTGCGCCTCCATGCCGGTCACCGTGCAGTCGTACCATTTGATGCCGAGCACGCCGGTCACCACGCCGATGGTCTTGTCGTTGTCTTCCAGTACCGGCCCCTGCTCGATATGCGTCTCGAAATACGTGCCGATGGGATGCGCGCCGGGCTCCTCCGTCCCCACGTAGCCGATGCGCGCGAGCTCCTCCTTCACCGACCTGCCCTCGGTATCCGTCGCGGCGTAGGCGTGCTCGAGCGTGAAGGCCTTGGCGAATACGCCCGAGCCCATCATCACCGGCACGAAGCGCGAGCCTTCCTCGTTGGTCCAGAACGCGACCTCGAGCGGCGCCTCGGTCTCGACGCCGTGGTCGTTCAGGGTGCGCACCACCTCGATCCCCGCCAGCACGCCGTAGTTGCCGTCGAACTTGCCGCCGGTGGGCTGGGTGTCGATATGGCTGCCGGTGACGATGGGCGCGAGCGCATTGTTGCGGCCGGCGCGGCGCATGAAACCGTTGCCGATCTTGTCGATGGTCACCGTCATCCCCGCGTCGCGCGCCCATTTGCACACCAGGTCGCGGCCCTGGCGGTCGAGATCGGTGAGCGTGAGGCGGCACACGCCGCCCTTGGGAGTGGCGCCGATCCTGGCCAGCTCCATGAGCGAATCCCACAGGCGTTCGCCGTCGATGCGCAGGTTCTCGATCGCCGCCTTGTTCTTCCTGTCTGTGACGATGTCCATGACTATTCTCCCGTTGCATCCGCCGTGGCGTTGGCGGTCGGCTTCGTGGCGGATCCCGGCCGCTCGACGGCGCTGGGCGCGAGGTCCTTCGCCCGCAGCGCACCCGCCTGGAAGTTTGCGCCGAACGCGGGACGCTTGACGTAGCGACCCACGCCGCGTTCGGCGCGCAGCTCGCCCCTGGCGTAGACCACCCGGCCCTGGCTCACGGTATAGCTGGGAATGCCGCGCACCTTGCGGCCCTCGAACACGTTGAAATCCACCTTGCTGTGCTGGGTCTTCACGGAAATCGTCTTGGTGCCCTGCGGGTCCCACAACACCAGGTCCGCGTCGGCGCCGGCGCTGATCGAGCCCTTTTGCGGATAGATGTTGAACAGCTTGGCCGCATTGGCCGAGGTCACCGCGACGAACTCGCTGGGCGTGAGGCGCCCCGAATTCACGCCCGCGTCCCAGATCAGCGCCAGGCGCTCCTCGATGCCGCCGCAGCCGTTGGGGATCCGGGTGAAGTCGGACTTGCCGGCGGCTTTCTGCGGTGCGCAGAAGACGCAGTGGTCGGTCGCGGTGGTGTGCAGCTGCCCCGACTGCAATCCGCGCCAGAGCGCTTCCTGATGGCCCTTGGGACGGAACGGCGGGCTCATCACGTGCGCGGCCGCCTGCGCGAAATCGGGATTGCGATAGACGCTGTCGTCGATCAGCAGGTGGCCCGCGAGAACTTCCCCGTACACGCGTTGCCCGCGCGCGCGGGCGCGGGCGATCGCCTCGGCCGCCTCGATGCACGAGACGTGAACGATGTAGATCGGCACGCCCAGCACATCGGCGATGGCGATGGCGCGGTTGGCGGCTTCGCCTTCGACCATCGGTGGTCGCGACAGCGGATGGCCCTCGGGGCCGGTGATGCCCATCCTGGCCACTTCCTTCTGCAGCAGGAAAACCAGCTCGCCGTTCTCGGCGTGCACCGTGGGCATGGCACCCAATTCGAGGGCGCGCTTGAAGCTGTTCACCAGGGTCTCGTCGTCGCACATGATGGCGTTCTTGTAGGCCATGAAGTGCTTGAAGGTGTTGACGCCTTCTTCCTTCACCAGGAGGCCCATGTCACGGTGCACCGAATCGCTCCACCACGTGACCGCTACATGGAAGCCGTAGTCGGCCGCCGATTTCTGCGCCCACTCCCGCCACATGCGAAACGCTTCCAGCAGAGGCTGCTGCGGATTGGGAATGACGAAATCGATGATGCTGGTGGTGCCGCCGGCCAGGCCCGCCGCGGTGCCGGTAAAGAAATCGTCGGCCGCCACCGTCCCCATGAAGGGCAGTTGCATGTGGGTGTGCGGGTCGATGCCTCCGGGCAGGATGTACTGGCCGCCGGCATCGAGCGATTGCGCGTTGGCGGGCGCGTTCCGGGCGGCGTCATCGCCCAGCGCGGCGATGCGCCCATCGACGCACAGCACGTCGGCCTTGAATTCACGGTCGGCATTGACCACGGTGCCGCCGCGGATGAGGAGGGAAGTTGTCATGTCGCGAATGCTCCGGTTATCTGGATTTCATCTTCATGCCCAGCCCATACACCAGCGCCGCGATGGCCAGGCCCACGAACCAAGCGTAGGTGTAGACGCCCTTGAAGAAGCCTCCCACATCCGCGAAGCTTTGTGGGAATGCCGCATTCAGGAAGCCCGGCACGTTCGGCAGAACGCCCAGCGCCAGCGCGACGATGGCGACCCGGTTCCATCCCGAGCTGTAGCGATAGGAGCCATTCTCGCTGTAGAGGTCGTCGACCTTCAATTCCTTCTTCCGGATCAGGTAGTAGTCCACGATCAGGATGCCCGCCACCGGGCCGAGCAGCGCCGAGTAACCGATGAGCCACGTGAAGATGTATCCCTGCGTCGATTCCAGCACCTTCCACGGCATCATCAGGATGGCGATGACCGCGGTGATGATGCCGCCCGCCTTGTAGGAAATGGCGCGCGGATTCAACGCGGAGAAGTCGTAGGCCGGCCCCACCAGGTTGGCGGCGAGGTTCACGCTGACGGTGTCGACCAATAGGATCGCGAGCGCGATCAGCACCGCGGCGCCGCTCATGCGGCTGGCGAGATCCACCGGGTCCCAGATCGCCTTGCCGTAGATCACGACCGTCGCCGAGGTGACGAACACCGCCATCATGGCGAGAAGGCCCATCGGCAGCGGCAGGCCGATCGACTGGCCCAGCACCTGGTCGCGTTGCGACCTGGAAAAGCGGGTGAAGTCGGGAATGTTGAGCGCGAGCGTCGCCCAGAAGCCGACCATGGCGGTGAGCGAAGGCCAGAAGGCCGCCGCGAACTGCCCCTCTCTCTTGCCGCCCGCGACGAACTGCGAAGGCCGGTCGATGATGGGTCCGAAGCCGCCCGCCTTCTCGTACGCCCACCACAGCAGCACGAAACAGATGACGATCTTCACCGGCGCTGTGTAGGTCTCGAGCTTGCGGATCGAATCGATGCCGTGGATCACGTACCAGAACTGGATGGCCCAGAAGGCCAGGAAGCAGATGAGCTGGCTCGCGGTGATGCCGAGCACCGGCAATTTTTCGCCGCCCAGGGGCTCCCCCATGATCACGCCGATCAACGTGTGGATCATCATGCCGCCGAACCAGGTCTGGATGCCATACCAGCCGCAGGCCACGAGCGCGCGCAGCAGCGCGGGCAGGCGCGCGCCGATGGTGCCGAACGACGCCCGCGCCAGCACCGCATAGGGAATGCCGTACTTGGCGCCCGCGTGGCCGATTAGCAGCATCGGCACCAGCACGATGGCGTTGCCGAGGAACACCGTGCCCACGGCCTGGCTCCACGACATTCCGGTCTCGATCAGGCTCGCGGCCAGCGTGTAGGCGGGAATGCACATCACCATCCCGATCCACAGCGCCGTGAAGTGATACCAGCGCCAGGTGCGCTCGGCCTCGGTGGTGGGCTTGAGGTCGTCGTTGATGAGTGAGCTCATGCGGGCTCTTCTTCCCGCCGCATGGGATTGTTCGGGTGGGTGGTCCAGTTGCGGTACTTGCCGGTGACCTCGATGCCGGTGCGGGGATCGACTTCACCGGGCTGCAGCGCACGCATGGTGATGCACTCAGGCACCGGGCAGATCGACACGCACAGGTTGCAGCCGACGCACTCCTCGTCCTTCACCTCGAAATGTCGCTTGCCGTTCAGCGTCGCCGCGATCGCCTGGTGGGCTGTGTCCTCGCAGACGACATGGCAGCGCCCACATTGGATGCAGAGGTCCTGGTTGATGAGCGCCTTCTCGACATGGTTGAGATTCAGGTATTGCCAGTCGGTGATGGTCGGCACGGCGCTGCCCTGGAAGTCGGCGATCGACCGGTAGCCCCGTCCGTCCATGAAGTTGGCGAGGCCGTCGGTAAGGTCCTTGATGATCTTGAAGCCGTAGACCATCGCGGCGGTGCACACCTGCACGTTGCCGGCGCCGAGCGCGATGAATTCGGCCGCATCGCGCCAGGTGGTGATGCCGCCGATGCCGGAAATGGGCATCCCCGCCGTTTCCTTGTCGCGGGCGATCTCGCCCACCATGTTGAGCGCGATCGGCTTCACCGCGTAGCCGCAATAGCCGCCGTGCGAGCCGCGGCCATCGGTCGCGGGGAGGATGGTCATGCGCTCCAGGTCCACGCCCATGATGGAGTTGACCGTGTTGATGAGCGAGACCGCGTCGGCCCCGCCTTTCCGCGCCGCGCGCGCCGGAAAGCGGATGTCGGTGATGTTGGGGGTCAGCTTAACGATCACCGGAAGCTTCGTATGCTGCTTGCACCAGCGCGCCACCATCTCGATGTATTCCGGCACCTGCCCGACCGCCGAGCCCATGCCGCGCTCGCTCATGCCGTGCGGGCAGCCGAAGTTCAGCTCCACGCCATCGCAACCGGTGTCCTCGACCTTGCGCAGGACGTCGCGCCACGCATCCTCGGTGCACGGCACCATCAGCGAGGCGAGCACCGCGCGCTGCGGCCATGCGCGTTTCACGCGGCGCATCTCGTCGAGATTGACCTGCAGCGGGCGGTCGGAGATGAGTTCGATGTTGTTGAAGCCGATCACACGCCGGTCCTGCGACAGCAATGCCGAATAGCGCGGCCCGTTGACGTTGACGATGGGCGGGTCCTCGCCCACGGTTTTCCACACCACCCCGCCCCAGCCCGCTTCGAACGCGCGCTCCACGTTGTAGGCCTTGTCGGTGGGCGGCGCGGAAGCGAGCCAGAACGGATTGGGGCTCTTGATGCCGGCGAAGGTGCTGGTCAGGTCAGCCATCTCTTGTCTCCTCAGCCGCGCAGCGACTTGTCGACGCAAATCGCCGCGCGCTTGCCGTGCTCGACCGCTTCCACCGTAAGGTCGCGTCCGCCGAACGTGCAATCGCCGCCGGCCCAGATCTTGGGGTGCGAGGTGCGCCCGTCGCCGTCGGTGGCGATACGCCCGCCTTTCAACGCGATCGCCGCGCCGGCCGCTGCGGCCTCGTAGGCCTGGCCGATGGCCTTGAACACCATGTCGGCCGCGAGGACGAAGGTCTCGCCGGTCTCCACCAGCCTGCCGTTGTCGGAGCGCGTGTACGCAAAGCGCACCGCGCGCACCTGCCCGCCTTCGGCGAGCACTTCCTTCGGCGCCGCCCAATGCTTGATCGTCACTCCGCATCGCTTCGCCCAGTCCTGCTCGTGGCCCGAAGCGCTCATCGCCTCTTCGCCGCGGCGGTAGACGATGGTCACGTCCTCGGCGCCCAGTTTCTTCGACTGCACGGCGGCGTCCACGGCCGTCATGCCGCCGCCGATCACGACCACCTTGCGGCCGATCGGCACCTGCGAGAAGTCGCGCGCCTGGCGCAGCTCCGCGATGAAGCGCACCGCGTCGCGAAACCCGCGGGCCTGAGGCTCGGCAACGCCCAGGGCATTCACGCCGGCGAGGCCCATGCCGAGGAAGACGGCATCGTAGCTGCGCACGAGATCGTCGAGCACGATGTCGCGGCCCAGCGCCTGGTCGCAGCGCACCTCGATGCCGCCGATCGACAGCAGCCAGTCGATTTCCCTCTGTGCGAAGCCGTCGACGGTCTTGTAGGTGGCGAGCCCATATTCGTTCAATCCGCCCGGCTTGGGGTTGGCATCGAACAGCACGACGTCGTGGCCCAGCATCGCGAGGCGATGCGCGAAGGATAATCCCGCAGGCCCGGCCCCCACCGCCGCCACGCGCCTGCCGCTCGCCGCCGCACGCGTGAAGAGCGGCGCGCCGGGCCTGGCGAAATGTCCATCCGTGGCGAAGCGCTGCAGCAGGCCGATCTCGACCGGTTTGTCCTCATTCGTATTGCGCACGCAGGCTTGCTCGCACAACACCTCGGTGGGGCAGACGCGGGCGCACATGCCGCCGAGGATGTTCTCCTCCAGGATCGCCTTGGCGGCGCCGCGTACGTTGTCCTGCGCGATGCGCTGGATGAAGGTCGGGATGTCGATGCCGGTGGGGCACGCCTTGATGCACGGCGCGTCGTAGCAGTAGTAGCAGCGATCGGCCTCGATCAGCGCCTGCACGCGATTGAGCGGCGCATGGGATTCGCCGAAATTCGCGGCGCATTGCTCCGGGCTCAATCGACCGGCGCGGATGCCGTCGCTCTCGTCGCTCATCAGGCGTTGGCCTGCTGGAACCCGTGGCGGATCGCGCGGCGCAGCCCCTCGCCCATCCGCGCGAGCTCGTCCTCGGTCGAGATGAAGGGCGGACCTACGGCGATGGCGTCGCCGGCGAGGCGCAGCAGCAATCCCTCCTCGAGCCCGCGTTCGAAGACTTTCATGCCGCGTAATCCCGGCTTGCCGGGAATCGGCTCGAGATCGACCGCCGCGGCGAGGCCCATGTTGCGGACATCGAGCACGCCGGTTTCCCCCTTCAGCGCGTGCATCGCGTTTTCCAGCACGGGCTCCAACTCGCGGGCGCGCTTGATGAGGCCCTCCTGCGCCAGCACATCGAGCGCGGCGTGGCCGCAGGCCGCGGCCATGGGGTGGCCCGAATACGTGTAGCCGTGGAAAAGCTCGATCGCGTGCGCGGGCGCCGCGGCGCCCATGAAGGCCTGGAAGATCTCCTCGCGCACGATGATGCCGCCCATCGGGATGACGCCGTTGGTGATCGCCTTGGCGAAAGTGATGATGTCGGGCGCCACGCCTAGGCGTTGTGCGCCGAAATTCTCGCCGAGGCGCCCGAAGCCGGTGATGACCTCGTCGAAGATGAGCAGGATGCCGTGCCGGGTGCAGATGGCGCGCAGCTTCTCCAGGTAGCCCACCGGCGGCACCACCACGGCCGAGGAGCCCTGCATCGGCTCGACGATGACCGCGGCGATGGTCGAGGCGTCGTGCAGCGCGACCAGCCGTTCCAGCTCATCGGCCAGGTGCGCGCCCCAGGCCGGCTGCCCCCGGGAAAACGCCATCTGCGAGAGATTGTAGGTATGCGGGAGGTGATCGACCCCCGGCAGCATGATGGGACCGAACATCTTGCGGTTGGCGACCATGCCGCCCACCGCCATGCCGCCGAAGCCGACACCGTGATAGCCGCGCTCCCGGCCGATGAAGCGCATGCGGCTCGCTTCGCCGCGCAGGCGGTGGTAGCCGTAGGCCACCTTCAATGCCGTGTCGACCGCCTCCGACCCGGAATTGGTGAAGAAGACGCGCGTGAGCCCCTCCGGCGCCATCCCCGCCACGCGCTCGGCGAGGCCGAGCGTCACCGGGCTGCAGAACTGGAATGCGGGCGAGTAGTCGAGGGTCTGCGCCTGCCGGGTCAGCGCCTCGACAATGCGCGGATGCCCGTGCCCAAGGGGGCAGCACCACATCCCCGAGAGGCAATCGAAGAGCCTGCGCCCGTCATCGGTCGTGTAATAGGCGCCCTTGGCGCTGGCGAGGATCTTCGGATGGTCCTGGAAATACCGATTGGGCGTGAAGGGCAGCCAGTAATGGTCCAGGCCGGTGAGTTGTTGGCGGGCATTCATGACATCGCTCCCATTGGCGTTTCTTATCTCGTGTCGAGGCATCGTAGCAGGAGCACTTGCACTGCGCCCAGGTCAACCGGATCGCCGGCCCGGCGGTTGAAGGACCATGTCCCTCGCCCTCGTCTTCAGCCGCGCGCTCGCCGGGCTCGATGCGCCGCTGGTGCACGTCGAGGCGCACGTGGGCGGGGGCCTTCCGCAATTCCACATCGTGGGCCTGGCCGAGACCGAGGTGAAGGAAGCGCGCGACCGTGTGCGCGCCGCGTTGAGCAATGCGCGCTTCGACTTCCCCGCGGGGCGCGTCACGGTGAACCTCGCGCCCGCGGACCTTCCCAAGGAAAGCGGACGCTTCGACCTGCCCATCGCCATCGGCATCCTCGCCGCCACCGGCCAGATTCCATCGCGCGGGCTCGACCAGTTCGAGTTCGCGGGCGAGCTCGCGTTGTCCGGCGAGCTGCGCCCGATCCGCGGCGCGCTCGCGATGACCTTCGGCGCGCATCGCGATGGGCGCGCCTTCGTGATCCCGGAATCGGCGGCGGGCGAAGCGTCGCTCGCACGCGGCGCGCGCATCCTGCCGGCGCGCTCGCTCCTCGAGGTGTGCGCACATCTCACCGGCATCGCGCCGCTCTCGGAATATCGCCGCAAAGGCGCGAGCGTGGAGCCCGTGTATGCCGATCTCGCCGACGTGTACGGGCAGGCGCTCGCGCGGCGCGCCCTCGAGATCGCCGCGGCGGGCGCCCACTCGCTCCTCTTCTGCGGCCCGCCCGGCACCGGCAAGACCATGCTCGCCACGCGCATCGCCGGGATCCTGCCGGCGATGACCGAGGACGAAGCGCTCGAGGCCGCGGCGGTGCAGAGCCTCGCGAGCGGATTCTTCCGGCCGGAGCGCTTCGGCCTGCGCACGTTGCGCTCGCCGCATCACAGCGCCTCCGCGGCGGCCCTGGTGGGGGGAAGCTCGCCCCCGCGCCCCGGCGAGATCTCGCTCGCGCATCACGGCGTGCTCTTCCTGGACGAGCTCCCGGAATTCAGCCGCCACGTGCTCGAGGTGCTGCGCGAGCCGCTCGAGTCCGGGCGCATCACCATCTCGCGCGCCGCGCGCCAGGCGGATTTTCCCGCGCGCTTCCAGCTCGTCGCCGCGATGAACCCCTGTCCGTGCGGCTACCTCGGGCACTTCTCCGGCAAGTGCCGCTGCAGCCCCGACGTGGTCCTGCGCTACAAGAGCCGCATCTCGGGTCCCCTCCTCGACCGCATCGACCTGCACGTCGAGGTCCCCGCGCTCCACCCCGACGATCTCGCGCACGGAGCGCGCGGCGAGCCGTCGAGCGCGGTGCGCGAGCGCGTCGAGCGGGCGCGTCGAGTCCAATTGAAAAGACAGGGCGCGCCGAATGCGCGGCTCGCGGGGCGCGAGATCGAAGAGCGCGCCGCGATCGATGGCGAAGGACGCGCCCTTCTTCGCGACGCCGTCTCGCGGCTCGGGCTGTCCGCGCGCGCGCACCATCGCGTCCTCAAGGTCGCGCGCACCATCGCGGACTTGCAGCAGCGCCCTGAAGTGCGCTCCCAGGACGTGGCCGAAGCCCTTCGCTACCGCGGCATTTCCGAGGCCGGTCTCGGGACCGCGTAGGGTTTCACCGGAACGGCGCCTCTTGCGGGCCCTGCTTTACGCCCCGCGCCGAAAGGGACAAACTCCTTCCCAGACCCCGCAGGAACCGCATCCCCCTCCCCCGATCGCGACCAAGAAAATGGCGAACACAATGGCCCGCATGCTCCGCGAAGGAACTTCTCTTGGGATTCTACTTTTCGGGCTGGCTATTTTCTCGCCGCAGGTCTTCGCCCAGACGTGGGACCTGTCGGTCGCCAAGAGCGGGCCGTCCCAAATAGCGGCGCCGGGCATCCCCATCACCTATTCGATCAGCGTCACGAACTTCGGGCCGGATGATGCGACCACCGTCACCCTGACCGACAATGTTCCGGCCGGCGCGACTTTCACCAGCTTCGCGCAGAACTCGGGTCCGGCATTCACCTGCACGACGCCCGCGGTGGGCGGCGGTGGAACGATCACTTGCACGATAGCCACTTTTGTTGCGGGTGCGAGCGCCACGTTCACGCTGGTGATCGGCACCGCCGCGGTCCCGAACGGCACGTTCATCACCAACATCGCGTCGGTCTCGTCGCCCGCGGACGTCACTCCCGAGAACGACGACGCTCCCGCGGTGACCCTGGTGGGCGGCTTCGCGGATGTATCGGTATTCAAGACCGGCACCGCGAGCGTCCTGGATTCCGGCGGCCCCATCTCCTACGGCATCACGCTCACCAACAGCGGGCCCGATCCCGCGCTGACCGTTTCCTTGAGCGACACCGTGCCGGCGGGCACGACTTTCGTGTCCTTCGCGCAAGCCTCGGGCCCGGCACTCGCGTGCACGACGCCGGCGGTGGGCGCCGGCGGGACGATCACGTGCACGATCGCGACACTCGCCGCGGGCGCGAGCGCCTCCTTCACGCTCGCGGTCAACGCGGCTCCCAGTGCGGCGGGAAACACGATCATCAACACCGCGTCGGCAAGCACCGCGACGGCGGATCCGGATCCGTCCAACGACAGCGGCAGCGCGTTCACCGCGGTCATGGCGCCCAACGCCGACCTCGCCGTCACCAAGACGGCGCCGGCGAGCGTGGTCGCGGGCGCAAACGTGTCCTATTCCATCGGGCTCGCGAACAATGGTCCGCAGGCCGCGCAATCGACCTCGTTGACCGACACCCTGCCGGCCGGCACCACGTTCGTGTCCCTCGCGCAAACGTCCGGCCCGGCCTTCACCACCACGACGCCGGCCGTGGGGGGCACAGGAACAGTGACCTGCACCCTCGCCTCGCTCGCGGCAGGCGCCTCCGCCACTTTCACGCTCGTGGTGCAGTCGAGCCCAGCGGGCGCCGGCACCACCCTCACCAACACCGCATCCGCGAGCTCCGCCACGATCGATCCGAATCCCGTCAATGACTCGGCCAGCGCCGTCACGTCGGTGGTGGCGCCCGCCGCCGATCTCGCGGTCACCAAGACGGCACCGGCGAGCGTGATCGCCGGCTCCGGCGTGTCCTACTCCATCGGCCTCACCAACAATGGTCCCCAGGCGGCGCAGTCGACCGCGTTGACCGACACCCTGCCGGCGGGCACCACGTTCGTGTCCCTCGCGCAAACGTCCGGCCCGGTGTTCACCTGCGCGACGCCCGCCGTGGGCGGCACTGGAGCCGTGACCTGCACCAATGCCTCGCTCTCGGCCGCGGCCTCCGCCACCTTCACCCTCGTGGTGCAGTCGAGCGTCGCGAGCGCTGGCACCACGGTTACAAATACGGCGTCGGCGAGCTCCACCACGGCCGATCCCAATCCGGCGAACAACTCGGCCAGCGCCACGACCTCGATCACGGCGTCCGCCGATCTCGCGGTCACCAAGACGGCGACGGCGAGCGCTTCTCCCGGGGCGAATATCACCTACGGCATCGTCCTCACGAACAACGGGCCCAACGCCGCGGTGTCGGCGACCTTGACCGACGCGTTGCCCGCGGGCACGACATTCGTGTCCCTCGCGCAAACGTCCGGCCCGGCCTTCACCTGCACGACGCCCGCCGTGGGTGCGGGCGGAACGGTGAGCTGCAGCCTCGCCTCGTTCGCATCCGCTTCATCCGCGGCCTTCACGCTCGTGGCGAAAGCCGGCGCCGCCACCGCGGGCACGACGGTGACCAACATTGCAACCGCGAGCTCCACGACGACCGACACCAATCCGGCGAACGGCGCGGCGAGCGCATCGACCTCGGTGGGCGCCTCCGCCGATCTCGCCGTCACCAAGACGGGTCCGGCAAGCGTTACCGCGGGCACGAATATCACCTACAACATCGGTCTCTCGAACAGCGGGCCCAGCGCGGCGCAAGCGACGGCGTTGAGCGACGCGCTCCCGGCCGGGACCACGTTCGTGTCGTTCGCGCAAACGTCCGGCCCCACGTTCACTTGCACGACACCGGCCGCGGGTGCCGGTGGAACGGTGAGTTGCAGCCTCGCCTCGCTCGCCGCCGCGGGCTCCGCCGCCTTCACGCTCGTGGTGCAGGCAGGCCCCGGCAGCGGGGGAACGACGATCTCCAACACGGCGAGCGCGAGCTCCGCCACGACCGATCCCAACCCCGCCAACAACAGCGCCACCGCCTCCACCTCGAGCTTGGCTTCGCAGACCTTCAGCGGAGCGAGCCCGACCGGCACGGGCACCATCACCGCGACCTTCACGGGCGGCGGCCCGTCATGCTCGTATTCGAGCGCGGCGTTCATTCCGATCAGCGGCAATCCGCGCTCGCCGCCCTCGCCGCCTGCGGGCATCACGTTCCCCCATGGCCTCTTCGATTTCACCGCCTCGGGTTGCACGCCGGCCTCGACGCTCGCTTTCACGATCACCTACCCATCGGCGCTGCCGGCCGGGACCCAGTACTGGAAATACGGTCCGAGGCCGGGCATTCCCACATCCCAGTGGTATGTGCTCCCGGCCACGGTGAGCGGCAACATCGTGACATTCACCGTCACGGACGGCGCACTCGGCGACGACGACCTCACGGTCAACGGCACGATCGTCGACCAGGGGGGGCCGGGCGTTCCGGCTGTCGTCTCGCAGCAGATTCCCACGCTCTCGGCGTGGATGCAGCTTCTCCTAGCCTTGTTCATCGTGGGGCTCGGCATGGCGGCGCTGCGGCGCAGGCCCTGCGCATCGACCGCTAGTCCCGGCCAGTAGATTCGGGGCGCCGTAATCGCGGCGCCCTTCGTTTCTCGCGGCCGCCGGATCATTCACTCGATGCGCATCTGCCTCAACATGATCGTGAAGAACGAGGCCGCGGTGATCGGGCGCTGCCTCGCCTCGGTCAAGCCTTGGGTCGATGGCTGGGTGATCGTCGACACCGGCTCGACTGACGCGACGCGGGGCATCGTGCGCGAAACCATGCGTGACCTCCCGGGCGATCTGCACGAGCGCGAATGGCGCAATTTCGGCCACAACCGCGGCGAGGCGCTGGCGCTCGCGCGCGACAAGGCCGACTACCTCCTGTTCATCGACGCCGACGAGACGCTCGGCGCGGCGCCCGGCACCGCTTGGCCGGCATTGCGCGAGCCTTCATATTCCCTCGAGGCGCGTTATGGCGAGCTGCGCTACGACCGCGTAAGCCTGGTCGATACGCGCCTGCCGTGGCGCTGGCGCGGCGTGCTGCATGAGTATCTCGACGCGGGCACGCCGGTGGCGCAACCGCGCGTTCCGGGATTCTGGATCGACGTGCGCGCCGAAGGGGCGCGCTCGCAGGACCCCGCGAAATTCGAGAAGGATGCCGCCGTCCTCGAGGCCGCCCTCGCCGCCGAGCCGGGAAACGCGCGCTACGTCTTCTACCTCGCGCAAAGTCATCGCGACGCGGGCCAGCCGCGGCTCGCCCGCGAGTGGTACGAAAGGCGCGCCACGATGGGCGGATGGGACGAGGAAGCGTGGTATGCGCGCTACCAGGTGGCACGCCTCACCGAGCTTCTCGGCGACGAGAGCGCGCAAGTGACGAGCGCCTATCTGCGCGCCTACGAAGCGCGGCCCGCGCGTGCAGAGCCGCTGGTCGCGCTCGCCCGCTATTTCCGCACGCGGCTCGAATGGAACAACGCCTACCTCTTCGCCCGCATCGCGCGCACGGTGCCGATGCCGCACGACCGCCTGTTCGTCGACGTCACCGCGTACGAATGGTGGGGCCAGGACGAGCTGGCGCTGGCGGCCTTCTACACGGGCCGGGTCGCCGAAGCCGCGCGTATCTGGATCGCACTCCTCGAGGGCACGCAGCTCCCCGTTTCGGAGCGCCCGCGCATCGAGGAGAACCTCTCCTTCACATCCGTGAGGAAGCCCGCATGAACGCAAGCAACGATTCCTGCGAATGAGGACCACGATTCCCATGCAAAGGAGCACGATGATCCGGGCCGTGAGCGCCGTATTCGCGTGGCTGTGCGTCGCGGCGCCGCTGTCGCACGCGGTCATGACAGATGGGACGTTCGCCATCAACCGCGACGTGGTCGCCGCGGGCGGATCGACGATGAGCTCCGCCGTTTTCTCCTCGACCGGCACCGTCGGGCCAGGGCGCGATCGGCGACCTACGCCACCACGATGCTGGCCACGGTCACCATCGCCGGCGTGAGCGCGAGCTTCAACGTGACGACCTCGGCGGCGCTACTCACCGTCAGCGGACCCAACACGGGCGGAAGCGGGACCATCACCGCGCTCGATCGCTCACGATAAGGTCGAGTGAAGCGCGTCGCTCGTGCGCTTTGGCGCATGTCTCAGCGGTTTCAAATCGCAGTGCCGCAATCGCGCTCACGCGCGGTTGCGGTGCTTGGGCGTCCCTGTCAGACTGCCGCTATCCAAGAAGCGCTCAATAACCAAGAATCAAGATTGCCGTCGGCACATGCACATCCCCTCCAGCTGATCCAGCCCCGCCATGATGAACCCCGCCGACTGCGGGGTGGGGAATGCTTGCGCGCAAGAAAAACAAACCCGAAGGACGCAGACATGAAAACGAATCCCGCAAGCCGTCGATGCACCCCTAGCCAACCTCGCGCGCGCGTGCTTCAGGGCCTCGTCGCGCTCGCGCTGGCGCAGGGCGTGAGCGCATGGGCCCAGGTGCCGGTGCCGAACATTTCGTATCAGGGGCGCCTCACGCAATCGGGGACCGCGGTCAATGGCGCGCAGGCCATGACGTTCCGGATCTACTCGCAAGCGTCAGGGGGCGTGGCGTTGTGGTCGGAGACACAGTCGCCCAACGTAGTGAACGGCGTGTACTCGGTCTTGTTGGGAAGCGTTACGCCGCTCAACCTCGCGTTCGACGTGCCGTATTTCCTCGGCGTGCAGATCGCCGCCAATGCGGAGATGACGCCGCGCCAGCCGCTGGTGTCGGCGCCCTACGCGATGACCGCCAATCGCGCCAACACGGTGGTGGATCGCTCCATCACGGCCGCGAAGATCGGCGAGCCGTGCGGCGTCGGACAGGTGCTCATCTACAACGGCACTGCGTGGTCGTGCGGAGCCGCGACCGGGCCGACCGGTGCGACCGGGCCCCTGGGCGCGACGGGCCCCACCGGTGCGACCGGGCCCACGGGTAGCACAGGAACGGCCGGCGCCACGGGCGCGACAAGCACGGTTCCCGGACCCACTGGACCCACGGGGCCCAGCGGACCTACGGGCGCAACGGGGTCCACCGGGGCCACGGGTACTGCTAGCACCGTCGCCGGGCCAACGGGTGCAACAGGCGCGATCGGCGCGACAGGGGCTACGGGACCGACCGGAGCCACCGGCGCCGCCAGCACTGTCGCGGGACCCACCGGCGCAACTGGCGTGCAAGGCCCGATCGGAGCCACGGGGCCGACGGGAACCACGGGTGCCGCCAGCACCGTCGCCGGGCCGACGGGTGCAACGGGTGCAACGGGCGCGTTCGGTGCGACTGGAGCTACGGGCGCCATCGGAGCAACGGGTGCCGCCAGCACCGTCGCCGGACCGACAGGAGCAACGGGTGCAACGGGCGCGTTCGGTGCGACTGGAGCTACGGGGCCCACCGGGGCTACGGGTGCCGCCAGCACCGTCGCCGGACCAACGGGTGCAACGGGCGCGATCGGCGCGACAGGAGCTACGGGCGCCATCGGAGCAACGGGTGCCGCCAGCACCGTCGCCGGACCGACAGGAGCAACGGGTGCAACGGGCGCGTTCGGTGCGACTGGAGCTACGGGCCCCACCGGGGCTACGGGTGCCGCCAGCACCGTCGCCGGACCCGCGGGCGCGACGGGTTCAACGGGCCCGATCGGAAATACGGGACCGACCGGCGCCACGGGAGCCGCCAGCACCGTCGCCGGACCAGCGGGCGCGACGGGTTCAACGGGCCCGATCGGACCTGCGGGACCGACCGGCGCCACGGGAGCCGCCAGCACCGTCGCTGGACCCGCGGGTGCAACGGGAGCAACGGGCGCGACAGGTGCCGCCGGACCTGGTCAGGTATTTGTCGCGCGATTCATAACGCCAGTCGCTGTGACGCCACTTTTTGTGCCCGTTAACGCCTTCAATTTTGCCGGTAGTTCCACCACTGGATACAGCCCGCAATCCACAACCATGCCGGGCTCTTGCACCTTTTCTGGTATCTACCTGAACGGCACGGTCACTGCCACCGCCGGCCCGACCGACACCATCACCGCGACGCTGTACAAGAATGGCTCGGCGACCGCGATGAGCACATCCATTTCGGTCGTCACCCTGAACGTGCGGGTCTCCAGCAGCGATACGGTAAATTCGTTTGCGGTGGTCGCCGGCGACACGGTGGCAATCTTCTGGTCACATACCAACGGGTCGCCGCAGGTCAACGTCGACATCAGCACGGTCTGCAAGTAGCGCAAACGTGATCATCAAGATCATGCCCTCGCATCCGTCTGTGCAAAGGAGCACGATGATCCGGGCCGCGAGCGCCGTATTCGCGTGGCTGTGCGTCGCGGCGCCGCTGTCGCACGCGGTCATGACAGATGGGACGTTCGCCATCAACCGCGAAGTGGTCGCCGCGGGCGGATCGACGATGAGCTCCGGTGTTTTCTCCTCGACCGGCACCGTCGGGCAGGGCGCGATCGGCGACGCGGCGGATGCCGCGTTCGCGCTCTCCGCGGGGTTCTGGCCGGACGTGGCCGTCATCATCACTTTCGCCTTCGCACCGCAAAGCAATGCCCCGCTCGCCACGGCGATCACGTCGAACACCATCACGATCGCGGGACTCTCCGGTGCCTCTCCCATCTCGATTGCGGGCGGCAGCTACTCGGTGAACGGCGGGGCCTACACCACGGCGCCCGGCACGGTGAATAACACCGACACGGTCACAGTGCGGCTGACATCCTCGGCGACCTACGCCACCACGATGCTGGCCACGGTCACCATCGCCGGCGTGAGCGCGAGCTTCAACGTGACGACCTCGGCGGCGCTACTCACCATCAGCGGACCCAACACGGGCGGAAGCGGGACCATCACCGCGCTCGCCGCTCCCGGCGCGGGGCAACCCTCCTCGTGCGGGTTCGCCAGCGCCTCGCAGTTCATCGCGCTCGTCGGAGCGCCGCGCTCGCCGCCGGCGGGCACCGCTCCCTTGGGCGTCGCCTTCCCGTACGGCCTCTTCGACTTCTCCCTGGTCGGCTGCGCGCCCGGCGGCAGCGTCACGCTCACGATAACTTACCCGCAGGCGGTGCCGCCCGGAGCGCAGTACTGGAAGTACGGGCCGACCTCGGCCAATCCCTCGCCTCACTGGTACGTCATCCCCGCGAGCTTCAGCGGCAGCACGGCAAGCTTCACCATCGTCGACGGCGGGCTGGGCGACGACGACCTCACGGCCAACGGCACGCTCGTCGACCAGGGAGGGCCCGGGGTGCCCGCACTTGGCGGCGTTGCGGCGGTGCCGGCGTTGTCGGAATGGGGCCTGCTGCTGTTGACGGCACTCATGGGATTGCTCGGGTTTCTCGCAGTCCGGCGGCGCGCGCTGCTCGATCGGCCTTCCTGAGCTGTCGGAAGAGGGCTACGCGCGCCGTTCACGGGCGGCGAAGTCGAGCATCGCGCACGCTCTATACTGGAAGCCCCCTCACGGCCAACCCGCAGTGAATCCGCAACCGGTGTCGTTGACCCTGCCGCAGGCGATGGAGCGGGCCGTTTCCGCGTACCGATCGGGCCAGTTCGCCGAGGCCGCGAAGCTCTGCCAGCTGGTGCTGCGCGCCGATCCGCGCCACCTCGACGCGATCAACATGGCGGGCGCGCTCGCCCTGCAGCGCGGCGACTTGGCCATGGCGCTCGAGCATTTCTCGCGCGCCGTCGAGGTCGCCCCCGATTTCGCCGAAGGCTTCAACAACCGCGGCGTGGCGCTGCAGCAGATGCGCCGCTGGGACGAGGCGCTGGCGAGCTTCGAGCGCGCCGCGGCGCTGCAGCCGGCCTTCGTCGACGCGCTCTACAACCGCGGCGTGGTGCTGAGCGAGATGAAGCGCTGGGACGAGGCGCTGCAAGCCTACGCGCGTGCGCTCGAGCTCGATCCGCGCAACGCGCGCGTGCACAACAACCGCGGCAACGTGCTGCAAAAGATGCGGCGCTGGAACGAGGCGCTCGCGAGCTACCAGCGCGCCCTCGATCTGCGCCCCGACTACGCGGAGGCCCTCAACAATCGCGGCGCCGTGCTGCGCGAGCTGAGGCGCTGGGACGAGGCGCTGCGCGATTACCGGCGCGCGCTCGCGCTGCGGCCCGATTACGCGGAGGCCTTCAGCAACCTGGGCCTCGCGCTGAAGGAGATGAATCTACCTGCCGAAGCGCTGGGCAACATCGACCGCGCGCTCGAGCTGCGGCCCGGGTTTCCCGAGGCCGCCAACAATCGGGGCTTCGTGCTGCACGACCTCGGCCGCTGGGACGAGGCGCTGGCAAGCTACCAGAGCGCCATCGACGCGCGAGCCGACTACGCGGAGCCGCGCTGGAACATGTCGCTCCTGCATCTATTGCGCGGCGAGTACACGCGCGGCTGGGATCTTTTCGAGTGGCGCTGGAAGACCGAGGACATCGCGCCGCAGTTCCGCGCCTTCGAGGAGCCGCTCTGGCTCGGCAAGGAGGACATCGCCGGGAAGACGGTGCTCATCCATTCCGAGCAAGGCCTGGGCGACACGATCCAGTACGCGCGCTATGTTCACGAGGTGATCGAGCGTGGCGCGCACGTCGTGTTCGAAACGCCCGCGGCATTGCAGTCGCTCATGACGTCGAGCTTTCCCTTGGGCCGCGTCGTCGCGAGGAACGCGCCGGGCGTCGAGTTCGAGCTGCAGGTCCCGCTCGCGAGCCTGCCGCTGGCATTCGGCACCACGGTGGACACCATCCCCGCGCGCGTGCCTTATCTCGCGGTGGAAGACGCGCGCCAGCGTGAATGGAACGAGCGCCTCGGGCCGCGCACGAAAGCTCGCGTCGGCATCGCCTGGGCCGGCAACCCCGCGCAGAGGAACGACCATAACCGCAGCATGGCGTTTCGCCACTTCGCCCCTCTCCTCGGCATGGATTTCGAGTTCCACTGCCTGCAGAAGGACCTGCGCGCCGGCGATGGCGAGGCCCTCGCGCATCTCAAGCACGTGCGCCGCTGGGATTCCGAGTTACGCGATTTCGCCGACACGGCGGCGCTCGCCAACGCGCTCGACCTGGTGATCTCCGTGGACACGTCGATCGCGCACCTCGCCGGCGCGCTCGGGCGCCCCACGTGGATCCTCCTCACCCGCATGGCGGACTACCGCTATTTCCTCGATCGCGAGGACAGCCCCTGGTATCCGACGGCGCGCCTTTTCCGGCAGGCGCGCGTGGGCGACTGGGACGCGGTGATCGAGCGCGTTCGCGCCGCGCTGGCCGAAAAACCGAAATGACGCCTTGCTGATCCAGGCGGACACCCGGTCGCGCGCCTTCCGCTGGAGGTTCGCGGCGATCCTCGCGGCGCTCGCCGCCCTCGGACCCTTCTCGATCGACGCCTACCTGCCGGCGTTCGCCGGGATCCAGGCCTCGCTCGGCGCCACGCCGCTCGAGATCCAGCAGACGCTCTCGGCGTATCTCTTCGCCTTCGGGCTGATGTTCCTTTTCCATGGCGCGCTCTCCGACAGCTTCGGGCGCCGCTCGGTGATCCTCGCCGCGCTCGTGGTGTACACGCTCGCCTCCGCGGCCGCGGCGCTCTCGCCGAACGTGCACATGCTCATCGTGTGGCGCGTTGTGCAGGGCCTGTCGGTAGGCGCCGGCATGGTGGTCGGCCGCGCGATGATCCGCGACCTGTTCGAAGCCGAGGACGCGCAGCGCCTCATGTCGCTGGTCACGCTCTTCTTCGGCCTGGCGCCCGCAGTGGCGCCGGTGATCGGCGGCCTTCTCTTCGCCGGCCTCGGCTGGCGCGCGATCTTCTGGTTTCTCACCGCGGTGGGGCTGGTGCTCGTCGTGGTCGGCTGGAAGCGGCTTCCCGAGACGCTCCCCGAATCGAGCCGCCAGCCGTTCCACCTGGTCGCGCTGATGAAAGGCTACGAGGAGGTCGGAATCCACGCGCGCTTCCTGCTGCTGTCGCTTTGCGTGGGCTTCAACTTCAACGCGTTCTTCCTCTATATCGTCTCCGCGCCGGTGTTCCTCGGCGAGCACTTGCGCCTCGGTCCCCAGCAATACGCGTGGCTTTTCCTGCCGTGCATCCTCGGCATCATGTTCGGCTCGCAGCTTTCGGGGCGCGCGGCGGGCCGCCACCTGCCGGCGCAGACGGTGAAGCGCGCCTATGGATTCATGGTCGCCGCGGCGCTCGGCAACCTCGTGTACGCGTTCACGATGCCGCCCTCCATCCCGTGGGCGATAGTGCCGATCGCGATCTTCGGCATCGGCTTCGCGATGGCAATGCCGTCGGTGTCGCTCATCACCCTCGACCTCTTCCCCACGCGCCGCGGCATGGCGGCCTCGCTGCAGGGCTTCGTCTCCGGCATGGTGAACGTGGTGACCGCGGGCGTGATCTCGCCGGCGGTGTCGCACGACACGCGCTGGCTCGCGGTGGGCATGGTGGCGCTGATGGCCGCGGGGCTCTCGAGTTGGCTTCTCTTCCTGCGCGCCTCGCGGCGCCGATCTCCGCCTGCCACCGAGCCCGCGCCGTCGCTCTAGCGCAGCACTCGCGTCAGTATTGCTCCCACGGCAGGCCGTCGACGCGCCAGCCGTTGCGGGAGTTGCGGTGGTGGGTCTCGTCGAGCTCACCCTCGAAACCGTACAACACGTTCACCACTTTCTTGAAGCCGTTGCGCTCGAGCGCTTCGCCCGCCTCGATGGTGCGGTTGCCGCTGCGGCAGATGAGCACGATCGGGCGCTTGTCGAAATTGGCGCCGGCGATCTTCTTCACCTGGCCCACGAAGTGCGGGTTCAGCTCCCATTCGGCGCCGTCGTACCAGGGCACCATCATCGCGCCGATGGGGTGGCCGACGAACATGTATTCCATCTCGCTGCGGCAGTCGATGAACACCGCGTCGGGATTTTCCTTGAGGAACTTGTGCGCTTCCTGGGGCTGCAGGTGGTCCACGGGGCCCTCCATAAGACGTCGATTATAGAGCGTAGAATTCATGCCCATGAACGCACCCGACTCCCCCTTCCCGTTCGACGCCGCGATCAACGCCGGCGCGGACCGCCTCGAGGCGAAAGTCATCGCCTGGCGGCGCGATCTGCACCAGAACCCCGAGCTCGGCAACCGCGAGGTGCGCACCGCGCGCATCGTGGCCGAGCACCTGCGCGCGCTCGGCTTCGACTCGGTGCAGGAAAAAGTGGCTCATACCGGCGTGGTCGGCGTGCTGAAGGGCGGCAAGCCGGGCCCGGTCGTCGCGTTGCGCGCCGACATGGATGCGCTGCCCGTGGCCGAGGAGGTCGACCTTCCCTTCAGGAGCACGGCGCGCACCGAGTGGAACGGCCAGCAATGCGGCGTCATGCACGCCTGCGGCCACGATGCCCACACCTCGATCCTCATGGGCGTGGCGGATATTCTTGCCGGGATTCGCGAGCGCATTCCCGGCACGGTGAAGTTCATCTTCCAGCCCGCCGAGGAGACGCCTCCCATCGGCGAGAACGGCGGCGCGAAGATGATGGTCGAGCAGGGCTGCATGAAGGCCCCCGACGTCGACGCGATCTTCGGCCTGCACGTGACCTCGGTATTTCCCACCGGCATGATCGGCTATCGCTCGGGCCCGCTGATGGCCTCGGCGGACGACTTCCGCGTGTTCGTGCGCGGCACGCAAACGCACGCGGCGATGCCGTGGCGCGGCGTCGATCCGATCGTGGTCACTTCGCAAATCGTCCTCGGGCTGCAGACCATCGTGTCGCGCCAGATGAACATCACGCACGAGCCCTCGGTGGTGACGGTGGGAGTCTTCCACGGGGGCGTGCGCCACAACATCATCCCCGACGAGGTGAAGCTCGAGGGCACCATCCGCACCTTCGACGAGGCGCAGAGGGACGAGATCCACAGGCACGTGACGCGCATCTCGGAGATGATCGCGCTGGCGGGCGGCGCCACCGCGAAGGTGCACATCCACCGCTGGTACGACGTCACCGTGAACCACCCGGGGCTCACCGAATGGTCGATCCCGACCTTGGGGCGCATGGCGGGCGAGGCCGACGTCAAGGTGATCGACAAGGTCTGCGGCGCCGAGGACTTCTCCTTCTACCAGAAGGAAGTGCCGGGCTTCTTCTACTTCGTCGGCTGCACGCCGCGCGAGCGCGACGCCGAAACCGCGGCCCCCAACCACAGCCCGCGCTTCTACGTGGACGAGGATTGCCTGAAGATCGGCATGAAGACGCTTTCCGCGCTGGCGCTCGACTGGCTCAACGCCAACCGCAGCTAGCGTCTTGAATCCGGCGGGCGTTGCCGAGCTTCTGGCGACGGGCAGGGCCCGCGATGCGCTGGTGCACGCCCGTGAAGGCGCTCGCGCCAACCCGGACGATGCCGAGTGGCTCCACCTCCTCGGAGCGTCGCTGCATGCCAATGACGAATCCGAGCAAGCCGTGGCACGGCTGCAAGATGCGATCCGCCTCGCCCCAAACGATCCCCTGCCGCGCAACACGCTCGGCGCCGTGCTGGTCGAGATGGGAAGCCCCGAGGACGGCGAAGTCGAGTTGCGCGAAGCGCTGCGCCTCGCACCCGATTATCCGGAAGCGCTCTTCAACCTGGCGCTGGCGCTCAAGCAACGCGGCGCGCTCGACGCTTCGAGGGACACGCTGCAGCAACTGGTGCGACTCGCGCCCGATCTCGCGCAGGCGCGCTTCGAGCTCGCCAACGTGCTCGCCGCGAGCGGCGATGCGGCCGCGGCGCTGCCGATCTACGCGTCGCTGCTCGACCGCTTTCCCGCAAACCCGCGCCTGGTGGCGAGCCTGGCGGGCGCGCATCAGCGCCTCGGCGATCATGAGGTCGCGAGCGCTCTGTGCGACCAGGCGCTCGCGGCGGCCTCGATCGAGGCGCGTGAGATCGCGACGATCGCTTACACCCTCGCATCCCTCGGGCGCGTCGAGCATGCGAGGGCCGCGGCCGCGCGCGCCATCGCGATGGCGCCCCAGTCCGTGGAGGTGCGCTCGCTCGCGGGCGACGCGCTCGCCCACGCCGGCTATCCGCTCGAGGCGCAGGAGCAGTTCGCGATGGTGGCGGTGCGCCGCCCGCGCCTCGCCTCGGTGCTGCAGAAGCTCGGCAGCGCGAGCATCGCCGCGGGAAACTGGGCGCGCGCCGCGCAGGTCTTCGAGGACCAGAGGAAGCTCGCCCCCGGCGATCGCACGGCGCTGCAGCTCCTCGGCGTGGCGCTCACGGAGCTGGGGGAGCGCGAACAGGCGATCCGCGTGTTCGAGGAAGCTCTCGACGCGGGACACCGCGACGCGGAGATGCTCTCGGCGCTCGTGCAGGTGAAGGGACTTGCATGCGATTGGCGTGGGCTCGACGCGCTCGAGGCCGAGCTGCGGGAGCGCGCGCGCGCGGCAAGCCCGTATCCCGCCCAACCCCAGGTCGGGCTCTATCTCGCCGGCGTGGGCGCCGCGGAGCAACGACTGTGGAGCGAGAACTGGGCGCGTGTGGCATTCCCGCCCGTGGTGCCCGTGCCGATGCGCGAAGCCCGCGCGGGCAATCGGATGCGGCTGGGGTACCTTTCCTCCGATTTCCACGACCACGCGACGGCATTGCTGATGGCGGGGATGCTGGAGCGCCACGACCGCGGCCGCTTCGAGGTGTTCGCCTACTCGACCGGACCCGACGATGGCTCGGGCGTGCGCAACCGGATCGTCGGCGCGGTCGATGGTTTCGTCGACCTGCGCGGCCTGCCCCCACGACTTGCCGCCGAGCGTATCGCCGCCGATCGCCTCGACGTGCTCGTCGACCTCGGCGGTTACGTGAAGAATTCGCGCATGGATCTTCTTGCGTATCG